>OFFB01000077.1_pt1 | contig 113486 bp, 91 predicted proteins | sample 1521281 | NCBI WGS metagenome assembly OFFB01 (sample SAMEA3504109, study PRJEB24116) | mouse gut metagenome | biome: mouse gut; feature: mouse-associated habitat; material: faeces | place: Denmark | collected 2011
TCTGCTCAAAATCTTAATAAAGCTTGACCTTGAAAAAAGTTTAAATCAGTTCATTTTCACGCGCCTCGCTTTGGCATACGCTTTACTTTTTTTCACGCACTTTACTTTTTCACACGCTCTACAAAAGCCCCGTCAATACGTAGCAACCCCTCGGAGGTCATAGCCGCCACAAGTTTGGCCACACGCTCAGTCTCAGGTTCGAAGTCGGCTATCAGCGCCTCATATCTCACCCCGCGCGGATGCGCATCGAGATATTCGAGCAGACGAGCTGTAAACTGACGGTCAGACAACCGATGGCGTCGCGCATTGCGCTCGCGACACACATCACACTTTCCACACTCACACACCTTCGGCTCGCCGAAATACTTCAGCATACGTGCCACACGGCATGAGCCTGTGTCAGAAGCATAATCAATCATAGCCTCCACGCGTTGTTCCTGGATGCGCATGCGGTCTTCATAAATCGAGCGGCCTATCTGCACATATTTAGTCTCCTCGCGCGATGTGGCGAAGTATATATAAGGAGTGCGCACCCTTGGCACAAACGATATCACCTTCATCCGCGCCAGCTCAAGAAGCGCCATATAGATCTCGCGCTCATCGATGCTCAGATCACGCGCTATGCGCATTTCATTTATATACACATAATCGGCAAAAAGACCGGGATATAGACGCAGCATCATCGAGAGCACACTTTCAGCCGTAGCCGACAGTCCCCCTACATGGTATAGTTCCTCGCGTGTAGGCAACACCTTCACGCGGGCCGCATTCTCACGCTCATCGATATAGTCCATATATCCTGCCCGCCCGAGCAGGCGCAGCGATGCGAGCACCATATCGCGCTGCATGCGGAAGGTGGTGAGGAATATATCGAGATTAAACTCGTAGATACGGTCGTAACCCTCGCCAAGCGCCACACCCAGATAATTCGCCACACGCTCATAGACCTTCAGAATCATCCGGCGATCGGGGAATTCAGTGGTGAGATGGCGCCGCATGGTGGCTTTATCATGGCGCGCATAGAGCAGCACTGCAAACGATGGCAAGCCATCGCGGCCGGCGCGACCGGCCTCCTGATAATACTCCTCGAGCGACGGAGGCATATCATGATGCACTACGATTCTTACATCCGGCTTGTCGATACCCATGCCGAAGGCATTTGTGGCCACCATGACTCTGATTTCACCCTGCTTCCAGGCATTCTGCCGCTCCTCTTTGGTGTCAAAATCAAGTCCGGCGTGATAGAACGTAGCCGACACGCCGATTGATTCAAGATACTCAGCCACTTCGCGTGTGCGCCTGCGATTGCGCACATACACTATGCCACACCCTTGGGTGCGCTGTAATATCTTGCCCACATCGGCAATCTTGACCTGCGACTCCCTCACCACATAGCTCAGATTGTTACGCGCGAAACTCATCTGGAAGGTATTGTTGCCTGGCCGGAATTCAAGCTGCCGGCGTATGTCGGCTGCCACTTGCGGAGTAGCCGTGGCAGTCAGCGCCAGCACGCTCACCTTCGGAAACAACTTACGCAACTCGCGGATATTCATGAACGACGGACGGAAGTCATAGCCCCACTGCGATATGCAGTGAGCCTCATCAACTACCACCAACCCCGGCTTCAAAGCACGGAGCTCAGTCATGAACCTCTCATTTTTCAGACGTTCAGGAGCAATATAAAGGAATTTTGCGCGGGCATTGACAAGGCGTTCCCACGCCACACGATTCTCAGCCGGAGTCATGCCGCCATGCAGATACACAGCCTTGATGCCATGGCGGGCAAGATTGTCGACCTGGTCTTTCATCAGCGAGACCAGCGGCGATATGACCAGAGTCAAAGTATCCATAGCCAGCCCTGCAACCTGAAACACGATTGATTTGCCGCCACCAGTAGGCATGAGCCCCAGAGTGTCGTGGCCGTCAAGCACCGAGCGGATTATATCCTCCTGGAGCGGACGAAAAGAATCGTAGCCCCAGTAGCGCTTGAGAATTTTATGAATATCAGTGGTCATCGGTCAGAGGAGATGCAGCTCAGGCGTCATTGCTGGCGCGAGGGGCGGATGTCGCGGATCATCAGCTGAATAGACTCGCCGCTGTTGTTATGCTTGCCCGGCTCGATGGTATAGCAGATATCCACCGGACGATGCGCATGGATATGCTCGAAGTAGGGAGCCATATTGAAGGCAATGGCATTCAGCACCCGACTTGTGCTATTGTCTTCAAGTTCGAGTTTGATATGCTCGAGATTTTTACCCACAAGCTTGCTTGTGCCGAAATCAAACACATTCTGAGTGCAGAACACAGGCTTCTGATTACCCGGCCCATAAGGATTCAGCTTGCGCAAAGCCGACACAAGTTCCGGCGTGATATCGGCAAACTCAATCGTGGCATCTATGTCAAGCTGAGGCTGAAGCTGATTGGGCTGGATATTCTCAGCCACATATTTCTCAAATCTGCGTCTGAACTCGGGGATATTCTCCTCCTTCAACGACAGTCCTACAGCATAGGTATGTCCGCCGAAATTCTCAAGCAGATCGCGTGTGCTGTTGACGGCCGAATAGATATCAAACCCCTGCACCGACCGCGAGCTACCGGTTGCCATACCGTTGGAGAATGTCAGCACCACCGCAGGCTTATAATACAGCTCAGTCAGGCGCGAGGCCACAATGCCAATTATGCCCTTATGCCAGTTCTTGTTGTAGATTACGATTGATCGCTTGTCCTGCATGATGCTGATATCATTGTCCAGCAGGGCATTTGCCTCTTCGGTGATACGCTTGTCGAGTTCCTTGCGGTCTTTATTATACTGGTCGATATCCTTGCCGCGCTCATAAGCATCATGAAGGTCGCGGCTCACCAGAAGATCCACTGCCTCACGTCCGCTCTGCATACGCCCCGAGGCGTTGATGCGCGGACCGATCTTGAAGATGACATCGCTGATAGTGATATCCTTATTTGTGAGCTTACAGAGGCGTATGATGCTGCGCAGACCGAGGTTGGGATTCGAGTTCAGCCGCTTCAGACCGTGATAGGCCATGACACGGTTTTCATCTACAATCGGCACAATGTCGGCCGCGATGCTCACCGCACACAGATCGAGCAGCGACTCAAGCTCATTATGATTTGTCAGGCCATTGCTTCGTGCGAAAGCCTGCATAAACTTGAAGCCCACACCGCAACCCGACAGATGGCTGCATGGATAAGTCGACCCCGGCATCTTCGGATTAAGAATAGCCACAGCATCCGGCAGCGTGTCATCCGGCACATGATGGTCACAGATAATGAAATCGATACCCTTCTCCTTAGCATAAGCTATCTCCTCAATCGCCTTAATGCCGCAATCAAGCACGATGACAAGTTTCACATCATTCTCAGCCGCATAATCGATGCTTTTGCGTGAAATGCCATAACCCTCTTCATAACGCGTAGGAATGTAATACTCTATATTAGAGTAATAGTTCTGCAGATATTTATATACCAGAGCCACAGCCGTGGTGCCATCCACATCATAGTCGCCATACACCATAATCCTCTCCTTTGCACCCATTGCCTTATTAAGCCGGTTGACAGCCTTATCCATATCGGGCATCAGAAACGGATCATGCAGGTCATCGATCGATGGGGCAAAAAAAGTTGAGGCTTCGACGGGTGTGCTCACACCGCGTCGCACCAGTATTTCAGCCACAGTAGCATTATTGCCGCACTGTGGCAGTATATCATCAACGAGCTGACGCTGCTGAAGGGTAAGGGGCTGATAATTCCAATTAGTTGTCATGGCTTGATTTCAAATATCTGTAATTCTCTACGCGAGGGGAGAAGGGGGGGGGAGACGGCCGAGGGATGGGAGGGGGCGCACACATACGCCCGATGAGGCACTTCTGCTCTCAAGTTACAAATTTACAAAAAAAATTGCACCCATGCAAACCACCCCACCCTTGACGCCCGCAACACCCCTCATAATCAACCCTAACCCAATAATCGACTATACATAATTTATAAGGTGCATGGCGTAATTTATAAGGTGCATGGCGTACTAATCACATTTGGTATAGCCGACCCACGGTCACATCATACGATAGATGCATCATATTAAACAACTACAAAAACAGAATCAACGAAACGCAACAATCAACATTTTTTTGTAAAAAGATTTTGATAATTCAAAAATAAGTTCTAACTTTGCATCGTCGTTGAAGGAGACAGACAATCGACAGAGGTCGAGCAAGAAATTGCGACAACATAAGTCTTCCGAAAGCGATTCACCTTCTGGGGCATTAGCTCATCTGGCTAGAGCGTTTGACTGGCAGTCAAGAGGTGACCAGTTCGAGTCTGGTATGCTCCACCTATGCAAAAGTCCACGATTACCTGTACACCAAAGGCAATCATGGATTTTTTGTTTTATTTTGATAATCAAGATGTTAGACCACTCTTGATAAGTGTGGAACACTGTACACCAAAAGCTCATGATTGAGTAGTTCTGGTCAAAATCAGCGTATTCGATGTTTATGATTTTTTACGTCAGCTCGAAGCAACTGATTAAACTCAATTTCATGATCACCATCAACTATCAAACCTATGGTCAGAGCGGGTTTCACCTACGTCTGAGACTCTATCAGAATGGAGAAATCAAGTACATAACAATTTCCAAGTTTCTTAAGGGAGATTTAAAAAAGCATCACTGGAATCCCAAGAAACAGCGCTTCATCCCCAGTGCCCCTTTCAGTGAGGAGAACAACGATTTTCTGATGAACTTTCGTCAGAAGTATGAGAAAGTGGCATTCGACTGGGAAGGCTCTCTCGATGGTCTTCTGCTGGCCGTCAAATCCCCCAAAGTCCGGAATATTCCTACCCTCGGAAGCTAACCACTTCCAGAAACGAGGTCAACTAAACTCAGATATAACGTATAACAGAGTCAACCTCTTTCAAGAAATGACAGCTGCGTTGTTAGTTACCTTTGTTTCGTTGCTCTTGTTGTTAGCTTTTGTTGCCATAGTTGTATAGGTTTTTGATTGTTAATAATTTGGCTCCCCTGCTCAGGCGCGGGCTGTCGCTGTCTGGGAACAGTGCAGGGGAGTAATATTTGCTACTTTGCAAACTTTTAATTACCTTTGCAAAGTAAACCAATAAAGAGGGGGGCAGGGCAAACCTCTTGCGGCTGTAAAGCATCCCCACGCGTTTAGAATAGCTTCACAGTGATCGTAAAGATCCTAAAGCGTCCGAATTTGAAAATAAGCACAAATTTCATAGCTTTATTGGTTTAAATTTGTCAACTTCAGGGGCGTCCTACACTTTAGGGCGCCCCTATTTTTGTCAACTTTGATTATCCGGATTAACAGTAACAAATGTCTAATTTGTAGCAAAAGAGTTTTCGACCATAAATGAGAATATCCAAAATGTATTCTCAGAGCCAGAACCTATGGAAGCTCAGACTGTTAAGAAATTCGGAAATTCCGAATTTGCAAAGCATCCCACAAATTACCATAGGCTTGATGTGGCAATATCGGTAGGTTACCGAGTGAAAAGAGCTTGACCGGGATTTGAAGAAATTGGAAACGGAAGACCGCAAGAAATAAAGAATGAGTACCGGCATTAACGACAGCATAGGGATAGGCGGTAGGCGCGGCTGGGGATATCTTCGTGTCGGTAGCGGGTAATCAGGGTGAAGCCACACTTTTCGGCTACTCGTTGTGAGCCTATGTTGGATTCCGCTGTGGTGAGAAGTAGCGATTGTAGAGCCAATTGGCGGCGGCAGTAGTCAATCAGCGCTTGCAGGGCTTCGGTGGTCAGACCTTTATGCCAATAGGGATGGCCTATCCAATAGCCTACTTCTCTCTCAGCCGGGAGAGTAGGATAGTGCTCATCGCCTGCAGGCACAAGCCCGATGCAACCCACAACTTCACCGCTATCCTTAAGCCTCATGGCCAAACAGAGATCGGCGGCCATGAAGTAATCTCTGATTACCATCCGGCTCATCTCAATAGATTCATGACGCGGCCAGAGCGCCGGAGCACTGACGCGTATATCGGAGGCGTAGCGGAATAGGTCGGCAGCATCATCCTCGCGCCACAGTCTCAGAACTAATCTCTCAGTTTCAATCATCACAGTCATAATAGATGGATAAATAGCCACATATTATATACGGCTTTATTCCCATAAACTCAAAGTTACAAAATTATCGGGAGAAAATAAAATGCTACCACAATCATCAGCAATATTCATGCCGATTAAAAATTAAATTTCCAATACATTGGGCAAGTTGAGAGTTGTATAACCGGCATTCATTATCGCTCCGTTGGAGAAGGTTATACCGTGCTCTGTCATGATACCATGCTGGGAGTGGATATGTCCAAATAGGTGGATGCGAGGCTTGACTTGCATTAGTTTGGAGAGAAGTTGTTCATCACCGTAGTTTATGTTGTCATCGAGGTCGAGGAGACCGTATGCCGGGCAATGAGTCACCAGCACATCGGTATCGCCCGGGATTTTGGCAATATTTTTCGCTTGCCTATCGGTGACGCAGTCGCCCATAAACATTGGTACACCATAAAATTTCACTCCTTCAATCTCAACACTTGAATTGCATAGATAATGCACGTTTGAGTCAAGACCGTCGATGTTTGCCCCATAAAGGCAGTCATCATGATTACCGCAGATGAAAATCTTATGTGCATACGGAAGGTCGCAGAACCAGTTCAGGAAGTCAAGTGCTTCCTGTTCTGACCCTGTCATGGTGAAGTCACCGGAATGCACCACCACATCTGCTTCGGGAAGATTCCGAAGCAGATGATGGCATCCATGGGTATCGGAAAGATGAAGTATTATCATAAGTCAAATTCTCTGTATGGGAATATATCAACTCGTTGTACAAGCATTTGTTCTGGTATTGATTTATATTCATCAGCCAATCTAACGAGAGGTCGGACAATAACCTTATCCCAATCCCAGTCCCACATATCCTCCTTGATTTCTTCGTAAGTAAACGGACACATCTCGTCTGCCTCCTTTTCCGCTTTCATAAATTCCTCGGATATGGGCCCAATAATTTCACATGGAATCACAGCATCAAAATCTCTGATGACAGCCAGAACTTTATCGCCCGGTTTCAGCCAGCCCATTTCTTGGAAGTTGCCTACTCCGGGTGCGTGGCTCTCACATTCATATTCAGTTATCCGTTTGAAATTATGGTCATATGTAACTACATAAAACGGCGACATGTCCTCCTCGACCTCAATATTATATCCAAGCAGTCGTGTGGGAGCATAGGAAATTGCTTGAAGCATATTCGTTGCGTCATTCCATTTGCCGAAATAACCGACATAGCGATTGTCAAGAGACCACCATTTGCAGCCTCCATCATTGGAAATTATTTTGTATTCATCAGTAGGTTTGTCAACTGCAATAATTTCAGCGTATGTACCATCGGTGTATTTGCCCACCAATTGGGTTGATGGATTCTCCGTCTTTTAGAAGAATAACAGGCCTGCGGTTGGATAAATGTTTTGCAAAAGCCTCGGCGCTATCAGTGTGGATTGGAATAACCGCTTTCGGAGAGAGCATTTCAATAAGTGACTCCAGACTTTCCATGTCACAGTGACCGCTCGTGTGCATATACTCGTATCCATCATTCAAAGAAGCAGCCAAAGCAGGGTTGTATGCCTCACTATTCGGATTCAGACAACCTTTCCATGATGACAGATAAAGCTTTTTAGGCTCACCAGGCATTTTGGCGATAAGGTCATCAAATCGTTTTGAAGCGCGTGCAATCAATACATAGCCCTGCTCTTCAAGGAACTTCCCAAATTCCGGGATGATGCGGAAATCGTCGCCGTCCCGCTGAAGGGTTTTGGGCTCATACTTGCCATACTTGTAGAGGCTCGACTTTCCCCACATGGAATCTCTCTGAGTGACAATATCCATGATATCGTTTGTTAGATTACAAATTTACAAAATTTTAGCTAACGTATTGGCTGTTATGCTTTATAACATATCGAATTTGCCGTTCACCATCACCTTGAACCGATATTAAGTTGTCATTGTCATAGCTGCAAACGCTGTTAACGTTATTTGACATTGCGGAATGAGGTTTTTCGGTCGAACCCTGCGGATTCAGCCTTTTGAACATCTGTGCGGTTATCCACAATGTCTTTGTCATTGAGTGAGGACAGGTACGCATAGAGGGCTTTGAAGATTTCTTCGCCCGGTATTGACGAAGCCATAAAAGTCCCCTTTAATATTGGGTTGGATATCACATCAGCATTCTTGAAATTGAATCTGTCTCGTGGTGAATGACTATGGTAATACCCAACTTCCTCTCCCACGAAGAAAGACATTGGGGTTGCCCCATAGTGATTCTGATTGTCTCGTTTTTCAAGCAATGTCCAGTCAAGCATCACAACATCTTTATCTGAAAGGTACCTTTCAAACAAGAGGTAGTAGTGAACCGTTCCCACTTCCAGTAAACAGCAAAAACGACGGCCGACAATTCGTTCTACCCTGCGGCAATGTCGTGACTGCCACTCATAGACCATCATCTTCTGTTTCTTTTTGTCTTGTGACAATTTGTTTGTATTGAAAGCTATAGACTCACTGGCGCACAACACGTGGTATTGTCGGCGGTCATACACGACCTTCTCGTCCTCACCAAATAGGCCGACGAGATAGTCATAGTAGTCCTTGTTTCCTCTTGGAGTTATTATCTTCATAGGCTTTCCGGATGATTATGTTGCAAAATTAAAGTATCGGTGTCTCAATATTCGAGACAACTTTGGAATAAAATGAATTTATTGGACTATTTTTTGCTGTACCGTAAAATGCACCACGTGTGGGCTAATTTTGCCGATGCTACGCAGAATCATGCCCGACGTTCACGCCAGAGCCGGATGCGTCATTGGATTCACCGGTGACCTTGGGGATAAGGTGATTGCCAATATAGTCGGTGTGGATTTTCACGCTTTCAATGAGCATCTTCGCGCCAATGTTCCGTCAGGGATGATGGTGCGTGAAAATTGGATTGATAAATCCTTGAAAGAACTAAATTGGAAAAATTTCGCGATGATGTATCACCAAATGATACAGGATACCTCTAATTTTGCCGATGTAATTCAATCACCATGTAAATTCCAACGGATATGGAAATGAAATCTATACAGCATATCAAAGCAGCGGCAAGCAAATTAAGAGACGGCAAACTCAAACGTCTTGGAGGAAAGGAAGTCTCCGAGGCTCTAAGGGGGATAATGTTGTCTCTTGGCTTAGAATCCAAGGATGAGGCAATCATCTTTTCCGCTCTGTTTGACAGAAGCTGTGGCGGCCGCTGTTCCGACCTTGATGATATAGCTTCATATTTCGGAGCATCGCAACTTGATGTGATGGAATATGTGCCGGCTCTCCGAAGCCTTGAAAACAAGGGTTTCATTGTCCAGACCGACACCAGCGAATGTCGTCTCGGCCGCCAGAATTTCATGGTGACCAACTATGTGATTGGCTGTATTCTTGAAAACCGGAAGCCAGACAATTGCAAAGCAAAAATTCTTGAAAAAGAGTTTGACAAGTATGACCTGTGCAAATTAGTCAGCTCTCAGGTCGAGGACGACAACGTCACAACAGAGGCCCTATTCCAATTTGTAGAGAGCACTGAGCGCGACTACGCCTCAATGCCGCTTGTTAAGGATCTGAAAGAGATACTGCCTTCATTGCCCGACAGAACACTGTTTTACGAAATGTGCAACGATTTTGTGGAACAGGATGGAAACGGACAATCAAATGTGACATCAACGTTGAGGGACATGTATCCGGCTTACGGCATACGATTCAAGGTGCGGAAGTCGCTGATTGACGGCACAAACCCACTTATAGTATCCGACCTTATCGAACTATCAAGCGATAAGGATGGTATGACATTGACTACAAATGGTCAGAGACTTTTCTTGGGCGAAGATTTTGGAGCATTTGGTCAGCAATACACTGGGCTCAATCTGTATTCATTCGCACGTCAGATTAAGGAATACGTTCACAGTAAGGATCACGATGCTGAGAAACAGGGTGCAATGAAAAAACTTGCAGAGAAGATTTGCATCATCGAGGAATCAAACCGTTCGCTCGAATGTCTCCCGAAAATAAAGGAGATAATAAACGAGGAGGATTTGCGGGCCTTGTTTTACATCGCCTGCGATGCTTGCGCCAACGGCGACACGCTCAGTGTTTCGCGCGAGATGGGTGAAATGTATCCTGTCAAGGAGCGCAACAAATATATTATGGAGTTCAAGGAGGAGACGCATAAATTGCAGCGGCTCGACCTTATGGAAATGGTGACCCAATCGTCTCTATTCGGCGAATATACCGTTCTCCAGCTTACCGATAAGGGAAAAGAATTGTATTTCGGTGAAGATGCATCGCTCTATATCGAGAAACCGGAAAAGAAAGACCTCATCCGCACTTCAGACATCAAAGAGAAACATCTTTTCTTCTCTGAAAAGGAACAAACGCAGTTGAATATTGTAGGTAAATCACTTCAGGATGTCAACTATAATAATATGGTCTCCCGTCTTGAAGAGAAAGGGTTGCCCAAAGGCATAGCCGTACTCCTATACGGTGAGCCAGGCACTGGCAAGACCGAGTCAGTGATGCAATGGGCTCGCTCCACCGGGCGAGACATAATCCATGTGGATATTTCTGCCTCAAAAAGTATGTGGTATGGTGAATCCGAAAAAATCATCAAGGAGATATTCACAAAGTATAAGCGTCAGTGCAAACGTTCCAAACTGAAGCCGATACTTCTTTTTAATGAGGCTGACGCCATTTTCGCCTCCCGTAAAACCGGCAACAACAGTAGTATCGACCAGACTGAGAACGCAATACAAAACATCATCCTTGAAGAAATGGAACGGCTTGATGGAATCCTGATTGCAACAACCAACCTTGCCGACAATCTTGACAAAGCATTTGAGCGTCGTTTCCTATTCAAGATTCGTTTCAATAAGCCGTCAGTTCAATCAAAAGCCAGCATCTGGAAAGACAAACTTCCTGTCCTCACTGTAGAACAGGCTCATTCCTTGGCCGCCCGGTTTGATTTCAGTGGTGGTGAAATTGAAAACATTGTCAGGAAAGTCCTTATGTCGGAGGTTCTTGAAGGCAAAACTCCTTCAATCGCTGAGATAGAAAAACTCTGTTCGGAAGAGAAACTCAGTAAATCTTCCGGTAATCGTATGGGATTTTCAGTATAAGCTCCAACGTGTATTGCATAATTTGACAAGTTTTGATTAGCTTTGCATCAGAAATTAGATAATCGGTATTTTAAGCCCATGACACAACTACAGAAATACACTTGGCTGATAGAAACTATCAGAAGTGCCGGGAAAATCTCGCATAGGGATTTGTCCGACAAATGGGAACGTTGCAAAGACCTAAGTAACTGCAAACCACTTCATCGAGCCACCTTCAACCGCTGGCGGGACAATATCTTCTCCCAGTTCGGAATCATCATTTCCTGCCAGCGTGTAGGAGGATACCTCTATTATATCGAGAATCCGGAGGATATTGACGAAGATGAGCTGAAGAAGTGGATGCTCGACTCGTTCGCGGTAGGCAACCTGATTGGTGAGAATTTGTCTCTGAAAGGTCGAATACTTGTTGACCAAATCCCATCAGGACGTTACCATCTGACCACCATTTTGGAAGCGATGAAAGAAAACCGTGTGGTGAATATTATATATAAACCATTCTGGTATTCCAGCCCATTTGAAATTCCTGTTGAGCCTTACTGCGTGAAACTGTTTGAGAACCGCTGGTATATGCTCGGCCACAATCTCAGCAAAGACACCATCCGTCTGTATGGTCTTGACCGCATAGAATCTGTTGAGGTTACCGATCAGGTGTATAAATTGCCAAAAGACTTCTCTGCGGCCGAATACTTTTCAAACTATTTCGGCATCGTCACCGATGACAGAGTTAAGCCGGAACGGATAGTGATTCGTGCCAACAAAGACCATACACCATATCTCAAATCTCTGCCTTTGCACCATAGTCAGGAGTTGATTGAAGATAACGGAGAATATGCAGACTTCAGCCTTTATCTCGCACCTACCTACGACTTCATCATGCAGCTCCTTCACGTCGGAGGAATGGTAGAGGTTATTTCACCGTCATCATTGCGCAAGGCTATGAAAGGTTGGATTTCAGATATGTATGACCTCTATAAAAACGACTGACGATGCAGGAATTTGTAAGTATCTCTCAAAAATTAGTTTATATTTGAAAATATTTTTGAGAGATACTTAGCAATAGACTTTGAAACGGCCAATGGCCGGAGTTCAAGTGTTTGCGCAGTTGGCATCGTGGTTGTATAACTTTGCTGCATAACCATTAAATAAATCATATATGGCACTATTCAAAGTAACTACTAAAAAGCTGTTGGTCAGCAATGGCAAACGTCTCGAAGCCGGGATGACCGCCGAGGTATCGTACAACGCAAGCACCCTCCCTTGGTGCACAGCAACAAAGGCTGAGTTTAAGCGTCAGTTGAAGATGAAGTATAACGTCGATTTCCCCGATGGCTACATCAATGGCAACAATCTCAGCATTGAGAAACTCTAACCCAATCACTCACTTGGATAGCGGTCAACATCATTGTTGGCCGTTATCCTGTTCAACCTATAATTCGTATATATGAAGGATTTATCAAACGACTACACCGACACTTTTCCTGTTAGTTTTCACGTATTCGGGATTGGCGAGGGTTTCAAACCGATTATAGACAAAATCGTTGCTTTGGGGTATGATGGTGTTTCGGCTAAGACCATAAGACCGGAGCTATTGCCTTCACCAACTGAGGAAGACAGAATGGTCATTATATTGACTGATGAGGGCTACGATTCGGTGACCGATGCAGCAAAAAGTTTCTATCAAGCAGGAGTCTTGACTCTCATAGTTTCACATAAGCGGCTCGAAAGCCAATCCAAATTTTGTGATGCGCAATTAGAGGCTGATACCGACGCCATGTATCAGTCTGTCAAGGCGATTCTTGACATGATATTCAATAATGGACTCATTGCCCTTGACTTCAATGACATTCAATCTTCTATACATGATGCCGGATTCTTCAAAGTTGTTGAGACGACCGGCAAAGGTGGCGAACAACGGGTGGCAGATGCCATTTCCAAAATTAAGAATATCGTACCACCTAAAGAAATGAATGCCATAGAGAATTTTATAATTTCAATATCTTTCAACCGCGATATTCAGCCGCAAGTAAATATGTGCGAGATGAAGGCTATCTCTGATTTTCTTTCAAACCTTCCTGAAGAAGTCAATGCAATATGGGGAGTATTCCATGACAACAAAATGCCTCTGGATGAAGTCCGATTAACAACTATCCTCTCCGGAAAGGAGTTGAGACCATGATGTCGAGGATAGCCAAAGCCCAACTTAAGTTGATGAAGTACGGCGCATTCATCGGCAGTATTGGAGGAATAACCTCATTTGTAGGCCCACCTCAACATGGACTCATCAAGGCAATGATTGGCATAGTAATAGGTTGTATGCTTCTTGGAAAACGTTTGCCAATAGCTCTGAAAGAAATGTACGATGCCAACAAACCACTCATGGATGATATTGAAGATTCCTTCAAAGATTGATTATGACAACGGAATACATAGCAGACAGAGAGCATTACGAGAAAGTCATTGAGAGAATCCGTGGTACAAAATCCATTCTTTGGATAGGGACTGCGGATATAAAGGATTTGCACATAGCCAAAGGGAAAGAATCGGAACCGTTTCTTGGGCTATTGTCCCGACTCCTAAAGGCTGGAGTGGAGATTCGTCTAATCCATGCTAAAGAACCGGGACCGGCATTCCGTGAAGATTTCGACCGATATAAAAATCTCTCAACTTCACTCGAACGAATGCTATGTCCTCGCGTACATTTCAAAATCATCATCATTGATGGCCAATGGACCTATATAGGCTCTGCCAACCTAACCGGCGCCGGGATGGGTATGAAAAGCGCGAACCACCGCAATTTCGAGACCGGCATCCTGACCAATGACCCTCATCTCGTAGAATCTGCCATGGAGCAGTTCGACAGCGTATGGCGTGGCGAACACTGCAAGAAATGCGGGCGCCGCCAATACTGTACCGACCCGATAAAATAGGGCTTAGTATAACCTGGCCAATAAATTTTAAATGAAAGAGCCGTGCATGGGTAAACGAAGTGGTGAACCGTTGCGATGTTGAAATGTTATAATATATGAAAAAACGTATGTTTCACCCCTAAACCAGAATGCCATGCATTTTACACCCAAAGAGCAGGATAAACTGACTCTACTCTGCGTAGGAATGATAGCAGAACGCCGACTCAAGAAAGGATTGAAGCTTAACTATCCTGAGTCAGTGGCCTACATCACCAGCTGCGCCCTTGAGGGAGCCAGAGAGGGCAAGACTGTGGAGGAAGTCATGCACGACGCCACACAGGTTCTCACCAAAGACCAAGTGATGGAGGGAGTAGCCGATATGATTACTCTTCTTCAGGTAGAGGCTGTGTTTACCGACGGCAGCCGCCTTGTGTCTATTCACAATCCCATCCGCTGATACTGCCGGCGGACAACTATCAAAACCAATTTACTTATGGCTCAGACAAATCAACAAGCCGGCGCCACTCAGAAGAGCGGAGCCGATGCAATGCCTCCCATACCCAACATTCCCACACCTGATTTTGCCAAAGATGGCTATCAGACGCCGATGGGAGTCTATGAAGGTGCTCCAGACATTGCTTATCCGAATACACCGGGGTTCGAACCGGCAGAATATGTGCCCGTAGGAGGCGTAATACTGAAAGATACACCGATTGAATATAATGTCAACCGCCGCACTGTGAAGCTTAAGGTGCGCAACACGGGCGACCGTCCTGTGCAGGTTGGCTCACACTTCCACTTCTTCGAGGTAAACCGCTACATGGAGTTCGACCGTCCGAAAGCATTCGGCTACCATCTCAATATCCCGGCCACCACTGCCGTGCGTTTCGAGCCGGGCGAGGAGAAAGAGGTAGAGCTCGTGAGCTACGGTGGCAAACACAGAGTCATCGGATTCGACGACCTCGTGAATGGCTACACCGGCCTCGAGGATACACCCACATACTATCCGAAATACACCGAGTCGCTGCGCCGCATGAAGGAGTATGGCTACAAATCGGTGAGTGAGGCTGAGGCCGACGGAGAGTATGACGAAAATGAAGTTAACAAAAAAGACTGATTCCCATGGCTGTAATATCACGTAAAGACAACAACATGCTCTTCGGCCCGACCGTAGGCGATAAGATTCGTCTGGGCAACACCGACCTGTATGTAGAGATAGAGAAAGACCTCCGCACGTATGGCGACGAGGTAGTGTATGGAGGTGGCAAGACCCTTCGCGACGGCATGGGTCTGGCTAATGAATGTTCCTCGCAGCAGGGTTCGCTCGACATAGTGATAACGAATGTTACGATCATCGACCCTGTGCTGGGTGTCGTAAAGGCCGACGTAGGCGTCAAGGATGGCAAGATTGCCGGAATCGGTAAGGCGGGCAACCCCAACATCATGGATGGTGTGACCCCCGGCCTGGCCACAGGTCCGTCGACCGACGCCATCTCAGGCGAGCACCTGATTCTTACGGCCGCCGGCATCGATGGCCACGTGCATTTCGTGTCGCCGCAGCAGGCTTACAACTGCCTCTCCAACGGTATCACCACTCTGATTGGTGGCGGCGTAGGCCCGACTGACGGCACCAACGGCACCACCATCACCTCCGGCCCCTGGAATCTGGAGCGCATCATGCAATCAATCGATGGACTGCCTATCAATATCGGTCTGCTCGGCAAGGGCAACTGCTCACGCAAGGAGGAACTCTATGTGCAGGCAGCCGCAGGCGCTATGGGTTTCAAGATTCATGAGGACTGGGGTGCAACCCCGGCTGTGATCCGCACATGTCTTGAGGCTGCCGACAACCTCGACATGCAGGTCTGCATCCACACCGATACACTCAATGAGTCGGGTTATGTGGAGGATACAATCGCCGCCATCGATGGCCGCACAATCCACACATACCACACCGAGGGTGCAGGTGGCGGTCACGCCCCCGACCTTCTGAAAGTGGCATCCATGCCTAACGTGCTTCCGTCGTCGACCAACCCGACGCTGCCGTATGGCATCAACTCTGAGGCTGAGCTCTTCGACATGATTATGGTGTGTCATAACCTGAACCCCAACATCCCGTCGGATGTAGCCTTTGCAGAGAGCCGCGTGCGCCCTGAGACCCAGTCGGCCGAGAATATCTTCCATGACCTCGGCATACTCTCGATGGTGTCGTCAGACTCCCAGGCCATGGGACGTGTGGGCGAATCATTCATGCGCACATTCCAGATGGCATCATACATGAAATCAGTGCGTGGCAAACTCCCGGAGGATTCCGATTCGAACGACAACTTCCGTGTGCTGCGTTATCTTGCCCAGATTACACTCAACCCCGCCATCACCTATGGTATCAGCGATGTGCTCGGATCAATAGAGAAGGGCAAGATGGCTGACCTCGTGCTCTGGGAGCCGGCATTCTTCGGCACCAAGCCTAACCTCGTGATCAAAGGTGGCGTAATCAACTGGGCCAACATGGGCGACCCCAATGCCTCGCTGCCCACACCGCAGCCTAAGATTATGCGTCCGATGTTCGGCGCGTTTGGCGAAGCGCTGCAGAAGACCCGCATGACATTTGTGTCGCAGGCTGCATATGATGAAGATGTGAAGAGCAAGTATGGTCTGAAATCCATCATCTATCCTGTAAGCCGCTGCCGCCAGATTGGCAAAGCCGACATGGTGCGCAATACCGCCATGCCTAAGATTGAGGTCAACCCTGAGACATTCTATGTGACTGTCGATGGCGTTCTGGCCTATGTGCCGCCGGCAAAATCACTGCCGCTCTCGCAGCTCTACTGGTTCAGCTGATTAAATGAAGTTTTTTAAGCTTCCACTCAAGAAATCGAACCATAGAAATTTCTCTTAAATCACACACCGAATCACAATTACTGAAAATCACATGATATCTGCCGGGATGCCGGGGCAATTGGACCCAGGTTATCCCGGCACTTTTTTATGTAAGTAGTTGCGAAGAATTAATGAACAAATAATTTTGCTTTATCTTCGAGTGATTTTTGCCGGGGGAGGAAGGAGCTTAGCGAGCTAAGCGACTGACGATGACGGCAAAAAGCGCCGAAGAGAAAGTGAAATTATTGTTCAAATCATTCTTTGAAAAAGAATCACTTATGATGTTTAATTCTTCGCAACTACTTATATGACTTCTATAAATCGAGTGTCGAAGAGGAGCCTCAGTGACTTATGAAGTCGTTTGAAGGACTTCTAAGCGAGAAATCGTCGTTTTTTAACAATTCGCCTCCGACTGAGCAAACCCTATGTGGCTTCAATTGTTAAAAATATGACGGCTCACCAAGTGAGCGCATCGTCAAGAGGGGAGAGGGATCACCTACCGGATTCCACAGGCGATCAATCCACCCCCGGTAACGAAAAACACAAGCTATAAATTATATGAAAATCTACTCAGAAGTTTTAGGCAACATCCGCACATCGCAAGAATGGAAAGATAGACTTGCAGAAGCGGAAATCGATGAGATATACCTCGACCAGTGGACAGCCCAGAAATCGCGATTTCTCGCCAAAGGACTGAGCGGTACAGAATACCCAGTGGCACTGGCTCGCCACACGCATATCGCCGACGGCGACATCATTGATTATGATCCGGCCACCGGACATGCCGTAGTGCTTCGTCTCGAGCTCAGTCCGGTGCTGGTTGTAGACCTCGAAGGGATAGCCGACAAAGACCACGACACCATCATCCGCATAGCCCTCGAGCTTGGTCACGCCATCGGCAATCAGCACTGGCCGGCAGTGGTGAAGGGGACAAAGGTGTATGTGCCACTCACGGTCGACAAGAAGGTGATGTTGAGTGTGCTGGAGACTCACCATATCCCGGGCATCACATTTGAGTTTGAGAAAGGTATGGACGTCATTCCATATCTCGCCCCCCACGAGACACGCCGCCTATTTGGCGGAGCCGGACATGAGAGCCACAGCCACGAGCATGACCACGGACATATCGTGCACTATCACGACCATGGCGATGGACATCCGCACTATCACGACCACTCGCATGATCATGAGTGTCATTGTCATGAAGAGAGCGACTCTATCCACTGATTTCCACCCTACGTATCACGTCGCTGTGATACCAGTCCCTCACAACCCATCACTACCGATATGGACCCACAGCTCACAAATATAATGCGCCTGCTGCAGTTTACTGATTCTACATTCCCTGTAGGCACTTTCTCATTCTCGAATGGTCTGGAGACTGCAGGATTTGAGAATATAGTCACCGACAAGGCCACACTGCGAGATTTCGTAAAATCGCAGGCTCTTCAGGCTGCCTTCACCGACGGCATCGCCGCCTTGGCGGCCCACCGCGCCTTCAAGCGAGAAGACTATCCGGCGATTGTGGAGGCCGACCGGACCCTCATCCTCTGCAAGATGAACGACGAGGCCCGCCAGATGCTGCGCCGCATGGGAAAAAAACTTGGAGAGCTTGCAGTGAAGCTATTCGATGACTCCATCGCCCGCCAATGGCTTGCAGATATCCGTCAGGACACGACACCCGGCACATATCCTGTGGCTCAAGGCATAGCATTCGCCGCCGCCGGCATTTCGGAGGCCGACCTCTTCTGCTCACACCAATATGGAGTAGTCAACATGGTGCTTTCTGCCGCTCTCAGATGTGTGCGCGTGTCGCACTATGACACCCAGGAGATTCTATATGAGATGAGTTCGGAGGTGATGGATCTCTATGAGCAGGTCAAGCCGCTTGAAATAGGCGAGATGCACGCATTCTTCCCTGAACTCGACATCCTGGCCTCGCTCCATGAGAAAGGCAACATGCGAATGTTCATGAACTGAGGCCAGACATCACACGCCCGAGATGACTTTCCCAGTCAAGTGTGTCAGCGCAGCGCCATTTTACGTGGGCACAGCATCGCGCCGAAATCACAACATCAATCAAAAAAGTAACAGTAAATACATATTATAAAATGAGTACATGCAGAATCGGAATCGGAGGCCCCGTAGGCTCCGGTAAGACCGCCCTTATAGAAGCCATTACACCCCGCCTGCTCGAGATGGGGCAGAATGTGCTGATCATCACCAACGACATCGTCACCACTGAAGATGCCAAACATGTGCGCAAAACCCTGAAGGGGGTACTTGTGGAAGACAAGATTATCGGCGTCGAGACCGGAGCCTGCCCCCACACAGCGGTGCGCGAAGATCCTTCGATGAACATTGCCGCAGTCGAAGAGATGGAGGAGAAATTTCCGGAGACCGACATTGTGCTGATTGAATCGGGAGGCGACAATCTTACGCTGACTTTCAGCCCGGCACTGGTGGATTTCTTTATCTACGTCATTGATGTGGCCGCCGGCGACAAGATACCCCGCAAAGATGGCCCAGGCATATCGCAGAGTGATATCCTGGTCATCAACAAGACTGACCTCGCCCCCTATGTGCATGCCGACCTCGGAGTGATGGACCACGACTCGAAACTCATGCGACCCGGCAAGCCGTTCGTGTTCACCAACTGCATGACCGGCGAAGGGATCGACGAGCTTGTTGACCTCATCTTCAAGATGGCTCTATTCGACAAAAAATAACCCACCTAACCCTATCGCACAATGGCCTTCGATTATCAATTACATCAGACAACATCATCAAGCGGAGTGCCGGAGGTGGACTTCTCCGACCGCCGCGAGATGGCTCCATACCTCGATCTGCCGCAGGCAATGTATGTTGGAGCGCCGGGCAAACATGGCTATCTGCGCCTCGGGTTCGAGATTGACCCCGATGGCAAAAGCATACTCCGCGACCTCGACCGCCGCGCACCGCTCATAGTGCAGCAGGCTCTGTACTTCGACAAAGGTATGCCCGAGATGCCCTGTGTGTATATTCTGTCGTCAGGAGGCCCGAATGTAGAGGGTGACCGTTATCAGCAGGATATCACCATGAATCGCGGGTCATTCGCCTTTGTCACCACCGGCGCGGCCACCAAGCTGGCAGAGATGACCCACAACTATTCCGGACTGTCGCAACATATCGTGCTCAAGGAGGATTCATACCTCGAATTCATGCCCGAACCGGTGTATCCCTGCCGCCACACCCGTTTTATCTCTGACACCGACATTATCATAGACCCTTCGGCCTCTCTCTTCTATTCAGAGATTTTCATGGGCGGGCGCAAATACTATAATGGGGGAGAACTGTTTGAATACGACATCCTCTCGGTGTGCAGCCATGCCAGGCGTCCTGACGGCACTCCACTCTTCCGCGAGAAATTTATCATCGACCCGAAGATGGTAAATCCGCGCCAACTCGGCATAATGGGCAAATATGATGTGTTTGCCAATGTGATTGTGCTCACATCAAAGGCTCACGCCGATAAAATCTACGAAGCCACAACTCCATTTATCGACCGTGAGCACTCTCTGGCATGCGGCATAACGCATCTGCCCAACGATGCCGGACTGCTCTTCAAGGTCTTAGGCATGGAGCCCGGGCCGGTAAAAGCCGTGGTACGCGAGTTTCTCTCGAAATTCCGCCGCGAGGTCAAGGGGCGCGAGGTGCCGGAGGAATTCCCATGGCGCTGAAGATTCCGCCCCACGCCGAGTCAGGAAAGGCAATTCCCCGCCAAATCTCCACATAAAGAGATTTGGCGGGGAATTTTGCATGCTGCAAAGGCTGCCCTAATCAGCTGGCCACCGCATCTTCATCTTCTGCCGGCAGGGGGTTGGCTCCAGGTATTACAGCGGCCGGGTTGACAAGCCTATAGGCATTGCACCCCAGGAAATTACCGACCACTATAGCCGCATAGAATGTAAGTACTTCTGCCAAATGGGCGGCAAGGTAGCCGCACGACGTAGAACAGATATAGAACGCGTCGGCCACACAATGCGGGAATCCGCATAATATGAAGGCAGGCACCGCAAAAAGCAGCGGCACCCAGGTGTTGCGGGCGTAACCCTGCACCGCCAGCGTCATCAGGAATCCGCAACCTATCGAAAGCAGACCATTCATCCACGCCGAATTGGCAAGACGCTTGGTTATGACAGCCTCGGCAGAAGCCTGCATCTCAGGAGTGGACACCAGTAGGGCCATGGCTGCGCACCCTATAATATTTGCCAGCAGAATACCGGCAAGCCAGGCATAGCCCCCCTCACTCAACGCATTCTGAAAATGCGGACGCCACACAAACTGCGCCTTCCCCGTGAAGAGATTCAACTTCAGGCTCACCACGGCAATAAGTCCGATTGCAAAGAGCACCGCACCGGCCACACCACCTACTTTGAGAAAGATTGTGCCGCCGATGCTGATGCAGCACCCGGCCAGAATACCTCTGAAAAGATATCTTATATCCATGTTATTGAGTTATGTAATATTCAAGATGTTAGACATTCAACATGATTCTCGCCGACATAAGCGACTCATTTCTTATGTGTGTCGGCCACTACGGGGATTCCCCACAGCCCCTTCTCAAGGCGCAGGGTCAGGGTGTCGCCGGCATGCACGCGCGAATACTTTTTGCGGGACAGTTCACGATCTTTGACCCTGCCATCCGAAAGACGGAGAGTGATGAAATACACTCTGTAAGGGCGCCCATGAGTATACGTGCGCCTACCGCTGCGCTGCACCGGCTGGCGCATCTTTGTGTACTTCTCCACCACCACCGCATCTGCATCATACGCTGCCGCACTATCAGCCCACAACATGTTGGAGCCGTAGAACATGGCCGAAAGAAATCCGGTAAAGAATACGATGTGGATTATAACATTCACAACCACATTATTAATTTCTGACAACCAGCGCCACATCTGCCAGCCCCAGCAGGCACTGACAGCTGAGATAAGAAACGCCACTCCCGGTAGCACCCACCACTGTGCCAGCGTATAATCCTGCATCACTGCCGACCCGGCATAACAGAATATGGCGAGCGCGCCCAGAAATCCACATAGAATTGTGCGTATTACTTTTTTCTTCATAAGTCAGGATAGTCTCTTTATCCCCTCATCGCAGCATCCATTTATGTAACGCTTCATAATATTACAAATTGCCCGCCGAGGTCAATTTGACTCCCGGCGGGCAAGTATGAAGAATTAGATGTTATCTATGTCCGAGGCTATATCTTTGTGTTTTCGGAATGCTCCACGCGTCGGCCATATACTGATGTCACTACCGCACCCAATGCCATTATCAACGCCGAGACTCCCAACACGAGTACTCCGCCACCGAGCTTCAGAAGCACAGGTACGATAAACACCCCCGCCACCGCACCGGCTTTGCCGATGGCAGCCGCGATTCCGGTGCCCTGTCCGCGCACTTCGACGGGATAGATTTTAGGTGGCAGAAGATAGGTCACCAGATGAGGTCCGATATTCAAGAATAGCTCAAACGACATGAATGCCACAAGCGAAATCCACACGGGCCACTGCAGATGATACGAGAAGAGCAACACAATCAATGACACTGCACATGCCCAGAAACTTGCCGTCTGCAGCCGCACCTCCTTCACCTTTCGGCATGCAAGCCAGATGCCGATAAGGAAGCCCGGAAGAATGATGCATGAAATCCAGAGTGTGGTCTTCACCGATGCCTCTACATTCTCAAGCGGCGTAGAGAATTTAGATTCATGCTCGATGCCAAGAGCCATCACCAGAAGGGGGATAAACACGCCGATGCCATATACTCCCAGGCCCTCGCAGCTCCAAGGTATGCCGCTTAGCACGACCTTATCCCAATATTTGCGGCAGAACTTCACAAACGATAATTTCTCAGCCTCAGCTGCAGATGAGGCATTGACATCAGGCTGCGGCCCAAGGCCGACATCCTTACCAAGGAATTTCCTCACCGCCATCTCCGCTTTCTGCGGCTCGCCATTATCATAAAGCCATTTCGGGCTCTCAAAGAAGTAGATTCTTGACAACACCATCACCATGCCGATGCCTGCCACAATCCACATCAGGTCGGGCCACCTCATGGCCGACTGCCACACCATTATCAGCATAAAGCTTAACGCCGCGGCGATGATATTGCCGAAGGCCGCCCCAGTCTTCACCATACCAAGCATCAGGAGTTTGTAGCGGTCAGGCATGAGCACCGAGGTATAATCAGAATCAAGGCTATATTCACCCCCGATGCCGAAGCCCACTACAAACAGAGCCACTATCAGCACCCAGACATCAGGCACAAAGATAGCCACGAGCGAAGCCACCACAATCAGCAGCGGGCAAAGTCGGAAAAATATAAGATAGCCATATCGGTCGCTCAGCTTTCCGAAAACAACCGACCCGAGCATTATACCAATCAGATCTGAGGCTCCGATAAGCCCCTGCAGCGGCGATGATAGATGGGCATATGTAGTGGTAATCATCATCAGCGGGATGATTACGCCGGCAACTGTGGCAACACCGGTGCCCACAAGCTGACCGAGACCTGTGACCGCCACTATCCACCAGTGGCGCCACGAGAGCGGCGCATCGGCTATGGTATATTTTGGACGCGCCATCGATGTCGATGTTGATGCGGTACTGTTCATGACTTTATTTCAAATTTAATGAAGTTGTCTAAAACGAAGTTGTTTAAACTTCAACATTTGCCATGCCCTTTATAACGGGCTGACATCACTGCCCTTACGGACTGCATTTATTTAGAGCCGGCAGGCTGAAACATCTTGTAGCCCGGAATCAGGAAGAGCCATGTGCCGATACAGAAGGGGCCGGTCAATGTTGCGAGTCCGAGCGGTGCGAATGCTGCGTTCATGCCGGCCTGGATAAACACTGTGGCCACGACTCCAAGCAAAGCCCACACCCATGTGCGCCAGTTACCGGTGTTGCAGAATGTGGCGCCAAGCGCTATGCCTGTCAGCACAGCTGAGAATCCGTAGAGTCCCTCAGCGATATCGGCCGCCGGACCCTGCCAAAGAATTATGGTCAGTAATGCCACAGCCGAAGAGATAGCGGCCCAGAGGGCAGCCGCGCGCGAACACAATGCCAGACCTACCAGAAAACATATGCCGGTGACCCAATTATTAATCAGGAACACTTGAGAAATACCCTTCAACCAATACACTACCAGCGAACCGAAACTCATGTCAAGGCTACCCATGCTCTCGGCGGCAAACGCGGGCACTGACTCCATGGCAGGAGGCATGCCGTGCATATCACGCGCAGCGAGCAAAAAGAACCAAGTCGAGAGCACGAAGGGGAAAGTGAATGAGCTCACTCCCCATGCCGACATCACACGATTGAGTGCAGTGCGCACCCAAGTGGTCATAGCAGCACACAGTATCAGGGCAAGCCACATCCACACCGTATTGCCCATGAAGGTAGGAAAGGCACACCCTACCAGCACACCATTAAATCCCCATAGACCCTGCGCTCCATGATCGTCCGGAAGTTTGAGGAAATATCCTGCAAGTGTAGAGACCACCACACCCACAAGCGCACCCCATGCCACGACACCAAGGCCCTCGGCATAAGCACCCCAGAATATCCCGATCATGAACAACAGGCCGGTCCACATACTGTCCTGAAACATCACCTGGCCCACACCACGCAACACTGTGCGCGGGAAATCACGCCATACAGGCGCTGCTACCGAAGAATCACTCATAATTACTTATTTTCTTGGTTTTGATAAATGGAATCGAATATTTTCCGAAATGATCTCCCGCGGCATAACGAATGACAAAGCTATCCCTATGCGCGAGAGTCTTATATTTTTATAACCCTTTCACATGCTGAAAGGTTGATTTACATTTATAAATACCTTATAACTCACCCACGAGCATACGCACAATCCAAAATATCGGCTGTCAGCACACTCATCAAGAGCTGAGGCCAAAGCTGTCACGAACAATAATCGTATTCATGGCGTTAAAAAATATGAAATCAACACCTCTGATTCTGTCGGCAGAATAGGGCTACATTACCTTACTGCCCGGCATCAGAGCCTAAAATCTTACCGCTTATGCACATGGCAGACGCTTTGATCAGCACCCCGGTGGCCCTTGCGGCCGGTGCTGCAGCGACAACACTTCTCGGCATCGCCGGCTATAAAGTCAACAAACAGAAAGGTGAGAACTCCAGAATAGTGCCACTGATGGGTGTATTAGGAGCCTTTATCTTCGCAGCTCAGATGATTAATTTCACGATTCCCGGCACAGGTTCATCGGGTCATATCATCGGAGGTGTGCTTCTTGCTGCATTCCTTGGACCATGGGCCGCATTTCTGACCCTCTCATCAGTCCTGATTATACAATGTCTCGTGTTTGCCGACGGCGGTCTGCTGGCATTGGGATGCAATATCCTCAATATGGGAGCGATGTCAACGCTTGTGGCTTATCCGCTGATTTTCCGCCCGCTCACAAGTCATAAGGCTCCAGGCGCCCTGCGGCTCATGATCGCCTCCGTACTCGCTTGCCTTGTGGGTATAGAGCTTGGCGCATGCTGTGTGACTCTTGAAACCGAGCTCTCAGGCATCACAGCATTGCCGACATCTACCTTCTTAGCTGTGATGACCGGCATACACCTCGCCATCGGACTTGGCGAAGGTCTTGCCACCGGGGCAATTCTATGCTTTGTACTCCGCACGCGTCCCGACCTGCTGGCCACCGACCGCATCCGAAGCACATCCTCCGGACGCAGAAGCATGAAAAATGTGCTCATCGGATTCGGCATCGCCACCATTGCATTGGGTGGAGGTCTGGCATTCTTCGCCTCTGAATATCCCGATGGCCTTGAGTGGAGCATCCAGAAGCTTACCGGCTCGACCGAGCTTGCCGCCACTCACGCCGACAGCATCACCACGAGCCTCGAGAGTGTGCAGAAAGCCACCTCTGTCATGCCAGATTACGACAGTTCATTCTCCGGCATACTGGGTGCACTGATGGTGATAATTCTGGTGTGGAGCATCACTTCTCTTCTGACAGCCGGCCGACGCCGCCGACTGAGCTCAGAAGGTTGACATATTCTAAAGAGTAGCCGGGGTTCGACACAGGCCATAAAGATAAAATGAGCAAACTTGAAAAAGCATATTATGCCTTGCAACGCATGGAGATGCGCGCAGCCGCATGCGACGATATAGTAGACCCGCGAGCCAACATCATCGTGAGTCTGCTAGATCTCTGCATGATGCTGAGTGTGCCGATGGGGAGGGTGTCGACTCTGATATGGTTTGCTCTTTATCCGATTGTGAGTTCGGCCTGGCTTGGAGTGAGATTCGGAAGAGTATTTCTTAATTCACTCTACGTGCTACCGGTGGTGGTGCTGATTGGCATTTTCAATCCGATTCTTGACCATACGGCAGCCTTCAAAGTGGGAGGGTTGACTGTGAGCGTAGGCTGGCTGACCTTCACTTCGGTCATCATACGCGGATTGCTTGCCATGCAGTGCATTCTGATTCTGATCTCTTCATGCGGATTTATCGGCATCTGCCGCGGACTGCGTCAGATGCATGTGCCGGCATTTCTGACTGACCAGTTGCAATTCGTATACCGTTACATATCGGTGCTTCTTCTTGAGGCGCTTTCGATGCGCCGCGCGCGCGAGGCACGCGGATTCGGACGCAAAAGTTTTCCACTTAAGCTTTGGGGAGTGATGATAGGTCAGTTATTTCTGCGTGCAATCGACCGATCTGAACGCATCAACCGTGCCATGATGGCCCGGGGGTTTGACGGCACATTGCCTCGCTTTGCCGCCGATGCAGAAAAATCCCTGCTGACCTCGCCCTCCACAATTTTCTATATCCTGCTTCTTGGCGGCGGGAGCGTGGCATTGCGATTTATGGACACTGCGGCTCTCTTCAACTGGGTCGGATAAGTAATCAATCTAAGAAATCAGAAATATCGGTTATGAGTCATCATTTCATAAAATTCACAGATGTGCATTATGCCTATCCTGATGGACATGAGGCGCTGAAGGGGGTGTCGCTGCTGATTACCCATGGCGAGCGTGTGGCTCTTTTAGGGCGTAACGGCGCCGGTAAGTCTACCCTTATACTCCTCACCGACGGTTTGCTCACGGCATCGCATGGTGAAGTCAACATAGGCGATGTGCCGGTAGAGAAGCGCACACTGCCTCTGATACGCCAGACAGTGGGGATGGTGTTCCAGAACCCCGACGACCAACTCTTCATGCCCACTGTAGAGGAAGATGTGGCTTTCGGGCCACTCAATATGCAACTTCCCACGCAGGAGGTAAGGCGCCGTGTAGAGAGCGCCCTAAAAGCCACCGGCACCTATGAGCTGCGCCACCGCTCGCCCATGCAGCTATCCGGCGGACAGAAAAGGAGTGTGGCTATCGCCACGGTTCTATCTATGGAGCCCTCGATACTTGTGCTCGATGAACCCACCTCAAACCTTGACTTCGCGGCACGCCGCGACCTTATAAAGGTACTTAAAGAGTTTACCCACACGCAGCTCATTGCCACCCACGACCTCGCCATGGCGCGCGAGTTATGTCCGCGCAGCATAGTCATCGACGATGGTCGTGTAGTGGCCGACGGCCCTACCGAAGAGTTGGTGGCCGACCCTGACGTTTGCGCCGTGCTTGGGCTGCAGGATGAGGTGGAGAGGGAGATTGGTCCAGTCTGATGCGAGATCTGCAGACGCTCTCAATCCTAATCATAGAAGATTATCGAACTTAAGAAGGGCAAATAGAGTTTTAATATCAGAACGGCGCATGACCAGCCATCCGGCACAACCCATGCGCCACACTCTTTTTCTCTAAATCTCTAAACTATATACTATATGATTCAGCATTACTATACGGCCCAAGAGACCCATCGGCGCAAGATTATCTATTTCTGCATGCACATGTTTGTGCTCTTGTTGTCGTTGTTTCTGATTGTCACGATATCGGTTGACACGTTCAAGAACGTGGCCTTCTATCGTGAGCCTCAATTCATGGAGATAGATTTCTGGATCTGTATCCTCTTCCTGCTTGACTTCTTTGTAGAGTGGGCTATTTCTGAACGCAAATGGCGCTATCTGTCGACCCACTTCCTATTTCTGCTCGTGTCGATTCCTTATAGCGCGATTATCCAGTACTATGGCTGGACTTTCGAGCCGAAGGTAGCTTATCTGATTCGCTACATACCGCTCGTACGCGGTGGTTATGCGCTGGCTATGGTTGTCAACTGGCTGACCTCGAATCGTGCCACAGGTCTGTTCCTGGCATATACCATATCGTTGATTGCCACTCTATATTTTGCCAGTGTGGTATTCTTCGTTTTTGAACAGGACACCAATCCGCTGGTCAAGACCTACAGCGACGCGCTATGGTGGGCTGCGATGGATATGACTACCGTAGGCTCCAACATCATCGCCGTCACTCCAATCGGTAAGATTCTATCGGTATTGTTGGCTGCATTGGGTATGATGCTCTTCCCGATATTCACAGTCTATATCACCAACTTGATTCAGAGCCGCAACCAGCGTGGATGGATAATAGGGCAGGGCAACTTTGATAATGAGGCTCAAAGCGAGGATACCGACCACACGGCTCAACCCGCTATCGCATCGGCGCCGGCAGACTCAGCTGCGAAATCTGACACTTCATCATCAGTGCCTGAGGCGGCCTCGGGCGCTACTGATGTATCCGATACAAGTTCGGGCACCTCATCACAATCAGAAGCCGACATCTCATCGACCGCCACCTCATCGGGGCCGTCAAATTCGATTCATTGAGCCACACGCGATGGCGTGAAGATAGCATTCCTCAATCCAAACCCATAAATATGACAGAGGCTCTGCCGGGCGTGATGACGGCGGAGCCTCTGTCATAATGCGCGATATTGATTCTTACTTGAAGGTATCCGGGAGGTCATTCTCATAAAGGATTGTGTCGCCAGGCCTGAGTATGCGCGAAAGGATCTGCTGCGCCTCATTGAAGCTGGCAGCTGAATAGAGATTCTTGCTGTCGAAGCCTTCGGCAAGTATTCCCTTTGTGAGAGCCTCATGATTGATATCGTTGACCACGATGGCGATGTCGGCGTTGCGGCCTATGTGGTGGCCGAGCTCCTGATTAAGCTCATAGCTGCGGTCGGCAAGTTCAATCATTCCCGGAGTCACGCAAATGCGGCGCCCCTGGTCCTTGAATCGGCCAAGCACCTCCAATGCCATGCGCGAACCTACCGGATTGCTGTTGAACGCATCATCGATGATTGTCACACCGCCGGGTGTGCGCTTCATGCTGAGGCGATGCTCAACTTGCTCAATGCGCCCAACACCCTGCTGAATCTTATCGACAGGCATGCCGAGTTTGAGCGCCACAATAATTGCGGCGAGCAGATTCGATATATTGCATTCGCCCACGAGGCGTGTACGGAAAGCCAGACGCTCGCCATCGGGTGTCACCACACTGAAGGCAGTGCCCTCGGCAGAATACTCGATATCCTCAGCCTTATAGTGAGCCTTCTCAGGAGCGCTGACAGCATAGCGGATGCAGCCGGTGTTGTCGACCTTTCTGGCGGCAGCCGGTGCGAAATCATTATTGACCACAATAAATCCATCGCGGGGCAGAGCATCAGCAAGTTCGAATTTAGTGTCACGCACGGCATCGATCGAGCCGAACGTCTCGAGATGCATCGGACCTACGGCAGTGATTATGCCGCACTGGGGGTCGACCAAATCGCAAATCTCCTTGATATCACCACGCTGCTTGGCCCCCATCTCGCAAATGAAGACTTCGGTGTATGGCTTCATCATCTCGCGCACGGTGCGAATGACACCCATCGGCGTGTTGTAGCTTCCCGGTGTCATGAGAGTCTCAAACTGCTCGGAGAGTATGGTGTGAAGGTAATGCTTAGTGCTCGTCTTGCCATAACTCCCTGTGATGCCTATGACCTTAAGGTCAGGCATTGATTTGAGAATATTGCGGGCCTCCATCCAGTAGTGGTGGTTGATGCGTGCCTCCACCGGCTTGAGAAGCCACACGGCAGCCATCACAAAAGCCCAGGATAGAACGCAGCACAGCAGCATCACCGACACTACAAACTCCGGACCATTATAGAACTCCACCATATCCTCACGGCCACCTTTGAAGAAGATGAGCAGCAGATAGGGGATAAGTGTGAGTATGGCCGCCACCGTGTAGATGCGTTTTACACGCGGAGTGAACACAAGCGGCTTCTTATGCTTTGCCTTCAGTATGGGCCAGCACTGACAAAGTGCCACCAGAGCAGTGAGCAGAAGGCAGAGCGCCGGGGTGAGAAGTGTGGATAGCAGAAGAAATATAAGCGCCACATTCACCAATCTGCGGGCCGGAAGAAAATTTCCCTGCTCGAGCCAGCGCCAATAGCGCGAAATGCGATAGCTGTTCTGCTGCAACATGTGGATGTCGGACTTAAGATTAAGAAGCATGTATATGCCGCACACCACATATATTGATATTAAGAAAATACTCATTTTATAGTGATAACTTATGATTTTCGTGAGTCAGGATAAGACATACGCGTCAGCTAACTGCCTGCAAGCTCCTTTTTAAAGAACTCCCGCATCACGGCTCTGAAACCGGCAGGATTGTCAAGGAAGCTATAGTGGCCGCATCCTTTGAAACTCGCTATACCTGAATCCGGAATAAGACGATTCATGATTTTGGCATCATTTAGAGGGGTGGCAGTATCGAGTTCACCCCACACAAGCAGCGTCGGAGCCTTGATGGAGGGCATTACATGGCAGAGATCCTCGTTGACACACTTGCTGAGTATGCCTCGCATCACAGGGGTGGAATTGCGATAATCGGCCGACCCGGCCTTCCCCCGGTAGCGCTCAAGCATCTTCGTGCCGAGGCTTTTGCCTAATATCACCGGCAGGGTATGCTTGAGCGCCTTATAGGTGTAAACCTTCGCATACCATTTCAAGCCATGGCGCGGCTTGACACCGGCGGCATCCACAAGCACCAGTTTCCTGACATAATCATTGCGTGAGGAGAGAAGTATGCCTATGCGGCCACCGAAACTATGGCCTATAAGCGTCACATCGCGTAAAGCCAGGCGGCTGATGAACTTCTCTACGAACTGAGTATACTTCTCCACACCCCAGATTTCAGGGGGTTCTGGAGTCTGGCCATGCCCCGGAAGGTCAAGGCTAAGAACCCGCATGCCAGGTTCAAGCACAGCTGCGATAGAGGCCACCGTCTTCACCTCGCATCCCCAGCCATGCATCAGCACCACAGTCGGGCCATCCTGGCGTCCGGTGTCGGTATAATGGAGTTTCACTCCATCTATGTCAATATATTTATCCAATTTTAAAGGAAGTCTAAAAGTAGAATTCGTAGAGAGGTCATCAATTTTGACCGGTGTTGACCATCGGCGTCACAGGTTCATCGCCACAAAGCACCACAAGCAGATTGCTCACCATTGAGGCCTTGGCCGCGGGGGTGAGCTCCACCACCTTGCCATCCTCGAGCCGGTTGAGGGCCATCTCCACCATCGACACGGCTCCCTCCACAATCTTCTCACGCGCCGTGATAATGGCCGAAGCCTGCTGACGGCGAAGCATCACAGCCGCAATCTCAGGGGCATAAGCCAAATAATTGAGGCGAGCCTCCACAACTTCGATACCGGCCATAGCCAGACGCTCATTGATTTTGCGTTCGAGCAAGTCATTGATGGCTTCGCCGCCATCACGCAGTGTGAGTTCATCAGGATGCTCCGGCTGCGGATCGTAAGCGAAATGGCTTGTCACCTCACGCAGAGCGGCATCGCTCTGGATTCTCACGAAGTTGTTGAGCGCTGCATTGCTCAGAGCGCCACCCTGGGCGGCTGAGAGTGAAGAGGCATCAAGATCGAAAATCACGCGGTATGTGTCTTTCACCTTCCACACCAGCACCATGCCTATCATCACGGGATTACCCACCTTATCATTGACCTTGATGGGATCTATATCCATGTTGCGTATGCGCAGAGATATCTTCTTGCGCGACATGAAGGGATTGACCCAATAGTAACCTATCTTATGGCATGTGCCCCGGTACTTACCGAAAAATATCATCACTCGTGCCTCGTTAGGTTCCTGGATGAAATAGCCCACGAGTCCCAGGAAGAAGACGACGAGCAACACACCCGATGCACCGGCCGAAAGCCACAGATTATCCTCGCCCCCAACCACGATGCAGGTCACTATAAGCGCAGGTACCAGGATAAAAGTCCAGAAGAGCATCGCAAATCCGTTGATGCACAATCCCTTGTATTCAAACTCCTTATTTTCAGTGTAGTCTGACATATTATAAATCTTATTTTTGTTGACTAACTACTGCGAAAATCGCCGATACGGCGGCGGTATCCACAGCCACGCCACACTCAGTCGAGGAATCGGCTGGTGAGACCGCTATAATTCTCAATGCGGCGATCGCGCAGGAAGGGCCACCAGCGACGCACATTCTCAGAACGCTCGAGGTCAATGTCGACAAGGCGCTCTTCGGCAGTAGCCTCGCCACACTCACACAGGAACTCCCCTTGCGGGCCGGCCACGAAACTTGAGCCCCAGAAATCTATTCCGGATGTATCACCTGTCGGGTCCTCCTCGTAACCCACGCGGTTGACGCTCACCACCGGCAGACCATTAGCCACCGCATGACCGCGCTGCACCGTGATCCACGCATTGCGCTGACGCTGCTTCTCATCTTCATCATCATCCGGATTCCAGCCGATTGCCGTGGGGTAAATCAGAAGTTCCGCACCACGCAATGCCATAAGCCGGGCTGCTTCAGGATACCACTGGTCCCAGCACACGAGCACTCCCAGCCGTCCCACAGAGGTGTCAATCGGTTCGAAACCCATGTCGCCGGGCGCAAAGTAGAACTTCTCATAAAATCCCGGATCATCCGGAATATGCATCTTACGGTATTGTCCGGCAATCGAACCATCCTTTTCAAACACAATTGCCGTGTTGTGGTACAGTCCCGGCGCGCGACGCTCGAAAGCGCTCGTCACAAGCACCACACCATTCTGGCGTGCCGCCTCGGCATAGAAATCTGTAAACTCACCCGGCAGGTCGACTGCCAGATTAAAATTGTCCACATTCTCAGTCTGACAGAAATAGAGCGAATCATGAAGCTCCGAGAGCACAATCAGTTGTGCCCCCTCATCGGCCAGATTCTGAATTGCCGCAAGATTACGGCTGCGATTTGAATCGACATCATCCGAAAAGAAATGCTGCACGATTCCTACCTTCAGATGCGGAGAGCGAGATGTAGTTCTATCCATTTTATGTCGTATTTTTTAAATCATGTAAATAGTTTGACGCTATGTAATTGCCATGAATTAATCACAATTGCTGCTTTATGCACTTATTGAAGTCAGATGCGACGCACTTAATGGCAGGCATCCGACAGATAAGGCTCAGTTCTTGACAATAGCGTCATTGAAGTATCCTCTGTAGAGCTGCATCGTGGCACAATGCAGCGAACCATGCTGACGTATGAGCGCGCGGCAGTCAACCCCCACCACTTCATGTTCCGGGAAGGCTATACGCATCGTCTGGCAAGCAAGACGGTCATTCTCCGGCTGCCCATATACCGGCATGAAGATTGCCGAATCAGTCACCAGATAATTGGCGTAAGTGGCCGGCAATCTATCGCCATCCTCGTCAAATATCGGGTCAGGCATTGGCAATTCCACCAGGTTATAACTTTCACCCTCCGGAGTGCGGAAAAGTGTGAGCTGGGCACGCATGCGCAGCAGTGGCTCAAAATGCTCATCATCCACATTGCGGCATCCGGTGAAGATGATGGTGTTGTTGGGGGCAAGACGAGCCAAAGTGTCGATATGCGAATCCGTATCGTCGCCGGCCAAAGCGCCGTAATCAAGCCACAACACATGATGCGCACCCAGTCGCTCAGCCAGAATCTCATTCAGCTCAGCCTTCGATTTCCCGCCATTTCGGTTTGGCGATGTGAGGCACCGGGTGGTGGTCATGATTGTCCCCTCGCCATCACTCTCAACAGAGCCCCCCTCAAGCACAAAATCACGCTCATTGCGATATTGCTCGGGGAGGATGATATAGCGATCGCGCAGATGCAGATTAATCAGATTATCCTTATCGGCGGCGAATTTGAGTCCCCAGCCATTGAATCCGAAATCGAGCGCTCTGGGGCGTTCGCCACGCTCAACAGCTATCGGTCCATAGTCGCGTGTCCAGGTGTCGTTGAAATCCGCCTCCACGATTATCACCTTGCGCGGGTGCGGAAGCTGAGCCACAAAATCCTCACCCTCCTGGCGCGAGCTGCAGAGCAGCACCACCTCGAGTCCATGCGAGGTGAAAGCAGCGATCATATCGGCATAACACCTGCGGATATCGGGCATCATATAGGCCCAGTCGGTGGCCTGATGCGGCAGAGCCATCAGAATTGCACACGGCGACTCCCATTCAGCCAACATGCGCGTATCAGTATTATTCATCTATTTATCTCTTAATACGTTAAGCCATTTGCCGGGGCTTTGGCCGATTCGGTATGGCTATTAAATCTTCAAAAATAATAAATTCCGGTGATTAATAAAAGTATTTTTTCACTAATTTTGCATACTGAAGGTCACCGCCCACTCCGTGTGAGAATCAGGCAGCTGGCCGCAACCGAAAAAAATCAGACTTTAAAATGAGTAATACTGCTGAAGAATTTGCGGCCGAGATAGCGAGATGCCGCGATATTTTCAAAAAGAAAATGGCTGACTACGGCACATCATGGCGCATCATGCGCCCGATGTCGCTGACTGACCAGATCTACATCAAGGCATGCCGCATACGTTCGCTCGAAGAGAAGGGTGGACAGGGCGCCGTAGACGAGGGGATTGAACCGGAGTTTATCGGTATAGTCAACTATTGCGCGATGGCATTGATTCAGGTTGAACTCGGTCCGGGCGAGAGCCTTGACCACGCAGAGGCCCTCAAACTCTATGATAAGTCAATCGCCGATGCCACCCAACTGATGCTCAACAAGAATCATGACTACGATGAGGCATGGCGCGGCATGCGTGTAAGCAGCTTCACCGACATCATTCTTCAGAAACTGTTGCGCACCAAAGAGATTGAATCACATGCCGGACGCACACTCATCTCAGAGGGCGTAGAGGCAAACTATATGGATATGATCAACTATGCCCTTTTTGCTCTCATAAAACTTTCAGAGGGGAAAGAAAGGGCCAAGTATGAGGTGCCGGTAGTGTCGTTTGCCGATGGCAACCAGGCATCTGCCGCCCCGTTAAATCCCTGATAGCCTATGAAGAGATCTCTTATCTGGCTCACTTGGCTCATGAGGCTTCTGACCGGAGCCACCTTCATATTCTCGGGCTTCGTGAAGGCTATCGACCCTTGGGGCACGCTCTATAAGTTTGAAGACTATATGGGAGCGTTGCATCTGCCGGTCTATACCAATCTGCTGCTTGTGGCCGCATTTCTGTTGTGCGCCTACGAGTTCTGTATCGGCATCTTCCTGATTTCGGGGTCGTTCCGTCGCTCGGCGCCAATAGGAGGCGCTGTGCTGATGGCAGTCATGCTGCCATTGACACTTTGGATTGCCATATCGGACCCTGTGGCCGACTGCGGATGCTTCGGTGATGCAGTGGTATTGTCGAACTGGGCCACATTCTGGAAAAACGTGGTGCTCACGCTGGCCTTTGTATGGCTGATTCGTTATAACGCCAAAGTGAGATGGATTATCCGGCCACACCTTCAATGGATGGGGTTGCTCGCCTCAGCGGCCTACGTGACCCTTATCGGGCTGGGAGGATACACATATCAGCCGCTCATCGATTTTCGACCTTATCCCAAAGGGAGCACGCTTGTAGATAGCGATTCAGATAACGCAGAGGAGAATGAGGAGATAACTCTGATTTACAGTCGTGACGGCAAGGAGCAAAGTTTCTCAATCGATGACGAACTGCCGTCGGAAGATGACGGATGGACCTTCGTAAGACGCGAAGTGAAACCTTCACCCGTCACCACTGCCGATGCAGACCGCAGTGAGCATTCGGCCGAAAAGACATTCCGCATATGGAGTGACGACGGCGAAGAGGATGTGACCGACAATGTGATGCTGTCTGAAGGGCGCCAACTGCTAATCTTCATGCCCGACCTGAAGAATGTGTCGGTGGCAACGACCTGGCAGATAAATTCGCTCTACTCATGGGCCCAGGCCAACGACATAGACATGATCGGTATCGTGAGCGGCACTCTGCAGGATATCACCGAATGGCGCGACATCTCACTCGCAGCATACCCAATCTATACCGCAGAGGATACTGAAATCAAGATGGTGGTGAGAGGCAACCCGGCTGTGGTGTATCTCGAAAATGGCGAGGTAATCTGGAAGACTACCCTCCGCGCACTCGACACCGAAGACTTTCTGTCTGACGAAGCCCGCCGACGCGATCCGGCATCGTATGCACGCAATGACCATGCATTGCTCTACAATGTCAGCCTGCTATACGTGATTGTCATGGCAGCCCTCGTGGGACTCTCTTACATTCCTAAGATTGTCAGGATGTTTCCCGACAAATGGGTCAGTCGTGGTGATAGGGGAGTCCGTTCAGAATCGACACCCCACGATACACCTGCTCAGTAAAGAAGAGTCTCACCATCTCATGATTGAAGGTCATCTTCGAGAGCGACATCTGCGCATCCCCCCGAGCATAGATACGCTCTGAGAATCCATAAGGCCCACCCACGATGAAGAGGGTGCGCTTACGTCCGGACCCCATAAGGCGCTCAAGCCAAGCCGCGAATTCACGTGATGTGTATTCGCGGCCCTTTTCGTCAAGAAGCACCACGTAGTCGCCATCTGTAATCTGGCGCAGCAGAAGATCGGCCTCCGCCTCCTTCTGCTCCTGTTCGGAGAGTTTGCCGCGCCTTGGGTCGGGGAGCTCAAGAATTGAATAGGGTATATAGCGGCGCAGACGCTTGCAGTATTCCGCAATCCCCTCCTGGATATATGAGATGCCTGTTTTGCCTATTGTAAGAAGAGTAATTTCCATTTGTTTTTATTATCTTTGCACTTGGAATCCTGCCGTTGAAGTTACTCAAACTTCATTGGGCATCGCCGGACAATATATGCCTGAGAGTGGCCCGGTGCGGATGATTCATCAGCAAAATTAACAATATTAAGCTACATATCAAAATATGAAAACAAAAGAGGAACTTATCGACTCACTTCTTGATCTGGCATTTGCCGAAGACCTCGGCGATGGCGACCACACCACGCTCTCCACAATTCCGGCTGATGCCATGGGGCGCAGCCGACTGATAATAAAGGAGGAGGGAATACTCTCCGGGGTAGAAGTGGCCCGCAAAGTGCTTGCCAAAGTTGACCCCTCGATAAAGATGGAGGTCATGATACAGGATGGCGCCAAGGTGAAACCCGGCGACATCGCATTCACCGCCGAGGGTCCGGTGCGCTCTCTGCTCATCGCTGAGCGCACGATGCTCAACATCATGCAGCGCATGAGTGGTGTGGCCACAATGACAGCACGCTATCAGCAACGCCTCGAAGGGCTTCACACCCGTGTGCTTGATACCCGCAAGACCACTCCCGGAATGCGAATGCTCGAGAAGGAGGCTGTGGCATGCGGCGGAGGCACAAATCACCGCATCGGTCTCTTCGACATGATTCTCATCAAAGATAATCACATCGACTTCGCCGGCGGGATTGAGAAAGCCATCCAGCGGGCCAATGACTACTGCAAGGCAAATGGCAAGAATCTGAAGATTGAGGTTGAGGTAAGAAGCCTCGACGACATACGCCGCGTAATGGAACATGGCGGAGTCGACCGCATAATGTTTGACAACTTCACCCCCGAGCTCACTCGCGAGGCTGTGGCTATGGTAGGGGGCAAATATGAAACCGAATCATCGGGCGGCATCACCATCGAGAACCTGCGCGAGTATGGCGAGACTGGAGTCGACTTTATCTCAGTCGGCGCGCTCACCCATAGCGTGAAGGGACTCGACATGTCGTTCAAGGCATATTGAGCTGACATCGAAGTTGGTTAAACAACTGCTTAGTTTGATACCCCAACCATCATTACCCAATCTCAGATGAAGAGCGACTACGAGCTTCTGGCACTCTGCCCCGAACAATTCCGCGACCGTCTGAAGCGCATTCTCTCGACGCCGCCTGACCTCCCTGCAGGAAATAAAAACTTCAACTATGATGATCCGGCAGGCATGACTGAGACATTCGAGTCGATGGGTGCCACCCACGCCGACAACGTGCGTAAGCAAAAGAGAGCCAAGCACATCGAGGCCAAGGAATGGGGCGACTATGCCGAGGCCATAACAGCCCGGTATCTTCTACTCAAGGGGTTGCCTATCAGAGAATGGGAATGGCGGCCGGGCACAAGCGGCAATAGCCGCCATGGCGAGATTGATCTTATATCGCAACGCGGCAACCGCATCATCTTTATCGAGGTCAAGGCACGCAGCGGCAAGCACTCCGATCCGTGGTCGGCTATAACGCCACAGAAGATACGTGAGCTTTGCCACGGCGCCGATATATATCTGAAACGCCTGAAGGGTAAGTTTGAATATCAATTCGATGTGGCCCTCATCACCGGCACATATGATGATTATACGTTCGAATATATCGAGGATGCCTTCATGTGTCCGCTGACCACGCGTGTGGGCTGATTGCTCACGCTATATACCCAAAAGACTCCGCCGTCGGGACTATGTTACCCGACGGCGGAGTCTTTTTATACATAAGTTTATGCCAAATGAAAAACGATTAATTCTGAGCCTGTCGCATACCTCTGAGGGTCATAAGCGGACGCACACTGCTGCGCACAAGCTTGCGGATAGTGCGCCATTTGGGGAAGATTACATTCGGTCTGACGGGGCCATAGCCCAATAGAATAATCAGCAACGCAATGATTGATGCCACCAGCAGCCAGCCGTATATCTCCTTCATCGACACCACCAACGCCTGCACCTGCACCATACCATAAAGTTCGGGCAGCGTGTGGGTGGACAGCAAACCGGAAGTATCAGTGACGGCCGAACCTATGAAGGCGGCATTTTTAGCCATGCAGTGACGCAACAACTCACCGATTACAGCCGGCCCGAACGTCGCGCCAAGCACTGCTCCGGTAAACCCGTTTATCGTAAGCGCCTGCGGAAATACAAAGAAGTGCATGCCCCCCTGCAGGATTGAGGTGAGATAGACAATAGAGATAATCACCGATGCGGCTCCACGCGCAAAGAGGGGGATAAACAACATCTCCTTCTCTACGCCATAGTCTATCATGAAATAGAAATATGCCAGATAGATGGCTGCCAGGAAGAATCCTATTGACGTCATTGTGCGATAGCGCCAACGATGCAGTGCAAATGTGAAGTAGGTGAAGGCGGTGCCGGCGAGAATCCCTGCGAAGACATACCAGTTGAGATCAATCATATTTGTCTCGTCAAAGCCAAGCACGGCCTCGGCATATGAATGCTCAAATACATGCTCAGTGCCAAGAAGCGTGAAGAAGACCAGATAGATGATGCTGGCTCTGACTACATTTCTGTTGGTCAGAGCTGTGAATGAGATATAGGGATGATGCAGAAACCGCGCACGCCAGAGATTGATGCCCACACACACCAGACCCAGAAGCACCGCTCCCCTTATCTCACGCGCCTCCCACCAATCGAAATAATTGCCGTAGACACAGATGAAGGTGAAGCATAACATAAACACACTCCATAGCCCTGCACCAATCCAGTCGATGCCAAGGAGCGGAATCTGAAGAGGCCCCTTTACCGGACGCACAAAGATCATCACCATAATCATCATGAGCGCAAGCAATCCGATCATGATCCACTGCATATATTCCCACTGCCAGAAGAATGCCGTATAGACGGTGAATATGCCACTAAGCTGAATAGCACTATCCACCACCAGATAGACATAGCAGAAAAATATGGCCATATCACGCACCGGAGTCAGCCACAGTTGAATTGTGGAATTGCACACGAAAGTAGCCCACATTCTGAACCATCCTGCGAAGAAACATGTGATGACCAGCACCACCACAGATGAAGTCGTGGCGCATATGAAATTGGCCGCAATCAAAGCCGCACCACATATCAGCAGACCCACACGATTGGAGAATCTGAACTTCAGTCTGAACATGACGGCAAAGTTGATCGACATGCCCACCAGCATGGCATACCCCGCCATCAGGATATCCTCCTGCATCAGTCCGGTGGTGCCCACCATATCAGAGGCTGCCGCAAGATAGACTCCCCCTGAGAACTGCACAATCAGCACAAAGAGGATGAAGAGCCATGGCTTAAGCCTGCGGGGAATGTAATTCGGCACATCAGGGATATCAAAGGGTCCCTGCGGCCCATGGAAATCCGACATATCAATATTTCACTTCACATTCCACATTCATACCGGCACGCAGACGCTGCATATCCTCGGGATTATTATCGGCTGTGAATTCGATTCTCACCGGCACACGCTGGCGCACCTTGACAAAATTGCCTGCTGAATTATCCTGCGGCATAAGCGAGAGGCGTGCGCCGGTGGCTTTAGAGAGAGCCGCCACTTTACCGTGAAACACCACATCCGGAACAGCATCGACACGGATATCCACCTCCTGGCCTACTGCCACGTGCGGCAGCTGCGTCTCCTTATAGTTGGCTGTGACCCATATGTCGGATGAATCCACAATATCGAGCAGAGTCTGGCCGGGCTGTACAAGCTGGCCTACCTGGATGTCGAGACGCGAGGCATATCCATCGCACGGCGCCGTAATGACGGTGTAGGAGAGATTCAGCTCGGCTGCCGCAAGCAGAGCCTTTGCCAATTCGACGCCGGCATCATTCTGAGCTATGCGGTCGCGGGTCTCAGTCACAACGGTTGAGGTGGCCGCACGCTGCTGCATGAGCATATCATAACGCGCTTTCTTAGCCGCGTAATCTGTAGCCACTCCATCATATTGCTGCTGGGTGACAGCTTCTTTCTCGAGTAGTTTGGCATAACGTGCCAGCTCTGTGGCTGCATGCTCCATAAGCACCTTGGCCTCCTTTATAGATGCCTCGCTCACTGCAAGATTAGATGAAGCCACATTGACACTGCGGTCAGCCACGCCACGTCCGGCAAGAGCATTCTCATAATCAGCCCGCGCCTGCGCCACACGCAGCCGCATGTCGGCATCATCTATGATGACGAGCGTGTCACCCTTCCTAACCGGCTTGAACTCTTCGAATCGGATCTCTTTTATGTAACCCTGCACTCGCGTGTTGACTGGCACTATCTGCTGCTCTACCTGAGCATTATCCGTGAATTCCACATCGCCCAGATGCACAAATTTCGAGCCCACCCACACCACAGCGGCCACGATTACAATTAGAGAGACTATGTAAGAGAGGATTTTCTTGTTGCGGTGATTCATATTGTTCCTGAGATGAATTGGAGTTTATAATAGTAATAAATGATGTTGATTTTAGCATTCACAAGCTGCTGCTCGGCCTCGAGTTTGGAGTTGGCTGCGTCAAGCATATCGGTGATGAGAGCCATATCGGCTGAATAGCGCGTGGAGGTAGTGGCATAATTGCGATCAGCCAGTTCGACACTTTTCTGCTGGGTCTTGAGCTGCTCATAGGCCTCAAGATAGCGTATGTAGTCGCCACGCACAGCCAGCTCTACATTCTCAGACGCCGCCTCAAGCTCCTCGACCGACTTGCGCACTGCCACCTGCGTGCGTGCCAACGCCTTGTTAGACTTCCATAGCGACGACAGATTGTAGCTCACGCCCACACCAATCCACCAGTAACTGAGATTGCGGTTGAGCGGAGGAATCTCCACAAGTATCGGTCCGTCGAAGGTCCATCTGGCTTTAAGTCCGATTTTAGGCAGGCGTTCAGACTTAACCAGTGTCTCGCTCTTGCGGGTAATCTCAACTCCGCTGCGAGCCAGGCTCAACGCCGGAGAATTAGCCAATGCCTCGGTCTGCCACCATGCCTCGCCGGCGCAGGGGAGGGCACGATTGAGAATGGTAGTGTCGGGAGCCACGCGCATCCCCTGAGGCAGTGCGGCCACGGTCACAAGATTGTCATTCAGAATTTCAAGCATGTTGTCAATCTTGATAAGCTGCAGCTCAAGATTGGACACCAGCAGTTCGTAACGGGTGATGTCGTTGCGCAATGCTGTGCCATTCTCATAGCGCGTCTGCATGTCGGTCAGCACCTTGCGGGCCTGGGCGATATTCTGACTGACCACCTTGCGCAGATTGGTATATTTGTAGATGTCGAGATAGAAGCCGGTAAGCTGAAATCGGATGTTGTCACGCTGAAGCTCGGTGGCATATCTGGCAGCCGTAGATTTCAATTCAGCCATCTCGATGCCGGCAGTGATTGCGCCTCCTGCATACAATGGCTGCGTGACATTGACACCCACTCCGTTGCCGAAATGTGGAATCGGAGCTTTCTGATAATCCGAGAAGTCACGCTTTGTGGTGAAGCCATCGCCGATGAAGCTCAGACTCAGCGAGGCGTCTACATCCGGAAGCCGCTGACTGCGCGCAACGCTGATTTCGCGTCTGGCCTCCTCCTCAGCGGTAAATGATGGGCGGAGCTGCGCACTTCCGGCTTCGGCACTGCTGAAAATCTCATCAAGAGTCACGACAGTGGCCTGCTGGCCGGATGCACACACCCCACCGCTCAACAGGATTGCAGATAGCAACCCTGTGAGCAATCGTAGATTGTTCATAAGGGGGGAAGTTAAGTTAGTTGAAAAGTCGTAGGGGAAAAAGCGAAAATGCAGACGTCAAAGAGATTACTGGGTACTCTTCCAGTTCTCCTTATAAGCGTAACTATGCACTGTGGGGCACAGATGGCCCGGGGTAGATATTATGTTGGTCATATAGGGTGACTCTTTGTGAATCACACTGCAAAGTTAACATTTTTTTCTGACTTAACCATTTCCTCGCGCCATCTTCTGAACTACATAAGACAGTGATTCACGCCAAGCTTAATGCAAAGCAATCACCAGCTTACCAGCTACATCCACAAATTTGATGTTATGCAACATATTGTCAAATATTCTTGAACCTTGCACCACCTATAATGTTATAAATATAACCATGGAACCCATTTACTTAATTCTCCCTCAGCATCATAATTAAGCAAGACGTTCCACTGAAGTCGCAAAACTCATCGCAAGGCCTAAAGCGTCAAAGATGAGAATTATCTACAAACTATGAAATAACACCCTCCCATGAAAGACACCAGTAAAGACTACGACGTCATTATCATCGGCGGCGGTGCCACCGGCGCCGGCACAGCCCGCGACTGTGCGATGCGTGGTCTCAAAACTATCCTTATAGAGCGTTTCGACTTCACGGCAGGAGCCACCGGGCGCAATCATGGATTGCTGCATAGCGGTGCACGCTACGCTCACACTGACCCCGAATCGGCGGCGGAATGTATAAAGGAGAACATTATTCTCAAACGCATAGCCCGACACTGTATCGAAGAGACGGGGGGACTGTTTGTGTCATTGCCCGAAGATGGCCTTGACTATCACGAGGCCTTTATCGCCGACTGCATACGCGCCGGCATACCGGCCACAGAGATTGACCCGGCCGAGGCCTGCCGGATTGAACCGGCTGTCAATCCTGACATCATCGGGGCTGTAAAGGTGCCCGATGGTTCGGTCGACCCTTTCCGGCTCACCACAGCCAATGTCATGGCTGCACGCCAGAATGGAGCAGATATCATCACATATCATGAGGTAATCGGATTCACACGCGACCAGACACGCCTCACCGGCGTGCGTGTGCTTGACCACAAGACCCATCAAGAGAGTGAAATTCGCGGCCGCGTCATCATCAATGCCGCTGGCATATGGGGGCATCATATCGCCGAACTGGCCGGGGTGACGGTCAACATGTATCCGGCCAAAGGTTCATTGCTGATTTTCGGTCATCGCATCAACAAGATGGTGCTCAACCGCTGCCGCAAGCCTGGAGATGCCGACATCCTCGTGCCCGGCGACACAATCTGTGTGATAGGCACCACATCGAGCCGCATACCATTCGACCAGATTGACAATATGGAGGTCACCCCCGATGAGGTCGATCTGCTGCTTCGCGAAGGCACCAAGCTCTCGCCGGCCATGGCATGGACACGCATCCTGAGAGCATATGCCGGTGTGCGTCCGCTCGTGGCTGCCGACCACGACCCGTCGGGGCGTAGCATAAGCCGAGGCATAGTCTGCCTTGACCATTCCACACGCGATGGCCTTGATGGATTCATCACCATTACCGGCGGCAAACTGATGACTTATCGCCTCATGGCCGAGATTGCCACCGACATGGCATGCCGCAAGCTGGGCGTCGACCGCAAATGCCGCACGGCCGAAGTGCCGCTGCCCGGCTCTGAAGTGACAGCAGAAGATGAATGCCGCAGATCGCATATCATAGAACTTAGCACCGAGCAGAAAGCCATCGAAGAGCGCCATGGCAGCCTCGCAGGCCGCATCCGCACTGACGATGATGCCGACGACGCGCTGGTGTGTGAGTGCGAGCAAGTGACTGTAGGTGAAGTGAATTATGCCATCGAAGAGCTGCATGTGCATAATCTCGTCAATCTGCGCCGACGCACCCGTCTGGGCATGGGCACATGTCAGGGTGAGCTTTGCGCATGCCGCGGGGCGGGCTTGCTCGAGCGGCATGACAAATGCACACGGCGTTCGCTTCAGGATCTTGCATCGTTCATGAATGAACGCTGGCATGGCATGTATCCCGTATGCTGGGGTGAATCGCTCGTGGAGAGCCAATTTACAGCATGGCTTTATGAAGGAGTCTGCGGACTCGATCCATCCACGGCCGACGCCTCATCAACTGCTCCTCAACAGTAATCCTTACAATCCTCATCCACCATGAAATTCGACACCATTATAATAGGAGGAGGCCTGAGTGGCCTCGTGAGTGCAATTGAATCTGCAAGGGCAGGGCGAGCCACGGCCATCGTATCAGCCGGCCAGAGCGCGCTGCACTTCTGGTCAGGGTCATTTGAACTTTTAGGCAATTGCCACGGAGAGACAATAATAGATAATCCGTTAGGTTATATCTCCCGACTCGAGGAGAATCATCCATACCGCAAAATCGGCACCGAGGGCCTGCAGCGTATGTTGGCAAGAGTGCCGGAGCTGCTGAAGGAGGCCGGGATGAAGTCGACAGGATCATTGCAGCGCAATCATTTCAGACTCACCCCACTGGGATTTATCAAGCCTGCTTGGCTTACTCTGGATGATTATGTGGCATTTGACTCCGACACAGTGCTCCCTTGGAAGAAAGTGGCTCTTGTCAACATATATTCCTATCTCGATTTTTATCCGAGATTTCTGGAATTCGGATTAAGAAACCATGGAGTGCAATGCAGCATGGCATCAGTCAATATTCCGCAACTCAACACTCTGCGCAAGAGCACGACTGAGATGCGTGCCACCAACATATCCCGGTTTCTGACCGATGACGCTGTCGATGCGCTTGCTGAGAAGGTGAATGCCGTTGCAGGTGATGCCGAAGCTGTAATCATGCCGGCCGTATTGGGGATATTCAGCGATGAGCCTGTCAATCGGTTCCGCAGTCAGGTGAAGTGCCCTGTATGGTTTGTGCCCACGACTCCGGCCTCGGTGCCAGGGGTAAGATGCCAACTCAGTCTGCGTGATTACTTTATCCGGCTCGGTGGCCAATACCTGCCCGGCGACACAGTGAAACACGGCGTTATCAGTAATCACCGACTCGAAAGAATCTACACCGAGAATCTTGGGGATATGCCTCTTGAGGCCGAAAACTTCGTGATTTCTACAGGCAGCTTCTTCGGCCACGGCCTTATTGCCGACATGGAACGTATCTACGAGCCTGTCTTCGGGCTGGACCTCAATGTAAGTGGCGGACGCACGGAATGGTATCGCAAAGAGCTTTACGATGCTCAGCCCTATATGGGATTCGGTGTGATTACGGATGATAAATTCCGCCCGTCGCGCAAAGGTGAGACCATCGACAATCTCTACGCTACCGGAGCACTCCTTTCGGGATTCAATGCGTTGAAAGAGGGTTCAGGAGCCGGCATAACGCTTGCCACAGCCCTGAGCGCTGCAGAGAATATCAACGGATGTGGCACTATCTAAAACCTATGAGCCATGATGACACTACAGCAACAAAACCGAAGCGACAATAATTTTGAATCATGCATCAAATGCACCATCTGCACCGTCTACTGCCCCGTGACTACGGTCAATCCGGATTATCCGGGGCCGAAACAGGCGGGTCCCGATGGAGAGCGCTACCGCTTGAAAAAACCACTTTTCTATGATGAGGCACTGAAGTATTGCCTTAATTGCAAACGTTGTGAGGTGGCATGTCCGAACGATGTCAGAATAGGCGATATCATACAATCGGCCCGCATAAAATATTCTGACCATCGTCCCTCACTGCGTGATTCGATTTTGGCCAACACTGACTTTATGGGCACTTTGGCCTCTACGTTTGCTCCGCTTGTGAACTTCACTCTTGGTCTGAAACCAGTGAAGCTTCTGATGGATGTGACTCTCGGAGTCGACGAACACCGCACATTCCCCAAATACACCTCCACACGCTTCGAGACATGGTATCGCCGCAAAGCGGCTGCCACGCAAGATGCCTACGACCGACATGTGGCCTATTTCCACGGATGCTATGTGAATTACAATTATCCTCAGCTTGGCAAGGATTTCATAAAGGTATTCAACGCGATAGGCATCGGTGTGCATCTGCTGAAGAAAGAGAAGTGCTGCGGTGTGGCCAAGATTGCCAATCTATGCATCAACGAGGCCACACGCGACGCAAAACTTAACCTTGAGTCAATCCGTGAGGCAGTGGGCAACGGCATGGATGTGATGCTCACCTCATCTACATGCTGCTTCACACTGCGCGATGAGTATCCTCATGTGCTGAAGATTGACAATAGCGATGTGCGCGATCATATATCGCTTGCTGTCAGGACTCTATACAGACTTATTGAGGAGGAGGGTGTGAAACTCGTGTTTCGTAAAGACTTCCATAAGAGAGTGGCCTATCACGTGCCATGCCACATGGAGAAACTCGGCTGGGGCATCTACTCTACGACTTTGATGAAGATGATTCCAGGGCTGGATTTCGTAAGACTCGACCCGCATTGCTGCGGAATTGCCGGCACTTACGGCTTCAAAAAAGAATACTACAATTATTCGCAAGGCATCGGCGCCCCGCTCTTCAAGCAGATTCTCGACAGCCATCTCGATTCGGTGGCCACAGATTGCGAGACTTGCAAGTGGCAGATTGAGATGTCGACCGGCCTTCCCGTAGAGAATCCAATCTCATTGATAGCCCAGGCACTCGACGTGGAGGCCACGATGAAGGCCAACGGAGTCAGTGTGGCTCCTCCTGAAGATTAGAAACCTTTTAACCTTATCATACTATGAATACCTCAGACAACCGCCCGAAGTATATACTGGCTCTTGATCAGGGCACAAGTAGCTCAAGGGCAATCGTATTCGACCACGAAGGCAACATCTGCTCAGTGGCGCAGCATGAATTTCCTCAGATTTTTCCGCATTCCGGTTGGGTCGAACATGATCCCCACCAGATATGGGGCTCGCAAGCCTCGGTGATAGCTGAAGCTATTTCGCAAATCGGAATCAATGGATTGAATATCGCTGCAATCGGCATCACCAATCAGCGCGAGACTACCATCGTATGGGATGCCGACACCGGCGAGCCAATCTATAACGCCATCGTATGGCAGGACCGGCGCACATCGGAATACTGCGACCGCCTGCGCGAAGAGGGTGTGGCCGAGATGATACGCGACAAAACGGGGCTGATACTCGATGCCTACTTCAGTGCGACAAAAATCCACTGGATTCTTGAGAATGTGGAGGGGGCCCGGGAGAAGGCTGAAGCCGGCAAACTTCGTTTCGGCACAGTCGACAGCTGGCTTGTGTCGTGTCTGACACGTCATCGGGTGCACATCACAGATGTCACCAACGCCTCGCGCACAATGTTATTCAATATCCACACTCTGGAGTGGGACCAGGAGTTGCTTGATCTTTTCGGCATTCCCCGCTCGATGATGCCCGAAGTGAAGTCTTGCAGCGAAGTGTACGGCAACACCACCACCACGCTCTTCGCCCACGAAGTGCCAATCGCCGGAATTGTCGGCGACCAGCAGGCAGCTCTCTTCGGCCAGATGTGCATCGAACCCGGCTCTGTCAAGAACACCTACGGCACCGGTTGCTTCCTGCTGATGAATTCTGGCAATAAGCCAATAAAATCAAAGAATCATCTTCTCACCACCATCGCCTGGAAACTTGACGGCAAAGTGACGTATGCGCTCGAGGGATCGATATTCGTGGCTGGCTCGGTAGTGCAGTGGCTGCGCGATAATCTAAAGTGCATTCGGTCATCATCGGAAGTTGAGAAACTGGCAAGCTCTGTGCCCGACACCGACGGAGTATACTTCGTGCCGGCCTTCACCGGACTCGGCGCACCCTATTGGGACCAGTATGCTCGCGGCGCAATCTCGGGATTGTCGCGCGGTTCAAAACTTGCCCACATCGCCCGCGCAGCGCTTGAAGGCATCGCCTACCAGACCTATGATATTGTCAAAGCCATGGAGCGCGACGCCGAGATACCGCTCACTAACCTGAAGGTCGATGGTGGCGCCGCCCGCAACAATCTGCTGATGCAATTCCAAAGCGATATCCTCGACACTGAGGTGCTGCGTCCCTCAATTACCGAGACCACAGCTCTTGGAGCTGCCTATATGGCCGGACTCGCCGTAGGCTACTGGAAGGATGTGGCCGAACTGCAGGCACAATGGAGGGTCGACCGTCAGTTCCTTCCGCTTGCCGACAAGCAGAAGGTGGCCAAGGCGCTTGATGGCTGGCACGACGCGGTGCGCAGAGTGCTGACTCCGGATGCCTGTACGCGCCCGAGCTGACAATCCGCCTCCTGAAGTCAATCACAGACTTCAATCGAGCCATGTACAACCCTATGTCACATGACTCGTCTACTAACCACCTCAATCCACACCATTATGGAAAACTCAATTTTTTTAAAGTGCCTCTTTGAATTCTTAGGCACATACGTGATGATTCTGCTGGGTGCCGGTGTATGCGCCTGCACCTCATTGACCGGTTCGAAAGGAAAGGGTGGAGGTTGGATTGTCGTCACTCTCGCCTGGGGTCTGGCAGTAATGTGCGGTGTACTGATAGCCGGGCCATACACAGGGGCTCATCTTAACCCGGCTGTCAGCATAGGGCTTGCGGCGGCAGGCAAATTCAGCTGGAGTCTTGTGGCGCCATATATAGTCTCTCAGATATTGGGTGCTATCCTGGCGGCAGTGACAATCTATTACTTCTATAAAGACCACTTCGACCTGACTGAAGACCCGCAGACAAAGCTCGGAGTATTTGCCACTATTCCCGCCATCAAGAATCTCAAGCGCAATTTCCTTTCGGAGGTGATAGGCACATTTGTGCTGGTGCTCGTGATTCTGTTTATGGCTGAAGAGGGGAATACGGCTGAAGTGGGGCTCGGCTCTATCGGCGCATTGCCTGTGTCGCTTCTTGTAATGGTCATCGGCATGTCGCTCGGAGGCACTACCGGATATGCCATCAATCCGGCCCGCGACTTCGGTCCGCGGCTTGCCCATCAGCTCTTGCCCATAAAAGGGAAGGGCTCAAGCGGATGGCGGTATGCCTGGGTGCCTTTCTTCGGCCCCATTGTCGGAGCGTTGTTCGCAGCGCTCGTGTACTGGGCTTGCTGCATGTGCGGTGCTTAAGACATAATTATTCTTAAAAGTCAGAGCGGCGCATGACAAAATCTTTATGCCCGCTCACAACCTTAAAAACTCTTACCACTATGACAAAACATCTATTGGGCATCGCCATGTCGATGCTGGCTATCTCGGGTGCTTTTGCCCAGAGCTATGACTACAAACCCATCAAGGGGTTTCAGGACTCAACCAACGAACGCCTCGAGGCATTCCTCGAGTCTACCGTGCCGATGAAGACACGCAAAGTGGCTGTCTTCGACTGCGACGGCACTCTCTTCGGCCAGGCTCCATATTATCTGGCCGATGAGGCTCTGTATGACTTCGCCAAACGCAACTATGAGGGGAAGACCGACTCGCTATCCGTAGCGAAGATGAAAATCGTCGACCAATTGTTGCATGGCGATAATGTAGGCGTAGATTTCGTGCAGAATCGTGTGCGATTCCTGAGCGGTCTGACGGCCGACCAGATTCAGGAAATAGGCGACCAGATGTTTCATCAGAAGTATCAGAACAAGATGTATCCCGAGATGAAAGCACTGATTTCAAATCTGGAGAACTATGGATTTGAAGTGTGGATTCTCTCAGCATCGCCTGAGCTGTTATACCAGAAATTCTGCGCCGAGCAATTAGGGCTGCCCGAGGATCGCATCCTGGGAGTGAAATCCACGGTTGGCGAAGGCAACATCGTCAGCGACCAGCTTGTGTATCCTGTATCCCAAGATGAGGGTAAGGCTGATGTAGTGCGCACATTCATCAAGACTGACCCCCTCTTCGTAGGTGGCAACTCCCGTGGCGACCTTGAGATGATGAATACCTCGGTAGGCTTGAAAATCATGATCAATCCCGATGACAGTAAACCGGAGAAAGTGGCCAATGGCAAGACGCTGAAAGAGTACTGGAGCGCCGACCCGCGATGCATCGTGGAGTACTGCAATGATGTGCCCACCGAAGGCATAGAATATGTGACCGAAGAATGGGGTGTGAAGAATAATGCCACTAATGCCAAACCCTCTGAAGTAGTGATCAACTACTGAAGCAGCTTCCTCCACACATACCCCTTAGGTACCTGCTTACATAACCCACCCATTATAGAAGTGACAAGGTTATTGAAGAGACGTAACTACAGAGAATAAATAAGCGACGCTTTAGTTTTGCCCGCTGCAAAATTACGCCATCGCTTAATATGATTGAAGAGGGTGAGTCCGACTGCCGGACTCACCCTCTTTATCGTATGTGTTGTCGTAACTGTGTTATGGCTGCACTTCAAGAGTGCGGCCTATCGGATCAGAGTGTCTCAGAGATTTCGGGGGTCTCCTCAACTTTCATGACCTCATCTTCCTTCTTACCCTCTTTGATGAAGAATACACATATTGCACCAAGTGCTATGGCCACACCTGCCACAATCATCATATTATACTCCGGAGCCACTACGCCGGGCACAGAGAGGAGCGAGAGAATCCATCCGCCGGCCAGCGCCGCGATAATCTGCGGGATGCAGATTGTGCAGTTGAAGAGGCCGAGGTAGGCACCGATGTTGCCACCCTTCAGAGCATTGGTCAGGATTGTGAACGGCCAAGCAAGCATTGCTGCCCAAGCGCATCCGATGAGGATGAAGCTGATGAAGAGCAGATAGGGATTCGAGAATATGCCTAATGTTACAAAACCTACCGCACCAAGCAGCAGCGAGAGAGAGTAAGAGAACTTGCGGCTGCTGAATCTGGGCAGCACTACAGCCCAAAGCACCGATGCCAAAGCCTGCACTGCGTAAAGCAGACCAACCCAGTTGCCGGCCTCGTTATACTGATCAGTAGCTGCATTAAGCACAACTTTTGTGGTGTAGGTAAGCTCTGAGGCATCCGCAATCTGGTAGTTGTTGGCATCCTCGGTAGTGATTTTACCCTCGGCATCGGTGCTGACGATTGCAGCCTCGGTGATAGTGACAGGCCCCTGCAGGCGCGAGAGGTAATCTACAATCTTGACATCGCTGCAGTCAGCCACAGGCATGCCATCCACCATCAATGACTTCACACCCGCAATCGGACGATCAAATTTAGCTTTTGCCTCACCAGCGTTGTCGAGCACTACCATGTGGTCCTTCACAATTGTGTCATTGCCATTTGCAACAACCACATAGCCCGGATAATAGCTTCCACCGGCCTCTATACCAGCCACGGCAGCATAGCCATGATTGACAAGAATCACATTCTTATGCTCATCGTTAGAGAAAAGAATATTCTTGCCTCCAATCTCCTTATCGGCAGTAGCCACGCCTGTGACACTCTCCACAACCGGAGTATCGAAAGCCTTGAGAGCCACCGTATTGGTAGCATATGTCCAAAGGAAGAGGAAGGCAAACCAGCAGAAGAACTGCACGACACCCACTGTCCAGAATGCTGAGGGAGCATGCACCAGAAGTTTGAAAAGATTGGGCGAGGGCTCTGACTTGGTGTCAGCCACGCCGTTATACTCATTATACTGCTTCGGAGGCCACTCCTTGATTTTGATGAGTGAATAGATGACGCATATCAGCAGAATAGCCGCGCCAAGATAGAATGACCAGATTACCGTCTGCGGCACAACGCCCGACGGGGCAGTATTCTGCAGACCTATCCATCCGAGCAGAAGAGGGAAGATGTAGCCCACAACCGATCCGGCATTGCAGAGGAATGACTGAATACTGTAGGCCAGACCCTTCTGCTTCTCATTGACCATGTCGCCCACAAGCATCTTGAATGGCTGCATCGCCATATTGATAGAGGTGTCAAGCAGCATCAGGGCAATCAATCCGAAGATGATGGCACTCTGCACCGTAAACTGGAAGCTGCCGGCATTCGGAAGCAGACACATCACAATCACTGCAATAGTAGCTCCGAAAATCAGATAGGGGAGACGTCGGCCAAATCGATTCCATGTGCGGTCGGAGAACATACCTACGAGGGGCTGCACTATCAGACCCATCAGAGGGGGAAGAATCCAGAAATAGGATAAGTCATGCGGGTCAGCACCAATAGTGGTGAAGATGCGCGACACGTTGGCACTCTGCAACGCGTAAGCAATCTGAACGCCAAAGAATCCAAAACTTAGATTCCAGAGTTTCCAGAAGCTTAAATCGGGTTTTGTTTTCATGAGTTATGTTATTTTAGATATTGTCGGTTAACACAGGGTTATACATGTGCTCCTTCATGTGGTTGCGAGGAGGGGAGCATCTCGTACAGACAGGTGGACTGACGGAAGTGGAGTGTTGAGGAATGAGCCTCTAGCGGCCTATCCGCTGATGGGTCACTTCTCTATTCGAGAATATAGCCACTTGATCTCTTCAGGCCATAAGGAGTCGTCGGGGGTCTCAAGAATCAGAGGCATGTTGTCGAATCTCGGATCATTGACCAGCCGGGTGAAGAAATCCTCTCCGAGTGTGCCACGCCCTATTGATTCATGCCGGTCGATGCGCGAACCTAACTCACGCTTGTCGTCGTTGAGATGCAAAGCGCGCAGATAATCGCGGCCTATGATGTCGTCAAATTGGCGCCATGTGTCGGCGTAACCCTCTTCTGAGCGCAAGTCATAGCCCGCAGAGTAAGTGTGGCATGTGTCGACACATACTCCGACACGGGTCTTATCCTCGATTTTGCTGATGATATGCGCTACATGAGCGAAGTCATGTCCGAGATTGGTGCCCTGCCCTGCAGTGGTCTCTATTACGGCAGTCACTCCCTGAGTCTGGTCAAGCGTCATATTGATTGACTCGGCGATGCGGTCAAGACATGCGTCAACCTCCATGGCTTTGAGATGGCTGCCCGGATGGAAATTAAGTAATGTCAGACCCAGCTGCTCACAACGCCGCATCTCATCGAGAAAGGACTTGCGTGATTTCTCAAGTTTCTCAGCGTCAGGGCTACCAAGGTTGATAAGAAAATTATCATGGGGCAGAATCACCTCAGGCGCAAAGCCATATGCCGCGCAACGCTCCTTGAAGAGCTCCACCTCGGCATCACTTATCTTTTTTGAGACCCAGCGCGAACTGCTGCCGGTGAACAGAGCAAACGCACGTGCCCCGATGGCACGCGCATTCTCGGGGGCATTAGCCACTCCGCCCTCCACACTGACGTGGGCACCTATATACTTCATGTAAGAATTTTCGATTAAATTCAGTGAAATGTATGCACATGGTTTTCACTATGCCCAGGCTACACAAATCTCCATTTTTAAACCTCTCGAAGCCCGAATTTAGTCAACAAATGAAGCCATGCCAAAGCATATCAGAGCACAGTTAGCCATGCAAATGCAAAATTACTCAAAATTTTAGAGATTTCGCCGCTTTTGATTGAATTTTTAACCTCTTTGCCGTAATATTTTTTCTTCGGATTCAAGGCTCATGATTTATTCAAAAAGGCGCCTGAAGCATTCCTCGACCTTGCCCACTTCTGTAATCTCTATCTCAAATGTATCTTTGACCCCCTTGAGATTCCCTTTGGGCACAAAGATTCGGCTGAAGCCGAGTTTCTGGGCTTCTGCCACACGCTGGTCGACGCGTGTGACGGTGCGTATCTCACCTGAAAGACCAACTTCGCCTACAAATGCCGTGGTGCGGGGAATAGAGACATCGAAGTTGCTCGACATTATGGCGGCCACCACAGCCAGATCCATCGCCGGATCAGCGATCTTCAAGCCTCCTGCCACATTCAAGAACACATCTTTCTGGGCAAGTCTGAAGCGTGCACGCTTCTCGAGCACAGCCAGCAGCATATTGAGTCTGCGCTGGTCAAACCCGGTCACACTGCGCTGCGGGGTGCCATATGCCGCGCTTGACACGAGCGCCTGTATCTCTACCAGAAACGGACGCACCCCTTCGGTGGTGACTCCAATCGTGATGCCGCTCATCTCCTCATCCCGATTCTCCGAAAGCAACATCTCTGATGGATTGGTGACCTCTTTTAGACCTCGCTCAATCATCTCATAAATTCCAATCTCATTTGTAGAGCCGAAGCGATTCTTTATGGCACGCAATATGCGGTAAAGATACTGACGGTCGCCTTCAAACTGGAGCACAGTGTCGACAATATGCTCAAGCACCTTCGGGCCGGCGATGGCACCATCTTTGTTGATATGTCCCACAAGAATCACCGGCACACCGCTCTGCTTGGCATATCGCAACAGCGAGGCTGCGCATTCGCGCACCTGGCTGACACTGCCGGCGGCCGACTCGATGTCGGACGATGCAATGGTCTGTATCGAATCCACCACCAGTAGCTGAGGCTTCACATTCTCAATCTGGGTAAAAATCCCCTCGAGCGAGGTCTCGCAGAGTATGAAGGTATTATCGGCCACCTTCCCCAGCCGGTCGGCACGCAACTTAAGCTGCGTCGCGCTCTCTTCGCCTGACACATAGAGAATCGTGCGGTTGCGCAACGACAATATATTCTGCAACAACAGTGTGGATTTGCCGATGCCCGGCTCGCCACCGATAAGGGTCAGACTTCCCGCTACCAGACCGCCTCCCAACACGCGGTTGAGTTCCTTCGAGGGCATAGGTATGCGCGGTTCATCGAGACTCTCTATTTCAGAGAGTCGTATCGGGCGTGTGCTCGCCACGAGTCCCTTTTTCTTTCCTTTCGACGCGGCGCTTACCTTCTCCTCCACAAAAGAATTCCACTCGCCGCAGCCCGGACACTTTCCAAGCCATTTAGCCGATTCATCGCCACAATTCGAGCAGAAATAGACCGATTTTGTCTTGATTGCCATATATATGCCGACAATAATTAAGTATCTTTCAAAATTTCATTTACAAAACTGCGCCAGGGTGATGGCTGTGGCTATCGCCACATTCAGCGACTCCGGATGATCTGCCGCATCAGCAGCAGGTATGGTCAGCGATAGACTCAGACGCGTTTTAATGGGCTCAGATAATCCATGCCCCTCGCTCCCCATACAGATTAATGCACCCTCGCGCGGAAGCTGCGCTTGGAAGATATCCTGGCCATCGAGCTGCAAGCCCACAAGCGGAAGACCTGGATTGCGTTCCACCAACGTTTGCAGGTCAGTATACCTGACGCTCACGGCCCCTAAGGAACCCATGGTGGATTGCACTGTCTTCGGATTATAGATGTCGACAGTGTCATGCGATGCGAAAATCTTCTTGATGCCAAACCAATGGGCAGTGCGTATAATCGTGCCGAGATTGCCCGGATCCTGCACGCCATCAAGCAAAAGGTATAAGCCCTTAGGAAGAGGTTGCTCGGCATCCTGGACGGCCGCACTGCGGTCCATCCTCACCACGGCGAGCACCTCAGAGGGGGTCGACAACGCACTGATACGCGACATTTCCGAAGCTGTCACCACATACACTTCACACCCCGAGCGCTCCAATGCCTCACGATGAGCACCGATATAATCAGACGTAGCAACCAAAAACTCAACTTCAAACCTCTGACCCCACTGCAAAAGGTCACTCACACATTTATGACCCTCACATAAAAAGAGGCCAAGTTTGCGCCTGCGCTTTGACTGCCCTAATGATGCCACAAGCTGGGCCTTGCTCTTCGACAACGCCTGTAGTTCAACTGGAGTGGAGGCAATATTTTCTGGAAGTGTATGTTTCGTCATTTAGATATAAACCATGAATTTTACCGACTTATTACGCCAGCCCTACCTCGATATCAATAATGGAGGTCGACCGGAGCTGGCAGTCACATCCGAGGTCGGAAGTATACACAGCTGAGCCAGCTTCAACAAAGATAATCAATTATTTTCTAAATAAACGCAAACAAACATTAATTTATTTAGAACTTTGCCCTCCACATGAGTGTTTGACAATTAAGACCTCTTGATAAAATAGAGGTGCTAATGAACTGATCTAAACTTTTTATTCTCCGTAAAAGTCAAATCAGTTCAATACGAAGTTGTTTAAACTTTTTTCAAGTGCAAGGTTAATTAAGATTTTGAGCAGGTTTCGGCTCTCGAAGAGGGAGCGATGCGGGCATCGCGACCGATGAAGAGGGTCGAAAGATGCCAAAATATTAATTAAGATTGCGCTTGAAGAAAAAATCCTTCATTTTATGTTTTTCGTAAAAAGTTTAAACAACTTCTACCTTAAGATTTTCACCATCTAAAACTCTGCCGACCTTATGAAGAGACACCTTATTAACCTAAGCCTGGCATTATTGATGCTATCACCCACCATTGCAGAAGCCCAGTCCCAGCGCGATGACGCCTTCAAGCAGAAATACCAACTCAAAGAGGCTGTGGTGCTCAGCCGCCACAACATTCGCTCCCCGCTTTCCGACAGCAAAAGCACTCTGGGCAGAATGACTCCGCACAAATGGCATGACTGGAGTGCAGCGAAAAGCGAGCTAACCCTGCGCGGTGGTGTGCTCGAGACCGAAATGGGCCAATACTTCCGCAAATGGGCCGTCGACGCAGGGCTCTTTCCCGAAAACTATGTGCCTACAGCCGATGATCTCAATGTCATCGCCAACTCCATGCAACGCTGCATAGCCACTGCGCAATACTTCACATCCGGATTCATGCCCGTAGGGGGAGTGGTGGTGAATCACCGCTATACCCCCAGCAAGATGGACCCTCTCTTTAATCCACAACTCACCAAGGTCAGCCCGGCATTTATCGAAGAGGCTAACCGCCAGATCAATGCAATGGGTGGCAAAGAGGGCATGCGCGGCATCAACAAGAACATCGAGCCTAATTACCAACTGATAATGGAGGTGATGGATGTCGACAAATCACCCATGGCCAAAGACAACGACCCGGAGCTCGCCGCATTCACAAACTACGACACGGAAGTAGTGTTTGAAAAATTCAAGGAGCCCTCACTCAAAGCCGGCTCTGCCCTTAAGGAACTGAACTCTGCCAGCGATGCATTCATATTGCAATATTATGAGGAACCCGACACCCTTGCCGCCGCATTCGGACATGACATCGACCGCAATGACTGGACCCGGATCGCCAACATCAAGGATACATACCAAAATGTATTGTTCAGCGCGCCCATAGTGGCAACCAATGTGGCGTATCCGCTGGTGAGGTATATGTATGATGAGCTAATGTCGCCCGACCGCAAGTTTACATTCCTCGTAGGGCATGACAGCAATCTCGCCGCTCTCGCCGCCGCTCTCGGGGTAGAGGAATATGAGCTCCCGGATGCCATAGAGCGAAAGACACCAATCGGCTCAAAAATCGTGATTGAGAAATTTGTGGATGCCGACGGCAACGAATATGCCGACATGAATATCGTATACCAGTCAGTCGACCAGCTGCGCGAAAAGCAGCTCCTCGATCTCGACAACCCTCCCAAAATCTATCAACTCAGCATCTCAGGTCTCGAAAAGAATGCCGACGGCTTATACGACATGCAAGACCTGCTCAAACGCTTCGAAACCGCCATGGCCAACTATGAAGCCATACCCGCAGAATAACCCCGGCATAACGGAGCATAGCCATCCGCCAATCGGGCAATTATAATTTTGAGAGATACTTATACCAAAACTATAAAGACCCACGTTTAAAGTGCAGGGGGAGGAGCCAGACTCTTCCCCCTGCACTTTTTTCAATCCATTTTCTTATGGCGTCCCGGCCACAAGAGAATATCTTAACTACATCTCCACAACGTGAAACGCCGACGCCCCATCAACATCAACATCAATATACCCTCACGATATATGCGCAATTCGCTGAGAGCGCTCGCCATGAGCGCCCTCGCCCTGACGCTACCCTTACACTCGCATGCACAGGTCAATGCCGAGCAGGTGCTCAATATCGGGCGCAATGTCTTGTCGATGGAGGATTATCTGCTTGCCATACAGTATTTCAATCTCGCCATCAAAGCCAAACCCTATCTGGCAGATGCCTACTTCTTCAGAGGATTGGCCAAACTCAGCCTTGACGACTATGAGGGTGCTGTGGCCGACTGCACGCTCGCCCTCGAGCGCAATAAATTCAAAAGCGAGGCCTACAAGGTGAGAGGTTTCGCGCTCATGAATCTCGGACGCGACTCTCTGGCTGTGGAAGATTATCGCCGAGGACTCGAATATAATCCTACTGATAAATACTTCCTCTATTATAAAGGTGTGGCCGAGACTGAACTGAAAAGATTTGAAGAGGCCGATTCGTCATTTAATCTGCTGTTGAGGCGCAATCCTAAATTTGAGGATGGCTATGTGGCCCGAGGACGCCTTAATCTGGAACGTGGCGACACTATCACCGCCCTGGCCGACATTGACCATGCCCTGCAGCTTTCGAAAAGCCTTCTCAACGCTTATCTGCTCAAAGCCGATGTGGCAGCCCGACGCAGCGACTGGCCGGAGGCTCTGGTGAATATGGACGAGGCCATAAAACTACGCCCTGAGATATCTGATTATTATGTCAACCGCGCATATCTGCGATATAACAATGAGGACTTCTTCGGCGCGATGAGCGATTATAACTACGCGCTCAATCTTGACCCTTCCAATATGGCGGCTCTCTTCAACCGCGCACTGCTGCGCACCGAGGTCAAAGAGCTACAGAATGCAGATGCCGACTTCTCGGCTGTGCTTGAGATGGAGCCCTCCAACTTCTACGCACGCTATAACCGCGGTCTTGTAAATCTTGAAATGGGGAATGCGAGCCGTGCACTTTCTGATTTCAAAGCCATCGCCCGCAAATACCCACGTTTTCATCCTGCATATTATGCCATGGCTGAATGCTACCGCGAGTTAGGACAGATGCAGGAGATGGTGAAAAATATCAAACATGGCGACCAACTTGTGGCCAACTACATAGCCAACCCCACACGTAACCCCCTTGACCGACCCACAATCGCCCCCGGACGCAGCGACCACGGAGATGGCGCACCGGAGACCGAACAGGAATTCATGGAACGCTTCAACCGACTCATGACCCAATCGGATGTGGCCGAACAACAGCTATCCTTCAACGACAAAATCAAGGGGCGCGTGCAAGACCGCAACATAAATGTAGAGGCTGAACCGGCCTATGCCGTCTCATTCAGCCAGCCCGAGGTCACTCTGCGCAATTCAGCCAATTACTTCCGCGACCTCGAGAATCTAAATCAACGCCGCTACATCCAACGCCGGATCTATCTTAGCCCCGGCTCACCCACGCCATCTGACGAAGCACGCATGGCCGAGGCCTTCAAGATAGAGGAGGAATTCAGCAACTCGCTCGCAGCCTCGCAATCGCCACGCCCGGTAGATTATCTCGGCAGGGGAGTGGCCCGCACGATGCTCCGCAATTACGACGACGCAATTGCCGACCTCACTGTGGCCATTGACTCGGCTGATGACTTCGCTACAGCTCTATTCGCCAGAGCTTACGCCTACTATGCGCGTGCACGTTCGCCACGCACCGACATCACTTCGGCCGACAACCCCGACAAGACCGAGCTTATGGCCGCCGCAGGTGCATCTGCCACCTCGGCAGATTATCAAGCTGCCATCAACGACCTCGATGCACTCCTGGCCATCAACCCGGGCATGGTGTATGCGTGGTTCAACAAGGGACTGATATACTACGATGTGGGCGACTTCACATCGGCAGTGCAATGCTTCAGCGAAGCATTGCGCATCGACCCCGACTTTGGGGAAGCCTACTACAACCGCGGACTCTCCTACATGCGCCAAGGCAACCGCCAGCAATCTTTTGCCGACATCTCCAAAGCCGGCGAACTCGGTGTGCTGCCATCATATAATCTGCTGAAGCGCATGAAATAAATCGCATCCGGCATCATCAAGACCTCATCGCGCCACAAGAATAATGCAAATTCAAAATAATTTGCTATTTACACGAAAAATCATTAACTTTGTAAATCGTAAACAGCAGGCGGCGCCTGACACTGCCTGCTCAACCCGAAATACAATTACTACAACCCAGCAATGATAGATATAAAATTTCCCGACGGCAGTGTGCGCCAATTTGAGTCAGGCGTGACTCCGCTGCAGGTGGCCGAAAGCATCAGCCCGCGTTTCGCTGCTGACGTGCTTGCCGCCAAAGTGAATGGCGAAGAATGGGATATCTCACGCCCCATCGCCGCTGACGCTGAAATCCAGCTTTTCAAGTGGGACGACCCGGAAGGCAAACATGCTTTCTGGCACTCTTCGGCTCACCTTCTGGCTGAGGCACTCCAGGAGCTTTACCCCGGTGTGAAATTCGGCATCGGTCCGGCAATCGAAAATGGTTTCTACTATGACATCGATCCGGGCGAACACAAAATCACAGCCGAAGACTTCCCAAAGATTGAAAAGAAGATGCAGGAACTTGTAGCCCGCAAGGAGGCTATCGTGCGCAACGACATCTCGAAGAATGATGCTCTGAAGATGTTTGGCGACCGCGGCGAGACCTACAAATGTGAGCTCATCTCCGAACTTGAGGATGGACATATCACCACTTACACGCAGGGCGCATTTACCGACCTCTGCCGAGGCCCGCATCTTCCGTCGACCTCAGCCATCAAGGCCGTGAAAGTACTCTCGCTGGCCGGCGCATATTGGAGAGGCGACGAGAAACGCAATCAGCTCGTCAGAGTCTACGGCATCACCTTCCCCAAGAAGAAGATGCTCGATGAGTATCTCGCTCTCCTCGAAGAGGCCAAGAAACGCGACCATCGCAAGCTGGGCAAGGAGATGGAACTCTTCGCATTCTCCGAGACAGTGGGCAAAGGTCTGCCGCTCTGGCTGCCTAAAGGTGCCGCACTGCGCGACCGTCTCGAGCAGTTCCTGCGCAAAATCCAGAAGAAATATGGTTACCTGCAGGTAATCACCCCTCATATCGGCAACAAGCTGCTCTACGTGACCTCAGGCCACTGGGCAAAATATGGCAAAGACTCATTCCAGCCCATCCATACTCCGGAAGAGGGTGAAGAGTATCTGCTCAAGCCCATGAACTGCCCGCACCACTGCGAAATCTACAAAGCATTCCCCCGCAGCTATCGCGACCTGCCTCTGCGCCTCGCCGAATTCGGCACCGTATACCGCTACGAACAGAGCGGCGAGCTCCATGGCCTGACACGTGTGCGCGGATTCACTCAGGATGACGCCCACATCTTCTGCGCCCCTGAGCAGATTAAAGATGAGTTCCTGAAGGTAATGGATATCATCCTCTATATCTTCAAGGCTCTCGACTTCCAGAACTTCGAGGCACAGATTTCACTGCGCGACCCGAAAAACAAAGAGAAGTATATCGGCAGCGATGAGAACTGGCACCTCGCAGAGAACGCCATTATCGAAGCCTGCGCAGAAAAGGGACTTAAAGCCCGCCAGGTAGAGGGTGAGGCAGCATTCTATGGCCCGAAGCTCGACTTCATGGTCAAAGACGCCATCGGCCGCCGTTGGCAGCTCGGCACAATTCAGGTAGACTACAACCTGCCCGAGCGTTTCGGTCTGGAATATACCGGAGCCGACAACCAGAAACACCGTCCGGTGATGATACACCGCGCACCATTCGGCTCAATGGAGCGTTTTGTGGCCGTGCTTCTCGAGCACACTGCCGGACGTCTGCCACTTTGGCTCGTGCCCGAGCAGGCCGTAATTCTGCCCATCAGCGAGAAGTTCAACGACTACGCTTTCGACGTGGCCAAGCAGCTTGACGCAGCCGGAGTGCGCGCCGTTGTCGACGACCGAAACGAGAAGATCGGAAAGAAAATCCGCGACAACGAACTCAAAAAAGTGCCCTATCTTCTTATTGTAGGTGAAAAAGAAGCAGAAAATGGTGAAGTTTCTGTAAGAAAACACACCGAAGGTGATAAAGGTACGATGAAAATTATTAACTTTGCAGACGCATTGAATGCCGAAGTAGAAAAAATGACAAACCAATCCGCCGAGGCGTGATGCTGCTAAGCCATCGCCACGAAGGATTAAAAGACAATTAATGGAGAAAAAACCGAACTTTTCAGGTCCGCGTCGTCCGCAAGGACCGCGTCCGCGCCCGGGTCAGCGTCCCGGCCAGCGTGGAGGTAGAAGCGACAAAGACCCGTATGCCACCAATGAGCAGATTCGTGCACGCGAAGTTCGCCTCGTGGGCGACAACGTGGAGCAGGGAGTCTATCCGATTGAGAAAGCCCGCCGCATAGCACGCGACATGGAGCTTGACCTTATTGAGATTTCCCCTACTGCCGAACCGCCGGTGTGTCGTATTCTCGATTATCAGAAATTTCTATATCAGCAGAAAAAGCGTCAGAAAGAGCAGAAAGCAAAAGCCACGAAGGTGGTGGTCAAGGAGATTCGATTCGGGCCTCAGACCGACGACCACGACTATAACTTCAAGCTTAAGCATGCCCAGGGATTCCTGAAAGAGGGATCGAAGGTGAAGGCTTACGTCTTCTTCCGTGGGCGCTCAATCCTCTTCAAGGAGCAGGGCGAAGTGTTGCTTCTGCGTTTCGCCAACGACCTTGAAGATCTCGGCAAAGTCGAGCAGATGCCGGTGCTTGAGGGCAAAAGAATGATAATCATGATTTCGCCCCTCAAGACACAGCCCAAGAAAGAGGCTCCCGCAAAGGATGGCAAGAAAGAGGCTCCCAAGGCCGATAACCCAGCAGCCGAAGGTGAAGCACCCACTCAGGATGCCGCGCCTGCGAATGAATAAAAATGAATAGAGACCGTAGGCACTACGTGCCGAGGTAAATTTAACAATCTAAAATTTTTCAACCAATGCCTAAGGTAAAGACCAATGCCGCGTCAAAGAAGCGCTTCGCGCTCACCGGCACAGGAAAAGTGAAAAGAAAACACGCTTATCACAGCCACATCCTCACCAAGAAGTCGAAAAAGCGCAAACGCAACCTCGACCACACAACTCTGGTGGATTCGGCCAACATCAAGCAGGTTCGTTCACTCCTTAACATGCGTTAATCTCAGAGCGCAGTGTGCTCATAACATTAACGTATCTCCTCTCAACAACCTATCCCTCTCTTCCCGACACGTATAACATTTTTCAATAACCGAGTGTAGAGCTCCAAAAGAGCTTCAAAGCCGCTCACATTCAAAATTTAAAAAAAATGCCAAGATCAGTCAATCACGTCGCTTCACGCGCCAAGAGAAAGAAAATCCTCAAACTCACCCGTGGCTACTACGGAAGCCGTCGCAACGTATGGACCGTTGCCAAAAACACATGGGAAAAGGGTCTGACATACGCCTATCGCGACCGCAAGCAGAAAAAGCGCAACTTCCGCGCCCTCTGGATTCAGCGTATCAACGCAGCCGCCCGCATGGAGGATCTCTCTTACTCTAAGCTCATGGGTCTCATCCACAAGGCCGGCATCGAAATCAACCGCAAGGTGCTCGCCGACCTGGCTATGAACAACCCCGCAGCCTTCAAGGCAATCTGCGACAAGGTGAAATAAATCAACTTCATCTTTAATGCGCCCGACGATATGGTGGACTTGATGAACCATTCAGTCTGACGGCGTGTTATACCAACAGAAAAACCCACATCAAAGCAGCTTGGGAAACTCATCAAATCTTTAGAAATACCGAGACAAGCCAATTACCCGATGGCGGGCCCCGCATCGGCAACGATGTTGTCAGACTCCGGTCTGACACAAGGTGGATTACAAAGAGTATGAGGCACTCAAAACCTGTCATTCGGAGTTTCGTCACAACCCTTTGATGTGGTCCTATATCCGGGGACGGATCGGAAAGCAATTCCGTTCCGTCCCCGGCTCTTTTTTTAATCAGTCAATTTCAGTCAGCCAAACAATTAGGACCACATAAAGACCAGAAGACCTTTGAGAGCCTTAAAGACCCGGATGTGTCAATGGTCCCTTAAGTCAGTCCTTAAAGTCATTAAAGTCTCTAAGGTCCTTTAAGACACTAAAGTCCCTTAAATCCTTAAGGACTCTAAAGAGCCTTAATTTCGTTCTGGAGTTGAATAATCAAAATCTATACTTATGAAAACAGTAAAAGAATCGCTATTGGACCGCACCAGCGTGCGCCGATATGAGCGCGAGGCCATCCCGGAGGAGACAATGCAGTTTATCTACAAGGCTGTAGAAAACACTCCCACTTCTTATAATGGTCAGCAATTCTCAGTCATCGATATCGATGACCAGCAGCTGAAGGAGCAACTCTATGAGCTGACTAATCAGAAGCAGCTCAAGACCTGCAACCGTCTCCTCATCTTCCTTTCAGACTACAACAAAATCTCTCTTCTTGCAAAGAAGAAAGGTTTGAAGATGCCTGAGTTCACCAATACGATGGATGGTGTGACAATCGGCATAATCGATGCCTCGCTCGCAATGATGAGTGCTGTGGTGGCTGCGCAGGCTGCCGGACTGGGCTCGAACTGCGTAGGCTACCTGCGCACCGTCGACCCGGCTCGCCTGGCTGAGATGCTGAAATTGCCTAAGGGTGTATTCGTAGTGTGCGGACTGGCATTAGGTGTGCCGCGCGAGCAACCCGACCTCAAGCCCAAGCAGCCATCGTCGCTCGTATTCCACCGCAATCATTACCGTCAGGATGATGCAAAAATGGTAGAAGAGCTGGAAGCATACGACGATATTGTCAAGCACTACAATGCCACTCGCTCGGGCGGCACTACCGATAACGATTGGGTAGGCCACATCATAGAGTACTATGATCACGCCATGCATTATCGCATTCTGCAGTACCTCAAAGACCAGGGTTACGACATCCAACACTAAGCAGCCTTGACAACCCCGAAATAAAGCACCGCGACATCGGAAGACATCGCGGTGCTTTCTTACTTTTATGTCGAAGTCATATTGATATATACACCGAAAATACGGCTTGTTCCGTAAAAGATCCTGGCGCTGTTAAATCTTATGTGGAAAAGGGATAAAAGAAAAACGGAGCCGGGACGCATCCTGAACTCCGTTTTTGTCGTAAGATAGCTTGTTTTATTATTGGCCTATCGTCACCGATATGCCTTACGAACATGTCTACGACAACGTTCTCTATAAGTAAGACGCTTTAAAAGCGAAAAAGTTGCATTCAATATTGAATTTTAACATTACTTAACATTACAGCCCTAATTTAGTGATAAAATCCTTCAGGTCGGGCTCTCAGTTAAGTTGATGATAAAGTTAAACTCAACTTCATTATCCTCGTTGAACGCAACTTCATTATCACATTAAACTCAACCTCGTTATCTCCGGGTCATCTGAGGGGGCACAGGGCCCGGCACAACCGGCCCGAGACCTCCATTAGGATTCCCGGGTTTAGGGGCGCTTGTGGAATTGCGCTGATAACGCGCTGAATATCCACGGAATCTTTGCTCGAATGAGCTATATTGACGCGCACCTAATAGTTTGCGCATATCTTTGAGCAGTGAGCTATTTAGCTTTGCAATCTCTCGCTGATAGCGATTCATGTCGGGTTTACGTCCCGATAGATGTTTTGCCTCACAATCGCGTGCACGTGAATCATAACGCACAAGGAGTTTCTCAGCCTTCGCACGCTGCGAAGGGCTTAGGCTTAGATTGCCAATCAATGCATCATACTGCATGTTGACACTCGACCCGGGACGGCTTGCAGATGTGCCGTCAGGACGCGGCATGCGGCAATTGTATGACCGCTCTCTTGATGCAGGCGCTCCATGGTTGTTGCGTTTCTCTGCGGCATAAATTCCGCCCGGAGAAACCAGAGCCATGGCTGCAACCAATATGAGGGAATGGTATAGTTTCATAATTCAATCCGTTAAATGTTTCTATAAAATAGACCCTCTGCACCCATAAAAGTTTATTAGTCGCATAGCTTTATCAAGCCACCATACCACTATCAGATTACAAATCAAAGTGTTATAACCACTCACCATGCATTAAGTCGAGAGAACTTCAATTGGCATCAGCGTTATGCGGAGAATTCTTCGTTTGCATCAACAATCAGCGTTATGCGGAGAATTCTTTACGAGCATCAATCATATCACTGAAGCTTATCTACGTCGCTCTACGCCTGCAATGTATCAGTTGCCGTGACGAGTTTCAGAATCTCATTCGGATTGCTGACGATATGATCGGCATATGCGCGACGCAGTTCGCTGACCGGTCGGAAGCCCCATGTCACGCCAATTGAGTTTACGCAAGCACGCCGGGCAGTCTCCATATCCACGCCGCTATCACCGACAAACACGACCTCCGCCTTAGGTGTCGGCGAAGCATTGAGCACAGCAAACACTACCGAGGGGTCAGGCTTTGTTGGACGGTCGTCGACTTGTCCCAACACTGCGGCAAAGGGGATATCCGGGAAAAAATGATGTATTATCCTTTCAGCCGCTGATTGATATTTATTTGTTGCCACGGCCACTTTCACACCTTTGGCAGTAAGGTCAGCAAGCAATTCCGGGATACCGGGATAGGGCTCTGTGGTATCTGTGCAGTGTTGGTCATAGAATTCACGGAAGTCTACGAGCAACTTGTCGATTACTTCGGGCGATGCATCGGGCTCAGCGCGCTCAAGTAGCTTCCTGACGCCATTGCCCACCATAAAGTTGTAAGCCGAAAGGGGATGCGGCTGATAGCCCATCTTTTCGAGAGCATAGTTGCAAGCATTTCCAAGATCGGAAATAGTATTAAGCAGTGTTCCGTCAAGGTCAAAGATTACCAGTGATTTCATTTATTGAGAGATTTATAGGTTTTAGAGATTTTGAATTTGGCCGCAATCAATCTGAAATATTCTCAATCAGATGCATCAAACATTCATGAGATACCCATACATGGAATATCAGAACGGGTAGCCGATTGAGAAATGGAAAGCCCGGTCGCGCCCCCAGCGTGGGTGCAGCAGAGGCCATGGCTCGGCCCCCTTGGCGGGATTATGAGCCTTCATACCCATATCAAATCGCAAGAGGAAATAGTCGAAGTCAAGGCGAATGCCAAGTCCATAAGCGCCGGCCAGCTGCTTATAGAATTCCGAAAAGCGGAATAATCCGTCGGGCTGATTGGCATAGTTGCGGATAGTCCATATATTTCCAACATCTACGAAGGCTGCAAGTTCAAGAATCCAGAATAAGCGGGCTCTGTATTCAGCACTCATTATGAATCTGATGTCGCCACACTGATCCATGAAATCGGTGGCATTATTCACACTTGCGAATGCTCCCGGACCGAGGGTTCTGACAGCCCAGCCACGCACTCCATTCGCTCCGCCGCCATAGAAGCGTTTCTCAAAGGGCAGGATTGCTGAATTGCCGTAAGGCACACCCACACCGAGACCCACGCGCGCGGCCACTGACTGGCGCGTATCAAATCTATGTGTCAGTGAGAAATCGGAGTCGATTTTAAAATATTGCGAATAATGGATGCCGAAAATCTTATAGGGATCTGAATGGAAATTAGAGCGGTGGGTGAAGATGCTGCTTATGGCAAACAACAGGTTACCCGCAACTTCAGCATTTACGCGCACATTGTAGATATTTTTCTGTATGCTGCGCTGCCAGGGGGTCTCCGGACGCTTGTTGGTGTGATAGAAGCTATACCCGAGGCGCATGATGAAGTGGTCCTCATAGCTGTATCGCAGCAACGGATTGTCGGGGGCTATCTGATTTATGAAGTCATTGGTCGATTCCGGCAGATAGACGTAGTTGATGTCGAGGGGCGTAAATGTGTGGCGATTGCGCGTAAAGCGGTCGCTCCATTTATAGCTCCAGCCGGCAGTGGATACAATGCGTGTGTATTCAGGGCGCTCCTGATAGTTCATTGACAGATGCAGCTCGGTGCTTGCATTGACACTGCGCTTGAACTGATCGGAAAAGAATGGGGCCTTGAATTTGGGAAACTGAAGCGACAGATCGGCCGAATACTCCATATAGCGGTTATGAATCAAGCCATCAAGATTACCTGATATAGCCTCATACGCACCCCTCACCTTGGCATTGAAGCTCTCGGAGCCACGCCCGATATTGCGATGCGAATATCCCAGACCGACAGCCACACCGAAATCACCTTCTGAATTCGTGCCCTCAAGTTCGGCACTCATCGACTGGCTCTTGCCCGGAGTGAGAAGGATATATGCATCAAGCATGCCAAGGCCACCGATTTCGCCTACGGGTTCGAATCTGACATTGATAAATTTCAGGATCTCAAGGCGTGAGAAGGCTTTATATGTGCGGTCGATATCGCGTTCGGAATACTCTTCGCCGGGGCGGATGAAGTTGTTTTCATATATCACTGCCGGACGAAGATATCGGCGGTCGCCATATAGGATAGTCAGATTACGATAATTGACGGTGTCCTTTACATTCATCGAATATAGGTCAGCTCCGGAGGAGGCCTCATAATCTGTGACGCAAATCACTCGGCGCACCACATATTTCTGCGCCATCTGTTGCGCAGAAATGGTGAGGGAGGCGTCGTCGTCGTCATCATCACCATCGGATGTGGCTATACGCATGGTCAGATCCACATCATAGGACCCTGCCGTGGTGTCAGCCTCAAAGGTAATATCCTCCTTTACAAAATTGAAGTAGCCATGGTTACGCAGTCGCTGGGTAATCAACTGGCGCTGCAGATCAAGTGCATTTCGGTCAAGCATATCACCTTTGCGCATTGCCCAACGCGCTGTGTCAGGCAACACGAGCGATGAGATGACCGAATCAGCTATCTCATAATTCACTGAGTTGACCACATGTGGAGTGCCGGCATGCACCTTATACTCCACATTCATCTTCTTACTCTTGGGCGATGACGTATCGGCCTCGACACGGGCTGAGAGATAGCCCTTGTTGACAAGAGCCTGCGTGAGCTGACTGACCCCTGCGGTGGTCAGCGTGGGGTCATAGATGACTGGTGGTTCTCCGAGTTTACGTATCCAGCGGTTCCACCATTTCGTGGTGTCACTTCCGGACATGTTGTAAATGCCGAGCCGAAGTTTAAGACTCCAAAGCATCTTGTGGTTGGGCTGCTGACGCAGATACGTCAGCAGCTCAGTATCATCAAGAGTCTTTCCGGTAGAATCGACATTGATTTTTACAGAATTCAACAGATAACTATCATCCGGCACATGTCGCGTCGAGCTACACGCCGCAAGCGTGAGCACAGAAGGAGCGAGGAGATATAGGAGATAATTATGTTTCATTGTTCAATGTGTCAGTTTTCCCGGAGAGAGGGGAGTAAGCAACCTAATGGCTGGCCTGGGTGAGGTGAGAAGAGCAATGGGAGAGTGAGAAGAGAGGATAGGACCAGAGGAGACAGTCGCTCCTATAACGAGGGAATTCCCCCCTCCCTGTCTTCAAAAAAGACCTTGGCGAAGAATATCGGATTCTTGGTCGCCGCATCGCGGAGCAGGAAGGCAGAGTCGTAGGCCTTATCACTTGAGATTTGCTCGCCATCGTCATCTGCCGATGATGACGGGAGTCTGCTGCGCAATATCTCTACAGTCATGCCATATGCGCCCTCATCGAGGAATGAGAATTCCACGCGCCGCACACGCGATGCATCATGCTGCGCAAGGGTAAACTGATTCATGAGCAGCGTCACATATCTGACCGTATTCACATGCCGGTAGGCATCCAGATCGCAATAAAGGAATGTGTAGCGGGCCGGATCAGGGTCAGCCACCACCACGCGCCTGTCGGTAGGGGTGAGCTCTTCGGCAAGCTTCATCTGCAGATGCTTGGTCTGGCGTGGAATCGGGCATTCGCGCTTGCAAAGATACTCTTTGCGGAATGGGAGCGAGTCGAGACCGGCATTCGCATGCGTGACAGTGTCGAGCACCATCCAGATAGTGCGGGCGTAACCTAATGGATTGCCACTGGCGTCTGACACACAGAAGGCTCTGACAGAATAGTGGCGGTTCCATTCTTCGACCCATGTGGTCAGGCGGTAGGTGCTGTCGACAATCGGGCACTTCTTCATCTCGATAGATACCCGCGAAAGCACCCAGCCGCAATGGTCATTGGGCATAAACGGATTGCCAATCTCCATATTATTGGCATGAGTGGTCGATATCTCGATAATCTTTGACATCAGCAGTGTCAAGGAGAGCTCACGCTCGGCATCTGTGTCACCTGCCGAAAGGAAGTAAGTTTCCGTATGCTCGAGATTATACTTCCCTTTATGGCCTGAATGCACTACGGGGTTCTCATCCGAGTAGGTGTCATAGGGTTCCGTCAATGCGATATATTCACCATGAGGGGCGGCATAGGTCGAGAAATTTATGGCATCGCGACGACGCTGCTCGAGCTCGGCGTGCGATTCTCCCAAAGTGAAATGCATCGGGAAGAAGCGCTTGCAGTCGATGGTGCTGACAAATGTGCGTGCACCCTCGGCATAGCCGGTGCCAAGACGCGAGTCGACAGGGAACATTACCACATCAAATTGCGGATAAGCATCGGCTATCGGACGCAATTCAGAGCTGAAAGCCTTCTCGGCACTGCGGATCTCTTCAGGGGTCGACTCATCGCGCCAGGTCCAGCAATTCAGGTCGCCGGCATGAAAGACCTTCAGACCGGAGGTCTTGAAAGTCACGGCATATGAATTGCCGATGTCGGTGCTGCCGAAAGCCTGCACTGTCAGCAGAGGGTCGCTGAAGCACTCGAGTTTCGAGAGCACTGTCACCATCTCCGGATCTACCTTTGATCCGGCATAGGTGGAATCAGGATTGAGCAGATAGCGGATCTGGCGCGCCACATCGCGCGACACGATGAAGCGGATGTTGCGATGCAGGCGCACCCATTTGAAGATCACCTTATTGAAGTGATCTTTGTGGAAATGGCTCACAAGGACATACAATGGTTTCTCGACCGGGAAGTCGGTCAGGAACTCGGGATACTCCGAGTCCATCGCCACCGGGTCAAACCAGTAATCAAATACCACTCCGCATTCGGGCGTGCTCATCAAGAAGCAATCGTGGTGAATATACGTAAGCTCAAACATAGGGATATTTTTAGGTATAGATATTTCTCGACATGCTCACCCCACCACGGGGGCGGCCTCAGAATTCACTTGTCGTATGGAAGCGGATTTTCGGGAAATCCGACTGGGCCATCTGCAGGACGTAGTTCGAATCGGCAAGGAATACATCGCGTCCATCCTTGTCAGTGGCCATAAACTGATGTTTGCGTTTCTTGAATGCTGCGAGAGCCTCTTCATCATCGCTCTCAATCCAACAGGCTTTGTAGAGACTTATGGGTTCCCAGCGACATTGGGCTCCATATTCATGCAGCAGACGATACTGAATGACCTCAAACTGCAGCTGACCTACGGTGCCGATAATCTTACGACCGTTGAACTGATTGGTGAAGAGCTGGGCCACACCTTCGTCCATCAGCTGGCGTATGCCTTTATCGAGCTGTTTTGCCTTCATCGGGTCGGCATTCTCGATATATTTGAACATCTCAGGCGAGAATGAGGGGAGTCCCTTGAAATGCAGGTTCTCACCTCCGGTAAGAGTGTCGCCTATCTTAAAGTTTCCGGTGTCGGGGATACCCACGATGTCGCCCGGGAATGCCTCATCCACGATATTCTTCTTCTGGGCCATGAAGGCTGTGGGGGCAGCAAATCGCATCTGTTTTCCCTGACGCACGTGCAGGTAATTGACGTTACGCTCGAATTTGCCGGAGCATATCTTCACGAAGGCGATACACGACCGGTGATTGGGATCCATGTTGGCATGAATCTTGAATACGAATCCGCTGAATGCATCTTCGTCGGGGCGCACCTCACGCTCAAGTGCCTGGATGGGGCGCGGCGAGGGGGCAATCTTCACGAAGCAATCCAGAAGCTCCTTGACTCCGAAGGTATTGAGCGCCGAGCCGAAGAATACCGGAGCCACCTCACCCCGCAGATATGCCTCCTGGTCGAAATCGGGATATACACCCTCTATGAGCTCGAGGTCCTCGCGGAGCTTTGCCGCGTCGGCATCTCCCACAAGTCGGTCGACCTCAGGCGAGGCTACATCTGATATTTCCACACGCTCCGAGATGGTCTGCTTTGAGGGTGTGAAGAGATCGAGCCCCTGCTCATAAATATTGTATACTCCCTTGAATTTGGCTCCGATATTGATAGGCCATGACAGCGGGCGCACACTGATTTTAAGTTCTGATTCGAGTTCATCGAGGATGTCAAACGGGTCGCGTCCCTCGCGGTCGAGCTTATTGACAAACACGATGACCGGAGTCTTGCGCATACGGCACACCTCCATCAGACGCCGTGTCTGAGTCTCTACACCTTTGGCCACATCGACCACAATGATTACCGAATCCACGGCGGTCAGCGTACGGAATGTATCCTCTGCGAAATCCTGGTGGCCGGGTGTATCAAGGATGTTGATTTTATAATCACCATAGTTGAAACCCATGACAGAGGTGGCTACCGAAATGCCACGCTGCTTCTCGATCTCCATCCAGTCTGAGGTGGCGGTCTTCTTGATTTTATTGCTCTTCACGGCTCCGGCCACATGTATGGCTCCGCCGAAAAGGAGCAGCTTTTCGGTCAGTGTGGTCTTACCGGCATCCGGGTGCGATATGATGGCGAATGTGCGTCGCCGCGCAATCTCGTTATTGATTTCTTCCGACATCAGTCTTCGTGATTGAATAATTCGTTATTATAATCTTTCTTATAATAATAGGAGAGCATAGCAATGAATGATGAGATCTGACGTATGGCGTCCATAGTCTCTTTGGTAATCTCTTTACCTTTAAGGCGCAACATCAGAATGCCGTAGAGGGCGTTGAGGCATGTCTCGATTTCGCCCGTCTTCTGGTCGCCCGCCTTGGCACGTAGCTCGACTATGTAGGGGAGCGTGCGATAGAACTCGGCTGAGTATTTGGCGAATTTCTCATCTGCGAGGAGCCGACGGTGCAGGTCATCGAGGGCTATGATGACATTCTTGTTGAGCTGGAGATGCCCTTGCTTCTCCACTCCCTCCCTGCGCATCATGTCAATCAGTGACTCATACCATTCGTAGAGCTGCTTGCGTTGCTCGTCGGTAAGGTTGGTATATTTCGAGATTATCTCGGCATTTATGCGGTCGAGGTCAAGGTCGTATGCACGGATCATATCCTCGATCTGCCACATGTAGAGGAGATATTCGGCTATGTTGTCTCTCTTTTTTTCTGAAGCTATAAACATTGATAATTCGGTTTTTCGTCGGGATGGCGTTCTTCAATTCAGACGCCGTTAACCTCAATAGGGTACCCAACTACAAAATTACAAAAAAAATTCATTTCCCACACATCTTTATCCCAGCCACACATCGAACTTCACATATCTAACTGATTTAAACTTTTTAGTTTTCGTCAAAAGTTTAAACAACTTCAATGCATCAATGTGCCGACTTGTCAAGATTGCGCCATACACTGAAGGTGACAGCGAATGTGACAAGAGTGGTGAGCATCACAAACATAAAGAAGCCGGCATAACCCATTGATGCAGCTGCATCCTGAGGTGCGATGCAGGACATCAGTGAGCCGGCTGAGGATATCCATTCAGATGTTTCAAACCACTCGAAGATGACACCGGCCAGCATGCCCGGCAACATCATACCCAATGCCATGAAGGCGGTGCAGAAGGCATAATGTGAGGTAGAACTCTCACCACGGCTGAAATACATCATATAGAGCATAAACGATGTGAAGCCGAAGCCATAACCGAATTGCTCGATGCCAATAAGTGTGGCTGTAAGGATGAATGATTCAGGCTGGATGGCTGCCAGATAGCAGTACACCACACATGGCAGCGTCAGCGACAGGGCCATTGGCCACATCCATCGGCGCAGACCTCCGCGCGCTATAACCAGACCTCCGAGTACTCCGCCGGCCAGAAGTGCTATCACGCCGACTGTGCCGTTGGCAAAGCCTATCTGCGAGGTTGTGAGTTGCAATCCACCCATGGCATGACTATCCTTAAGGAAGGGTTGCACGAGTTTGACACATAATGCCTCAGGCATGCGATAGAGCAACATGAAGAGCACAGCCTGCACGATACCCGGTTTGCGGAAGAAGGTCACAAAGGTCAGGAGGAAGTTGCTCACTATACTTCTTGCGGTAACTCCTCCGACAGCGTGGTCGGCCGCACTGCGCGGCAACACACGCATGTGCCAGAAGAATAGCATGAAGAAAAATAGTGAGAGGAGTCCGAAGGTCAGACTCCATGCCTGCGGCACATCGCCGACACTCGTCTCAAGCCATCCGGCCAACATCACGAGTCCCCCTTGCCCCAACACGCTCGCTATGCGATAGAACGTGGAACGCACACCCACATAGGCAGCCTGCTGCTGCTCATCGAGCGCGATGATATATAAGCCGTCGGCCGATATGTCATGGGTGGCCGAGGCAAATGCCATAATCCAGAAGAATGTGAGGGTCAGCGCGAGCCACACCTGTGTGGTCAGAGCCAACGCTATACCGGCTGCAGCTACGGCTATGGCCAGCTGCATGGCAAGGACCCAATACCGCTTTGTGCGAAACAGATCCACGAATGGGCTCCAGAAGGGCTTTATCACCCACGGCAGATATAGCCAGCCGGTAAGGAAGGCCATCTGACGCTTCGACATGCCCATGTTGGTATACATCAGCACCGTCAGGGTGTTGACTGCAAAATAGGGGAGTCCCTCGGCCAGATACACTGTCGGAATCCAATTCCACAACGAAGCGTTGCCTCTTTTTGGGGTGGTCATTGAATGATATCTTTACTTAGTTTTGACTGTCGGGCTTAATAGCCACTTCATGCAATATACTGTCGATGTCAGCCTGCGTGATGGAATTGAAATTCTCCTCAACCGGCAGGATGAAGACGCCGGCCATATCTATTGCTCCGGGACTGACCATATAGCCCTCTGAAGCATCACGGCTATAGCAGGCCGGACGATGGGCGCTGCGAAGCACCACTGCAGTGCGCAACAATCCATCATCGCCTATCCACATGTAGGCATTCAACAGTCCGTAGTCTGCCTCTCCGGTAGAAGCGTCACACCCCGCAAGGCTCACCACAGCCGCGATATCAGCCATGCCTTGCATGTCGGGGGCAATAATGCGGTAGTCTACCTTGAATGGCAATGAATCCGGATCACCACCTTTTTCAAGGTAGTTCATTAGCGGAAGCTCTGAAGTCATCACAGCCTGGCAATGTTGATGATCTGGAGCGGAGGCTCCGGCACGTGCACCATTGAAGAATACCGTCATCCCCGGGAGACGTTCAGCCAGCAACACCATATCCAGCGGTATGCGCGACTGCGGGATATGGGCAGATGAGGCTATGGTGAAATGCAGCGGAAAGATAGGATAGGGATTCACAAGGAACTCCCATCCGGGTATAATCTCTTCGGTGAGCTGTTCGGCCGGACGATTTGCCCGACATAGGAAACAGGGGCGCGCGGCCACCGAAGCTGCATCTACCGCAGCTCCGGTAGAGACTTTACGGGACGGATTATATTGTATAGCTCCTTGCATAGGGCCTATCATGACTGTCTTCCGACTGGTGTGTCCGAGGGCCTCATAATTTTGGCGTGCCAGTGGCCAGTGCTGAAGCTGATGGTCGCGCAGCTCCATTAGCTGCGGTATGATTGTCTGCAACATTTTCTGATTAATGGTCTCTCAGTAGAATTCATGAAATAGATTGAGGGCTCATGCACACGGCTTACTCAGCGGGTTCCTCTTCGGTGGCATGCTGCCGATTATACTGCACGCGCGCCACAAGCTCGTTGGTGCGGAGGAAGTCTTTATAGGCATTATGCTCATTGACCTTCTCAATAGGAAGGGCGGCGTCAGAATTACCCTCCCAGCGGCGACAGTAGTATAAGCCGTCGAAGATGCGACCGATTTTGTAATTGCGGCTCAGACGCAGACACATTGCATAGTCTTCGCCGTAGCTGACATTGGGGAAGAGTATCTCGCGGGCGATATCGCGCACATAGGCGCGCGGCGCGCCGAAGCCATTGATGCGAAGAGCATTGTTAGCTCCATTCTCGTCTGTCCATTCACGATGGTCAATCAGCCCCGGCGGGATAGGACGCAAATCGATGTCAGTCATGAAATAGCTGCCTATTACAGCGGCGTAGCCATCTTCAGAGAATTTTGCCACGATTGTGGCAAGAGTGTCGGCCGAGGCATAAATGTCGTCAGAATCGAGCTGCACCGCGTAGCGTCCGCAGTGTTCTGACAATAGTGCAGTATTCCAGCATCCGCCGATGCCGAGATGCTCAGAGCCGTCAAGAAGGATAAGTTTCAGTCTGGGGTCGGTGATTGATGTTAGCGCTTCGCGTGTGCCATCGGTGGATGCATTATCCACTACAATCACATTAAACTCGAAATCAGCGCGCTGGCTCAGAGCCGACTCTACTGCGTCGCGAATGGTGCGCACGCGATTCCTGACCGGTATGATTACCGAAGCAGTCACCTCATCTTCGCCAAGTGGCTCGGCATATATCACCGAGGCCTTCTCCTGCGGCGCGAGTGCGTCAATCTCGAAAAGATGCTGGTAAAGGGCATCCTCCATCTCGGCCTGATAGTGGATATTGCGGGGGTCGACATAATCATGCTGTTTCTCGCCACTTTTGCGATAGTCCACCCGCTGCACCCTATAAAGATATTCGGGCACCATCTGGAAGAAGTGTCCCTGGCTCATGCGCAGGCGCAGGGCATACCATCCGCCATCCATGTAGTCAGAGTCATCATCAGTGAAGTCTTCGCTGGCAGCAAGCACATCGGCAGCGTTGAGCAGCACAACGCCACCAAAGTCGAAATCATCACGCACCGAACCCGGTGTGTACTGTATCAATGGATGATCCAGCAGCGTGCCGTCATCATTCACTTCGCGATACCAGGCAAAAACCATCGACACATCAGTGTCCTCAGCCACCTGACGCATGCGGCGAATGGCATGGGGCTCAAATTCAATCTGACGATCGGTGAGACTCACCAGTATAAACTGTTCGAGAGGGGTGCGGAATATCTCTTCACGAAGTTCGTTGATATTCCGGAATCTATGTATCTTCATTAATCGGAATCTTATTGAAGCGGCATGATGCTTTGCTACGAAATCAAAATCTTAATTAACCTTGCACTTGAAAAAAGTTTAAATAACTTCGGAGCAAAAATCACACATCTTCATTACTGTGGTTATTTACTGAGGTCAAGCAATCCTTTCACCAGACGGGTGCGCTGGTCGGCATCCTTTATAGATTCTATGGGCACCGACATGACAGTGACTTTGCCCTTGGATCCGACTGTGTGCACACCGGCAGCTCCGGCTGTGTCTGAGAAATTGATGAGCACCTCACCGTCAGGATTTACAGGTTCGAGCACATCAGGATTCTCAACTATATATTGATCGGAATTGACAGTTGATGAATATGGGAGAGTGGCATTGCCAAGATAGAGACCGTAGGTATTGATCTTACCTGAGCGCGGGCGCGAGGCATCGCTTGCCGGGCGCACTCCGAGCACCTCTTCGGCAAAAGCCCGGTCGGCGGTGTCACCTCTGCCGTCAAACAGGTCAGACACCACATAGGCGCCACTCACAATCAGCGAGCCGCCGCCATCCACATACCGGCGAATTTCACTCTGCAGCTCTTTAGGGAATGCTGTATAGCGCACGCCGCTTGTGCCGCGGCCGAGAGTAGTACGTTTCTGCTTGCCAAGAATGAGATCCACCACCGGGTACTGGCTGAGTTTGACAGTGCCGTTCTCTATCGCGGCAGCCGAGCAGCTTACGAATCCATATCCTGCATCGGCGATAGCATCGCCATGCAGGGCTGGGAAGTCGAATGTATTGCCCGCCACCACGGTGCCGATAGAGCCGCTTGAACTGCGGCCGAAGCTCTCGCCGGCATTTCGGCGGAACTCCGTCTGATAGCCCGTGAAGGATGCATCGTTGATGTAGGGCACTCCGAAATCATCTTCGGCCTTGAAGCCCGCAAGCCCGTCGGCAGAGAAAAATCCGGGGGCAGAGACACGGTCGAAACCATTCACGATCAACACCATTTCGCGGCCATCCCCCTCTCGCAGCGAGAGAGTCTCGGAGGGGAAGGCCATGCCGCCATCGTTGGCAGCTATCACACGATAGGAGTGAATCAGATCATCTGTCACCTTGACATCAAAATGAGTCGAGGAGGTCTCACCAGCCTTATGGAATCCAAGCACACCCTCGGTGCGCTCAAGGATGATGTATTTATGCGCCGTGGCAGTAGGCTCGAGCGGATCGGACGTAGGCTGCCAGCTGAGACGGTAATGGTGCTTCTTGGTCTGCTGTATGGCAAAGTCCTTGACGGGTAATGGCTGAATGACCACCTCGCGATCCTTGCGCTCGCTGATAAATCGGGCCATGGCCTTATATATTGAGCGCGACACGAGGAAGCGAAAATTAGGATCAAGGCCATATTGCATATCACGGAAGTTCTGATGGCTCAGCAACTCGATTAGGGTAGTGGGCACCTCGGCCACACGGGCCTCAAGATATGATTTGTCCCACATGGAGCGACGTGTCCAGTTTGGCTCATATGTGCGACGTATGTCGCCGCATATCTGACGCATGAGCATATCGGTGAGCATGCGCGAGTTGGTGCGCGGCGTGCCATCGACATACTGGTCGCCGTTGTTGGTGTAGTATATGCCGAGGGTGCCTACAGTTGAGTCGTCGGCACGCTTGCCGGCGTCAGAGTGTAAGGCAAATGATATGTCGACCGGAATGCCAAGTCCCTCGCGCCCCGGCAGCACACGAGAGCCTCCGGCGAGATAATTGACCCAGTGTCCTCTGCACGTGTAGTCATCTTTGTAGTCATCGGCCCCATGAAACGGAGAATAGACCTTCTCAGGGAAGCCTGCCCAATGCAGCCAATACCGCGCTCCCTCCAGATATCTGGGCATCCCGGAGGTGACGAAGGTCGGCACGCGCCCTGAGGGCGCCGGTGCGCGCGAAGGCGCAGGCTCCGGAGCTGCATCCACATCGCCGTCAATGTCAGATGCATCATCGTCATCGATGTCAGTGTCATCCTCATCTTCATCATCCACCTCATCTTCATCATCCTCTGTCTGTGCCTGCTGATTATCAGCATAACTCTGTGAGGCCAGAGGGGTAGAGGGGTCATAATAGATATCCGACCGGCTGCTTGAACGTGCTATATTGCCCATTCCGCCACCGATTTTTACGGCATCGGCTGTCACCACCTTGTCGCCACCGTTGTCTGACAGATTCGTCAGGGTCACCACCGGCACTGACGCGCTATAACCCTCTTCGAGTGGGAATGTGCCCAGATATATCCAGGTGCCACCACCCATGGTCTGATTGACCTTGAATTCGCGGCTTCCACCTGAATAATTTACGGTATAGCGCGCATCTTCAGTAGAATTAGGCAGAGTCTTGTAGCTGACGTATACGGCATATTCACCATCCTCAGGTATATCGGCATACCATCCCGCCACCGAAGGCTTGCCGCTGCGTATGGTTTGCACCTCGCGGTAAGTGCCATTCTCAAAGGGGTTCTCGGTGTCGCGGAAATCGGGCAAATCATATATGAAGCCCTCGCCAGAACCGGTGCGCCATTTTTGCGAACCATTCTGCTCCATGTATGTGGTCTGGGAGAAGAGCATACCACCGTCGTTGGTGTCATTATCCACGATGACCTCATGCCGGTTGTAGTCGCGTTCGCGCGGAAGCATTACATATGCCCCAGCATTCTCGAGCATCGGCACAAGGAATGGCAGCACATAGCCCATGGTATACGTATCCTCGATAGATTGGAAGAGCAATGTGCGCTGCCATTGCCAGCCTCCATTCTTAAAATAGCGGCCGTGGCTATGCCACAGAGCTATTATATCACCCTCCATACCCTTCTTCGGATTCACATACGGATTCAGAGCCGTCACAAAGGGTATGTTGGTACGATACTGCGAGGGTAGCTTATCAATCTTGTTGATGTAATAAGCCAGATTTCGCGAGCCCACATTGAGGGTGATGTTATAGTCGGCGATCGAGTCGGGGAGAGTCTTGCGGATTGTGCGCGTAAGATCATTGATGAGATCACGATTGACGGGCATGTAGGTGAAATTCTCATTCAGCGACACTCCTACGGTGCCCTGACGCTTGTTGGGTGAGACGCGATTGACGCGCAATCCTCCGGGATTCTGATCTTTCGGCACCGACTCCACTACGGCCGCATTCACAAGCAGCGTAAGCTCGTCATCAGAGGGCTTCTCTACTGGGGGAGTGGTAGTCTTCTTCGCAGTCGTCACCTTACGACTGCGCGAAGTAGTCTTCTTTTTTGTCGAGGTCTTTTTCTTCTTTTTTGATGTTGTCTTTTTCTTCTTCGAAGTCTGGGTGGTCTTGGCTTTAGTGCGCTTGCGCGTGGCAGCATCTGAATCAGCCGGGCAAAACGCCACCGACGCCAGAATACCCACAATCAGACAACAAACATATCTACTGAATCTCATAGTTTCTTTCTACAAATATTGCCTGAAGCATGACTCGTAAAGCGATGCTTCAGCTTGAATGATACACTCTATAAACTACAAAATTACCAAAATTTCCGTGTGCAGGCATTATAATTAGGTTATTTTTTCATCAAATAAGGTAAAGAAACCTTGAAAATACCACTTCACTACATGCGTGGAACTACGGCTCCACCGCTAACCATGGAAAATAATACCTAAAAATGTGTATTATTCCCGCTTTTTTTATTAACTTCGCAACAAATAAATCTAATCAAAAATCTAATCATGCCTACCAAACCCTTCCATTACCAGGAGCCTTTCCCGCTGGGAAAAGACACCACTGAATATAAGCTCATCACCAAAGACTACGTAAAAGTAGAGAACTGGAATGGCCATGAGATGCTCGTGGTGGATCCTGAAGCTCTCACAATCATAGCCAATGTGGCATCCCACGATTGCTCATTCATGCTTCGCAGAGAGCACAATGAGATGGTGGCCAAGATTCTCAACGACCCGGAGGCCTCTGAAAACGACAAGTTCGTGGCCCTGACAATGCTGCGCAATGCAGAGGTGGCCTGCAAGGGTGTGCTTCCGTTCTGCCAGGATACCGGCACATCTATCTGCGCCGCCTACAAAGGACAGCACGTCTGGACAGGATGCAACGATGAGGAGAAGATTGCCCTCGGAGTATACAAGACCTACACCGAGAATAACCTCCGCTACTCGCAGAACGCACCGCTGACGATGTATGAAGAAGTCAACACCGGCTGCAACCTCCCCGCTCAGATTGAGATCCATGCCACAGAGGGGGATGACTATAAGTTCCTCTTCATCGCCAAGGGTGGCGGTTCGGCCAACAAGACATACCTCTATCAAGAGACCAAGGCTATCCTTAACAAGAAGACCCTCGTGCCCTTCCTGGTAGAGAAGATGAAATCTCTCGGCACAGCTGCCTGCCCGCCGTATCACATTGCATTTGTGATAGGTGGCACTTCAGCCGAAGTCAACCTCGCTACAGTCAAGAAGGCCTCAGCCAAATATTACGACTCTCTGCCCACCGAGGGCAATGAATATGGCCAGGCTTTCCGTGATGTTGAGCTTGAGAAGGAGCTGCTCGAAGCTGCTCAGAATCTCGGTCTCGGCGCCCAGTTCGGCGGCAAATACTTCGCACATGATGTGCGTGTGATCCGTCTGCCCCGCCACGGAGCCTCATGCCCTGTAGGCATGGGCGTAAGCTGCTCGGCAGACCGCAACGTGAAGGCAAAAATCAACCGCGAAGGTCTCTGGATTGAGAAGCTCGACGAATTCCCCGGCGAACTCATACCCGAGCAGTATCGCCAGGCCAGCGAGGGCAAAGTGATTGAAATCGACCTCAACCGTCCGATGCAGGAGGTGCTCGCCGACCTCGACAAATATCCCGTATCGACTCGTCTCTCTCTCAAGGGCACTATCATTGTAGGCCGCGACATCGCACACGCAAAGATTAAAGAGCGCCTTGATGCAGGTGAGCCGATGCCCGAGTACCTCAAGAATCATCCCATCTACTACGCCGGACCGGCCAAGAAACCCGATGGCATGCCCTCAGGTTCATTCGGCCCGACAACTGCCGGACGTATGGACAGCTATGTCGACCAGTTCCAGGCCGCCGGAGGCTCTATGATAATGATTGCGAAAGGCAACCGCTCTCAGCAGGTCACCGATGCCTGCAAGAAGCATGGCGGATTCTATCTCGGCTCAATCGGTGGCCCCGCCGCCATCCTGGCCAAAGACAGCATCAAGAATGTCGAGCTCCTGGAATACCCCGAACTCGGCATGGAGGCTATCTGGAAAATCGAGGTTGAGAACTTCCCCGCATTCATCCTTGTAGACAACAAAGGCAACGACTTCTTCAAGCAAATCAAGCCCCGTTGCCCGATGGATTGCAAATAAATGAAAAAAAGTCAATCTGACTGTAAATAGCCCCGTATTGCTCAAATAGGAGCTAATCTTTACGCAAAATATAGCATCAAGCGTGCGCGATACTGACAATCGCGCACGCTTTTTTTATGCTTTAAAAGCATACTTTTCCGACATAACGGAGTGACTATTTGGTTAATCAAGAGATTTTTATTAATTTTGCAACAATAAAGGCTTATGCGAGCCTCGCGGGCTAATATACCCTGACGATTCATAGGTTGACGGGTGATTGATACGGCCCCAAAAGACTCAGAGTGCATCATGGCGCACTCTTCACAGGTAGAACGATAAGCTAAAAAAGATGAAAAAGTCCTCTGAACTGCAAAAGCCGGAGATGTTGTTTGAAACCTCTTGGGAGGTATGCAACAAAATCGGCGGCATATATACAGTGCTTTCCACTAAAGCACGCGAACTTAAGAAGATGCTGGGCGACAATCTGATTTTTATCGGTCCGGATGTATGGGCCGACAATAATCCCTCGCCTACATTTATCGAGAAAAAGACGCTTCTGAAAAGCGCCGCTTCCAAACTCTCCCTACCATCAAATCTGAGCATCCGTGTCGGCCGCTGGGATATCCCCGGCTCTCCGATTGTGGTGCTTGTGAAATTCCAATCCTTAATCGGCAATCTTAATGAGGTCTACGGCCAGATGTGGCAGGAATATGGTGTAGACTCTCTGCACGCCTATGGCGACTATGAGGAGTCGTGCGCTTTCGCAGTGGCCTCTGCCATAGTTATTGAGAAGCTCACAGCTCATCTGCGTCCCACAGGCCATGTTGTGGCTCACTTCGACGAGTGGACCACCGGCATGGGATTGCTCTATCTCAAGAGCCATCAGCCTCAGATCGCCACCATCTTCACCACCCACGCCACAAGCATCGGCCGTTCAATCTGCGGCAACGGCAAACCTCTCTATGAGTATTTCGAGCACTACGACGGCGACCAGATGGCACGCGAGCTCAACATGGAGTCGAAACATTCGCTTGAAAAAGCGGCCGCCAAGAATGCCGACTGCTTCACCACTGTGAGCGAAGTCACAGCTCGCGAATGCACCCAGCTCCTTGGAGTGACACCGCAGGTGGTGACTCCCAACGGATTTGAGCCTGATTTCCTCCCGGCCAAGCGCACATATAATATACAGCGTAAATCCGGTCGCGAAAGAATTCTGAAGATAGCCTCTTATCTCACCGGCAATACATATGCAGATGATACATTCATCATCGCCACCTCCGGACGCAACGAATACCGCAACAAGGGGCTGGACCTCTTCATCGACTCGATGGTGAAGCTCGGCGAGTCTCAACCGGAGGATGGCCGACGTATGCTCGCATTGATTCTGGTGCCGGCATGGGTCAAGGAGCCCGCGGGCGAGTTGCTGATGAATCTGTATCACGATGGCAACGATCATCCGGAGATTCCGTATCTTACCCACCGACTCAACAATGAGGCTTACGACAGCATCTGCTGCCGCCTGCGCGAGTTGAAGCAGTCCAATCGTGGCGGGAAGATGGACATTATCTTCGTGCCTTGCTATCTTGATGGCCACGACGGGATTGTGAATATCGCATACTACGACCTCCTTCCGGCCCTTGACCTCACAGTCTTCGCCTCATATTATGAGCCATGGGGTTACACCCCGCTCGAAAGTGTGGCTTTCGGTGTGCCTACGATCACTACCGATAAAGCCGGATTCGGACAATGGGTGCTTTCGAACTTCACAAATTCGCTTGATCAGAGCGGAGTCTTTGTGCTGCCACGCACTGACAGCAACTATCTCGAGGATGCTTCAAAGATAGCATCGGCTGCCGGAGCCTATATGAATGCTTCGGCTACCGTCAGGACAGAGGCACGTCAGGCTGCCTCGGCCACAGCCTCGAAAGCCGACTGGGTATTCTTTATCAAAGACTACGAAGAGGCCTTCGACATAGCAATCAAGAATTCAGAGAAACATTAATCATATCACGCCACACTAATAAGCTGACTTCGGCGTAATTATAATCGAACATTTTATCAATCAATATTTTATGAAACTCCAAGTAAGTAATTCCAATCAGCCCACATGGCACAATCTCACTGTGTCGACCGAGCTTCCCAAACAGCTCAAGCCCCTCGAGGAGATGAGCAAGAACCTCTGGTGGGTATGGAATAGCGAAGGGAAAAGCCTCTTCCGCGACATTGACCACGACCTCTGGCGCAAGGTAGGGGAGAATCCCGTGATGCTCCTCCAGCAGATCAGCTACGAGCGCCTGAAAGAGATTCTCGATGACAAGGCATTCATGGACCGCATCAAGCTCGTCTATGCCGCCTTCAAGGACTACATGAAGCAGCCGATGCGCAATGACATCCCATCGGTGGCATACTTCTCAATGGAGTACGGCCTCTGCAACTGTCTGAAGATTTACTCAGGCGGTCTGGGCGTGCTGGCCGGCGACTACATCAAGCAGGCTTCTGACAGCCGTGTCAACATGACTGCCGTAGGCTTCCTTTATCGCTTCGGCTACTTCTCGCAGAGCCTCTCAATCAATGGCCAGCAGGTAGCCAACTATGAGGCTCAGAATTTCGAACAGCTCCCCATCGACCAGGTGCTCGATGAGAATGGTCAGCCGATGATTCTCGAAGTGCCCTATCCCGGCCGTATCGTATATTCTCACGTATGGCGTGTCAACGTGGGCAGAATGAAACTCTATCTGCTCGACACTGACTTCGACCGCAACTCTGAGTTCGACCGTCAGATCACCCACAAGCTCTATGGCGGCGACTGGGAGAACCGTATCAAGCAGGAGTACCTGCTCGGCATCGGCGGTGTGCTGATGCTCAACAAGCTCGGCATCAAGACTGACCTCTATCACTGCAACGAGGGTCACGCAGCTCTGCTCAACCTGCAGCGTCTGGTAGACTACGTGCAGGGCGACCATCTCCCCTTCAATGTGGCTCTCGAAATGGTGCGCGCCACATCGCTCTACACCGTGCATACTCCCGTGCCCGCAGGTCACGACTACTTCGAGGAGAGCCTCTTCGGCAAATACCTCGGCGAATATCCCGCCAAACTCGGCATCTCATGGAATGACCTCATCAATATGGGCCGTGAGAACCCCGATACAAACGAGCGCTTCTCGATGAGTGTATTCGCACTCAACACCTGCCAGGAGGCCAACGGCGTAAGCTGGCTCCACGGCGAAGTTTCGAAGAAGATGTTTGCCGGCATCTGGAAGGGCTATAGCCCCGAAGAGTCTCACGTAGGCTATGTCACCAACGGTGTGCACATGCCCACATGGGCTGCCAGCGAGTGGAAGGCATTCTATGCTGAGAAACTCGGTCCGGAAGTTTTCGAAGACCAGTCTAACCCCGATGCATGGAAGGGTATCTTCGAAGTTGGCGACGACGAAATCTGGAACATGCGAATGACGATGAAGAATAAATTCATCAACTTCGTGAAGAAAGATTTCAAGGAGAAGTGGCTGAAGAACCAGGGTGATCCCTCGGCAGTAGTCAAAATCCTTGACCGCATCAACCCCAACGCTCTTATCATCGGCTTCGCACGCCGCTTCGCTACTTACAAGCGTGCCCACCTTCTCTTTACTGACCTCGACCGTCTGGCCAAGATTGTCAACAATGAGCAGTATCCGGTGCAGTTTATCTTCTCAGGTAAAGCTCACCCGGCTGATGGTGCGGGCCAGGGCCTGATACAGCGCATCGTCGAGATTTCGAAGATGCCTCAGTTCCAGGGTAAGATTATCTTCCTCGAAGACTACAACATGATTGTGGCCAAGCGTCTCGTGAGTGGCGTCGACATCTGGCTCAACACTCCGACACGTCCGCTTGAGGCTTCCGGCACATCTGGCGAGAAGGCCGAGATGAACGGTGTGCTCAACTTCTCTGTCCTCGACGGATGGTGGTATGAGGGCTACAAGCTCGATGAGGAGGCCGGATGGGCTCTCACCGACAAAATCACTTATACTGACAACGCCCAGCAGGATCAGCTCGACGCAGCCACCATCTACTCTATGCTCGAGAACCAGATTATCCCGCTCTACTTCAACAAGAACTACAAGGGCTACAGCCCCGAGTGGATTCAGTATATCAAGCGTTCAATCGGCCACATCGCTCCGATTTTCACCATGAAGCGTCAGCTCGACGACTACATCTCACGCTTCTACACTCCCGAAGCAAAACGCGCTGCCAAGCTTGAGGCTCACGACTTTGCAAAGGCCCGCGAGATTGTAGCATGGAAAGAGGAGGTCGCTTCGAAGTGGCACGACATCCAGGTGCTCTCTGTAGACTACAACGATGCCATGAGCAACGCTCTCTCTACAGGCTCCGACCTTGAGGTGAACTGCCGTATCGACACCAAGGGTCTCGGCGACTCAATCGGCGTGGAACTCGTGTACTATCGTGAGCACGATGGCGAAAGCACCTTCGACGGCACTCAGGACCTTAAGGTTGTGGCTAAGGAGGGTGATGTCTTCACTTACGCCCTGAAGATGAAGATCAAGGAAGCCGGCATGTTCCGCTATGCACTCCGCATGTATCCGAAGAATGCCGACCTGCCTCACCGCATGGACTTCGCTTATGTGCGTTGGATCTAATGCGGCCGAAGAATTTGACTTCGCTTAAATTCTAATCCGCCATAGGAGGCTCTCAATCGCTTGATTAGTGATAGTCCCTCCGCGTGACACTATAAGTCCCCGCATCCGGCCTTTCCGGATGCGGGGACTCTCTATTTATTTGGATATAACTGTCTCTAAAAATAACGCACAAGAAGCTGCTATTCTTTTGAGAGAGATAGAGTTATATATATACGCCCTATATCGAGGCGCTACCGGAGGCTTGCGAGGAATCTGCCGGTAATTTGCCAGACTTCGGGGGGAATATCTTGGCAAGATATTTCTCATTAAAGCGCTGGAGTATCTGCCAGAATACAGGCACAAAAGTTGTGCCGATGAGAGCATTAAGCGTCATGCCAAAGACTATGGCCGTACCCAATTCCTTGCGGCTGTTGGCACCTGCACCGGTGGCAAACATCATGGGCAACACACCGAATACGAATGCACACGCCGTCATGATAATCGGACGGAAGCGAATCACTCCGGCATCGTGGGCCGCTTTCTGTATCGGCACGCCCGCTTTGCGGAAATCCATGGCGTATTCGACTATCAGGATTGCATTCTTAGCCGACATGCCTAAAAGAAGAATCAATCCTATCTGGGTGTAGATGCTCACACTCTGATTCATGAAGACGCATCCGAGCACTGTGCCCATTATCGCCACCGGCATGCTCATGACCACAGCCAGCGGATCGGTCCAGCTCTCATACTGGGCGGCGAGCACAAGAAGTGTCATTATGATGGCAAAGACAAACACGAATGATATGGTGGTCTGTGCCTGGGTCTCCTGATATGCCTCGCCGGTCCATGCAAAGGAGTAGTTCTTTCCGAGTGTAGATTTCACTATCTCCTCCATTGCTTCGATAGCTTCTGACGAGCTGACGTTTTTTGCAGCATTGGCAGTTAGTGAGGCGGTGGTGTACATATTGTAGCGGCTCACAGAGCTCTGGCCCATTACGGGAGTTACTGTGGTAAAGGCATCAAGCGGCACCATCTCGCCATCGGCATTACGCACACTTAGCTTGCGGATATCAGATGTGTTGCGCGTTGTCTCGCCGTTGCCCTCCATTATCACCTGGAATGATCTGCCGAATTTCTGGAAGTCATCTACATAACTACTGCCAAGGTATGATGATATTGTGGAGTATACATCTTCAAGATTGATGCCGAGGGCAGCCACACGGTCGCGGTCGACCTTAAGCTCATATTGCGGCACCTCACCCTGATACATTGACGTCACTGAGGCTATACGCTTATCTTTACGCGCTGCCTCGGCCACATCGGCAAGAGCCTTCTTCATCTCTTCGGCACCAAGATTATTGATGTCGAGAAGTTGCATCTGCAACCCGCCGGATATGCCAAGCCCGGGTATGGCGGGTGGATTGACTGAGAACACGCTTGCTTCCGGAAATTCTTTCCGACCTATCTCATCGGTCATAGCCATCAGCTTGTCGACACTCTCCTTCGACCCACGCTTGCTCCACGGCTCAAGTTCTACCATCATTATGGCAAGATTCGAACCTGCTCCATCGGCAAGAAATGAGAAGCCACTTATCTGCATCACATCCTTCACGCCGGGCACCCGCTTGCGCACGGCGTCGGCCAGACCATCTACAACCCGGTCAGTGCGCTCGAGCGACGCATTTTCAGGGAGCTGGATACTGGTCATATAGTATCCCATATCTTCCGAAGGCACATAACTTGATGGCCACTCCATATAGCCCCATATGCCTAGACCTGCCAGAAGAGCGAATACACCCATAGTGGCCCATGGATAATCAAGCATCTTCGAAATAACCGACTGATAACCTGATTCACACCGGCTCCAGAACTTATTGAACCACTTGAAGAGTATAAACCGCGCAGGGCGACGTGGCACAAGGAACAACGAACACAACGCCGGGGTAAGCGTCAAGGCATTGAAGCCCGAAAAAGCTGTCGACACGGCTATCGTGAGTGCGAACTGCTTGTAGAGTTTTCCGGTGATGCCTGAAATGAATGCCGTAGGTATAAACACCGACATCAACACCAGCACCTCACCGACCACAGGGCCCGTAAGTTCCTGCATTGCCTTTATTGCAGCCTGCTTCGAATTTAAGACGCCTTTATCCACCAGACGCGAACAATCCTCAACCACCACAATAGCATCATCTACCACAATGGCTATGGCAAGCACCAGGCCAAACAGAGTGAGTGTATTCAGCGAGAAGCCCATCAGCTTCATCACTGCGAATGTGGCTATCAATGATACCGGAATCGTAAGCATCGGAATGATGACGGCGCGCCAATTCTGGAGGAAGAACATGATGACCACCATCACAATCAATGTGGTGAGAAGGAATGTTGTGAGAAGATCTGATAATGACTCACGCACAAAGTCGGTGGAATTCTGCACCACCTGGTAGCTCACGCCATCTGGGAAGTAGGAACTCAGCGCATCCATCTCTTTGATGACTCCATCAGCCACATCAAGGGCATTCGCTCCGGGATATTGCTGAACACCTATCAGACAGACCTCCTTGCCATTCAATTTAGCCACCTCTGAGTAACTTTCGCTACCAAGTTCTACCTTCGCCACATCTTTAAGCCTCACGATGCCTGAGGCATCCGAACGCAGCACTATATCGGCAAACTGACTAACCTCTGAGAGACGACCATGACTGACCAGACTATACTCAAAAGCCGACTTTCCGGAGTGAGCATCACCTACGCTGCCTGCCGAAACCTCCATATTCTGTGCCTGTATGGCAGCCTCGACATCCGCCGGAGTCAAGCCTCTGGCCGCCATCAGCTGCGGATCAAGCCACACACGCATGCTGTACTCACCGCCGCCAAAGGCCGACACGCCGCCTACACCACTTATACGCGATAGCGGATCAATCAGGTTGAGCTGGGCATAATTTGTGAGATAGAGAGCATCATATCCTGAGCCCTCCTCTGCCTCAAGCGCCATGAAGAGCACCTGATTCGAAGAATTCTTCGACACACTCACACCCTCCTCTTTCACAATCGAAGGCAACTGGGCATTAGCCTCAGAGACACGGTTCTGAACCTCTACGGCAGCTTCGTCAAGATCTGTACCATCTTCAAAAGTGATGGTCAATCCATAACTTCCGTCCGAACCGGAGTTGCTGCTCATGTAAAGCATCCCCTCTATGCCATTGACCTGCTCCTCAATAGGCACACCTATACTTTGCGCCACGGTCTGAGCATCCGCTCCCGGATAACTGGCGCTCACCATCACCGTGGGGGGCGTAATATCGGGATATTGGGCAATAGGTATGGTAAACACCGTCATTGCCCCGGCCAGCACCATCAGCACAGCTATGACGGTGGCGAATATTGGCCTGTTTATAAAGAATCTTGAAAACATAGGCTTTGCGTGTTATTTGGTTGAAGTGGCCATCTTGACCGATTTGCCGGAAGCACCGACCTTCACCGGTGTCACTTTCTCGCCGTTGCGCACCGATATCATGGCACGTGTCACATAGCGGTCAGTAGCCTTGAGTCCCTTAGTCACCAGTCGCAATGTGTCGTCATACAGACTTCCTGTCTCGATAGGGGTGTAGACCACCTCATCCGAATCATTCACCACATACAGATATTTGCCCCGCTGATCGGTAGATATCGAGGCATCTCTGACAAGGAGTGCATCTTTGTACCTCCCCACCGGCAGCATGACCTTCGCATACATCCCCGGACGAAGCACTTTGCCCGAATCCAGCAGTTTAGCCTTCAGGGAGATATTTCCGGAGCTTGTAGTCACCGACGGCGATTCATAGTCGACATCCGCATAGAAAGCCACCGAATCATCTACATCATCTACATTCTGACCGATATACACCGGGATACGTCGGTAGACCGGATTCCTGAATCCATCACCCGATGATATGATTGAGGAATACTCGGAATCCGTAATCGGGAATGTCACCGACAAATCTGTCTCATCATAGACTGTAGCCAGTATCACCGGAGCCCCCTCGCCACTGACGTAGGCCCCCACATCGTAGGTGCCATCCGTAATACGTCCGGACACGGGTGCGACCACACTGCAATAACCCATCTTCGTATTCGCCGCCGACAAAGTAGCCTGAGCCTGATTGACCGCGGCCACCGCCTCGGCATGGGCACTGCGTGCCTGAATCACCTCCATCTCTGAGACCGCATGCTGCGAATAAGCCTGCTCAAGGGCTGCAAGATGTTTAGCCGCATAATCAAGCTGACTCTTGGCCGATGCTACCTGAGCCTTAGCCTCGGCCACAGATGATGTATAAAGTGATGGCTCGATGGTGAACAACACTTGTCCTTTCCTCACCTGCGCGCCACTCTGGAAATGTTTTGCCACAATCTGGCCGTTGACTCTGGCCACGACATCAGCTTTGCTCGAAGATTCAAGTACCGCCGAATATGGACTGTACGACACAAGCGAATCACGCTCTTGCGGATTTGCCACCTCTACGTCGGGCTTCTCGTCGGTCGCTTCAGATTTTGTTTTGTGGCAACCCGTACAAAAGAATCCAAGCGCCATACAACCCAAGAACAATACGATAAGCAATATATTACGTCTTATTCTGCCCGGTGCTTCCATGTCACGGGCCTTCTCAGCTGTGTCATTCATAGTAATTAATGTTGAATTAGAAATGTTTTATATGAGTATCTCTCATCTCGCGACAATCCTGCTTATTTATCGGGTGCGGCATAATTCCACCCTCCGCCCAATGCCTTATAGATAGCTATAGCCTTGGTGAAGCAGGAGGCAGAGGCAGCCTCATATGATGTCTGTTGACTGAGAACAGAAATCTGTGCCGAAGTCACATCTGAGAAGTCTGTCAGACCGAGGTCATAACGCTCTATGGCCAAACTGAGCAACTCTTGGCTATCCTTCAATACATCCGCATATAGCTTGAGTTCACTTTGCGCAGCCTCATAATCAGAGATGGCGGTGTTGACTTCCTGGATGGCTGTAAGTAGATCCATATTATATGTATCTATTTCCGCTTCCATCTCTGCTTTGGCCTCGGCGATTCCTGCATCACGTGCAAATCCATCAAACAAAGTCCAGCTCAATTGCGGAGTGACTGAATACTGCAGGCTATGCTTGCCGAAAAGACCATCCACATCATGCGATGATGTTGCCACACTGGCATTGAGCGTCAGGGTCGGCAGCCAATCCTTGCGGGCCACGCCGAGTTGCGAGGCAAGCACCGCAATCTGCTGCTCTGCCTCGACGATATCGGGGCGGCGACGGATAAGGTCCGCAGGGATGCCTACCTCAAACTGCGCCGGTATCTCAGGGTGCGTGGCTTCTGCTATTATATCATCAATGGCAGCAATGTCGAGTCCGCACAAAGTGGCGAGGGCATATTTTGAATCGCGCACCTCCGACTCAAGCTGCGGCACAAGCAGCAGGGTAGAGTTAAGGGTGTTGCGAGCCTGGGCCACATCAAGCTTTGATACGAGCCCCGAAGCATATCGCGATTCAACGATGCGCAGCATCTCCTGTTGCGAATCAATATGCGACCGGGCCACTTGCAATTGCTGCTCATACATCCGCAGATTTCCGTAAGTAGTGGCTACCTCCGAGGCAATCGTAAGCATCATTCCCTCATACTCCACACGTGAGGCCGACAGGGATGCCTTACTCCCCTTGGCTTTCTCAGCCACACGCCCGAAGACATCTATCTCCCAACTCATCGTGGCCCCGAGGCTGAATGAGGAGGTAGAGGGCACTGAGCCATAAGGTTTCTCTATGCGCCCTGACTCTTTCGACACGTCATAACCGGCAGTCAACCCAATCGTGGGATAATATCCAGAATAGGTGGAACGCAATATCTGTCGTGAGGCCTCGATACGCTTTATGGCTCCCTTCAGATTATAGTTGTTAGCTACGGCCGACTGTATAAGCGATGTCAGCGAAGAATCATTGAAATTGCTCCACCACAAATCGCTGTCGGGCATGGGGATCTCGGGAAAAGATTGCGGTTCATCAGTGGCAGCTGCATACTTGGCTGGCATCGAATCGCAACTTAAAGCCGCGTGACTCACGCCCGATAACGAGTCAGCAGGTTCCGCCTGCATAGAGAGGCAGCCCATAGTCAACGCGACTGCGGGAAGCACCTGAAAGATTCGGGTCACACGAATGGTGGAATGTGAACGTGGGGTGTTATTCATAGCATCTTGGAATCGAAAAAGGCCGACATCTATCATACGATGTCTGAATATATCCGGCTTATGACTACACAACATTTCTGTTCTGACATAATATTATCCATAATCTACATAATATTACTGCCGATGAGCTGAAGAATGTTTGAATTATAACATTCCGCTGATTATGATTGTTTACTGTCAGGCAATTAGTTTAAGCATCACTCAAAATCAGTCAGGTCGCAGGTCGAATTAAAACCCTGTAAATTTATCTGCACACAACCTGCGCCACCACTTTCAAGAGAGACCTGACTTAAGAGAGACCAAAGGAGGCACGTCGCGGATGGCGGCATAAATATCATAACGTCATTTCCGCAATACCACAGGCGGCGCACCACCAGAGATAATATATCATTTTGAAATCATACTTGACATCTAATGGATAGAATGCATCGGCATGCAAATCTATGGTTATATACTTATGTTTCATAACATATGATTTTTATTGGCTAATGTCAAAAATATGTATTAAATTGCGGTCAAAAATAAAGAAAGCAGGCGTATTGATGCAAGCAAATCACATCATGCGCGATGCTTTCGAAATGAAAGACAACGATATAAGTATCACTCAAGAGAGAGATGCTTATTAACCAAGAAATCTATATCATTATGAGGATTTACAATTCAAACGAGATCAAGAACATTGCTCTCCTGGGATCAAAAGGCTCTGGAAAAACCACACTCGCAGAGGCCATGATCTACGAGTGTGGAGTCATCAAACGCCGCGGCACTGTCGACGCCGGCAATACAGTCTCCGACTATTTCCCGGTTGAGAAGGAATATGGCTACTCAGTCTTCTCCACAGTCTTCAATGCTGAGTTCAACAACAAGAAACTTAATATCATCGACTGCCCGGGGGCCGACGACTTCATCGGCAATGCCTACACAGCCCTGGGAGTGACTGACCTCGGATTAATCCTCATAGACTCAGAATATGGTGTGGAGGTAGGCACTGAGAATATCTTCCGCACGACAGCCCAACTCAAAAAGCCCGTGGTCTTCGCTCTCAACCAGATGGATGGTGAAAAGGCTGACTACGATAATGTGATGGAGCAGATGTATGAGCATTTCGGCAAGAAAGTCGTGCCCATCCAGTATCCGCTCGAATCCGGCCCCGGATTCCGCAGCATCATCGATGTGCTCATCATGAAGAAACTCGAGTGGAAACCCGAGGGGGGTGCGCCTACTATCTCAGAGATTCCCGCCGACCAGCTCGAGCGTGCACAGGAGATGAACAAGACTCTCATCGAGGCAGCCGCTGAAAATGACGAGACTCTGATGGAGAAATTCTTCGAACAGGGCGTCCTCACCGAAGATGAGATGCGCGAGGGCATCCGCAAAGGTCTCGTAGACCGCAGCATATATCCGGTAGTGGTGCTCAGCGCTGCCAAAGACATGGGTGTGCGCCGACTGATGGAATTCCTCGGCAACGTATGCCCATTCGTAGATGAGATGCCCGCACCCACCACTATCGCGGGCGAAGAGGTCAAGCCCGACGCCGAAGGACCGCTATCAGTATTCTTCTTCAAGACAAGTGTTGAGCCACACATCGGTGAGGTGTCATACTTCAAAGTAATGAGCGGCACGCTTAACGCAGGGGCCGACCTGGAGAATGTGTCGCGAGGCGGCAAGGAACGTCTTGCTCAGATATACACCGTATGCGGACAAATCCGCAACAGCATCGACACCCTCAAGGCGGGCGACATTGGCGCTGCCGTAAAACTCAAGGATGTGCGCACCGGAAATACTCTCGACCAGAAGGGATGCGACTATCAGTTTGACTTCATCAAATATCCTCAGCCCAAATATCAGCGTGCCATAAAGCCGCAGAACGAGGCTGACGCTGAAAAGCTCGCAGGCATACTCACACGCATGCACGAGGAGGATCCCACATGGGTTGTGGAACTTAGCAAGGAGTTGAAGCAGACCATCATCAAGGGGCAGGGTGAATTCCACCTCCGCACTCTTAAGTGGCGCATCGAGAACAATGAGAAACTCCCCATCGAATTCGTAGAATGCCGCATCCCATACCGCGAAACTATCACCAAAGCCTCTCGCGCCGACTATCGCCATAAGAAGCAGAGCGGCGGATCAGGCCAATTCGGCGAGGTGCATCTCATTGTGGAACCCTACACCGAAGGTATGCCCGAACCCGACACATATAAATTCGGCAATCAGGAGTTCAAGCTCAATGTACGCGACAAGCAGGAGATTCCTCTCGAATGGGGTGGCAAGCTGGTGGTCTACAACTGCATCGTAGGCGGCGCAATCGATGCCCGCTTCATCCCGGCTATCGTAAAGGGTCTGATGGACCGCATGGAGCAGGGACCGCTCACCGGCTCTTATGCACGCGATGTGCGCGTCATGATCTATGACGGCAAGATGCACCCGGTAGACTCAAATGAAATATCCTTCCGCCTGGCCGGTCGCAACGCATTCTCTGAAGCATTCAGAAATGCCAACCCGAAGATTCTCGAACCAGTCTATGATGTCGAGGTGCTCACTCCGGCCGACACAATGGGCGATGTCATGAGCGACCTGCAGGGACGCCGGGCCATCATAATGGGCATGAACTCTGAAAACGGCATCGAGAAACTCAACGCACGTGTGCCCCTCAAGGAGATGAGCTCTTACAGCACATCGCTGAGCTCTATCACAGGTGGACGCAGCAGTTTCAGCATGGAGTTCAATTCCTACGAGCTCGTGCCATCTGACGTACAGGATAAGCTGCTAAAGGAATACGCAGCCACCCAGACTGAAGATTAATCAGCCACCAATTCAATCTTCCATAGAATTCAAGGCGGTGTTGCCGATGGTCGTTGCCGGCCTCGGGACATCGCCTTGACATTTTTTTATTAATCGGTCAAACCTGTTGTTGCAGAATCAAGAAGAATTGAGTAAATTTGTATCAGATTAATCACCAATGCAGGCGCAGCATATGAATTGATTTAGACTTTTCACGAATACTAAAAATGTATTTTAAAATGTTTTCGAAAACTAAAAATCAGTTCTATTACGCCGCAAATAACACTGCAATCCAATGTCGACAACCGGACAAGACAACACATCATACGCCATCGACGAGGCCACCGACGCCGACTTCGAGGCTCTGAAAAGAAAAGATATACCCGAGGCCACCGGCGAAGTGCTTGTGGAATATAAAGGAGCAGAGATTGAGCGCGCCGAGCGCCAGGTGCTCAAAGATGTTGACTTCACTCTGCGCAAGGGTGAATTCTGCTATCTCGTCGGAAGGGTAGGAAGCGGCAAATCTTCGCTGATGAAGACGATGTATGCCGATGTGCCCGTAAGCAATGCCAAAGAGGCGAGAGTCATGGATTTCGACCTGCTCAAATTGAAGAGGTCGAAAATCCCATATCTCCGACGCAAGATAGGGATTGTGTTTCAGGATTTCCAACTGCTTCAGGACCGCTCGGTAGCAGCCAACCTCCGATTTGTGCTCGAGGCCACAGGATGGAAGAAAAAAGCAGAAATCGAAGAACGCATCGAAGAGGTGCTGAAAGATGTGGGTATGTCTAACAAGAGCTACAAGATGCCCCATGAACTCAGCGGCGGCGAGCAGCAACGCATCGTCATCGCCCGCGCGCTTCTCAATCGCCCTGACCTCATACTTGCCGATGAGCCCACCGGCAACCTTGACCCCCAGACCGGCTACCAGATTGTGAGACTCCTCCACAAACTTGCATCCGACGGACACGCTGTGCTGATGGCCACCCACAATCTTCAGCTCGTCGAAGACTTCCCTGCGCGAGTGGTCAGATGCTCCGACAAGCATCTCGTTTAGGACACCCACCTATTACCGCTATGACATAAAATTCGTTAATTTGACCAGTTCCTGGCCCCGGCAAACTATGTTTATTAACATATTTGACGATTTTTAATGACAAAAAATTTTAGGATTCAAACTAATTGACTTATTTTTGCGGTAGATTTTTGCAGCCTGATGGATATTACACCTGCGCAATACGGAATTTATTCCTGAGCATGCTGCCTAACTACTAATCTAATACTATACAACATCATTCTATATCAGCTATTTAATTATGGCAAACAAAAAAGAGAACCTGTTTGACATGTTTCCTCCCATCTCTACCGAAGAGTGGATGGCGAAAATCAATGTCGATCTCAAGGGTGCCGATTTCAATAAGAAATTAATATGGCGCACCAACGAGGGCTTCAACGTGATGCCCTTCTACCGTAAAGAGGATCTGGAAGGTCTGCCTACACTCGGCACACTTCCGGGTGAATTCCCCTACGTGCGCGGCACCCGCGACAACAACGACTGGCTTATCCGCCAGCACATCCAGGGTGCCACTGCCGAAGAGGTGCTTGCAAATGCGCGTCATGCCATCGACCGTGGTGTCGAGGCTATCGGCATCTGTCTCTGCGGCGACCTGACCCCCGATCAGCTTCCGGCAATTCTCAAAGGTCTCGACCTGAAGAAAGTCGAGGTCAATGTAGCTTGCTGCCCGGGTAAAGCTGTCGAGGTGGCTGAGCTTATGGTGGCTGCCATCATCGAACAGGAGGCTGCGGCTGACTTCCGCGGTTCAATCGACTTCAACCCCTTCAAGCGCCTTCTCAAACGCGGCCTTGAATTCCCCGAAGATCTCAAAGAGACATCTCTGAAACTCTATAACACAGTGAAGGACGTGAAGAATCTGCGTTGCTTCGCTGTCGACACCTATCTCTTCAACAATGCCGGCGCATATATCACCCAGGAATTGGGCTACGCTCTGGCATGGGGCGCTGAATGGCTCACTCTGCTGACTGAGGCAGGTCTTACACCCTGCGAGGTTGCAGAACGCATCAAGTTCAACATGGGCATCTCGAGCAACTACTTCATGGAGCTCGCCAAGTTCCGTGCCGGCAGAATGCTCTGGGCAGAAATCGTGAAAGCATATGGCGCCGATGAGGAGTGCTGCAAAATGTGGGTGCACGCTGTGACCTCACAGTTCAACCAGACTATCTATGACGCTCACGTCAATCTGCTGCGCTCGATGACAGAGACAATGAGTGCGGCTCTGGCCGGCGTAAACTCTATAGAGACTCTGCCGTTTGACCTTCAGTTCAAGAACCCCGACGAGTTCTCAGAGCGTATCGCCCGCAATCAGCAGCTTCTGCTCCGCGAGGAGTCTCACCTCGACAAGGTGGTTGACCCGGCCGGCGGCAGCTACTACATCGAAGTGCTCACAACATCTATCGCCCGCGAGGCATGGAAGCTCTTTAACGAAGTCGAAGACAACGGCGGCTTCCTGGCAATGCTGAAGAAGGGTGAGATTCAGGCTAAGGTAAATGAATCAGGCGTTAAGCGCCATGTCGATGTGGCTCGCCGCAAAGAGGTGCTGCTCGGCACCAACCAGTATCCTAACTTCAATGAGTTTGCACTCGACAAACTGCAGAAGTCAGCATGCGGTTGTGGCTGCGGATGCGCTGTGCCTGAAGATGGAGCCGTCGAGAGCCTCAACTTCGACCGCGCTGCAAGCCAGTTTGAGACTCTGCGTCTCGACACTGAGCGCTCAGGCAAACGTCCGAAAGTGTTCATGCTCACAATAGGCAATCTCGCGATGCGTCTGGCCCGCGCACAGTTCTCGGCCAACTTCTTCGGATGCGCAGGTTACGAGATTATCGACAATATCGGTTTCAACTCAGTCAAAGAGGGTGTGGATGCCGCTATGGAGAAGGGCGCTGATATCGTGGTGCTCTGCTCAAGCGATGATGAATATTCCACATTCGCTCCCGAAGCCTTCAAGGAGCTCAATGGCCGAGCAATGTTTGTGGTAGCCGGCGCTCCGGCATGCATGGACGAGCTCAAGGCCCAGGGCATCGAAGACTTCATCCACGTGCGTGTCAATGTGCTTGACACTCTGATTGGGTTTAACGCAAAACTCCTCAAATAACAAGAGTATCATGAGACCGAATTTCAAAGAAATCGACATAAATAAAGTAGTAGCCCCCGCAGCGCATGGCGCAGTAAAAGGGGATGAATGGATGACGGCCGAATTGATTCCCGTCAAATCCGTATACACTAAAGAGGACCTCGAGGGTCTTCAGCATCTTGACTATGCAGCCGGTCTGCCTCCGTTCCTGCGCGGCCCGTACAGCGGCATGTATCCCATGCGTCCCTGGACAATCCGCCAGTATGCAGGCTTCTCTACCGCCGCTGAGTCAAATGCATTCTATCGCAGAAACCTCGCTTCAGGCCAGAAGGGTCTGTCGGTGGCATTCGACCTCCCGACTCACCGCGGCTATGACGCCGACCATGAGCGTGTAGTGGGCGACGTGGGTAAGGCCGGTGTGTCTATCTGCTCGCTCGAGGATATGAAGGTGCTCTTCGACGGCATACCGTTGAACAAGATGTCTGTGTCAATGACAATGAACGGAGCGGTGCTTCCGGTACTGGCTTTCTATATCAACGCAGGTCTTGAGCAGGGCGCTAAACTCGATGAGATGGCTGGCACAATCCAGAACGACATTCTGAAGGAGTTCATGGTGCGCAACACCTACATCTATCCGCCGGCATTCTCAATGAAGATCATCGCCGATATCTTCGAATATACTTCGAAGAACATGCCTAAGTTCAACTCGATTTCTATCTCAGGCTACCACATGCAGGAGGCCGGCGCTACCGCCGACATCGAGCTGGCTTACACATTGGCCGATGGTCTTGAGTATCTCCGCGCCGGTGTGAACGCAGGCATGGATATCGACACATTTGCTCCGCGTCTGTCATTCTTCTGGGGCATCTCGATGAATTACTTCATGGAGATTGCAAAGATGCGCGCCGCGCGTATGCTCTGGGCCCGCATCGTGAAGCAGTTCAACCCGAAGAATCCGAAGTCGCTCGCCCTGCGCACACACTGTCAGACTTCTGGCTGGAGTCTCACAGAGCAGGATCCCTTCAACAATGTTGGCCGCACATGCGTCGAGGCCATGGGAGCAGTTCTTGGCCACACCCAGTCGCTGCACACCAACGCACTCGACGAGGCAATCGCGCTGCCCACTGACTTCTCTGCCCGCATCGCGCGTAACACTCAGATCTACATCCAGGAGGAGACTTATGTCACCAAGCAGGTAGATCCCTGGGCTGGTTCATACTATGTCGAGGCTCTGACCGATGAAATCGCCCGCAAGGCTTGGGCTCACATCGAGGAGATTGAGAAACTTGGCGGTATGGCCAAGGCTATCGAGACTGGTCTGCCGAAGCTGAAAATCGAGGAGGCTGCAGCCCGCACACAGGCTCACATTGACTCCGGCAAGCAGACTATCGTGGGCATCAACAAGTATCGTCTTGAGCACGAGGATCCGATCGACATCCTTGAGGTCGACAACACTGAGGTGCGCAAAGAACAGTGCGCACGCCTTGAGGAGCTCCGCAAGGATCGCGATGAAGAGGCTGTGAAGAAGGCACTTGAGGCTATCACAGAGGCTGTGAAAGACCCCTCGAAGGGCAATCTGCTCGACCTCGCTGTCAAAGCAGCCGGTCTGCGCGCATCGCTGGGTGAGATCTCTGATGCCTGCGAAGCTGTGGTAGGACGTTATAAAGCAGTAATCAAAACTATTTCAGGCGTGTATTCGAATGAAGAGAAGGGTGATCCTGAATTTGAGGAGGCCCGCAGAGTTGTCGCCGACTTTGCAAAACGTGAAGGTCGTCAGCCGCGTATCATGATTGCCAAGATGGGCCAGGACGGCCACGACCGCGGTGCTAAGGTCGTAGCCACCGGTTACGCTGACTGCGGTTATGACGTCGACATGGGTCCGCTCTTCCAGACTCCGGCTGAAGCTGCGCGTCAGGCTGTGGAGAACGACGTGCATATCCTCGGCGTATCTTCATTGGCCGCCGGCCACAAGACCCTCATCCCGCAGGTGATTGAGGAACTCAAGAAACTTGGCCGCGAGGATATCCTGGTCACTGCCGGCGGTGTTATTCCGGCTCAGGACTATGACTTCCTCTATAAGGCCGGTGTGGCAGCCATCTTCGGTCCCGGCACACGCATCCCGCGTTCGGCTATCGAGATGATCCGCCTGCTCAATGAGGAGCGTGCAGCTGAATAATCTCAGCGCCCCTCCTACGACATTTGATATCATAGTGGCTTCTGCCATATGATGATTACATTAATCATATGAGCCACTGAGAAATAATTACCGATAACTCTAATGAGTCCGGGACTGTGCGTTCGAAAGAATGTCACAGCCCCGGATTCATGCGCAAAATATCTATCATCTTCTAAATGAAACCTGACAACAATCGGATATCTGACAATTACTCTATAGATGAGGATGACCATCTCAACGATGACTACGACCTCGAGTCGCACGGCGACTATGATGAGGACTATAATATCGAAGATGATGAGGACTCTGACGGCATAGGTATTACCAACACTGAAGATACTCCCGGCACTGCCGACGACTCAAACCCTAATTCAGACGACAAGGGGGAGGGGAGAAAGAGATGCCTGCTCCGATTGCTCGGGATGATGATCAACCCCGTAGAGGGCTGGAAGAAGATCAGGCGTTCGGAGGCTTCGACTGAAGATGTGGCACGCGAGTGTTTCTATCCTATAACGGCACTGGCAGCCGCATCATGCTTCATGGAGTGTATCTGGAAGTCGGCGGTGTCGCTCAACTCGGCCACTATTGATGCTGTCAAGGTCTTTGTGGCCTTCTTCTTCGGCTACTACCTCGTCTTGATTCTTATGAAACTCGTCATGCCCAAATCACATGCCGAGATCGCGGAGTCGGACTATGCTAAAAAGTATGTGATGTATAACATGTCGACCTTGGCATTGTTCTATATCTTGTATGAACTGCTGCCGATGGTTGGGCCTGTGTTGGTGTTTCTTCCTATATGGACTCTCTATCTTGTGATACGCGGTGCAAGATTCTTCCGGCTCCCCGATGAAAAGAGAAGTCTGCTCAAGACTCTGCTGTGCATCATTATGCTCGGCGCTCCGATTTTCATATACTGGGCTATGGACCTCCTTCTCTGAGAGATTGGAGTGCAACGGCCTCTCTGCCTTCGAATCAGTTCTTCTACTGAAGTTGTTTAAACTTCACATAAAACAAAATCGTATGAAGCAAAGCCAGGTAAATATTAAAAACAAACGCGCCAATTTCGACTACGAGATTGGCGACACTTACACTGCCGGCATAGTGCTCACCGGCACCGAAATAAAATCCATACGCGATAGCAAAGCCTCATTGGCTGACTCTTATTGCATCGTGGAGAATGGTGAAATATGGGTCAAGGGGATGCACATAGCCGAGTACTTTTTCGGTTCTTACAACAATCATGCCACCCGCCGCGACCGCAAACTTCTGCTCAGCCGCAAGGAGATTGCAAAAATCACCAAGGCTGCTGAAGACCCGGGGTTTACAATCGTGCCAATCAGAATGTTTATTTCCGAGCGTGGATTCGCCAAGCTGGTGATAGGCATCGGACGCGGTAAGAAACAATACGACAAACGCCAGTCAATCAAAGAGCGTGACGACAAGCGTATGCTTGACCGCATAATGAAGAAATAATATTCAACCCCCTCAACACAACCAATCACACCTCACCACATGGCCAGAGAAATTGAATTGCTCGCGCCCGCAGCGAATGCCGAGACTGCTATCCAGGCTATCCTTCACGGAGCTGACGCCGTGTATATCGGCCCGTCGGCACATGGTGCCCGCAAGGCTGCCTCAAATTCGCTTGAAGATATCAAGAGAGTGGTAGACTTCGCTCACCCCTATGGGGCAAAAGTTTATGCCACGATGAATACAATTCTCTACGACCATGAGCTTCAAGGGGCCGAGAATCTTGCCTGGGAGCTATATCGCGCAGGTGTGGATGCGCTCATTGTGCAGGACATGGCATTGCTGCGTCTTGACTTGCCTCCGATCGCCCTGCATGCATCTACACAATGCGACACCCGCACACTTGAAAAGGCGAAATTTCTTGAGGATGTAGGGTTTTCGCAGATTGTGCTTGCGCGCGAACTCACACTCCGGGAAATCTCGGAGATATGCAGTGCAGTCAGTGTGCCGGTCGAATGCTTCATTCATGGTGCATTGTGTGTGTCGTATTCCGGGCGTTGTCATGCCAGCCAGGCCACTACAGGACGCAGTGCCAACCGAGGCGAATGCTCGCAGGTGTGCCGACTCCCTTTCACTATGAAGGATGCGTCGGGACGCATTCTTGCGCAGAATCGCCATCTGCTGTCGCTTAAAGACTTCAATGCCTCAGACCTGCTTGACGAGATGCTTGAGGCAGGGGTCAGCTCGCTTAAAATCGAGGGACGTCTGAAGGATATAAGTTATGTCAAGAACGTGGTGGCTTACTACAGAGCCCGGCTGGATGCGATAATAGCCGCCAACCCCGAAAAGTATCGCCGCAGTTCATACGGATGCAGCGTGATCGACTTCAAGCCTCAGCTTGACAAGAGTTTCAACCGCGGATTCACCCATTACTTCCTCGATTCACGCCGCCCGGCATCAATCTCATCACCGTTGACACCTAAGTCAATGGGAGAAGTCATCACCGATGCCTCCCAGCTCAACAATGGCGATGGCATAAGCTTCTTCAATAACCGCGATGAGTATGAGGGTGTGATGGTCAATGGGGTAGAGGGGCGTCGCATCATCGGCAACCGCGCGTTTCACATCCCGAAGGGACACAGTATCCACCGCACTCTCGATGCTCAATGGCAGAAGATGCTTGCCCGCCCCACGGCGAGCCGACGCATCTGGCTCGATGTGACAATGTATGCCGATAGGGTCGAGGCTGAAGATGAGAGGGGTGTAAAGGTGTGCTTACCCACAGGCATCGAATTCCAGCCCGCACGTACACCACGCCCCCTAAGGGACATTTTTGATAAATTTGGCAATACAATCTATCAATTACGCGATTTTAAGACCGAATCGCTCGAAGGGATGTTTGCCCCGGCCTCACAGCTTGCCGACCTGAGACGCCGGTTGATAGATACCCTCGACTCAGCAGCCCGCGCCACATACTATTTCGACAAAAGGCGACCTGAGAATCCTGCATGCACCTATCCGGCCGACACACTAGATTATCAAGACAATGTGGCCAATGAATTGGCTCGAAAGTTCTATCACTCACATGGTGTAGCCGAAATATCCATGGCCATGGAGAGAGAGGCATCAGCAAAATCATCGGCCGAGATGCGCAAAAAGAATAATGGCATGCGGTCAGTGATGACCACACGCCATTGCATATTGCGCGAGATGGGGAAGTGCCTTAAATTCACATCAGCAGCCGAACGCGATTTCAAACTGCCGCTGACGCTCACATCCGGCAAATCGGTATTCCGTCTTGACTTCGACTGCAAGCGATGCGAGATGCACCTGCTCACTGATTGCTGACGGAGTCTGCGGCTACAAGTATTGAGTCGAGCGGTGCGGGATTATGCACTCCAAGCTCCTTGAGCCGCTTGACGCGTGCCTCAGTCAAGGCTGAGAGCAGCTGGAATATCGTGTCATTCTGACCCTCCGAAAGATTATAATCGGTGTCGGGCAACGCATCATAATTGATGGCCTCAAGCCTCTCTTCGAAGTGTTCGATAAGAAGATTTACCTGTGTGGTGTCGGAGGCCGCCAGAATACTGTCGGTGTACAGACGCGTGGCACTGCAGATGCCCGAATATAATCTGGAGGCCTCTTCATGAGTCGTGTCCTGTTTCTCGCGTTTGCATGCGGCTGCCGACATCAAGAGGATAGCCATAACGACAGCGCCGGTTAGTTTTCTCATTTCAGTTTCGATTTTAAGTATTTTCCGGTATATGATTTCTCGCACTGGGCCACAGTCTCGGGAGTGCCCTCCACTACTACTGTGCCTCCGGCATCGCCACCCTCCGGGCCTATGTCGATAATCCAGTCGGCACACTTTATCACATCCATATTGTGCTCGATGATAATCACCGAGTGGCCTGCCTCTATCAGTCGCCGCAGCGATTTCATCAGCGTAGAGATATCGTGGAAATGCAGCCCGGTGGTGGGTTCATCAAAGATAAACATAGTGTGGGGCTGCTTGTCCTGAGCTATGTAGTAGGCGAGTTTCACACGCTGGTTCTCACCCCCTGAGAGGGTTGAGGATGACTGGCCGAGCTTAATGTAGCCTAATCCTACCTCCTGCAGCGGCAGCAAGCGTTTGACTACTTTGGCAGCCGATGCCGATGAATCCTGCTGCAGAAACTCTATGGCTTCATTAACCGTCATCTCAAGGAAATCATAGATTGACTTTCCACGATATTCCACTTCAAGAATCTCAGGTTTGAAGCGCCGCCCATGACACACTTCGCATGGGATTGTGATGTCGGCCATGAATTGCATCGGGATAGTGACAGTGCCCTCACCCTTGCATTCCTCGCAGCGTCCGCCATCGGAGTTGAATGAGAAATAGCCGGGTGTAAAACCCATCTGTTTGGCAAGCTGCTGCTCTGCGAAGAGTTTACGCAGCTCGTCGAATGCCTTGAGGTAGGTGGCCGGATTCGAGCGTGAGGATGTGCCTATGGGATTCTGGTCAATGAATTCCACAGCCCCTATATCCTTGATATCGCCGCTCAACCGCTTGTGGGTGGCCGGAGCATCGCCGGGCTCTCCGAGGTGACGCACAAGCGCTTTATAGAGCACCTCGCGTACCAGAGTAGACTTACCCGAACCACTGACACCTGTCACCACAGTCATCACTCCGAGTGGAAATTTCACATCGATGTTCTTCAGGTTATTGGCCAACGCCCCCTCGACTTTCACAAATTTCTTCCATGGAGCCCGAAGCGGGTCATAGGGGATTTCGCGTCGTCCGCTCAGATAGTCGAGAGTATACGAATCATTTTGCACTCCATCTTCAAGAGCCTGGCGCATATTGCCGCTGAACACTATTTCGCCTCCGTTGCGTCCGGCATCGCGTCCGACGTCTATGATATTGTCGGCGGCGAGCATGATATCTTCGTCATGCTCTACCACTACTACTGTGTTGCCTATCTGCTGCAGACGCCTCAGCACCGATATCAGCCGCTGTGTGTCGCGCGAATGCAGCCCTATCGATGGCTCATCCAGAATATAGAGTGAGCCCACAAGCGATGATCCAAGCGATGTGGCAAGATTGATGCGCTGGCTCTCACCACCTGACAGAGTCGACGACAAGCGGTCAAGAGTCAGATACCCAAGGCCAACCTCTTCAAGAAACCCGATTCGGTTGCGTATCTCGGTCAATAATCTGGCTGCTATAAGAGAGTCTTCGGCCGACAATTCAAGAGTGTCAAAAAACGCCTTGACCTCACTGATTGACATTCTGACGACATCGGTGATGCTCTTGCCCCCGACCTTTACATATTCGGCGTCAGGCCGCAGTCTCGACCCATGGCAAGTGGGGCATTCGGTCTTGCCGCGATAGCGGGCCTTGAGCACCCTGTACTGAATCTTGTATTGATTGGCATCGACCCACTTGAAGAAGCCATCGATTCCCTCCCATTTCCCCTTGCCATGCCAGAGTATATCTTTCTGCTCGGGGGTGAGATCCACATATGGTGTATGGATCGGAAAGCCGATTGATGACGCATGCCGTATCAAATCACTCTTCCATTCACCCATCTTCTCACCGCGCCAGCATTGCACCGCGCCGGAGAATACCGACAGCGTGCGGTCAGGGATCACCAGGTCCTCGCTTATGCCGAGCACCTTGCCGAATCCCTCGCATTCCGGACATGCGCCATAGGGATTGTTGAAATTAAACATCAGATCCGTAGGCTGACGGAATTCTATGCCATCGGCCTCAAAACCTGTGGTGAAATCAAGTGTGGCCACATCTGAATCGGTCCATATCTTCACGCGGCATTCGTTATGCCCCTCAAACATGGCGGTCTCAAGCGAGTCAGTAAGACGCGACACCTCATCTTTATCAGAGTCTACCTTCAGTCGGTCGACCACAAGATAGATATCCTCCGGATTATCGTCATCACCAAGTTCAGCGATATAGTCGGCAATATCTATAAACTCCCCCTCATGCTCCACGCGGCTGAATCCCTCTTTGAGGTAGACATCGAGCTGCTCTTTCAAGCTGCGCCCCTGGGGCATGGTGACTTTGACGAGCACTGCAAGCCGCGATCCCTGAGGATAGTCAAGTATGGCACGTATGATATCCTCTATGCCATACTTTTTCACTTCGCGTCCGCTCACAGGCGAAAAGGTGTGGCCCACACGTGCGAAAAGCATGCGCAGGTAATCGTAGATTTCTGTGGCGGTGCCCACCGTAGAACGTGGATTGCGGGTGTTGACCTTCTGCTCGATTGCGATTGCCGGGGGCAGACCTTTGATAAAGTCGCACTCGGGCTTCGCCATGCGTCCCAAAAACTGACGCGCATAGCTCGACAATGATTCCACATAACGCCGCTGACCCTCGGCATACAGAGTGTCGAATGCCAGACTGGATTTGCCTGAACCCGACACGCCGGTCATGACGGTGAATTTATTCAAAGGCACCTTGACGTCAACATTCTTGAGATTGTTGACCCTTGCCCCTTTGACTTCTATATATTTTTCAGTATTCTTTGGAGTATTTTTCATAGTGTTCGTCTAAGTCATATCAGTGCCAAAGCAGTCTGATATTTAGCCATTGAAGATGCCTTGCGCAATGCCTTCCAGGCTTTTCGCCCGATTTCAGCCTCAGCATATTCCCAGAAGGGCTGAATCTTCGACAATACCTGATGGTCGCCCCCTATGAGGGTCTGACGGTAATGCTCGAGCAATGTGCGGTGGAATTCGAGCATACGATGCAGACGCTCTTCATGACTGAGTTCTATACCGGTGGCGAGCTCTGTGATGAGCGACGGGCGCCCGAGCACACCCCTTCCTATCATAACGCCATAGAGGTCGGGATATTTCATGGATATCTCCCGGCCATCCTCGGGTGTCAGGATGTCGCCGTTGTATACGATCGGATTTTTCGAGGCTGCATAGATGGCATCGAATTCTGCCATATCGATTGGCCCGGTGTATTGGTCGCGTGCGGTGCGGGGATGCACCGAGATATGATTGAGCTTAAGTGAATTCAGCACCTCCATCAGATTCCTCCACTCCGGATTCTGGAATCCGAGACGCAGTTTGACACTGAAATCCACATCTGGATTATCCTCGACCACCTTCCTGACAGCCTGTATGCATTCAGGGTTGCCGACTGTGGCGGCGCCACGTCCGCGCGAGGTCTGAAGCGGGAATGGGCATCCCATGTTAATATCAATTCTGCGGCAGCCTTCATCGCGCAATATGCCGATGAGAGCGGTCAGTTCATCAGAATTCTTGAATATCACCTGCGGCACGACGTTCAATCCCTCGTTAAGGGGCGACACGGTGTCTTTGACATCCTTGCGTCGGATCTCACCCTTCTCAAGACGTATGAACGGGGTGGTGTATTCTATTACTCCCGCCTCATCATATGCGGCGGCGTGAAAATGCCTGTAGGCTGCATCTGTATGACCCTGTACGGGCGCAAAAAAGTATTTCATAATGCAAAGTTACATCATAAACCACCCATTTTTATTAACTTTGCACATAAATTTAACTCCGGCGGGGTTAAATACCCTTAAATGATGGGAAGATCTCATCTTTCCACCCCCTGTCGGGAGCCTTGCAGAGGCTCTGACTGCGGCATCAATGCAATGCATGTCGCCACGCCGGAATATGGATTCCCATCTAATCTTGATTTGCATCAATTTATGAAAATCAGAAAAATCACCGACCGCGTGTCATACACCGGTGTCAACGACCGCGCCACCGTACGCTTCGAGGGGCTCTGGCCTCTGCCTTACGGAGTCAGCTATAACGCATATCTTGTGAAGGGTTCTTCTGCCTGCGCGCTTATCGACTCTGTCGAGCTCGGGCATTCCAGAGAATTTATGGACAACATCCACGAGATGCTGGATGTGGAGAAGATAGACTATCTCGTGGTCAACCACATGGAGCCCGATCATTCGGGGGGCATTCCACGCCTTCTCGAGGCCTTCCCTGACATTAAAATCATCGGCAATGCCAAGACTATCCAGATGATCCAGGGATTCTATCATATCGATAATCCGGATAATTTCATGGAGGTCAAGGATGGGGCAGAAGTGCAACTCGGCGACCGCACCCTGCGCTTCATCATGACGCCGATGGTGCATTGGCCGGAGACTATGATGACTTATTGCCCCGAAGAGAGAGTAATCTTCTCGGGCGATGCATTCGGCACTTTCGGTGCGCTCAACGGCGGCATCATTGATGATGACCTTGATTGCGGACTCTACATTGAGGAGATGTATCGCTACTACTCCAACATTGTGGGCAAGTATGGCCGATTCGTCAATTCAGCTCTGCAGAAAATCACAGGACTGGAAATCGACTATATCTGCTCTACCCATGGCCCGGTGTGGCACTCGCACATTGATGAAGTAGGCGCGATCGTGCACCGTCTGGCCAATTATCAGCCTGAAAAGGGTGTGACGATCATCTACGGCTCGATGTATGGCAACACTGCAGATGTGGCAGAATGCTTCGCTACCACACTCAATGAACTTGGCATACGCAACATCCGTATCCATAACGCTGGCAAGTCGGAGATGAGCGACATGATCTCGGATGCGTTCCGCTATGAGGGGCTTATCGTGGGGTCGCCTACTTATTCCAACGATGTCTTCCCTCCGGTGCAGGCTTTCCTGAATGCGATGAAGACCCGCGAAATCAAGCATAAGGTGGTGGCATCATTCGGCAATTGCGCATGGGCCCCTATGGCTGCCAAAAGCATCTCTACCCAGCTTGCCACTCTCGAACTCACCGATGCCGGCACGGTGGCGATGAAACAGTCAATCACTCCTGAAGTCGAGGCGCAGGTGCGCAGTGTGGCCAAGGAATTCGTAAATCTTCTCACGCTTAAGTAAGCGTCCATACATCTTTCACATGCAGGACATCAATCCCAACACACTCGCAAATTCAGAGACTCATCCGCTGCGCCCCTTCATACCGAAAGGGGCCCGGCTTCTGATGTGCGGCACCTTCCCGCCTCAACGCCACCGCTGGAGCATGAATTTCTACTACCCGAATTTCATCAACGACATGTGGCGGATATTCGGAATCATATATCATCAGGACAAGGACTATTTTGTAGATGCCGCCGCTAAGACTTTCAGGCTTGATATTCTCAAGGAATGTCTGAGCGAACATGGGATAGCCTTGAGCGACACCGGCCGCGAAATAGTGCGCACCACCGGCAATGCGTCCGATAAGCATCTCGACATACGCCGGCAGATAGATCTGCCGGCTATATTGGCTGAGATGCCTGATTGCACCGATGTGGCCACTACCGGCGAGAAGGCCGCCTCAGTAATCGCAGCGATGACGTCGTCGGCTCTCCCGGCCATAGGTGAATATGCGAAGTGCGAGATTACCGACTCGCTTGGTAATCTGCGCCACATACGCCACTGGCGTATGCCTTCGTCGTCGCGTGCCTATCCGCTGCCTCTGGCTGAGAAAGCTGCCTTCTACGATAAGATGATTCAAGAGTGCGGGCTTAAGTAAATTCAGATAGATTGAAGTCATCTACACTTTAAAGTTGTATAAACTTTTTCAAGTGTAAGGTTAATTAAGATTTTATGATACTATTATCATTATTCGATGCATCGCAGTTTTTCAGCTGGTTTGTGGAGAATGCAAACTATTGGTTTGTGTTTGTCTTCATGGTCATCGAAAGTTCTTTCATCCCCTTCCCATCGGAAGTGGTGGTGCCTCCGGCTGCCTACCTGGCATGTACCGACACCGGTGCCGGAGCCGGTATGAATATCTATATGGTGGCCGTAATGGCTACTCTTGGTGCTCTGGTCGGCGCATTCATCAACTATTATCTCGCTTTGTGGATAGGACGCCCGGTGGTGTATCGCTTTGCGGAGTCGCGGCTTGGACACGCCTGCCTGGTCAATCGCGAGAAGGTAGAGAAGGCTGAGGCTTATTTCGACAAACATGGTGCGGTGTCGACTTTCGTAGGGCGCCTCATCCCGGCCATCCGCCAGTTGATATCAATCCCCGCAGGTATCTCCCGAATGAATGTGGCCACCTTCGCCATCTTCACAAGTCTTGGAGCTCTTGTCTGGAATTCCATCCTGGCGCTGCTGGGCTACTGGCTGTCGAAGACTGTGACTCCCGACCATCTCTTCGAGAAGGTTGAGGAGTATAACAAGTATCTCACATGGGCCGGATATGCATTGGCATTGATCTGTGTGGCCTACATTCTTTGGAATGCGTTCAAGCCCAAGAAGACTCAGTCTGATAAAGAAGTTTAAACAACTTCAAATACACAAAGTCATTTTAACCCTCTAAATTCCATACCTGAAAATGCAAGTTTCACCCTCGCTTCTGTCAGCTGATTTCGCCAATCTTACGCCTGATCTTGAAATGATCAATCGCTCAGAGTGCGATCTGCTGCATCTTGATGTGATGGATGGCGTGTTTGTGCCTAACATCTCATTCGGATTCCCTGTAATGAAGGCCGTGGCCAAAGTGTGCACCAAGCCCCTTGATGTGCATCTTATGATTGTCGAACCCCAGAACTGGATCTCGCAGGTGCGCGACCTGAATGCCGAGTACATGGTGTTTCATCAGGAGGCCTGTACGCATATCCACCGCACGGTGCAGGCCATACATGCCGCCGGCATGAAGGCCGGTATATCTCTGTGCCCGGCCACTCCGGTCAATACCCTTGAAGATATCATCGGCGATCTTGACCAAGTGTTGCTCATGTCGGTCAATCCGGGCTTCGGCGGACAACCATTCATTCCGCAGGCTGTAGAGAAAGTGCGCAAGCTGCGCAAGCTCATCGATGAGACTGGCTCAAAGGCATTGATTAATGTCGATGGGGGAGTCAATGCCCAGACCGGAGCTCTGCTCGCAGAGGCTGGCGCCGATATTCTCGTAGCCGGAAGCTACGTCTTCGGTGCTAAGGATCCTGAAGCCGCAATCAATTCTCTGAAGGTGTTATAACCTCGGAAAAACATGGATTGAACTGATTAAGCTTTTAGTTTTCGTAAAAAGTCTAAATTCAGTTCATTAGCTGACCATTACAGTCAGACGCTCCTCACAATACTCCGCAATAAAACTACGGGGATGTCAAGCAACCACCATTGCATGACATCCCCGTAGTTTATTCCAGCCGCAGCGCGTTTTCAGACCTCAGTTACCGTGTGTTTACAACCCACGGCTCAATAAGTCAGCCGCAGTAACGGCGTTGGGTAGGGACGGGAATACCATCGCTAAACGGGAGCACAGTTGTTAACGGGAGAACGGTGTCGACGGGAAGTAAGCTATGCGGCGTAAGCCTCCTGGGAGGAGAACGCCGTTAAGTTAAGAAGGGCCTGAATATCTCATAATCGGTAAGATGGTGAAGGAATTTAAGGGCGCGGATCTCTTCGCTTGTCGCTGCGCGACTGCGCCGCGG
>OFFB01000083.1_pt1 | contig 108081 bp, 83 predicted proteins | sample 1521281 | NCBI WGS metagenome assembly OFFB01 (sample SAMEA3504109, study PRJEB24116) | mouse gut metagenome | biome: mouse gut; feature: mouse-associated habitat; material: faeces | place: Denmark | collected 2011
CCCATAATGTCGGGAGCCGCTTCCATCCGGAATGCGGCTCCCGCTTTGTTTGTCAGATTGTGCGGATGGTGCTGAACTGATTATAGGTGCCGATTGTTTCTTAGCTAAGAAGTTCAATAATAAACAATTATAGCGATATGAATGCTTTAGGGACTGTGGTGCTTGCCGTGGGGCTGTTTCTGGTGATGAGTACGGGGGTGATGACTCGGTTGCTGTCGCATATCGGGGCATTTGCGTTTCTTGCTGACGGGCATAACCGGATGGTGGCACGCGTGGTGCAGTTTGTGGTGGGGATATGCCTTGCGGGACTTGGTGTGTGGCTCATAGGCTGATTTGCGTTGGCGGGTGCTGTGCCGATTGTCTTTGGGACGGAGGGATTCGGCATAAGGTTTTGGCGGGTGGATGATAATTATTAAATTTGCATATCATCAATGCGCCACACGGTTGGTGCGGTAACTGTCAACAGCAATCACGATATGCGACCGATATTTTTAGTAGGATACATGGGCAGCGGCAAGTCGACGTTAGGGCGTGCCTTGGGTGACGCCACGGGCTTGCAGTTCATAGACCTCGACACGTACATAGAACGCAGGTTCCATGCCAATATCCGGGATATATTCGCGGAGCGTGGTGAGGAGGGGTTCCGTGATATCGAGCGCCGTATGGTGCGTGAGGTGTGTGAGTTTGAGGATGTGATAGTTGCCTGCGGGGGCGGTACTCCATGTTTCTTCGATAATATGGATGTGATGAACGCGAGCGGCACCACTGTGTTTCTGCGTGCGTCGACGGAGAAACTGCATGAGCGTCTGAAGCTCGGACGCAGGCGACGTCCGCTGATAGCGGCGATGAATGATGATGAGTTGCTGGATTATATAATGACGGCATTGGAGAAGCGTATGCCCCATTACGGGAAGGCTTCATGTGAGTTCTGCGCGGACTATCTTGATGACGCTGCCATGATACGGCGGTCGGTACGTGAGTTTGCCAAACGTTTCGGGTTGCCGATGAAGGATGGCAACGTGCCGGATGCCAAATGATATATGCCGATTTATTTAATTCAAGCGATATGACCTGAGCTATAGAGCGATAAACGATAGAACAACGAATAACAGTATAACCGATATGCCATGAATGCTTCATCAGAATACACCGCAACGCCTATGGAGGAGCCTGTTGCCGTAAGGTCGGGAAGGCGATTGTTTACCATAGGACTTCCGAAATGCAATGATTCTGCCGAGCGTCGGTTTCCCTTCACGCCGGAGGGTGCGCAGATGCTTGTGGAGCAGGGGTTCACGGTGAGGATGGAGGAGCATGCCGCGGATTCGATACATTATACGGACAACCAATACCGCAGCGCGGGTGTGAAGGTCTGCAGCCGTGATGAGGCGTTCGGGTGCGATATAGTGGTGCATCTGGCGCCGCTGGAGGTGGCTGATATACGGCGGTTGCGCCGCGGGGCGCTGTTGCTGACGCTTTTTTCGCTGTGCCGTCAGTCGGCACCGTCGGTGAGGGCGTTGCTTGACCGCAATGTGATAGCAGTGGCGATAGACCTGATAAAGGATGACCGCGGTTACAGACCGTTTGCGGATATATTGGCTGAGATTGACGGTAGGGCTGCGATGGCGCGTGCTTCGTCGCTGCTTGCCGACGCTACGCATGGCAAGGGTATATTGCTTGGCGGCGTGGCGGGGATAGTGCCGTGTGAGGTGACGATAATAGGGTCGGATATAGCGGCGTGTGCGGCTGCCCGTTCGGCATCGGGCGCGGGCGCGATGGTGCGAATGTTTGACCATGATGTGTACCGTCTGCGCGATGCCACCCGAGAACTCGGACCGTGGGTGGTGACTTCGGCATTGCATCCTCGGGTGTTGCAGAATGCGTTGCGTACGGCTGATGTGGTGGTGTACACGGGGGTGGCTCCGGTGCCTGATTTCGGTAGTGAGGTTGTGTCGCAGATGAAACGCGGTGTGATAATCTTTGACCTGACGCATGATTGCGGTAAGGCTTTCCCGTCGCTGCCGTCGATAGACCTGGCGCTTGCGTCGCCTATGCATATATCGCCTACCGAGCCGTCGCGTGCCTGCTACGTGAATGCGGGGAGCGCTGTGCCGCGTACGGCAGCGATGGCGCTGAGTAACACGTTCATAACGATGCTTGGGCAACTGGTGGACTGCGAGGGCGTGACCAATGCGCTGAAGCTGTTGCCGGGATTGCAGTGCGCCGCCTACACGTTCTTAGGCAAGCCTGTGAACCGCCATATAGCCGCTATAGCGGGAATGCGGCATGTGGATATAAATATTTACCTTACTCTTTCCTGAGAGTGAAAAATAAGTTCCCGCAGGAGTTCAATGGAAGTAAAAAGCTATGGCACATAACCGACGTAAATTCTATGTGGTGTGGGTGGGTCATGACACGGGTGTGTTTGACTCATGGGATGAGTGTAAGTTGCAAATCACCAATTGCCCGGGGGCGAGATATAAGAGTTTTGACTCGCAGGAGGAGGCGATAGCGGCTTACCGTGGAAATCCGGATGATTACATGGGTATATTCAAGGCTATGGCGCAGCGTAGCAATACGGTGGTGAATCATGCGGCTAATCCGGAGATAGTGCCGGGCGCGATAGCTGTGGACGCGGCGTGTAGCCGCAATCCGGGCCCTGTGGAGTACCAGTGTGTGGATATAGCCACAGGGCAACGATTGTTTCATGTGGGGCCGCTTGCCGGGGGGTCGAACAATATGGGTGAGTTCCTGGCGCTGGTTCATGCGCTTGCCATGCTTGACAAGGCGGGACGCGGGGATGTGACGATATACAGCGACAGCCGCACGGCGATGGCGTGGGTGCGTAACCGCAAAGCCAAGACGACGATAGCGGCTACGCCGGAGAATGCCAAGATAAGGGAGCTGGTGGCTCGTGCCGAGGTGTGGTTGCAGACGCACAATCCCACAAACCGTGTCCTGAAGTGGGACACGGAGAGGTGGGGTGAGATTCCTGCGGATTTCGGCAGGAAGTAGGATTACTTGTTTTGATTCTTGAGGATGTCGCGAATCTCGGTGAGCAGCTGCTCCTCTTTGGTTGGCTCGGGTGCGGGTGCCGGAGCTTCCTCTTCTTTTTTCTTGAATTTCATGATGACGCGCAGTGCGACGAATATGCTGAAGGCTATGATGAGGAAGTCGACGATGTTCTGGATGAACATTCCGTAGTTGACGGCGACTTCTTCGACGGCGGCTACACCTTCGGCGGTGGCTTCTTTGCCTTGGACGATGATGTATTTCATGTTTTTCAGTCCGTCGCCGCCGGTGGCTATGGATACGACGGGCATGATTATGTCGTTGACGAGCGAGCTGACGATTTTTCCGAAGGCTCCGCCTACGATAACACCGACTGCCATGTCGATGATGTTGCCGCGCATTGCAAATTCCTTGAAGTCTTTGATGAATGACATAGTTGATATGTTTTTTAGGTTAGTTTACAGGTTGAAAATGATGAATTTGGTAGTCTTGTTCGACAAAACTACGTAAAAAAATGTTTATTGCAAAATTTGGGGGTTGCGGCTGTGGTTATGCTGCGGTGGGTGGTGGGGGATGAAAGTATGTCAATGTTCTCTTGCCAGTTCAATTAGGAATGAGGAGTGAGGAATTAGGAATTAGGTCATCGTCCGTAGGACGCTTGCGGAGCAAGAATTAGGAATGTTTGCGGCGGGAAGGGGAGAGAGGGCATCTTGCCCTCTTTTTGGTGGGTGAGGGTGGCGGGAGGGTTTGTTGGTGGGTGTACGAGGGCAAGATGCCCTCGCTCCGACGGGGTTGATGCGGTTTTGTGTGTGTTTTTTATACGAGGGCAGGATGCCCTCGCCCCGGGATGCCCTCGCTCCTATTTGTTGGTGATTTATTTTATTTGTGGGTTTGTGGGTACAAAGATAGGGGGTGAAGGTGGGGGTTGGTGTGCGAATTTGCACTTTTGTGCTGGATTTTTTTGTGGGGGAGGGTAAGGTGTTATGATTGAGTGTAAAAAATAGTGAATAGGGGTGTATTTTTTAGTGTGGCGGATTATAGAAATACAAAAAATATTACTACTTTTGTGTCGCTAAAAGCGTTGAATGGCTATTTGATGCTTTTGGACTTAAAAATTAGAGACTTATAACCCAAATTTTTTTAAAGATTATGACAAAAATAGGTATCAATGGCTTTGGCCGCATCGGACGTTTCGTGTTCCGTGCTTCTACCAAGCGTAACGACATCGAAGTAGTTGCCATCAACGACCTTCTCCCCGTTGACTACATGGCTTACATGCTCAAGTATGACACAATGCACGGTCGCTTCGACGGCACTGTAGATTACGATTTGGAAAAGAGCCTTCTTATCGTAAACGGTAAGGAAATCCGCGTAACAGCATGCCGCGACCCGAAAGAAATCAACTGGGGTGCAGTAGGTGCAGAATACGTAGTAGAGTCAACCGGTCTGTTCCTTACTAAGGAAAAGGCTCAGGCTCACATCGAAGCCGGCGCAAAGTACGTGGTAATGTCAGCTCCTTCGAAGGACGACACCCCCATGTTCGTATGCGGTGTAAACCAGGACAAATATGTAAAGGGTACTCAGTTTGTATCTAACGCTTCTTGCACCACCAACTGCTTGGCTCCTATCACTAAGGTGCTCAACGACAAGTTCGGTGTGGTAGAAGGTTTGATGACTACCGTACACTCAACTACCGCTACCCAGAAGACTGTAGACGGTCCTTCAATGAAAGACTGGCGCGGTGGCCGTGCTGCTTCCGGCAACATCATCCCCTCTTCAACCGGTGCTGCTAAGGCTGTAGGTAAAGTAATCCCCGAATTGAACGGTAAGTTGACCGGTATGTCAATGCGTGTCCCCACTCTCGACGTATCAGTAGTTGACCTCACCGTTAACTTGGCTAAGCCCACTACTTACGAAGAAATCTGCGCTGCCATGAAGGAAGCATCAGAAGGCGAATTGAAGGGTGTACTTGGCTACACTGAAGATGCAGTAGTATCGAGCGACTTCCTCGGCTGCCCCTTGACTTCAATCTTCGACGCTAAGGCAGGTATCCAGTTGACTCCGACTTTCGTAAAGGTTGTTAGCTGGTATGACAATGAAATCGGCTACTCTAACAAAGTGCTCGATCTCATCGCCCACATGAAGCAGGTTAACGGCTAATCCGAAGAGTTAATAAACTTCACGATATGCATCCCCTGTCCGTGGAAACCGGATGGGGGATGTTTGGTTAATTAGGAATGAGGTCATCGTCCGTAGGACGCTTGCGGAGCAAGAATTAGGAATTATTTTGTTTGTGGGCTGTACGAGGGCAGGATGCCCTCGCTCCTGACAAGGATGGAGGCTTGCTTCTTGGATGCATGGCGGTGTTCCGGGCTTGTGGCTGCACGAGGGCAGGATGCCCTCGCTCCTGACGAGGATGGAGGCTTGCTTCTTGGATGCATGGTGATGTTCCGGGCTTGTGGCTGTACGAGGGCTGGAAGCCCTCGCTCCGGTGGGGCGTTTTTTGATGGATATAAAAGATATAGAATAGATAGATTATGGATGATAAGAGAATACCGGTGTTGCTGCTGACGGGTTATCTCGGTAGCGGTAAGACTACGCTTCTGAATAATATATTGGCTAACCGTCGCGGACTGCGCGCGGCTGTGATAGTGAATGATATCGGTGAGGTGAATATAGATGCTTCGCTGATACAGAAGGGTGGCGTAGTGGGCCAGTCGGAGGATAGTCAGGATCTGGTGGCTCTACAGAATGGTTGCATTTGCTGCTCGCTGAAGATGGATCTGGTGCAGCAGTTGGCTGATATAGCCAGGACGGGGCGTTTCGACTATATAGTGATAGAGGCGAGCGGTATCTGCGAGCCGGCTCCAATAGCCCAGACTATCTGTTCGATACCGCTGATGGGTGCGGAATATAATGAGGGTGGTACGCCGGTGCTGGATTGCATAGCGACGGTGGTGGATGCGCTGCGTCTTCGTGACGAGTATGCCTGCGGTGAGTCATTGAAGAGTCATGCGGGCGAGGAGGGCGAACTTGAGAATCTGATAATAGATCAGATAGAGTTCTGTAATGTGGTGCTGCTGAATAAGATTTCGGAGATTTCGGAAGAGGAGGCGGGTGTGGTGCGCGCGATAGTGCGGGCTATCCAGCCTTCGGCAAAGATAATAGAGTGCGATTATGCCGATATAGACCTTGACGAGATAGTGGATACGCATCTATTTGATTTCGAGAAGGTGGCTACGTCGGCTGCATGGATACGCGAAATCGAGGGTCATAATGGTGAAGCTGAGGAGCATGGGCATCATCACGAGCATGTGCATGAGCATGAACATCATCATGAACACGGGCATCATGAGCATGGCGAGGGATGTACTTGCGGGCATTGCCATCACGGGCATAGCCATACGGAGGAGTATGGTATAGAGACGTTTGTGTATTACCGCCGACCGGGTTTCAATCTGAACCGGTTTGACTGGCTGGTGACGCGAGAGTGGCCGGATAGTGTGATAAGGACCAAGGGCGTGGTGTATTTCACGCATAATGATGATATGTCGTATCTGTTTGAACAGGCTGGCCGCCAAAAGAAGCTGACTGAAGCGGGGCTGTGGTTTGCCACGGCTCCCGAGGTGGAGCGTGAGCGTTTGTTTGCCACTGAGCCGGGTCTTGCCAATGACTGGGATGAGCGTTATGGCGACAGGATGATAAAGCTGGTAATCATAGGCCGTAATATGGACCGCGCGGCTATAGAGTCGGCATTGGACAAGTGTTGAGATAATTAGGAATGAGGAATTAGGAATTAGGAATTAGGAATTAGGAATTAGGAATCATTAGCGGTGAACCATAACATTAGCCTGGATTTCAAAGATGAAATTGACAAGATGACATATTCGATTAAATAATTAATGTGTCTGATGGGGTAATTTCCACGAAAATCTTAGCTTTTTTAAATTAAAAAAGGTTATTTCACAGCTACTAATTAGGAATCAGGATGAGTCTGGAGAGGATTTTTGAGACGTGCCGGGTGTATCTGAATACGGCTTTTTCGGGGCCGTATCAGGGTGTGCTGGTGGATGTGACCGTGATAGCGGGGATAGCAGTGGTGGCGGCAGTGACGTATATGCTGACGCGTATGGTGCTGTGGGGTGTGGAATCGGTGGTGAACAGGAGTTCAACGACGTGGGATGACCATCTTTTAACGCCGCATCTGATGGCGGGTGTGTCGCAGCTGGCTCCGGCTCTGTCGGTGAGCTATCTGCTTCCGGCTTTTTTCGTGGATAACACGGGTATGCATCATTGGCTGAAGTTGCTGACGTCGTTCTATATCCTATGGGCTGTGGTGAGGATAGTGACTATATTCATAGACAATGTGTATATGGCGCTCGCCCGGCGTGATGAGCTGAAGATGTATGCTGTGAAGGGTATATTTCAGATGCTGAAGCTTGTGGCTATAGGTGTGGGAGTGATATCGGCACTGAGCCTGCTGGCGGGTAAGACGCCTCTGGCGATACTTACGGCTATAGGTGCTTCGGCGGCTGTGCTGATGCTGGTGTTCAAGGACACGATATTGGGTCTTGTGGCAAGTGTGCAGCTTACGGCTAACCAGATGCTGCATAAAGGTGACTGGATAGTGGCTCCGAAGCATGATGCTAACGGTGAGGTGATAGATGTGTCGCTGACTACGGTGAAGGTGCGTAATTGGGATAATTCGGTGTCGACGATACCGCCGTATTCGCTGATATCGGATTCGTTCCGCAATTATGAGGCGATGCTGCGTTCGGGTGGTCGGCGTGTGGAGCGTGCGATAAATATAGATCTGGGGAGTGTGCGTTTCTGCAGTGCCGATGAACTGGCGCGGTTGCGTGAGAGGGGATTCCTGGATGGGATGGGTGTGGATGAGTCGGCACGGGTGATTAATGTGCAGCTATTCCGCAGGTATCTGGAGCGTTATCTGATGGGTGACGCGCGCGTGAACAGTGATATGACGTGTATGGTGCGGCAGCTTGAGCCTACGCAGTGGGGACTTCCGGTGCAGTTGTATTTCTTTACGCGTACGACGGTGTGGAAGGAGTTTGAGCATGTGCAGGCTGATGTGATGGATTATGTGTATGCGTTGGTGAATGAGTTTGGGTTGCGGGTGTATCAAGCTCCTGCGGGTGAGGATTTTAGGGTTAGGAATTAATTAGGAATTAGGAGTGAGGTTATCGTCCGTAGGACGCTTGCGGAGCAAGAATTAGGAATTATTTTGTTGGTGGTTAGGTCTTTAAGGTGGCGTTAGGGGTCGTGATACGAGGGCAGGATGCCCTCGCTCCGACAGATGGCGGATGACGAATGCTATTTCTATTTATCGAATATAATACGTATATTTGCAAGTGGCTGATAGAGATTGGCCATGTTACATATTTTATATAAGCGTTTCATGCTTTAACCTTTCTTACTGAAATCGCCAAAAATTCAACAACAGAGGTTTAAGCGGTCGATGCGCTCATGCTTGCCAGTATCCACTCCCCGGCAAGGGGGATGTATATACCCGGTAAGGCGTGGGAGTGGACTGTTTATTCTGTTGTAAGGCGTTTGGCGATGCCGAGTAAGAAAATAAACTGAACATCGTTCCACGCTTATTTTTTATCCATTTAATGCATGAAAAATCCATATCTGGGAACGAATGTGGATAAGTATCACATTATGAAAAAATTTGGTTTAACATGGTTGGCGATTAGCTTTCTGTCGCTGACAATGAGTGCCCAGGGTACAGATTGGTCCCGAGTAGCTAATGCATCAGTAGGTGTGGGCGTGGTAAGTTATGAGGAGAAATCTCCATCGACTTTTACTCAGCAAGTAGGAATGCAGTGGAAAATAAAGAATGATTTACTGATTAAGGATTTGTCTCTGTCAGTGGGTTTTGCAGTCAACAACTCTTATGGCGGGAAAATGCCAATGAATCTGAGTGGAGCATATGATTATGAATATATATCGTATGTGAAAGTAGAGTCGCCACGCACAGGTGTTAGCTACAATAATTCGACTATGCGCCGTATAGGCTCCGGTAAAGGTACAGCTAATTTAATGCGTGAAGATTTGAGCATTATGCCGACGGTATCGCTCAATTACGTGGTGATGCCACGGTTGGAAGTATATGCGACTTTCGGTATAGGAGTTGGTATGATGCACCAAATGTTCAAGGATTTAAAAGCGGTCAGTGGGTTTGAAAAGGATAGTGATTATCAAGTGAAAACTCTGAATGGGACGAAAAGAACATTCTATTATTCCTATAATGACCTGGATCATGTGAATTGGGGTGAAGATGCATTGTCGACAGAAGCATGTCTGGCCATATCGTTCTATGCCGGTGCCCGGTACTGGTTGACCGATAGGTGGAGTGCAAATGCGAATGTTGGCTTGGTGTCAGCTAATATAAAGGAATCGATGGGAAATTCCTACAATGTATTTTCTATAGGAGCTTCCTATAGTTTCTGATAGTCGATTTCTTGAAAATGTTTATAAGTGATGCCCCTGCGTTTGGGGGCATCATTTTTTTGTGAATTAGGTATCGGGGGGTGAGGGGTGGTACGAGGGCAGGATGCCCTCGCTCCGACAGGGTTGAAGCGTCTTTACGGGTTGGTGGGTCGGTGGTGGGTTGTACGAGGGCAGGATGCCCTCGCTCCTAATGCGTTTGGGGATGGGGTTTGGTGGGGGCGGGTTTTTTGGTGGGGTAGAGGTAGCGGGTGATGAGGTAGGCTGTGATCATGTATAGGGCTGCGAGGAGCCATAGCATGGTGTAGGGGTGTGACTGCTCGGCGAGCGGACTGCCGTTGGAGTTCATGCGTATGAATCCTTCGACACCCCATGTGGCGGGTATGAGGTCGCCAATGATGGTCCAGAATCCGTTCATGGCGTAGCGCGGCCATGTGAGTCCGGATAGGAATAGGAATACGACGGATGTGAATACGATGACGAGCATGGATGATTCGCGCTCGGTGACGAATACGCTAAGCGTGATGGCGAGGAATGATGATGCCACGAGCATGGGTAGGATGAAGATGAGGTAGTCTGTGACGCTGCCTATGTGTGGCAGTGAGAACATGAGTGGCACGATGTGGAGCGCGTAAAGGCTCACGGGTATGTACAGGACGATGTAGCAGAGTGTCTTGCCGAGGATGGTGGTGAGCGGTCCGGCTGGTATTGCCAAGGGGTCGACGCCGTTGTTGCGCCGGCGGCGTTCGGAGCTGCCGGCGGCGAGCATGGTGGCTCCGAGTATAAGGCTCTGCTGGAGTATGAGCACGAGTATGCCGGGTATGATGAATGATGCGAATCCCTGTGTGGGGTCGCCGAGCATGATGGCTTCTGACTGGACGGGTGCCTGCCCGAGGTCGGAGGCTAAGAGTCCGATGCGGTCAATCTTTTGCTGCTGTATGTCGGTGCCGAGGGCGAGTTGCACGTCGGTGAGCGCGCTCATGAATGTGCGGTAGCGCAGGAGCAGTCCCATGTCGGAGTAGAATGTGGCTACGGCTTGCTGTCCGCGTCCGAGCCTATGAGCGTAGTCGGCGGGAATCTCGAGTATGCCGAATGCCTGATGGGAGTTGACGATGTGTCGCGCTGCGGGGAGGTCGGGGGCGTAGTCGAATACCCGGATGCCTTGAGTGGCGTCGACCATGCGTGTGAGCTGCCGGCTTTCGGTGGAGCGGCTGTTGTCGACAACCACGATGGGGATGTCGTGGAGTGTCTCGGGGTTGTATATGAGTGTGTATATGACGGGGTACATGATGGTGAGGAAGAAGAAGAACAGCATGACGCCGATGTCGGAGAATACCATGCGGAATTCTCTTCGCCACACTTTGAACAGGGTGGTGAACCAGGATGATATGTAGGCGAATGGTTTCATAGTGGATGGTTACGGTATGTAGACGGGGTGCATGCAGCGTCGCTTGAGCCGGGGGAGTCCGATGAGTGCGACGAGTGGGAATATGAGGAGCGCTATATAGTAGAATCGTGAGTAGTAGAGAGGTATGCCGTTGAGTGCCTGGTCGATGTATATGAGGAAGTAGTAGCGTACGGGCAGGATGTAGCTGAAGATGCCTATGGCGGGGTACATCTGCTGGACGGGGAATGAGAATGCGGCTATGGAGAATGCGAGGATTCCCGAGAGGGAGCATATACTGACGGCGAGCCTGAGGTTGGGCAGGATGCAGCAGATGATGATGGCGAATGCCTGTGAGGCGAACACCATGAGTATCATGGCGAGTATGAGGTGGGATGCGGGGCAGTTGAGCGGGAAGTGGTTGAATCCGTACATGATGCTCTGGCAGAGGATGCCTACGGCGATGCTGATGATAGCCTGGGGTATGAGTTTGCCGGCGAGTGCCACTACGATGGAGCCGCCTGCGCGCTGAATCCATCGTGGGGCTGTGGCGCGCTTTATCTCGGAGCATACGGTGTAGGCGGTGACGAGAGCTACCATGAGGGCTATGATGCCGGGGACGAATGAGTTGGTGAGGTAGTAGTTGTAGTTCATCCACGGGTTGCCTATTGCCTGCTGCTGTATGGCTACGGGCTGAATGAGTGCCCCGGCGGTGGCTTCGTTGATGCCGTTGCTGACGAGGGTGGTCTGCACGAGTCCTCCGGCGGTGGTGACGGCGGTGGTCTTGAATCCTTTGAAGGATAGTGTGCCGGGGACAAAGAAGGTCATGTTGCAGTAGTAGGTGATGGTGGGTGTGCGTCCACCGATGGCGTCTGCCTGAAAGTCTTCGGGAATCATGAAGAAGCCGAATATGTCGCCACGGCGTACCTGAGTGACGGCTTCATGGAATGACTCGAGCGATTTGTCGAGACTGACGAGTTCGGAGCTTCCGAGTGAGCGTGTGACCTGACGTGAGAGGGTGGACTGATCGAGGTCGACAATCGCGGAGGGGACTTTGAGTGGCAGTCCGGAGTCCATCATGTTAATGAAAAACAGGGTGAAGAGTATGGGCACAGCGATGAGGTTGACGAGGTAGACCCGTCGGGACAGGAGTGTGTGCCATCCGTCGTGCAGCGCTTGTATGAGAAAGTTTAGTTTCACCTTTGTATCAATGGATTAGGGACTGTGTTGAGGGAGTGGGTCAGGGACGGTAGACTACTGTCATGCCGGGACGCAGGTCGGGTATGGTGTCGAGGGGCCGTGCCTTGACCTGGAATGTGCGGCTGTCCCACTCACCGGTGGCTTTGGTGGCGCGCCAGGTGGCGTATGACCCCATGTCGCGTATGTAGTAGATCTCGACGTCGGTCTCCATCTTGTCGAGCGCGGGTATCATGACTTTGATACGGTTGCCGAGTTTGAGCTGGCTGAGGTAGTCCTCGCGAACGTTGAATGTGACCCATTTGTCGGCAATCTTGAGGAGACTCATGATGGGCGCTCCGAGAGATACGAGTTCGCCGACTTCGGGATAAATCTGGTCAATCTGTCCGTCGCACGGGGCGATGAGGTATTGGTCGTCGAGCAGGCTCTGAACTTCGTCGATGCCACCTTGGGCTACTCCGACCATGGCTGCCGCGCTCTCCTTGTCTTCGGATTGCGCTCCTGCGCGTGCGAGGTTGAGTTGGCTCTGTGCGGAGCGTTCGGCGGCGGTGGCGGCGTCGTAGGCGGCTTTAGCTTCATCGCGTTTCTGTGCCGAGACGACGTCCTGCCGGTAGAGGGCTTCCATGCGGTCGTAGGTCTTTTTGGCAATCTGCCTGGCTGCTGCTGCCTGTGCCACTACTCCTTCGGCTGCGTTGATAATCTGTATGCGTGTTCCGGCGTCGATTTTCTTGTTCTGTGCGGCAGCGGCGTTTTTCATTTCCTGTGCCTGCATGAGTTTGGCTTCGGCGAGCGATGAGTGTATGTGCACGAGTGTGTCGCCTGCGTGTACGATGTCGCCTTCCTTGACGAAAAGCTCGGTGACGCGTCCGGGTAGCTTGCCGGAGATTCTTACGGATGTGGCTTCGGCTTGTCCTTCGACTATGTCGTCGGGCTGCTTCAGGAAGAAGAACCCGATTATGGCTATAACTATGACTGCGATGGTGAGTGCCAGCAGCGATATTATGAGTATGCGCGATTCGCGGCGTTCGGCGTTGATGTTTTTGTCAGATTCAACCATGGCTTGTGAAGTGTTAATGTTATGGAGGTGGGTTGTGTTAGTTAGCTGTGGGATAAGGAAGTGTGCCGAGGACTTTGGACAGGTACACGTCGCAGAGGTGTACGTCGATCTGGGCGTCGATTTTCTCGGAGTTGGCTTTGAGCCAAGCGGTCTGTGCTTCCATTACGTTGTCGGTGGTCATGACGCCTTCCTTGAATCCGATGTTTGCCTGGCGAAGGTTTTCGTTGGCTTTGGTGAGATTGGCGAGTGTCATGTTGTAGGTCTTGACGGCTTCCTGGGCTTTGAATGCGGACTGGCTGACCTGTAGGTCTATGAGATCCTTGGCGTCGTCGAGTTCGAGCTCTGCCATGCGGGTCTGGCTTTTGGCAGCGCGGTATTTGTTGTAATTGCCGCCCCAGTGCCATAGGGGTATCGTGAGCATGGCTCCTACGGAGAATGCCCCGTCGAACCGCCGTGAGAATCCGTTGAACATGTTGGGGTTGCTGAATGAGTAGCTGCCGACGAGAGCGAGCTTAGGCAGCATGTCGGACATGGCTACGCGTTCTTTCTGCTTGAATATCTGCACACCGGCTTCGAGGGCGCGGAGGTCCTGGCGGCGGGAGTAGACTTCGTCCATGTTGTAGTCCCGCGCTATGGGGGCGTTGATACCGACGAAGTCGCTGTCTTCGTCGGCGAGTGTGAGCGTGGTGTTGACGGGTAGTCCGCATACTTGGGCGAGAGCCATGCGTGAGAGTACGAGCCCGTTGTCGACTTTGGTGAGGTCGACCTGAGCCTGATTGAGCTTGACGTCGACGGTGAGGAGGTCGCTGCGTGTGGCGACTCCCTGGTTGACCATAGCCTGCACGTTGCGGTGGAGTGTGTCGAGGAGCGCTACGTAGCTTGTGGCGAGTTTCTGTTTGGCTTTCAGAGATACGACTTGCCAATATGCCGCGTCGACGGCGTATATCACGTTTTCGGCTTCGCTGTTGTGCATTGCCTGTGCAAGCTCCTCGGCGTAGTGCGTAATCCGGTTCATCGCCACAATCTTACCGCCCATGAATATGGGTTGCGTGAGTGTGATGGCTCCGAAAAACACGTTGTGTATGTTGTAGGTCATGGCTTCCTTGGGTATGAGGGCTACGGTCTCGGGGATGTATTGTCCGTCGGGTCCTTTGATGGGTTCGCCTGTGGCGGGGTTCTTTACGAGGTTGAACTGATAGGACTGAGTGGCGGGGTCAAATGTCTTGGTGGGGAGGAGCTGGTCCTTGTCGAAGATGGATATCTCCTTCTGATTGTACATGTATCCTCCGGTGAAGTCGAGTGCCGGTAGATATGCCGCGAGTGCTTCCTTTTTCTGGTATCCAGCCATGCGCATGGCTTCGGAACGGACACGCAGTTGCTTGTTGTTGGAAAGTGCCAATGCGCGGCATGAGTCGAGTGATACCGGTGCAGTCTGCGCGGATGTCGAGAACGGAGCCACGGCTATTGCCGCGAGCAGTATCAGTGGAAGTGCTTTACGTAGGCTCATTATCGTAGAAAATAAAACAGTTAGAAACGTGGCGTCTTCACGGTGGCAAGCGGTGGTTCACGACCGGAAGTCTGCAAATATAACTCGTTTGGGATTGAAAAAGTTGGGTTATAAATGATTTATTCCATTTTACACCATTTTTTGGTATATTCTTCCAAAAATAGTGCGATGTTTGCTACCTTTGCGGCTTGGAAAACAAATATAGAATATGATGCTTACGAGGATATTGGAAAAGGTGCTGGGTGGCACTCCGGCTACGGTGGAAGAAGCGTTGGCGCTAAATGAGATATGTACGACCGATGAGCTGTGTGATGCGGCTGATAAGGTGCGCAGGCATAGGCATGGCGATGTGCTGGATACATGTTCGATAATGAATGCTCGCTCGGGGCATTGCACTGAGGACTGCAAGTGGTGCGCGCAGTCGCGCCACTACAGCACGGGGGTGCGTGAGTATGACAGCGTAACGCGCGAGGAGGCTGTGGCTGCTGCCAAGGCTAACAGGGAGCGTGGCGTGGGACGGTTCTCGCTCGTGACGAGCGGTCGTAAGGTGTCGCGTGCCGATATAGGGCATTTCTGTGATATGTACAGGGCTATAGGCGAGGTATCGGATATCTGTATGTGTGCTTCGATGGGGCTGCTCGGGCGTGAGGAGTTGCAGGCGTTGAAGGATGCCGGGGTGCGGCGTTATCACTGCAATCTGGAGACTTCATCGGAGTATTTCCCCAGTCTGTGCTCGTCGCATACGCATGAAGATAAGTTGCGCACCATAGCGCTTGCCCGCGAAGTGGGGCTGGAGGTGTGCTGCGGCGGTATAATAGGTATGGGTGAGTCGTTGCGTGACCGTCTGTTGCTCGCCGAGGAGACGAGGAATGCGGGGGCTGTGTCGATACCGGTGAATATATTGCAGCCTATCAAGGGCACGCCGCTGGAGAATACGGAGCATCTGAGCGGTGATGAGGTGGCTCGCTCGGTGGCGTTGATGCGATTGGTGGCTCCGGATGCCGTGCTGAGGTTTGCGGGTGGCCGCGCCCAACTGCCGGCGGAGATTACCGAGCGTATTCTGCTGGGTGGTATGAACGGTGCAATGATAGGCGATCTGCTTACTACGGTGGGTAATAAGGTGGCTGAGGATTACGAACTGTTTGCGCGTTTGGGCTACGAGGTGCGTTAGGCTATGTGGCCTATTATGGCTGCCTGATGTCCATAGTCGCTGCGACGTATGGCATCGAGTGCCGCGCGTGCGTCGGTGTCGGGAACTATGACGAGCATCATACCGGCACATTCCATGTCGAGAGGATCGAGATTCATGATGCGGCATGCGGCACGTATGGTGTCGGATACGGGGATGGCTTCGGTGACGATGTTGGGGCGGTGGTTCAGGGATAATTGTTTTATTTCGTGGTTGATGCCCATGTAGGGGAAGATGATGCGACGTGTGCGCGGCACAGCGTTGAGGAGCGCGTGGGTGAGGTCGATGAGTGGCGCGCCGTCGTCGGTGACGATGGGTGTGATGCCTTGACGTATTGCCCTGATAGCTGTGCCGTAGGCTCCGGCAGTGCCGGTGGCTATGATGACGTCGCCGGGTGTGATGCAGCGTTTGCTGAAGTCGAGGTCGGGCGGCATGGTGCCGATGGCGAATGTGGATATGGACATGCCGTAGGCGGGGCCGCTTCCGAGTATGGCGGTGTCGGTGGTGATGAGTTCCATCTCGGCCTGTACCGCCATGTCGCGCATGGATTGGAATATGGTGTTGATGAGTGTTACAGGTGTGTCGCGGTCGATGGTAAATGTTGCCGCTATGTAGCGTGGGGTGGCTCCTTGGGATAGAAGTTTATTGGCGGTGACGTTGACCGCGATACGTCCGATATTGCCTTCGCCGAAGGTGAGGGGCGTGTCAGTGAAGAGTGCGGAAGTGACAGCCAGGCGTTGGGGCATGGCGGGCAGAATGGCTGTTAGTGGCGCATGTTGAGGCTGAAGGTCAGGGTACAGATGTGGCTGGTCCATAAATCGTGAGGGTTGAGTTTACGGACTTAAAACATTGTGCGGGTGTGGAGGGTTCACTCTTCGAGCAGGTCGGGGCGCAGACGGCGTGTGCGTTCGAGCGCTTGCTCGTGGCGCCATTCGCTTATCTTGGCTTCGTGGCCGGAGAGGAGTATGGGCGGGACTTCCCAACCGTTATAGACGGCGGGGCGGCTGTAGACGGGCGGTGCGAGGAGGTTGTCCTGAAATGAGTCGCTCAACGCGCTCTGTTCGTCGCCGATGGCTCCGGGAATGAGCCGGACTATGGCGTCGGTGATGGCGAGGGCGGGTAGCTCACCACCTGTCAGTACGTAATCGCCTATGGATATCTCCTTGGTGATGAGGTGTTCGCGTATGCGGTAGTCGATGCCTTTGTAGTGACCGCAAAGTATTATTATGTTGTCGAGGAGCGACATGGCATTTGCCATGGGTTGGTCGAAACGTTGACCGTCGGGGGAGGTGAATATCACCTCGTCGTAGTGTCGCTGCTGTTTGAGTGCGGTTATGGCGCGGTCGATGGGTTCGATCTGCATTACCATGCCGGCTTCGCCGCCGAATGGGTAGTCGTCGACTTTCCGGTGTTTGTTGGTGGAGTAGTCGCGCAGGTTATGCACCACGATTTGTGCCAGGCCTTTGTCCTGTGCGCGTTTGAGTATGGAGCAGCTGAGTGGAGACTCAAGCATCTCGGGTAGGACGGTTAGTATGTCGATTCTCATTGTCGGTAATTTTCTATAGCTTCGTTGAGGTTTGAAATCATCATAGCCCGCAGTTCGGGGGGTGCGAGGACGGTGACCTTGGGTCCGTAGCTGAGGAGTTCCTGTACAAAGTCGGGGGTAAGACGGAGATTGTAGTTGAAGATGGAGTACTGGTCGTGAATCATCTCCGACTGTGAGTGGTGGAGCGGTAGTGCACGGAAGTATTTTGCCTGGCGCGGGTCGGTGCGTATGGATACCTTTTTTGTCTCGCCGTGGGAGAATACTATGCCGAATGAGTCGCGGAAGTAGGCTTCGGCATCGAATCCGGCGGGAATCTCGAAGGTCTCTGTTGACAGAGTGACGTCGGTCATGCGGTCGAGCGCGTATGTCTTGATCACATCTTCCTTTACGTTACGTCCGGTCACATACCATCGTAGCTTGAATATCTTTAGGAAGTATGGTTCCAGAACGACTCCTTTGGGTGTGCCGGTGCGTGAATATGGGCTGTAGTTGAAGTTCAGTGCCTTAAATTCCTTCATGGCGCTGATAATGGGTGAGAGGTAGTGGCGCGATGAGGGTACGTCCTCAAGGAACACGCGGTCGGCTACGTCGCGTGCGTCGGTGAGCACGTTGCTCATGGATGCTGTGTTGAGCATCCAGTCGGTGACACTTTCGGTATGTGCGTCGCCGCCGTCGTTGATGGAGTATTCGAATGTTGAGGTATTACATTCGATGTTGATTTTGAATAGCTCCTCTATGGCGTTGCGGTAATTATAGAATGTGCGGCGTGGTAGCGGCTCGCCATCTGAAAAAGATGACCGTATCCACAGGCGGTTGAGCTCCTCGCGGGTGATGGTGCCGTGGCGGCGTATGGTGTCGATAATCCAGATGTAACGGCTAAATAGATTCTTTGACATAGTAGGGAGATGTTTTATAAGAGCATAGTTGAAGTCCGGCGATAGTGAAGAGGGCGTTCATGAGCAATAGCTCGAATCCGGTCTCGTAACCCCAAAGGGTGTGCATGAGCCATTGTGCGCACCACGATAATATGGGGGCGGCGAGACATATCCAGGGTACGGCACGGTCGTTGACAGGTCGGGTTGTGGCAAGCCCGTAGACGAAAAGTCCGAGTATGGGGCCGTAGGTGTAGGATGCGAGGGTATAGACTGCGCTTATGGCGTCGTCGGTGCTGAGGTAATAGAATGCGATGATTATCAGTCCCATTATTGCCGACATGGCTATGTGGACGCGGCGGCGTGTGCGTGTGAGTGCTTCGGGGTTGGACTGATGCCGTCGGGGTGCGTCGAGGATGTCTATTGTAAATGAGGTGGTGAGGGCTGTCAATGCTGAGCCGGCAGCGGAATATGCAGCTGCCACGAGCCCTAAGATGAACAGCATGCCTACAATGGCAGGCATGGATGGGTGCGAGGCTATTAGCCCGAAGAGTTCATCGGATTTGTCGGGCATGGGTATGGATATGTGTCTGGAGTATATAATCAGCAGAGTTCCCAACAGGAGGAACAGCCCAATTACGAAAAATTGCAGAACTCCGCTGAGAATCATGTTTTTCCGTGACGACGCGGAGTCGCGGCATGCGAGATTGCGTTGCATCATGTCTTGGTCGAGCCCTGTTGTGGCTATGACCATGAATATGCCTGCGATGAACTGTTTCCAGAAATATGAGCCTGATTTGGGGTCGTCGAAGAACCATACGCGGGCGGTTTCGTGCGAAGCGATGACGGACGGCAGGGAGGTGATGTCGATGCCGATGTTGCCGGCTATGACGCAGATACATAGTATCACCGATGTGATAAGACAGAAACTTTTGAGGGTGTCGGTCCAGATTACGCTTTTGACACCGCCGCGAGCCGTGTATAGCCATATAAGGGCTACTGCGATGGCAACGTTGGCTGCGAATGGAATGCCGAGCGGGTCGCATACCAGTAACTGAAGTACCGCACATACTACGAAAAACCGTACTGAAGCCCCGAGCATTTTGGATATGAAGAACATCCATGCGCCTGAACGGTAGGAGCCTTGTCCGAAACGTTGCTCAAGATATGAGTAGATAGAGGTGAGATTGCGCCGGTAAAACAGAGGTACGAGTATGGCTGCGATGATAGCGTATCCTACGATGAATCCGAGTACCATTTGCAGATATCCGTAGCCTTTTGCCGCTACCATGCCGGGTACGGAAATGAAAGTTACGCCGGAGATGGGTGCGCCTATCATGGCTATGGCTACAATAATCCACGGAGCCCGCCGGTTGCCGTTGAAGAATGTCGAGTCAGTTGCCGCACGTGAAGAAATCGCCGATACTATGACGAGTATGGCAAAATAGGCTGCAATGGTGAGTATGACGGTGACGGGTGACATGGCAGGATGATTATGATTCAGGGTACAGGAGATATGGGCGGCGTTGTTCCTTAAAACGTAGTACATCGTTGGCCCATGTTGCCTGAATCCGCTCAGCAGAGTAACCCTGTTCAATCAGCTGACGTATGCGGCGGTTGCCAATAAGTTTGTCAAAGAACGGTGTGAAGAATTTTGGTTGTTTCTTCATGCCCGGGTTACGATATGCTTCGATGATGTATGAGAGGTCCAAGCCGTGAGCAATGATACTGTCCGTCGGCATATTACGCAGATTGTGTCCGAAGCATCGGCGGTTAAGCAAGGGTGGGTTCTTGGCTCCGGGACGGCTCTTGGGTGTGAATGAGAAACTGCAACCGCTCATGGCGGGATGTCCGTAAATGGTGAATGGATATTCCGTTCCGCGTCCGAGACTCATCACCGTACCCTCGAACAGACATGTGGATGGGTAGAGGTATATTGCCTGCATGTCGGGGAGGTTGGGGGATGGTGCAACGGGAAGAGTGTATCGCGTGGCATGGGTATATCCTTCGCAGGGAATTACTGTTAGTGATAACGGGTACGATGATGTGAGCCATCCCTCGCCTTTAATCATTAGGGCGAGTTCGCCAAGGGTCATTCCATGAAGTATAGGTATGGGTAACCGTCCTACGCCTGATTTAAGAGTCATGTCGAGAATGGGACCGTCTACAGTCATGCCGTTGGGGTTAGGTCGGTCAAGGACCATGAATTCCTTATTGTGTGCGGCAGCTGCATCCATGAGGTCGAGCATGGTGATGTAGTAGGTGTAAAAACGTAGTCCCACGTCTTGTATGTCGGTGACAATGATATCGAAACGATCCATTACCTCCCGGGAGGGCATCCTCGAGCCGGAACCGTTGTAGAGTGAAGCTATGGGGATTCCGGTTACTTTGTCGACGGAACCTGCCACGTGCTCTCCGGCATCGGCTGTCCCTCGGAAACCATGTTCGGGTGAGAATATTACAGTGACGTTAACTCCGAGACTCAACAGTGTGTCGAGTGTATGCCGACCGTCGACCAATCCTGTATGGTTGCTTAGCAGAGCCACGCGCTTGTCTTTAAGCAAAGGCAGATATTCGCCGGGACGGGCAGCTCCAACGATGACTTCGGCTGATGTGGCTATGCATGAAATCAGAAATGCCGAGAGAAGTATAAGGAGACGTGAAATGTGCATGGCTGGTCAGGTATATGCAGCAAAATGTGCTTCGCACAAAGGTAATGCAAAAAAACAGCATGGGCGGGCTATAGAATAGCCAACTGAGCTTAAAAATAGTTAAAAGAGAGGGGCTATTTCTCGCGTATTATGATGTAGTCGAATATCGATGCCAATGCGCGGGTAACATCTGAGGAGGGGAATGTGTCGAGTATTTCCATGGCTTGGGCACGAAAGCGGTCCATTGTGTCGTAGGCGTATTCAATACCTCCGCATTCCTTAGCGTACTCAATAAGTGTGTGAATCTCTTCAGTGGAGAGTTCCTCCTTGCGCGACAGCTGAATCATATCGGCGCATTGTGGATGGTCGGTACGAGAGAGTGCGTAGAGCAAAGGTAGTGTAATCTTGTTCTCGCGGAGATCATTGCCGGTTGGCTTACCTATTTTCTCGTCACCGAAATAGTCGAAGATGTCGTCTTTAATTTGGAAGCAGAGTCCGAGCAGTTCGGCGAAGGTACACATGCTTTGCAGACGTTTGTCGTCAACGTCAACCGAGTATGCCCCTATCTTGATGCATGACACGAAAAGCGATGCCGTTTTGCGGCTTATAATCTCGAAATAGGCTTTTTCATCAAGCTTATGGAAGCGGGCATTATAAATCTGGTCAATCTCGCCAATGGACAATAGTTTACCTAATGTGGCGAGGGCGTTCACGATGCGTATGTCGCCTGTAGATATTGCCTGCTGCAGCGCGCTCGAAACGAAGAAATCGCCCACAAGCACCGCGATATGGTTGTCCCAAAGGCTATTGATGGTGGGTCGGGAGCGCCGCATTTTTGTTTCGTCGACAACATCGTCGTGAATCAGTGATGCGTTGTGCAGCATCTCTACGGCAGCGGCGGATGCAATCACCCGGTCATTGACCTGTCCGAATAACTTTGCCGACAGAATGACGAGTATCGGTCGAATCAGCTTGCCTTTGGATTTGAGATATCCGTCGACCACCTGGTTCATCAATTTGTTGGATGACGACAAAGATTCGGCGATGCGCTGATTGAGCATCTGCAATTCCGTACTGATGGATTGTTGGATATCTTCTAAAGTAGACATTTGCTGAGTAATGATTTGCAAAATTACAAAAAACTTGCATACCATCACGCCTGACTATGATTATTTCACTATTTTTCCGAAAAAACGGGTCGTTGAGATTGTGCGGTGAAAATAGACAGTATTCCATCCGTCGGCTTGCCGACTCGGAAAAAAGTAGTAAATTTGGGGGATTTAGATGCGCGAGTATGGGCAGACGGTTTATGACATTGGTTGTATTTGTTTCGGCGGTTGTGCTGTCGGCTGCGGCTTCGCGTACGTGGGAGGAGGTGGACAGGCTGCCTGTGAGTGCGGTGGAGATGCGTGTGGACGCGCCGGAAGAACCGTACACCATGGTGAGCGACGGGTATGTCTATGTGGCGGTGCGCCAACGCACTACTGTGAAGGTGTTTACCATTCTGGGGCAACTGGTGGTGCAGGATGATTTGCATCCGGGGATATACCGGTATAAGCTTAATTCACGCGGGATATATCTGCTGAAGGTGGGTTCGGTGACACGCAGGGTTACAATCTGATGGCGTGTGATTTCAGAATCAATGCCGGTAGATGAGTGCGGTGGCGAGTGATGCTATGCCTTCCTCGCGTCCAGTAAATCCAAGCCGCTCGGTGGTGGTGGCTTTTACTGATACTCTTTCGGGGGCGATGGCAAGGTCTGCTGCCACGGTAGCTACCATGCTTTCGATAAATGGGAGGAGTTTCGGGGCTTGAGCTATAATGGTTATGTCGACGTTGGCTATCGAGAAGTGGTGGTCAGCAAGCAGCTGCACGACATGACGCAACAGTACGCGTGAGTCGGCGCCTTTGTAGCGGGGATCGGTGTCGGGGAAGTGATAACCGATGTCGCGGAGGGCGGCTGCTCCAAGTAGAGCATCGCAAAGTGCATGCAAAGCCACGTCGGCATCGCTGTGACCGAGTAGTCCGAGTGTATGTGGTATTTTTACTCCACAGAGCCATAGCTCGCGTTGGGGCGCGAAACGGTGTACGTCGTATCCCATGCCGGTGCGGAAATCGGGAATCATCATTTGCGTGGCTTTAAGGTTTTCGTTTTTTATGACGAACGGATGTTATTTGCGTCGTCCGAACAGGTCACGCAGTCCGTCCATGTCGAATGTGAGCGTGAAGCGCAGTGTCTGGTCAAGCGGCGATGTCTGGGCTGTAGCCATCATGTAGGCGGCGTCCAGCCGGAGTACGTTGAGCGAGAAACCGGCTCCGACGGAGAAGTACTGCCGGTTGCCTTTCATGGCGTTTTCGTAGAAGTAACCTGCGCGCAGGAAGAATTGCTGATTGTAGTTGTATTCGGCACCGAGCGACCATGTGATTTCCTTCAGTTCCTCGCTGAATCCACCGGGAGCGTCGGTGAATGACTTGAATATGCCTGTGATGGGTGACATGTTCTCCCATTTTTCAAGCGCGTCGGTGTATTCTTTCTGTTGCTCGATATTCTCGGGTGTGTTCTCTTCTGCTGTTACGTAGTCTTTTTCACGTGGACGTGTGGGTACGAGCAGTTTGTTGAGGTCGAGAGAGATTGCCAAATTATGATAGTCGGCGAGCGGGAACATAAACGATGTACCGAGTCGCAGGTTGGTAGGCAAGAATGCGGGATCCTCACCGTCGTTGTAAGAGACTTTTGTACCGATATTGGATATGTTCCAACCCCAAGAGAACTGGCATTCGTTGCGTCCGATTATTGGGTATGTGGTGTAATATCCGGCTATGTCGGCGGCGAATGCCGATGCACCCGAACTTTGTCCGCTCACTTCTGTGTCGCGGAACCCGAGGTCGGAGTATATGTAGCGGAATACAACACCCATGGAGAATTTTTCGGATAGCTTACGTGAGTAGCCGACGTCGAACGACATCTCGTAGGGGTTGATGGTCTGTGCGTTCTGTGTTCCGTCGGGGTAGCTTGTCGTTACTTCGCCGAGCGAGAAATAGCGTAGTGAAGCACTGAGAGCCTGGTTGTCGCCGCTACCTAATTTCCAATAACCGGCAAGGTTGGCAAGGAAGATGTCGTTGACAAGTTTGCGCAACCACGGAGTGTAGCTTAACGACGCGGCTCCTTTGCCGTAGGCGAAGGCATATTTGGATGGATTCCAATATTGGGAGTTGGCGTCGGGATCTGTTGCCACACCGAGGTCGCCCATGGATGCACCGCGGGCATCGGGTGCGATGTTGAGCGAGTTTACACCGGTCTGGATGGGGTTGAAATCGTCCTTGGGGCTATCGGCAAAAGCGGTGCCCGAAACGAAGAAGCATAAAAAAATGGGCAGGAGAGCTGCCTTTATGAGTTTGTTCATAGACATTCGTAACTGAATTTGCAATGTGCTAAATGTATAACTCAAAAAAAGGCGTTTTATTGTTGATGACTTGTAATGGTTATTTTATTCTTATGTCGAGACATGGATGGTCAGATAGGGTCGCCGATATGTTGTCGCCGATTTTAACTGACAGTCCAACGTTGCTGCGGCATGGCAATATGATGTCGCCCATTTTGAGTGTGGCGTATGAGCTGATGGTGGCTATGGCTTCGGTGATGAGTGTGAGCGGGGACTCGATTATGATGTTGTCGTTGCCTATGGTCATGGTCAGAGGGGTGTTGTCGGCAGGAACCGTAATCCATTGTCCCAGTGTAAGCGCATTGTCAAATAGTCCTGTCACACCGGTGTGGCGTTGTGATGCCGATAAATCGGCGTTGACCGTAACCGGCAGAAGACGCATAGCTATGGTCACGGTGTCGAAATAACGGGGTGCGAATTTTTCGGATATGTTCTTCCCGAGACGTGATATGCGTGCTGCCAGGTAGAAGTCGGCTTGCCAGTTGGTGTCGAAGTCGGGCAGAAACACGGGGCGTCCCGGGAGCGCGATAGCCGAGTCGACGATTATGTCGGTTTCGGGAGGAAGTAGCAAAGGGGAGTCGGGCGTACGGTTGAATGCAATGGCTTTCATCGGTAATATGTAGCTTTTTATTGCTGTTTCTGGGCGTTGAGACGGTTGTACATCACGGCGAGATGCGCGTAGATAGATGTGTTCTGAATCACAATCCCGGGCTGGGTACGTATGCGGAAGGGGGTGAAGTTCCAAATGGCACGTATTCCGGCTGCAACCATAGTGTCGGCTACGGTCTGTGCCTGTTCCACCGGTACTGCCACTATGCCGATTTCGGCTTGGTATGCGTTGCGGCGTTCGGGGAGTTCGTTGATATGGAATATGGGTACATTCTTTATGGTGCTGCCTACGATGTCGGGGTTGACATCGAACCCTGCCACGATGTTGAGTCCGTAACGTTCAAGACCGGTGTCGGATATCAACGCCGATCCGAGTGAACCAACGCCGATCATCACGGCATTGTGCTGGCGTGTGAAACCGAGGAAATCCTTCAGGGCTTTCTCGAGCACAGCCACTTCGTAGCCAATGCGTGTCTTTCCTTTTATGTTGAGAACCGAAAGGTCCTTGGCTATCTGTGATGCGTCGACGTTGAGCTCCTTGGATATGGATGTTGATGAGACGTAGTCGACATGCCGTGACCGCAGCAGGCTCACATAGGCGAGATACCAAGGGAGCCGACGTAAGGTGGGTTCCGGTGGCAATTCACGCGATATGGTTTGTTTAGTCTCTGTCATTGTTCTTTTCTGTATAATGTCCTTATGGTATCAGTGTGCGTGGAATCAGTATGCCTGGCTTCTGCCACCGGAACCGCCCCTGAATCCGTTAAGACCATTGTTGGTGGTGTTACGGTTGTTGCGGTTGTAGTTGCGATTCTTGCCGCGTTTTCCGAATGGGTCGTCGGGGTCAACAGCGGGATTGCCGAATTCGTCGTAGTACTGATCGTCCTCTTCGTCGTATTGGTCGTCGAGTTCGCCACGCTTTTTCTTAGGTTTGTTTTTCTTTATTTCATTGGGTTTCTGTAGCTCAACCGGGGTTTCGTAGATGTCCCAGTTCTGTTCGACATCCCAATTCTTCTTTAGAGTAATCTTCTTTGGGTAATAGTAGACTTCTTCGGGCTGTATGGAATCGAGCAGATTGCCGGTGTCGTAAATTCCGTTTTCGTTTCGGTCCAGGAACAGCCGTGCGTAATAAGTGCCTGGAGTGACGTGGCGGAATATTGCTTTGGCGTTTTCCACAATGGCGGTTTTTACGGGCTTGTCCTGGGAACTTAGCAGTTGCACAACGGCGGGTCCAGGCAGGTTGGTGATGTTGAATGTGATATTGGCATACTCTTCGAGTGCCTTTACCGAGAATTCGAATTTCAGCGGTCCGTTCCATTGGTCGTAGATGCCTGTGGTGCCAAGTGAATCGACGAGCAATCTGTATTTGGTTCCGGGTTCCCAGCTGTAATCGGCCCGCAGGAGCATGGGATTCAGCGAATCAGGCATGTAGAAAACGGGCGTTTCTGTCTCTACCCAAAGTGTATCTTCTTTCACCTCGAGATGTATGGCTTCGGGATTCCATGATTTCAGCGGTTGTCCGGCTTCGAGTTCAAGCCTTGAATAAATCTCAGCAGAGGAGGGTGTGAGCGCGCGGAGATTCATCAGTGTTACGGGAGGTAGGGAGTCTGTGTCTGAATCTTTTTTCTTGTCATCGTCCTTCTTCTTGGATTCTTTCTTCTTTTGTCCGCGGAGAGTGAAATTCAGCGTGTCGGTGGTCCATGACAGCTGGTCGAGAGAGTCGGTGCGCAGATAGCGAGTCTCTACCATAAGCGTATCGAGTTTTATGATAGACGAATCTGTAATCCAATATTCCAGAGTGTCGCGTGTGGGCGATGATTTGAGTACTGCCCAGCGGCTGGCGGGTTCACCATCATGCGGTCCTCCTACGATGGTGAGCAGTGGCAATGTGTCGGAAGGTGCTCCCATCTGAAAACTTAATTTGTTGCGCTCACGACGCTCGTATTTCATGAGGTACTGGGCTTTGTAGTTCTCGTTGAACCATGTAAGCAGTATGTCGTTTGGACCGTAGGCGGTGGCTTGAACGGAAACTATCGAGTCGTTGCCGGAGACATCTTTAAGAGTGTCGGTGCGCATTACGGTAGCCGCAGTAGGTGTGATAACGGTGTCGTAAAATGCTATATCTTCCGTGCGGTCCCACTTGTTGTCGCGGTTCTGGTCGGTGAGCGCAAATATACGGTAGGACCCTTCCTTGAGGTTGCGTAGCGTGAACTGTCCGTACTGGTTGGTCTTGGTGATGCGCTCAAAGGGGAGGTTGGTAATGGCAGAGTCGGAGAGATTGGAGTGTACTCCCACAAGCATGCCTTGCGCCGGTTCGAGGTTTTCGGCCTGGAACACCATGCCAGAGATACACAGTGTGTCGATGGTGGGGCCGGTGGCGAAGTCGAATGCGAATCCGTCGAGTCCGTTCCCTTCGTTCAGGTCACTTATGGCATCGGTGAAGTCAATGGTGTATGTGGCATCGGGTACCAAAGAATCGATGAGCTCGATGGTGACACGGCGTCCAACTGCCGATATTTTGGGCATGTTTTTTTGAGCCGGAGATACGACAACCTTGTTTGTAGGGTCGTCGAGCTTGATGTTTTCGTCAAATTCGATGGTCAGTTTCTCGCGGTTGACGTTGAGTGAGCCGGGTGCGGGGTCGCTCTTTACAAACACGGGTGGCGTTTCGTCGCGCGGTCCGCCTTCGGGTCGTCCCATGCTTGCGCACGCCGCCATGATGGCTGCCACAATCACGGCAAGAAGTAATCGCATATATAGTACCGGATGGTTCATTGTTACGGTTGACGGTTGATTTTATTAGTAAACGCGTTCAGTGGCTCAAAAGGTCATCTAAGTAATAACGGTGCCTGTCTGTTCAAGTCACTTATGGGTGCAAATTTAGGTGATAAGCCGCAAATATGGAATTATTTCAATAATTTTATGCTTTAGTGCCCCGGTGTATTGGCGTTTCGTGAAAATAAGTGTCTAAAAGGGGGTTAAAAAGGAAAAGCATTAGTATCTTTGCATATTAATAGCATCGTGGCGTGGAAGGCTTTTGCCTGAAAGGAGCGTGAGGGTGCTATGTTGTTACTTTAGAGTAGTGTCCAGATATAACTGATGAAACGATTTATCACTATAGGTGTACTCGGTGCGGCTGCGTTGGCGGCACCTCTGCGTATGGTGCCCCAGATAAACAATGCCGATGCGCGGGGATATTTCGCCCGTGGTGTGGCGATGTACCAAGACCGTAACTATAACGGGTGTATAGACCAGTTGTTGCAATTGCGCAATCTGAATGCCACGCCGGATGAACAGCGTGACGCACTGTATTACGTAGCTATGTCTACGTATCATTGCGGAGATGATGAAGCACTGGATTTGTTGCGTGAATATCTGTCGCGCTATCCGCAGTCGCCTATGTGCGGTGATGTGACAATGACCGCAGGTGATTATTTCTTCACACGCGGAATATATGCCGATGCCCTCAAGGAATATGTGAAGGTGTCTCCCGAATCGGTTACCGCCGACCGCGCCGATGACCTTATGTACCGTACGGCTTACTGCTATATGTTTCTCGGAGAATACGGCAAGGCAAAGGGTATGTTCTCCAGGCTGACCTCTACGTCGGTCTACGGTAACGCGGCTAAGTTTTACCTGGCGTATATGGAGTATTCGGAGCGTAACTATGCCAAGGCGATAGAGATGTTTGAGACGGTGGACGTGACACGCGAACCGGGTCAGGCAGCGATGTACTATCTGAGCCAATTGTATTATATGGAAAAGGATTACGGCAAGTCGTTGGCAATGGCGCGTAAAGCTATCGTCTCCGGAGCCGTTCCGGAATTTGAGCCGGAACTGAACCGTGTGGCAGGAGAGTCGCTGTACAATATGGGCGATACTTCGGAAGCGGTTGCCTATCTTCAGAAATATGTGTCGTCAACCGACAATCCGGAGCCGTCGGCATGTTATATGTTGGGTGTATGCCATTACAATGATGCGGACTATGCGACTGCCGCTGAGTTTCTCAAACGCGCGGTGTCGGGGGATAGTGCCATGGGGCAAAGCGCATATCTATATTTAGGTCAGTGTTTTGTGAAGACCGGTAACCGTGACGCCGCCCTTATGGCATTTGAGAACGCGTTTAAAAACAGCGTGGATGTGAATGTGGCTGAGACGGCATTTTATAATTATATAGTGGCACGTATGGACGGCGGTAGAATACCGTTTGGTAATTCGGTGTCGCTTATGGAGGAATTTCTCAGGAAATATCCGGCGTCGCCTTATGCCGATGATATACGTGAAAATCTTGTCTCGGGCTATATGTCGGACAATGACTACGATAGCGCGCTGCGCATAATACGGAATGTGAAGTCACCTTCGGTGAAGATGAATCAGGCACGGCAGCGGGTGTTGTTCATGTTAGGCACGCGCGAGTATGCGGCGTCGAATGTGGATAAGGCTACCGGGTATCTTGAGGAGGCCGCCGAGGTTCGTGGCGGTGAGCCGGATGTGACACGCCAGTGCGCATTGTGGTTGGGCAACTGCTATTTTGACCGTGGTGATTATACGGATGCAGCCGATGAATATATAAAGTATCTGGACGGAGCGCCGGCTAATGACGAAAACAGAGCCTTGGCGTTGTATAACTTAGGATATGCACGCTTCATGGATGAGCGATATGAAGAGGCGTCGACCGATTTCCGTCGGGCGATAGAATCGTCAGGAGCTACCGCTGTCATCAAGGCTGACGCGTACAACCGTTTGGGCGACTGTTGCTATTATGACCGCCGGTATTCAGATGCCGCCGATTATTACAACAAGGCATACTCAAGCAACCGTTCGGCAGGTGACTACGCATTGTATCAGATGGCTGTGATGAAAGGTATGGCACGAGATTACAACGGCAAGATAGCCGGGCTGGACGATATGATGGATAGGTTCCCGACATCGGCGTTGGTGCCGGAAGCATTGCTTGACAAGGCAGAGGCTTATGTGGCAATAGGTAGAAATAATAATGCCATAGAGACATATTCGCAGCTTGTGCGTGAATATCCGTCGACGGCACAGGGACGCAACGGTTACCTGCAATTGGCAATAACGCAATTGGGTATGGGCAACCGTCAGGCTGCTATAGATGCCTACAAAAAGGTGATATATACCTATCCCACGAGCGATGAAGCTATGGTGGCAGTGGAGGATTTGAAACGCATATATGCCGAGGACGGGCGATTGGCTGAGTTTGCTGATTTTGTGAATTCGATACCCAACGCTCCGCGTATCGACCCCTCGCAGCTCGATGCCATAGCGTTCCAGACTGCTGAAAACGAGTATCTGAATCATCAGCGCATAACCAAACTACAGGATTACCTGACTGATTATCCCCACGGCGCTTACGAGGCTCAGACATTGTATTATCTGGCTGAAGCCGCATCGGCTTCCGGAAACACCGCCGATGCCGTAGAGTATGCCGCCAAGATAGCAGTGGAGCATCCCGATGCCGAAGTGGCTGAGGATGCATTGCTGATAAAGGCTGCCGGTGAGCGGGCGCAGGGTAAGTTGGCTTTGGCGTTTGATTCATATCAGGAGCTTGAGCAACGCGCATCGACACCGCGAAATCTGCATGAAGCACGCTTGGGAGAGATGCGTACGGCACTTGACCTCGAGCGTTACAGCGAGGTGATAGCCGTAGCTGACAAACTGCTGGCATCGTCGGCAGCGTCATCGGATGAAATGTCGGAAATAAGGTTCTCGCGTGCGTATGCGCTTGACTGTTCCGGAAATATGGACGAAGCTTATGCCGAGTGGGAAACCCTTGCCGCGAATCCGGCAGATGAGAATGGAGCCAAGAGTGCGGTGTTTATGGGTGAGTCGCTGCTGCGCGCCCATAAGTATGATGAAGCTAAAACGGTGGCGGACCGTATGATAAATAAGGGTACGCCGCATAATTACTGGTTGGCGCGAGCATTTATTGTCCTTAGCGACGCGTTGCGTGCCAAGGGTGATACATTCGAAGCCGATGAATACCTCAAAAGTCTCAGAAATAATTATCCCGACCGTGACAATGAGGATATATTCCGTATGATTGACGAGCGTCTTGTGAAGGAATGACAATAGCTAAAAAGAAATAAAGAAGTGATGACTGTTCTGAAACGATATATAGTTATGGCGGTTGCCCTGATTGCCGGTTGTGGCGTGTGGGGGCAGAGCCTGCAAAAGGAGATTTCGGTTACGCACGAGGATGAGCCGGAACGGCGTGAGGTGAGCAAGCTTGCGCTTAACCCGGTGGTGAGTATCGCGCCTGTGCAAAAGGTACAATTGCCCTACAGTTCACGTCAAGTGAAGGTGTCTGTGTTGCCTTCCATGACAGTGCTGAACCCCGCCGCTTACGGGGATACACTTCCGGTATCGCCATACAGGGGATATGCTGCCATCGGTTTCATGCCTATGTATAATCTCGGAGCTTCGGCGGGATATGAGATAGTGGATACTGACAAGACACGCCTTAACGGATGGGTGCAGTATGACGGCACTACCTACAAAGGGACATATTTCGACGGTGGCGACAAGAGGTACGTGCGCCGGAATACAGCTACTTTGGGGCTGACTCTGCATCAGGCAGTCGGCAGGGAGTCGTTTGTGGATGTCGGTGCTGACTATACATTCTCAAGATATAATACGCCGGTGACATACGGTACGGCTAACCAGAATGTGCACCGGGCTAATCTGTCGGCTATGTGGACTCTTCGCCATGGTGACATGAACTACGGATTGGGTGGAACGTATGGTCATTTCGGCTATGCCAATGCGCTGTTCCCGTCGCATGATGATAATATGATAGACTGGAAGCCGGCACGCGAGAACCGTTTCTCTCTTACAGGATATGTGTCGGGAATGATAGCCGGAGCAAAGGATGCCGGGCTTAAGGTGAGTGTGTCCAATGTGAACAATACAGCACACGGCATAGCCGCTTATCACGACGGAGTACATGCCATAGAGGCGAAGGATGGATTTAATCATACGTTGCTCACCATACATCCATATTACAAATTTGAGGTGCAGCGGTTATTGGTGGAATTGGGTGCGCGTGTGGAGTTGACGTTCAACTGCGGAAAGGCGTTCCATGTAGCTCCGGCGGCTTCAGTGACATGGCTGCCGAGCAGTTTTGTGAAGGCATACGTCAAGGCTACCGGCGGGGAGCGTCAGAATACGCTTGCATCGGTCTTTGATGTGACTCCATACACCTCGCCCTTGGTGGCATACCGGAACTCGCATGTACCCTTGGATGCGGAGGTGGGTGTGACCGTCGGTATGTGGAGGGGATTCCATGCTGAAATCGCCGCCGGTTATTCCATAGCCAATGACTGGCTTATGCCCGAGATGACATTGCCGGACTATTCGATGTTCGCGCCTGTGAATATGAAGGGATACAAGCTGCATCTTGCCGCCGGTTACAATTACCGTAACAGGGTGGATGCCAAGATAACTTATGAGATGGCTCCGCAGAAGTATGACCGTGGCTACTATATGTGGCGCGACCGTGCGAAAACGGTGGTCAATGCCGACCTGCGTGTCACACCTATAGAGCGTCTTGATGTGACCTTGGGTTGGGAATACCGTGGCAACCGTGCGTCGATGGCACGATATATATCGGATGCGGGCGAGTCGGAGGTGCTGCGCACCTCGCTCGGGTCGGTATCCAATATTAACGCCGGTGCGCTGTACCGTATCACCCCCAGATGGAGTGTGTTCCTGAAGGGGGAGAATCTGCTGAACCGTCATTATACACTTATTGGCGGAATGCCCGCGCAAGGTATCACCGGTCTTGCCGGAGTCACATATAAATTCTGAAAAAATCTACCGTATAAATATATAAATCCATGTCGAAAATGGACCAAGAAACTCTCCACACTGAAAAAGCCACACTCTCGGATAGTGTTGTAATAATACCCACGTATAACGAGAAGGAAAATGTAGCTGCGATAATCGATGCAGTGATGAATTTGCCGCATAGGTTTGATGTGCTGATAATAGATGACGGCTCGCCTGACGGGACCGCCGATATAGTGCGTGGCAAGATGTCGGAATATGCCGGCCGTGTCCACATGGTGGAACGTGAGGGTAAGCTGGGTCTCGGTACGGCTTATATAGCCGGGTTCAAGTGGGCACTTGCCCGCGAGCAATATCAATATATCTTTGAGATGGATGCCGATTTCTCACATAACCCTAACGATCTTACGGCATTGTATAAGGCTTGTGCCGACGAGGGTGCCGATGTGGCGGTGGGATCGCGCTATGTGACAGGCGTGAATGTGGTGAACTGGCCCATGGGCAGGGTGCTGATGTCGTATTATGCGTCGGCATACGTACGCATGGTGACAAGGATGCCTGTGCGCGATACCACGGCAGGTTTTGTATGTTACAGGCGCCGTGTGCTCGAGACACTTCAGCTCGATGAAATCCGCTTCAAGGGTTACGCTTTCCAGATAGAGATGAAGTTCACCGCCTATAAGTGCGGCTTCAAGATTAAGGAGGTGCCCATAATATTCGTGAACCGTGTGCTGGGCACGAGCAAGATGTCGAGCGGTATATTCGGCGAGGCGGTGTTCGGAGTAATCAGGCTCAAGGTGGATAGCTGGTTCAAGAAATATCCCCGTCCCTAAAATAGATGTGACAGTTATGGCAAGGACTCTTATTTATAATGTGAACATAGTGAACGAAGGATGCGTGCGCTATGGATATGTGCTTGTGGATGGCGAATTGATAGCCAAAGTCGGCGAAGGTGAGCCGGATTCCGAATTAATGGGTGCCGATACGGTGGTGGATGGCAAAGGTCGTTTGCTTTTACCCGGTATCATTGATACGCATGTTCATTTCCGTGACCCGGGATTGACCCATAAGGCAGATATGGCTACCGAAAGCCGCGCTGCGGTGGCTGGCGGGGTAACGTCGTTCATAGACATGCCCAATACTAAGCCCGCTACGGTGAGCATGGCGGCGGTGGATGATAAAATCAGGCGTGCGTCGGAGGTATCCGTAGCCAATTACGGATTCTTTATAGGTGCTACCGATGATAATATTCAGGAACTTAAGAATGCCGACTATTCACGGGTAGCGGGAGTGAAGGTATTTATGGGCTCTTCGACAGGAAACATGCTTGTGGAGGGCGATGACATGCTTGCCCGCATTATGCAGGAGGTGCCCGCACTCATAGCTGTGCATGCCGAGGATGAGCAATTGCTGAAGTCCAACCGCGAAGCTGTGGTGGCACGCTATGGTGAGGATCTGCCTATGGAGTTTCATCCGGTGATACGTAACCATAAGGTGTGTGTGCGTGCGTCGGAGCGTGCCGTGGGGCTCGCCCGCAAGTATGGGCACAGGCTGCATCTGCTGCATGTGTCCACCGCCGACGAGCTGGAATTGCTCGAGCCGGGTTCGCCCGAGGGCAAGCTTGTTACGGCAGAGACATGTCCGCAATATCTTGCTTTCAGCGATGAACAATATGATATGCTCGGTGCGCGTATAAAGTGCAATCCTGCGATAAAGCGTCCGGCAGACCGTGATGCCTTGCGAGAGGCTGTCCGTACAGGTCGCATCGACACGATAGCCACCGACCATGCACCCCATCTGCTGGAGGAGAAGCGCGGTACGGCGTTGACGGCAGTGTCGGGTATGCCGCTGATACAGTTTTCGCTCACACTGATGCTCCAGATGGCAGAGGAGGGTATGTTTGACGTCGTTGATATAGTAGAGAAGATGGCTCATAATCCGGCTAAGATATATGGCATAGCACGGCGTGGGTTTGTGCGTGAGGGTTATTATGCCGACCTTGTGTTGGTGGACAACGATTGCGAGCCGTACACCATCACCGACCAGTGGGCGCTGAGCCGATGCGGCTGGACCCCGTTGAGCGGACTTACCGTAAGCAACAAGGTGGAGCTTACGATGGTGAACGGGGAGATGGCTTATCGTTTCGGCGTGTTGTTCTCATCGGTGCGCGGCAAGGCGCTGGAATTCGGCGTAAGATAAAGTGCGGTAAAGTTGCGGATATGTCATTTTTATTCAATACCTTTGCCGTAAATATTTGATATACCGAAGAATCTTATAATAATACCAAGAATATACTAAAAAATCAATCATTTCATAACTATAGATATGTTAGCAGAAACTAATGTGAAGACCCTCGATAAGGTTGTGGTCCGTTTCTCGGGAGACTCGGGCGACGGCATGCAATTGGTGGGTAATATTTTCACCAACGTATCTGCCGGAATGGGAAACCAAGTATCGACATTTCCCGATTATCCGGCTGAAATACGCGCTCCGCAGGGGTCGCTTGGCGGCGTTTCAGGCTTCCAGGTGAGTGTTGGAACCAATGTGCACACCCCCGGTGATAAATGCGATGTGCTTGTAGCGATGAACCCTGCCGCCCTGAAGCAGAATGTCAAGCATGTGAAGGCTGGTGGAGTGATAATAGTGGACATAGATTCATTTAAGGAAGCCGACCTGAAGAAGGCATTGTTTGAAACCGATGATCCTTTCAAGGAACTTGGTGTGAACGCCCAGGTGCTTGATGTGCCGGTGACCTCCATGACCAAGGCTGCGCTTGCCGATAGCGGCTTGGATAACAAGAGCATAATCAAGTGTCGCAACTTCTTTGCATTAGGCTTGGTATGTTGGTTGTTTGACCGTCCGATGTCGGGTGTACAGCATTTCTTAAATAAGAAATTTGCAAAGAAACCGGCCATCCTGGATGCCAATACCAAAGTGCTGAATGCAGGATATGATTACGGTCACAACATACATGCGTCGGTATCGACTTACCGTGTGGAGAGCAATGAAGCCTGCCCCGGTGTGTACACTGATATCAACGGTAATACCGCTACCGCATGGGGGCTGATAATGGCTTCGGAGAAGAGCGGTCGCCCGCTTTTCCTGGGTAGCTATCCTATAACCCCTGCTACCGATATACTTCATGAACTTGCCAAACGTAAGGATTTGGGCGTGAAGGCTGTGCAGATGGAGGATGAGATAGCCGGCGTGTGCTCGGCTATCGGAGCATCGTTTGCAGGAAATCTTGCCGTGACATCGACCTCGGGTCCCGGTCTTGCGCTTAAGAGCGAGGGTATCGGTCTCGCTGTTATTGCTGAGTTGCCGTTGGTGGTAATCGACGTGCAGCGTGGCGGCCCATCGACCGGTTTGCCTACCAAGACGGAACAGACCGACCTCATGCAGGCGCTTTATGGCCGCAATGGCGAATCGCCTGTGGCTGTGGTGGCTCCTGCATCGCCTACCGATTGCTTCACCATGGCATTCGAGGCTTCCCGTATAGCCATTGAGCACATGACACCGGTAATATTGCTTACCGATGCATTTATAGGCAACGGTTCGTCGGCTTGGCGTATCCCTGACGCGGATGAGTATCCTGAAATAAAACCGCCGTATGTTCCGGCTGACAAGATAGCAGAAGGGGCATGGCGTCCGTACGACCGTAATGAAGAGAATCTGGTGCGTTACTGGGCTATCCCCGGAACCGAGGGTGCGATGCACCGTCTGGGCGGTCTGGAAAAGGATTACAAGACCGGAGCCATAAGCACCGACCCTGCCAATCATGAACGCATGGTGCAGACGCGTCGTGAGAAGATAGCCCGCATAGCCAATGATATTCCCGGACTTGAAGTGATAGGACCGGATGATGCCGATGTGCTGTTGCTCGGCTGGGGTGGCACTTACGGTCATCTGCGTACAGCCGCAAGTGAGCTGTGCAAGCAGGGTAAGAAAGTGGCATTTACCCATTTCCGCTACATCAATCCGCTTCCCGCCAACACAGCCGATGTATTGTCGCGCTATAAGAAGGTGATAGTTGCCGAATTGAATACTGGTATGTTTGCCGACTATCTGCAAAGCCGTTTCCCCGAGGTGAAGATGGCTCGCATAAATAAGATTCAGGGTCAGCCCTTCCTGGTGGAAGAGGTGATGGATGCCGTAACTAAAATAATGGAGGAAAAATAAGATATGGAACAGACTGCATATACTCCCGCACATTATAAGAGCGACCAACCGGTACGCTGGTGTCCCGGCTGTGGCGACCATGCCATACTTAATTCGCTCCATAAGGCTATGGCTGCCCTCGGTGTTCCGCCGCACAAGACAGCTGTGATATCCGGTATAGGATGTTCGTCGCGCCTACCTTATTATATGAATACCTACGGATTCCATACCATACATGGTCGCGCCGCAGCGATAGCCACAGGTTTCAAGGTGGCTAATCCGGAGATGACGGTATGGCAGATTTCGGGTGACGGCGACGGACTTGCCATAGGTGGTAATCACTTTATCCATGCCGTGCGCCGTAACATAGACATAAACATGCTCCTGCTCAACAATAAAATCTATGGGTTGACCAAGGGGCAGTATTCACCTACATCTGACCGTGGATTCGTGTCTAAGTCATCGCCTTACGGCACGACTGAGGATCCGTTTATTCCGGCTGAACTGGTGTTTGGCGCACGTGGCAATTTCTTTGCCCGCAGTATAGATGTGGAATTGCAGATTTCACAGGAGGTACTCTTAGCCGCCGCTCAGCATCATGGGGCATCGGTGGTCGAGATTCTTCAGAACTGTGTGATATACAACAATGGCATCCACAACCGTATTACCGACCGCGAATACCGTGCCGACCGTACCATACATCTGGTGCACGGCGAGAAGATGCTTTTCGGTAAGAACAAGGAGAAGGGACTGGTACAGGATGGTTTCCTGCTTAAGGCTGTGGAAATAGGGACTGAAGGTTATACGATGGATGATGTGCTGGTGCATGACGCTCACACACCCTCCAACTTCCTGCATCAGCAGCTTGCAATGATGGACGGCACCGATCTGCCGCTTGCCATAGGTGTAATACGCGATGTGGATTCACTGACCTATAATGATGAGGTAGAGCGCCAGGTGGCTGAAGTACGTGTCGCCAAGGGATTTGACTCGCTTCGCTCGATGATTCTGGCAGGTGAGACCTGGGAGGTAAAATAACTCCGGATACTGATACAATAAAACTGGTATAATAAATAGGAATCAGCCATTTAGCTTTCGGTTAAATGGCTGATTCTTTTATCGGTTAAATGGCTGACTCTTTTGTGTGTCTGTGATTAATGATTTACAGCTGCTATCGCTGTTGCTTCATGTATGCGAAGGCTTGGTCGGGGGCGGGGTCTTTCATTATGACGGTGCCCTCGGAGTCGAGGATGTATAATGTGGGTGAGCCGGGGAGGGAGTAAAGTTCGTTGTCGAGTATGGGTGTGGTGGCGAATCCTACCGTCCATTCCGCGGGCAAGGTATCTTTGGTACGAGTCCAGGCATCGCGGTCGTTTTCGGCATCGATGGCTATTATCTGTTTATCCGGAGAAAGGGGAAGGGATGCCGCCATGTCCATAATCTGCTTGCAGTGCTCGCATTCGGGGTCATAGAATATGAGCATGGTTGTCCGGGCTTTTTTTAGGGAATTATGGAGTGATGCGGGGATGCCGTCGCGGTTTATGTATCGGAAATCGGCAGCTTGGATGCCCGGACGATTTTTCATGGCTTCGTCAAGGCGATGACGGTACCGGATTTTTTCGATGTCGGGTAACTGCTGAGATTTCAGAATAGAGTGCAGGAAGAGGATGTACATCTCTTCGTTTCGCATTGGGGAATTGGGGTGGTCGAGATATGACTCTGCAAAATCGGAGATGGTGTGGAACATCTGCGGGCTGCGGTCGGCACGTTGCATGAGTGTGTCGACGGCTTCCACTGCCTTATGTTCGGGAGCCAAGGATAGTATGGCAATGAAGTTGGAGAAATGCTGTTCGATGAATGCAGTGTCGGAGATGAGGGATGCGTTCGAGAAATCAATCGCGTCCCAATAATGGCAAGCAGCGTATGCGGCGCGGTCCTCCACATTACGCAAGGAGTCGGGTACAGAGGGGAGATAGCTGTCGGGTTGAGCTGTGGCTGTGGCGGTTGCCGGCGCAGCTTCGTTATTTACCGATTGGCTACGGTCGCGGCACCCTGAGAGTGTCGCGACCGTGAGTATGAATAGTGATATGGTTATTGTGACAGGTTTCATATAGCGATGGGCTAACGTATTATGTCTCGGACACATTTAATGTAATATCCGCTACCGGAAACATCGAATGCCGCGCCGTGGTTTGGAGTGTCGGAGTTGCCAATTACTCCCATCACGCGACCGGAAGAGAAATACTCTTTGGTACAAGTAAGATATTCGCCACGCGTTGACAATTGTCCGACGTTGAGTATTGACATCAATTCCACTTGATTCGGTACGCGCCAGCCCTGTTCGCCATTGACATTGTACTTATCACAAGGGTTGTTGTTGGTCAAATATTCAAACCAATTTGCTGTAGTATAGGAGTTGTATAAGTCAGTATAGGTGGTGCCGCCTAAATTGAGGTCATCATCGGGTTTATATTCCATATACTTATAAGGTCGGTTATAGTCGGCGAGTTGAGTCGTATTTTCCCTGACTTTGTGAACCGGGAGCGATTCGGCGGTGAAATCGCGCAATATTTCATCGGAGTAAAGGAATCGTATCACATTTTCATCATCGAGTTTCTCCACGACAAGTGCGTAATCGGACGATGCGGGTGTCATATCCGACATGTCATTACCGAGATAGCGTATGCATCTTACTTTTTGCGGATGTGAGCAACCTCCAATCCAACCGGTAGATACTCCTTCTTCTGCCCAAAGCTGGTCTTGATCTATCGATGCGTAATGGAATGCCGATTTAATGTCGTAATCAGTGTCGTTATTCCATGGGTCTTTGGTATAGTCTGAAAAATTAATGAGAGGTTTGGGCATAGATGCCGTACCAAGAACCATGCGTACGTATTGGTCAACTTTCGGAACTATCCATCGAACCTCATTGGCATCTATAGTACCGTTGCCGTTCAAATCGCGATTGCGGTTAAGGCAAGCATCGGCTACCCACCTCGATTCCGAGTAAACATTTGACGAGCCGCCGTGGTGCGTGGCGGTAAACCCACCGGCGTTTCTGACATCGACCACTCCGGTTTCCACGCCGTTAGCCATAAGCGGTGCCGTGCCGGAGTCAAAGCCGGAGATATAAGTATTCCAAACCCTGTCGCTGTTCACTTTACCGAAGTAAGTGTAGTTGAGCTGTCGGGCATCGTAGGCTAATTCCGTTGAAGAGAAATTGGTGGAGTGCATCCGTAACGGTATGTTCTCCAGTTCATTGACGTGTTCGGTGCCGAATATGATGCCATTGACGGTGGTACTGGTCGAATAGAAGCTGTGTATTGACTGCTGGCGAATGGCGTATTTGGAGTTGATGATAACCGATTCGGCATCGGTACTTTTGTGTTCTTCGACCTTTAGCCAAAATATACGTGCAGGTAGATTGACGTATTTCTGCCAATTGGCTGAAGTATTGCTATGGAACTCGTCCTCGTAGACATATTCATTGACGAATACGGTGTACCACCTCTGTGTGTCGTCGAGAGTGGTAGCGTTGTTGTAGGCAGGATATTGGGCTATGTCGTTGAGGTCCGTCAGACGGAAAGTACTATTAGTACTTGTGGCACCGCTGCCGGTATATGGTTTGTATGGTGCCAATACGTTCTCTCCGGAAGTGGGCCGGAGCTCAATCCAGTTGTAATATTTTTCGGCGTATTGGCTGAAGTTGTCGCTATTGATGTCAATGTAGCTGTCGGGACCGGTGTAGACGCGCAGCTGCCAACGGGCGTCCTTGCGCTCGTTGTTGGATAGAGATATATTGTAGGCGGAGTAGTGGGCGTCGGATTCAAAATATTTGGTGGTAACGAATGTGACAGTCCCTTCAGCCCCATGTTCGAAAGGAGAGTCTTCATTAATAGCCTCGACAATTATTTTGTCGATATTCTCCACTTTCACGTTGTAGGTGTATTTGGAGTTTCTGCGACAGTTGAAGTCCATAAGTTTTTCGGTGGCATCGCCTTCACAGTATCCCAGGTGTATGGTGTACAAAGCGTCGACGGATGTCATCTGGCTATTATCGCCGAGTTGCGAAGAGGTGGCACCCGGAGCCATCTCCATTTTCACCTCGAGTTGGACGTATGTGGCGCAGTTGTTGGCTGAAATCTCGCCTTCTTCACCAACAAGGGCTGTATATATGCCGGTGTTGCGTCCATCAGGGTATTTGCGTTCGTTTTCGCGTTGGGAGTATGAAGATAATCCGTCAACGGCATGCCGGCGGTTTTCGAGCTGCCACCAGTCGAATTGATATCCACCATCTATTTTACGGAAGTCGGCACTCAGCAAACTTGGTGAGCGCATGTAGTTAGCCTGCGCTTCAGCCTGTGTCTCGGAGTTTGCTGCCGTTTTGCCAATGATGTCGACGTAGTCGCCGGCATTAGTGTCATCGAACTGTCCGTTGGAGTGTCCGTCCTTACGCTCAGCAAGCCATGATACAGCGGGAATGTTGTAGATTTGTGCGCGAACAATCTCGAAGGATTTAATTTTGTCGGAATTGTAGGTTATGTTGAAATTGTTCTGCGAAATCAGGCGTCGGAAGTGTATGGAGCCGTTGAGTCGGGATGTGCCACCTGATGTGGGTGCCACATAGGTGAGCGTGTTGGTGAGCTCATCGGCGCGGTCAGATGTTATGGGGTGGTTTTCGTTGGCTGTAGGTACGAAAACGCCTTGCATGGGTAGGTTGCCGGTGGGTGTGCCTATGGACCCGACATTGCCAGAGCCACGCCGGTATGCTATGTTTTTAAAGTCATCGAAAGTGAGGTCATCGCGATTCAGGAGGGTGATTAGTTCGGTGGCTTCAGTGGTGCCGCCGTCACCGTACATTACGCCGTAGTTGCCCACGGGGTTTGCCACAGCCGCGATATAATAATTGCCGGAAGTGATATCGAGTGGACCTAATGTCCTGAAATCGGAATCGGGAGAGCCTATGGGTGTCTGCTCGCCGAATGTAAACTTATAAGCCAGTTGTCCATTGCTGTTGAAGAACCCGAGCCAAATGGAGCTTATCTCCTTGTCTTTGCCGGCTTGCATGTTGGCACGAGACTGCAATGTCATGTTTCCTACATTAGTGGATATGGAGATGCTTGCGGGACGCCCCTCAATGATTTCTCCATTGTAGGGCGTATCAAGGTCATCGGCACAACCGGAAAACATCAGAGACATGCCGATGAATAGTGTGGAAAGATATATGCTGAGTTTCATTAAAGGAGTATCTTGGTGTTAGTTAAATGATATGTCGCCAGATGTGACGGTGTTCCACTCGCATACAGTGTAGTCGAGCTCTATCACGGACTGCTCCGACATGGTGACGGTAAACTGGTAAATGTGGTTTCGAGCCATGTCACGTTGCGGCATCACACGGTCGAGGTAGATGGTGTGGTTCCTGCGCTCGCCGTCGTCGCTTAGTGTTACAATATCCAGATATGGTCTGGTGCCGGAATTTCTCATATCCCAAACAGCCGCTTCGGGTGTATAGCAAGAGAACGCGTAGTACTGTTTACCGTCGGCATCGTTGGTAAACTGATGCTGCCGGGTGGGTATGTTCAGCAGTGCATTGTGCCATGCACCGACGGGTGACGGTTTGGTGGCAGTTTCGACGGTAGCGGTTCCAATAGCCCAAGTGGGGCATTGGCTTACGGATGGCATGTATGCTCCTTTGCCTGTTCCGCTGCAGAAACTTACACTTTCGATGTGAGTGGGTGAGGGGAGTCGGTCCTGGAACCGTATGCCATCAAGAATACGAATCTTTGCCATGGCGCGCTGCATGCTAATCTCGCCAAGGTCAATGGTGTTGTCGGGCGAAGAGGCATTGTCGAGTTGAGCCTTGCTTACAGTCATTTTTTGCAATCCAGCCATTGGGATATGGCGTTTGCCGTCAATGTCGGGAATCCATGGTGATGCGCTGTCTTGAGAAATCAAGCCGTCGAAAGAGAAAGCTCTAAGCATGTCGCTTATCTCGCGGAGCGATTTCATGAAAGTCCCGTTGCCGACAGGGTCGGCTGCCAGGTCGGAGCGGTTAATGCCACGAGTATTGGCGATCGCCAATAGGTAGAAGTTTCCGCTGTTGCCTGCGAAATCGAAGTATGAGCGGTTAATCTTGGTCACAACACGGTATTCGCCGTTGTCGGCATTGACAGCCGTGAGTGTGATATCGGAGGGTGAGAGAGTCTTTATGCAATAAGTATCCTCATCGAGGAACATCAGTGTCAAATCGTTTTTATCGATGTGGTTTTCAGCAGCGGATGCGGTTTCGTCGGGGTGTCCTGAAGGGTCGTCGGTAGCTGAAGCCCTTGACAGGCTGTGTGATTCAGCCGTTCCTTGATTGCTGATGGAGAGAGCGAGCCAGACGTCGTGTCCTTCAGTGTATCCGGGGCGGTCCTCCACGCACAGCGATTCATCGTCGACACATGATGCCATGGCTGCAACCGCCAGCACGGAGAGTGTGGCACGCATGCAATATAGGTATATGTAGTGACTTAGTTTCATTGTAAAGATTAGCTTATAGTGTTTTTTTGCGGGAGGGTCGGGATTAAGATGCGGGTCCTTCGTTGCGTATTATATGCCAATTGTTGATAATGATGTTGGCTTTAATCCAGTGTCCTGATTCGTCGAGGAAGAATGTCATGTTGTATTGGTCCTGACGGTCCAGGTATTCCTGGTCGCTGAGGTCGGCATACTCATATCCTTTGACCAGCAGAGCGTATTCGTTGATAGGAATCTGCAATACGGTGCGGTTTTCCTTTTTGTTGGTGATGGTGAGTATGGGATTGTTGTCCATCATGAGTCGGGAAACCGCAAATTCGGCGAGTGAAGCGCCAAGTACGGCACGCGAAGGCAGTAAAGCCTGTGTAGTGGAATATGTGGTTCCCGGCGGACGTGTTGGGTTGGTGTTGATATCGACCGAACCGCTGTGGGTGAAGTGCGGGCGGTAAGTAATGGGCGATGTATCACGGATGGTGTTGTCGTGATTGAGCCAACCGTTGCCGTCGGTGATGGTGAATTCAAAGTCATCAGCCACGACCGGATCACCGGATAGGTGCTGCAGTACGATGCGTACGGCATTGGTATTCTTTTTCAGGTTTACGGTGGTGCGGTTTGGCTTGCCTTCAGTAGCGTAGGGGAGCTCCACGTGTTTCATGCCGTGGAAGAGGTTCAACCTGTCGTCGACCATGCTGTTGGCATCGCGGTGCAGATAGCAGTGGAAGTCCTCGAGAGTCGAAACTCCGGTCTCTCCAGTGGCAATATCGAAATGGTCGGGGTATTCACCAGCCCATACGAGTATGTCGTAGCTGCCGGGATTGACTTGCAGGCGAATTTCGTTGTTGCTTGTGAGCTGACTGTGAGTAGCGTCGATGCGTCGAGCGAGTTTGCCTGTCTTGGAGTCGAATGCCAAAAGTGTCACGTATTCCACTTCCGAATCGAATGCATCGGCTTTTTTCAGGTTGTAGTCGTACGTAAGTTTGATGAGGTTATTACTGGTATTGCAATTGCTGTCTTCAAAAATAGAGTTGCAACTGCTTGCCAAAACAATCGTTGCCATTGATATGGCAGCTGTCGCCCAGTTCGTTAATATATTTTTTGGCTTCATGACCGGTTTATATTATATGAGTGTTGATTTTTCCGAAGTGGTGTCTTTTAAAGATATATGTTGTAGCCATGGCTGTGCTTAGGTCAGTGCCGTTGCGCGTTGCCGGGCTTGTGAATAGTCAATTTCAGGAATCATGCGTGGCTTTGTAGGCGGTGCATGAGTGTGAGTTAAGAGAAGAGAGTTTCTTTAGAGAGTAAGTGTGGAGATATAGTATAAATCTATAATAAGTAATGAAAAGCCGGCCCCGGCATGGAGCCGGCTTTTCGTTGTATGGGTGCTGTGTGCGTATCGGGTACGAACACAAGGGGTATTATTCGAGAACGATGGTGTTGCTTACGAGCTTCCAGTTGAGAACGTTGACAGTAGCAGCTACGTAAGTTTCTGTTTCGTCTTTGGGATTTTCAGGTTCATTGCCCGGAACGCCGAGACCAACTACACCAGTGAATATGTTTTCATAGATGTGGTTACGAACAACACCGTAGAGTGCGGTACCGTCGGCGGTAGTGGCGTGTTTGATGTTGACATTGTATGAAGTCAAACCGTTCTGCCACCAGCTGATGCCGTTGAAGCGGTCGAAGCGGTAGTTTTCAGTCTCGTTGAGTTTCACAGAAGCAATCCATTGGTTGGGGTTAGCGTTGTCAGCTACCAAAGTGATGTCATCGGCAGTCTTGTTGGCACCGGTGTTCTCAATATTGTAAGCGTTGGCAACCATCTTCTTGAATTCGGCAGTCTTGTAGTAACCACCTGCCCAGTAAACGAAGTCGAGGGGAGTGTTGCCGTCAGCGTCGGTACATACTACACCGCGAACAACAACCGAAGTGACGTTGGTGGTACGGTCGCTTGCCGATTCGGGGGTAGAAGCCCAAGCGGTGTTGGGGTATGTGTAGCGTATGTTTTCAGTGGGTTTTGCCGTGTTGTAGTTACCTAATGTGAACTGGGTGCTGCTGTAGATATCGTAAGTCTTGTTGAAGAGACCGGATTCGTCAGCGGGGGTTATAGCCCAGTAGCAACGGTGGTATTCGGGAGCATTCCAGTTGGGGAAATAGTCGCCGTCGGCATCAATGTCCTTGAAGAGTTTTGCTTTGGTGTAGCGGTTCTTGAGCTGCCATCCGTTGAGGTTGACGTAGAGGGTAGTTTCTTCAACCTGACCTTCGGCATTGGAGAAGTTGAATTTAACCTTTTCGGGGTTGTCACCGGCTTTCTGGGGCTGGTAAACATCGAGACCAGTCACGCGTACTTTTGCAGCCAGGCGCTCCACGTATATGTTAACGGGGTTAGCCTGAGCGGCAACAGCTGATTCAGCGAGGTTCTCATCTTCAATCTTAGTAGCGATGACTTTCTCACCATCCTTGATGTAAGTGGAGTTGGTCATGACGAATGTACCCCAGTCGAGAGATTCACCGGTGGCTTTTGAACGGATGATATTGGCGGCATCACGCATGGTCTTGTTGGCGAGTTCCTTGAATTCGCTTTCGGTGAGGTTGGCTGCACAAATCATATACGAGGGAGTTACGCCCAAATACGGAGAAGTGGGCTTGCCGAGCACGAGGACACCGTTTGCGGTCACTTCGTTACCGTCCTGAGTGTTGGGGGTGAGGGAGATTGGTTTTACCATATTGGTGTTGGAGAGTTCACCGTTTACGTTTGATGCAACGAGAGTGAAGGGTTGCTGATTGGCGTTGAAGAAGTAGAAACGGATATTTTCAGCAGAGATGGCGTTTTCGTTGCCTACACCTTCTTCAAAGCCTTCACCGGCAGCACGCGAGGTGTTGGAGGGGTTGAAGATGCGAACAGAGATGTAGCGGTCGCCTACGGATGAGTTTTCGTTGTTCTCACCGCCGGCAGCCGGTTCGTCGTTTGAGCAGGATGCCATTGTAGCACCCATGAGGAGTGCAGCGAATGCACCCAAGAAAAATTTAGTTGTTTTCATCAGTTAATAAATGGTTTATTAGTTTTTTTGAATAGATGATTTATGTTAAGAGTAATATAAATATATATGTGTGTGTTGATGTGTGTTTTAGTCAATGAGTTTCAAGTCCTTCAGTTGCTGAAGTGCGTTGGCGGCTTCGTCAATGCCTTGCGTGCGTGCCGATTCCAGCAGAGATACGGCATCGGTGTATCGAGCCTGCTTTGCCGCGAGGATTCCGCGGAGGTATGTGGCTTTGGGAGAGTCACCGGCTTTGTTGAGATAAGTCTCAGCCGGAGCCAACTCATCGCGTTGCAATGCAATGGCAGCCATGTTGGTATTGGCGATAGCATCGTGGGGATACATGCGAACGGCGAGTTCAAAAGCCTCACGGTATTCATCTGATGCGGGGTCAAGGCTGTTTGCCACCACGTATATTTCGTTGAGCGACAATTTCTGCGGAGCGTTTGCCATGACTTCCTTTATTTCCTCGACAGATGTGAAACTGCGTATCACATAGTCAATGGTGTAATCCGATCGGCGCAGTCTGGGGTAAACGTCTTTGAGCAGGAATGCGTATTGCTTGGGGAAATTCTTTTTCAGTTTCTGTTCGCGAGCGTCGGGTGCGAGAGTGTTGTCGTCAATCAGGCTGATGATGGCATCCTTGCCGTCGATGTCGGATTTGGTCAGGTAGTTGTGGAGTCCTTCCCAATTCTCAGCCACCCAATCGGTGTGCATTACATTGGCGTCGAAAGCGTATAGGTTGCGTACGTATTCGGCGAGTGAGTTTGCACGACCTCTGGCAAGCCGTTCGTTGTTGGCGTATGATCCTTCGGGCGAAGCGTATCCCACGATTTTAATGGATGTGATTTTAGAATCGGGGTCGTTCTCGACGATGTCGATAGAAGCCCTGATTTTGGCAATCTCCTCGGGGTTGCGACGATAGTCGGGCGAAATGTCTGTGCGGTTGACCAAAAAGTCGATATAGGCGGTTCCCTTGGCGGAACGGGTCTTGACGAATTCGGCAGGAGGAGTCTCCAGAATGAATATCGGAGAGAACACACGTTCCACAAAGTCGATTTGAGCGATTTCGGATTGATTTCCGTTGCCTAAGGTTATGCCACAGTTGCATTCGTCAGCCACCAGAATCAGGCGGGACTGCTGCATCCATTGCTGATACGGCGCTGATGCCGAATAGCTGATGTTGTCTTTCTTGCGTGCCAGCAAGTCGGGTACGGTAACGGTGTTGTGCCGCTGATTCTGTATGTAACGGTTGTGTCCAGCGATAACGAAAGTGGGCAACAGCACTTGATTGGTGCCGTCGGTGATCACGGGGGTATATTTTATTTCACGGTCGCTGCCGAGCTTGATGTCCGATGCGTCGATGTTCATGGACACGATGATTGCGGTTTCGGTGTGTTCGATGTTAGTATCGGATACCTTAACCGATGCCGGGGCGTTTGCTGCCGCAGCGATAGCGACCATAGCTGTGAATATAGTAGTCAGGCTTCTCATAGAGCGTTTTGATGGATTAAATGCTTGTGCTTATTAGAATACGTACACGAGATTGATGGCAGCCTTTGTGGGACCTACGTAATTGTGTACTTGGTTAGACTTGATTTTACGTCCGCAATCCTTACACTCGTATGTGTCGTAACGAGTGTATGCCCATCCGAAGCCTATTTCGGCTTCGATGCTCCAATGGCGGTTGAGCAACCAGGTGTATCCGTAGGCTATGCCGGCACCGGCAAACCATCCTTGGTAGCGGTGGTCGGCGAGCGGTTTGGCATCGTTGTTGAGGAATTTAAATCCGTGTCCCCATTGCCCCATGTTGTATTCGCCTGCCAGCAGGTGCGCACCGATGAAGTGTCCACCGAGTGCTTCGCAGAACCAATATCGAGCTTCGGGTTGAATGAGCCAGTGTTTCCATTTCTTACCGTCGGAAAGAGTCCAGGGATTGTAGTTGCCGGACAGGTCAAGACTCCATTTTGGTGCTATCTGAACTTCGGCACCGGCATTGATGGTTAATGTCGCATCGTACAAGAGATTCGTTTTTACGGCAATGTCTTGTGCTGCGGCGTTGTTTAAGCATACGGCGCACAGCAGTGTCGCCGCGACAGAAAATAATTTCATAAAGAATGATATGATTTGGTGTTGCCGGGTAATCCCGGAATCCTGAATGTGTGCGTATATATTTTCCTCCGAATTTATTTTCGGAAGGTTTGGATTGTGTATTGTATTGATTTTAAGTGAGTTGCGTGGGGGGGGTAATTTTTGTCTCCTTGTCGCTAATAATAAGTGGAGATATGTGGTTAAATATATTCGGCATGTGTGCTAATGAATAGTTTAGATTGTTATTTAAAAAGTGTGTTTGCCAAGTATAGCAAACGACATGAGAGTCTATGATTTTTTAGTGAATGTGTTTTTATAGTAATACGCAGTAAATAATACATTGTACCTATTTCGAATGCAAAAGTAGTCAATTCAGGGGCGAAAAGCAAGGGAAACGGTGTGAGTTAATGTTTTTTAACGCGTATTTAACTTAGTGAGCCTGTGGTAGATGAATCCGGAAGCGAGGATATGCTTGGGGCGGTTGCCCCGTTATTTGCGGGGGTGTGGGGATTTTAGTAACTTGCAGCTTGAAAAAGTGTGTGCCGGATAGTTCCGGTATGCCATCACATCTGTTATAGTATGGAAGATAAACGATTGTTTTTGCTCGATGCATACGCGTTGATATACAGGGCGTATTATGCTTTGATACGTTCGCCGAGAGTTACATCCAAGGGATTCAACACTTCGGCAGTGTTCGGATTCTGCAACACGCTTGACGAGATTCTCCGAAAGGAGAACCCCACGCATATAGCGGTGTGTTTCGATCCGGCGGGAGGTCATACATTCCGTCATGAGGAATATCCCGAGTACAAGGCACAGCGTGATAAGCAACCGGAGGATATAACAGCGTCCATACCTTATATAAAGGAGATTCTCGAAGCTTACCGCATACCGGTGATAGAGGTGGAGGGGTATGAGGCTGATGACGTGATAGGTACGCTGTCGCGGATGGCTGAAGCCGAGGGATTTACCACATACATGATGACGCCCGACAAGGATTACGGGCAGTTGGTCACGGACCGGGTGCTGATGTACCGTCCGGCACTGCGCGGCGAGGGATTTGAGGTGCGCGGCCCACAGCAGGTGTGTGAGCGCTACGGCATAAGCAATCCAAGCCAGGTGATAGACCTTCTTGCCCTTGAGGGTGATGCCAGCGATAATATACCGGGGTGTCCCGGGGTGGGCGAGAAGACTGCCGCCAAGCTGATAGCCGAGTGGGGCTCGGTGGAGAACCTGTTGGACAATACGGCAAGCCTGAAAGGTGCGCTACAGAAGCGCATCGTGGAGAATGCCGAGCAGATACGATTCTCCAAATTCCTGGTGACAATCAAGACCGATGTGCCGCTGGGGGATGTAACACCGGATTGCTTGATACGTAAGCCGGAGGATGTGGATAAACTGATAGCGGTGTACCGTAAATTGGAATTCCGTACATTTATCAACCGTCTCAGCGCGTCGGCGAAGACCGATGCGGCGCAGCCGGCTACAGTGCCCTCGATGGGTTCGCTATTTGACTTGCCCGATGATACGGTGACGGAATCTGTGACGGAATATAACACAATCGCTACTACAGACCATCTGTATAACATAGTATCCACACCTGCTGAGGTTGCCGAAGCGGTGAAAGCTGCCGCTGCCAAGGAGTGTGTGGGTGTGTGCCTTGCCGCCGACGGCGATGATGCCATGACGGCGTATTGGAAGGGGATGGCAATAGCCCTGTCGCCGGGGCGCGCGGTATATGTGCCGTTGCGGGATGACCGCAGCGAGATGCTGTCGGTGCTGTCGCCGCTTTTCGCGTCGGGTAGTGTGGTGATAGTGAGTCATGACGTGAAGCGTGACTATCTTCTGCTGAAACATGCCGGCATAGAGTGGGCGGTGCGTTATTATGACACTTCGGTGGCACATTACCTTGTGGAGCCGGAGATGAAGCATGTGCAGGGGGTACTCTCCATGAAGTATCTTGACTATGAGATGATGCAGCCTGCGCCTAAAGGAGATGCCGATACGCCGCAGACGGCTGCCGACCGCTGTTGCGAACAGGCTGATGTGGCATTGCGGCTGATGCCGCTGCTGCAAGCCGATATAGAACGCGAGGGGTTGGCTCCTCTGTTGTCGGAGATAGAGATGCCACTGATACGTGTGCTCGCCGAGATGGAGTGGACCGGTGTGCGGGTGGATATCAATGAGCTTGCCGAATTGTCGCGCAGGTACACCGAACGTCTCCGCGCCATGGAGCAGGAGGTGTATGCACTCGCCGGATATGAATTCAATATAGCTTCGCCAATGCAGGTGGGCGAGGTGCTGTTCGGCCAACTTAAAATAGATTCGGGCGCCAAGCGAACGAAGAAGGGTGCGTATTCCACCACAGAAGAGGTGCTGGAGAAGTACCGTATGCAGCATCCGATAGTGGACCTGATATTGAAAATACGCGCGTTGCGCAAACTCCTGACCACTTATATCAACGCGCTCCCCGCGCTGATAAATCCCGCCACGGGCAAAATACATACATCGTACAACCAGACTGTGACGGCGACTGGCCGAATATCGTCGACAAATCCCAACTTGCAGAATATACCTGTGCGCAGTGATGACGGCAAGGAGATACGCCGTGCTTTCATACCTGATGCGGGCGATATAATAATGAGTGCCGACTATTCGCAGATAGAGCTGCGACTGATTGCCGAGCTGAGCGGTGACGAGGGTATGGTGGAAGCATTTATCTCAGGCGAGGATATACATAGGGCGACTGCTGCAAAGATTTATCACGAGGAGCTCGCGGATGTGACCGACGACCAGCGGCGCAGCGCCAAGACGGCTAATTTCGGTATCATATACGGTATATCGGCTTTCGGACTGTCGGAGCGTCTCGGTATATCGCGTGTGGAAGCCAAGGAGCTGATAACCGGTTATTTCAGGACATACCCGGGTGTGAAGGAGTATATGGACTCGAGCATACAGACGGCACGCGACAAGGGGTATGTGGTGACGGTGAAGGGGCGCAAGCGTATGTTGCCGGATATAAACAGCCGCAATGCGGTGGTGCGGGGATATGCCGAGCGAAACGCTATCAATGCACCGCTGCAGGGTTCTGCCGCCGATATAATCAAAATAGCCATGATAAGCGTTTATCGGGAAATGGAGGAACGTGGCATGAAATCCCGGATGATAATGCAGGTGCATGATGAACTGGTGTTCAATGTGGTGCCTGAAGAGCTTGGCGCGCTTACGGAGCTGGTGGTGCGGAATATGGAGGGTGCGTTCAATGGCCGGATTCCACTTGAAGTGTCGGTAGGTACCGGCGATAATTGGCTTGAGGCGCATTAAGCACTGTTTAAAAAGAATATGATGAATATGAAACGACTGTTTATATTACAGATAATCATAGCGCTGTCGGCGATTTCAGCGTGGGGCGCACATACGGTTGACGATGTGCCTAATGTGCATGTGGCTGACCGCACGCAGTATGTGTCAAATCCGGACGGGGTGCTCGGGGCTGCCGCTGTGGATTCGCTTAACCGGCTGCTGGGCAATGTGTGGGCATCGTCGACCGCCGAACCTGTGGTGGTGGCAATCGATGATTTTACGGATGATTATGATGAGAATACATTCGCTACCAAGCTGTTCGAGAAATGGACAATCGGTAAGAGCGATAAGGATAATGGGGTGCTGATATTGCTCGTGCGCGACCGCAGGCGTATGGTGATCCGTACGGGTTACGGCGCCGAGGGGGTGTTGCCCGATATAATATGCGGACGTATAATCCGTGACGTGGCAATACCGCATTTCCGCGGCAATGATTACGACGGGGGTATGCTTGCGGCTACAAAGGTGGTATCGGAGGCTTTGACCGACCCGTCGGCAGCTGCGGAACTACGCTCGAAGTATGCCAATGATGCGCGTGCGCGTGCAGGTATGGACGAACTGTCGGGTGCTGACCTGTTCTCGTTTATGGTGCGGGCGGGTATGGTGATGGCGGCGGTGATGCTGCTGTGGGTATTGTGGGTGGTGATTTCCACCCGTGGCGATGATCCGCAGGAGCGTTACCGGAAGTTGAACAATATCAAGCCTGTGGCTCTGTTTGTTACGTTCATAGGTCTCGGTATGCCTGTGATAGCTTACCTGATATGTGCCTGGAAGATGCGTTCAATCCGTAACAAGAAGCGCAAGTGTCCCAATTGCGGCGGCATGATGCACAAGCTTGATGAGGTGACTGACAATGAATACCTGACTCCGGCGCAGGATATGGAGGAACGGCTCAATTCGATAGATTACGATGTGTGGCTGTGTGATACGTGCGGCGAAAAAGATGTGATACCGTATGTGAACAAGCAATCGAGCTACACGGTGTGTCCGCAGTGCGGTGCGCGTACGTGCGCGCTTGCCGGTAACAGGATAATAATGCAGCCTACCACTATGCGTGAGGGCCGTGGAGAGAGGATTTACAGTTGCCGTAACTGTCATCGCCAGACGGTGAAGCCATACAATATAGCTAAACTTGCCGCTCCGATAGTGGTGGTAGGCGGTAGTGGATTCGGCGGTGGCGGCGGCGGATTTTCCGGCGGTAGCTTCGGCGGAGGAATGACCGGCGGTGGCGGCGCTTCGGGCGGATGGTGATAGTGATGCCTGATATGTTTGATAACAAGATAAATACAATAGTATATTATGACTGAAATATTAGCCCAATGGCACCTGCTCGGATTGGTTATAGGGCTGGGTACTTTTCTGATAATAGGATTATTTCATCCGGTGGTGATAAAGTGTCATTATTATTTCGGCACCGGGTGCTGGTGGTGGTTCCTTGTCGTGGGGATTGCCGCACTTGCCGCGTCGGTGGCTGTAGGTGATGTGATGTGGTCGTCGCTGCTGGGCGTGTTCGCGTTCTCCTCGTTCTGGACCATCAAGGAGGTGTTTGAGCAGGAACAGCGTGTGCGCAAGGGTTGGTTTCCGTCCAATCCCAAGAGGAAGCAGTAATCGGCTTTATTGCCCCGTGATGTGGCGGCAGGTGTTATAACGAGTTGACCGTGACGTAAGATAGCGGACGGTATTCGCCGCCTACATCGCGTTTGTAACGTTCGTTGCCACGGCACATGTCGAAATCCATGATGCCTTCGCTGAAAAATTCCTTCAGGCTCTCCAAAACGAGCAGTATGCCGGGGGAGTAGCGGGAGTATTTGGTGTCGATGGCGAGTTTGGGCATCAGTATGTGCTGTCCGTCGATATAGAGGAGCATGAAAGCAGCGGTGTTGCCGTCGATTTCAAATACGGCTAACCGCGAGTTGGGTAATGCGCGCATACTTTCCGATTTCATGCCGTGGTGGGTTTCCAACGCCGCCCTAACGGCACATACGGCTTTGGCAAACGGATTTGCCGACCGGCTTTTCCATGCGAGTTTGCGAGTGAAATAGATATTCCATAGCCGCCATAACGCCTTTCCGCGCGGCATCTCGGAGTTGTTGAACCAGCGGAGGGTAAATGTGTGTCCGTCGGATTTGATGTGGTTGTATGCTTTGCGTGTATTCTTGTACAGGTTCTTGCTCAGTGATGCGAAGTATTCGTCGAATGACCGGAAACGGGTGAGGTCTATGCAGTAGCTTGCGCGTTCGCGGCATTGCGCGCCGACGATGTCCCGGAGTGCGGCGGCAAACGGGCTTTGCTGCGGTATGTCGTGGAATGTCATGCGCCACCCGTGGTAACGCTGGCTGAGATATGCGGTGAGTGCCTGATAGATATAAAGGTCGGTTTCGGAGTGCCGTGGTGAAACGACGTTGAGCAACCCGGCTATTTTGGCGTGTATGATGTCGATACGCTTGATTCTCAAGCTTGCTATGAGCGGAAGTATTGCCACCGGGGAGCCGTCTTCGCGAACCAGAATGTAGTCAAGGCGTTTTCCGCTCTTGAAAAGGTAATGGCGTCGACGGTAGGAGTGTTCGATAAATTCCGCCCAACCGCACGACTGGTAGAACGAGAACAGCATGTAGGACATCTGTCCTGAACTGATGCGCTGACGCGCCTGGCGTTCGAGTTCAAGCCATTGAGCCTTTATGGGCTGGAGTGTATGGTGGACTTCAAATGATATTTCCGGCATTGGGGGGGAGGTGGATGATGATTGGCTGTGTGCGTGTAAACGTTATTGGTCGGAAAAATCCTCGGAGTCGTATTTCTGGAACAGGAAATCGTTGTAAGGGAAGCGTGTGAGGTGAATCTCCTTGGCTTTCTCATAGATTTTCTGTTTCAGCTCGTCGATGTTGATGCCTTTCTTCGCTGAGATGAATACGGCGTCGCTGCCCATGCGGTTCATCCATGTTTCCTTGAGCTCGTCGAGCGATACGTTTTCGCGTGTGCGTTCCGTGAGGTCGTCCTCGTCCTTCGGGGTATAGGTGAATGCGTCGATTTTATTGAACACCATAATCATGGGTTTCTCAGCCCCGTCGCATACGTCGGCAAGGGTGCGGTTGACCACTTCAATCTGTTCCTCGAAGTTGGGGTGCGATATGTCCACCACGTGCAGCAGGAGGTCGGCGTCGCGCACCTCGTCGAGCGTGGATTTGAACGATTCCACGAGATGGGTAGGGAGTTTGCGTATGAACCCTACCGTGTCGGTGAGCAGGAACGGGAGGTTGTCGATGATGACCTTGCGCACGGTGGTGTCGAGGGTGGCAAACAGCTTGTTTTCGGCAAATACATCGCTTTTGCTCAGAAGGTTCATGAGGGTGGACTTGCCCACGTTGGTGTAACCCACGAGTGCCACGCGTGTGAGCTTGCCACGGTTCTTGCGTTGCAGTGATTTCTGGCGGTCTATGTCCTTGAGTTCGGCTTTCAACCGTGAGATTTTGTCAAGGATTATACGGCGGTCGGTCTCGATCTGTGTCTCACCCGGACCACGCATGCCTATACCGCCACGCTGTCGCTCCAGGTGGGTCCACATGCGGGTCAGTCGCGGGAGCAGATACTGGTATTGCGCCAGCTCAACCTGCGCCTTGGCGTTGGCTGTCTGAGCGCGTTTTGCAAATATATCGAGAATCAGGCTTGTGCGGTCGAGAATCTTTATCTGCAGCTCACGCTCGATATTGGCGACCTGCTTGGATGTGAGGTCGTCGTCGAAAATAGCCATACCGATGCCGTTGTCCTCCACATATTGCTTGATTTCGGCAAGTTTGCCCTTGCCTACGAATGTGCGGGAGTCGGGGTAGGGCAATTTCTGCAAAAAGCGTTTTTCGGTGACGGCACCTGCCGTGTCGGCGAGAAATGCAAGCTCGTCGAGGTATTCGTTGGCTTTCGCTTCGTTCTGTGCCGGTGTGATTACGCCTACAAGGACTGCGCGTTCCGAAATTTCTTTATCTATGATTAAATCTTTCATGATTCGGCTATGGTGTATTTACCACTAACAACGCTGCAAAGCGCGGAAAGTATGTGCGTGAATGCTATTTTTATGCAAAGATAGCTCGAAACGCGGTTAAATGCAAATCCGCTCAAGGCTTGTGTGGCTGCGGAAATGTGCGCTTGACATTGCGCCGGATTGCCATAATATTGCCGGCTGTAATCAGTGCCATTATGCATATACCGGTGAATATGGAGAGGAGTGGCGAAGCCGGTGTCACGCCGATGGATGCGAGTGGCTCGCTCCATAATGCCGATGCTATGAGCATGACCGCTATTGCCGCTATGAGAACGCCTGCGTTGATAGCTGCCACTATTATGCAGTAGTGGCGGGCTATGGACCATGGTGTGTAGCCGAGCATCATGAGGGAGCGCAGTTTGCCACGGTTTTTCTGCAGCAGAAGGTATATGCTGAGCAGTAGTATGAAGAATGCGAGAAGACTTATGATTATACCTACGGTCATCACCACGGCGGTGACGATGGTGAGGAAGTAGGCAGCGCGTCCGTTGTCAGCCTTGTCGCCTGCGCTTTCATATCCGTGCACGTCGAGGTATTGCGCTATGGCGGGGTCGCCCGGTGTGTTGACTTCTACGATGAGTCTTGACGGAGCCGATGCCGGCTCGTCGGCAAATGATGCGTTGGCCCACTCCATGAACTCCTCGGGTACGGCGATGGTGTTGAGACGCGATGAGAATCCGACTATGCGCGCCTGTAGCCATTGTTGTGACCCGTTGCCGCTCACTGACAATCGGATAGGTATCATCCCCATCATGGACTCGCTCACTTGTGGAAGTCCGCGTGAGGATGCGAATCCGAAATTGTAGAGCGTGAGGTACTCTTTGCTTAATATTATGGGTACGGTGCGGTCCTTGCCCGGGGTGTAATGCCAGTCGGATGGGGTGATGTCAATGAAATCGTCGGGTATGGATTCGAGGAACAGGGCTGTGGACATACCGCGTCCGCCCATGTCGACCGATGCCGAGACGTTGAATCCGGCGGTGGTGAAACGTCCTACGCGGCGTACCCATGGCTGTGACTCGATGTCGGCTATCTCGGCTTCGGAGAATCCGGCGGAGCTGTTGCCGAGCAGGCTTCCTATGGAGCTGACCTTCTGCGATATGATGATATAATCGCGTGATATGAAGGAGTCTTCGTCGGACCACACGGCGGTGACGTCCCGGTAGAATTGCAGTGCGGTGAGCACTATGGCAAGTCCGGCAAGGTTGGCTATGGCGTATCCTGCCAGTTGGGCTATGCTGATGTTGCGGCGCAAAAGCCGCCATACTATAGATGAGTTCATAGCAGAAGCGTGGATGTGACTGGAAGGTTGATTTTATTGCCCACTGAAGTGGCTATGACTGTGGCACCGTTGGCTTCGGCTTCCTCCTGTATGAGCGTTGCCGCGATGGTGTTGTTGCGGGCGTCGAGGTGGCTCACCGGTTCGTCGATGAGCAGGAAATCGAAGGGCTGGCATAGGGCGCGTATTATTGCCACGCGCTGCTGCTGCCCCACTGACAGCAGCGCGGCGCGGGTGTGGGCTTTAGAAGCGATTTCGAGCCGTTCGAGGGCATGGTTTATCCACCGGTCAGACTTGTGTGATGTGAGTCTGTTTTTGATGGCGATATTCTCCCACACGGTCAGCTCGGGGAACAGGTTCATCTCCTGTGGCAGGTAGGCGAGTGCGCGGGTGCGCAATTCGCACCATCGGTCTATGCTGAAGCTGGTGATCTCCTTGCCGTCGAAAAGTATGCTGCCGGAGTAGTCGCCACGGCAGCCGTAGAGGTAGTGGCACAGCGATGACTTGCCGGTTCCGGATTCGGCTTCAATCATGTAGACGGCAGGACGTGAGAATGTCACTTCCTGCAGCCATATCTGTGAAGCGTTGACCGGATGCTGCAATTCCATGCCTTTAAACGCATGGGGCAGGGTGTGTATTAGTGAAATCTCGTTAATCATTACAGGTCAAGGAACAATGGCAACAGTGCTGCCAGTATGGGTGTGTCGGTATCGGTGAGATTGATTTTCAGTGTCGCTTCCTGACGCTCCAGGGCAAAGCGTATCTCCATGCCGAAGTCGCCGCGTTCGCCCAAGTAGTGGCTGAGCGATGGAATGGTGACTGACGCGCCGGCTTGCTTGCCGAGGAATGTGGTGGCGAGTTGATTGTTGGCGGTAGGCTCCATGGGTATGGATGCTATGGTGAAGTATCCGTCGATATTGCCTATGCGGTATGTGGTACCGTCATATTCTGTGGATATCAGTCCGGGAGCGTCGGCAGTGACGGGAAGTCGCATCTGCCTGAGCAGCATGGCTACCTGGGATGTTGCCTGTGATATGCGGTCCTGTGGCATGTGTATCATGGCAAGAAACCGCCAGTGGTCCATGTCTAATTCAGTCCATGCCGATTCGTCGGCGGGTCCGGCAGCTATGGCTACTGTGCCGTCGATGCTTCTGAGGTAGGGCAGCAGTGTGTCGACCAATCCACGGCTGCGGTATCCTCCTGCCAGTCCTATTATGGCGGCGAAGCCGTCCCAGTTTATGTCGGCGGTCAATCCGGCGGCTGCGGCTAAGGTGAAGTCGGACGGGACATAGCGCAGGAAGTCGGTGTTTATCTCCTGTGTACCGGAGATGGTCATAATCTCGCCGTCGGGTGTTATGCCACGCACCGTAAGGAGCATGGTTTGTGACTCGATTTTGCCACTGACGGAGAGCCAATGATTGCCTAAGGATGAGTCGATGAATGACGGGTCGTAGACAGCGTTGAAGGTGTTGTCGGCGGTGAGTGCATCGTTGAGTCCCGATTTTTTGGATATGGGTGCGGTCTTGGCTTTGTCGGCGGCTTCGGTAATGATGGTCACGGGGTTGCGCGTGTCGGTAATCCATAGCCAGCCAATGTCGTCGTTTGTGACTATGGTTATACCTTTGTCGTACTTGCGGTAGAGGGTGAATCCGTCCTGCTTATCGGTATCCGCCGGGGTGATTATAGATTCAAACCGGTCGGCATCGGTGATTGCAAATGCTATAAGCGGGCTGTTGCCGTAGCCGTAACATACTATGTGCTCGAGGTCTATGGCATGGGACAGGTCGGTGAGTATGGAGCCGAAGCCCTCAGGTAGCTTGTGGCTGCGTATCAGTGACTCCATATATTCAGGCATCTGTACGCTGCCATCGGCTCCGATGGAGCATCCGGCGTCGGAGGCGAGCTGCAGGGCATTGATGGTCATGGCGAAATCTACATCGTCGGGCACCAATGACAGAAGTTCCCGGCGGTCGCGTGAGCACGATGCGGCTATAGCTGTGATGACAGCGAGTGCCATTAAGCGGATTGCATGAGGTGTAAATGCTTTCATAATAGGTTATTTTAGGGAGATATAGGATTTTCAGTCGGTGCAAGAGCCGTCGGGCATTATCTGCTGTCCACGGTAAGGCTCCACATGGATATTCGTTATCATTGATTCTCCGAACTGCCGTTTGAGCCGCCGCTCGGTCTCGGATGCTATGGCGTGTCCTGCCACTACGGTTATGTCGGGGTCCACTTTTATGTGCAGGTCCAGTATTATCCGGGAGCCGTTGCGGCGTGAGCGCAGATGGTGGTATGTGATTACTCCTGCGGTGTTGCGTATGGTCTGCTGCATACGGTGTGTGAGCTGTGCGGGGAGTGATACCTCGAGCAGTTCCCGTACCGACGGCATGCCTATGCGTATTGCCATCATCATGATGAACACGCTGACGAGCATGGCGGCTATGGGGTCGAGTATGCGCCAGTGGTCGCCAAGGAACATGGCTCCGGTTATGCCTGCGAGGGTGGCTATGGAGGATAGCGCGTCGCTACGGTGGTGCCAGGCGTTTGCCACTACGGCAGCCGAGCCTATGCGTTCGCCCCATCGGCGTGTGTAGTGGTACAGAATCTCTTTCGACACTATGGAGACCGCAGCCATGGCGAGGGCTATCATGCCCGGTCGAGGGAGTATGGTGCCGTGGATGGTTCCTATGATGTTTTTTGTGGCTTCATAGAATATGGTCACGGCTACTACAGCGAGTGCCATGGCTATAATCATGGTGGCGAATGTCTCATACTTGCCGTAGCCGTACTGGTACAGGGCGTTTGCCTTACGGCGCGATACACCGATGAGCACTATCACTATCACATCGGTCACAAAGTCGCTTAACGAATGAATGCCGTCGGCAATCATGGCGCTTGAACGCCCTATGATGCCGGCGGCAATCTTAAGCAGTGCCAGTGCGGCGTTGACCCAGAATCCCACCCATGTCACGTGGCGGGCTATTTTCACAGTCTGCCGGTCGGAGTATGTGCCGGTGCGTGGCGTGGAGTCCATTGGGGGAGAGGGGCCGATGCCGTAAGGGTGATGTGTGATTATACTTCGAGGTCAAGATTCATCTCCTCGTGCCAGGGCAGACCCTGTACGGAGAGCTGCTCCATGAAGGGATCGGGATCGAATTCCTCTACGTTGTGCACGCCGGGCTTTACCCATTTGCCTGTGAGGAACATCATGGCACCTATCATGGCGGGTACGCCTGTGGTGTAGCTCACAGCCTGCATGCCGGTTTCGCGGTAGGCTTCCTCATGGCTGCAATTATTGTATATGTAGTAGGTGAGGTGCTTTCCGTCCTTGTCCAGACCGGATATGCGGCATCCTATGGATGTCTCGCCGTGGTAGTTCTCGCCAAGGTCCTGAGGATTGGGCAACACTGCCTTGAGGAATTGCAGAGGCACGATTTTCACACCGTTGTAGTCCACTTCGTCTATGCGTGCCATGCCTATGTTCTGAATCACGCGCAGGTGGGTGAGGTATTCCTGTCCGAATGTCATCCAGAAGCGGGCACGCTTGATGGTTGGGTAGTTCTTTACGAGACTTTCAAGCTCCTCGTGGTACAGGAGGTATGACTCGCGCGGTCCAATGTTGGGGTATGTGAGCGGTTTGTGTATCTCCAGCGGTCCGGTGGTAACCCACGCGCCGTCCTGGTAGTAGCGTCCGTTCTGGGTGATTTCGCGTATGTTTATTTCGGGGTTGAAGTTGGTGGCGAATGCCTTTCCGTGGTCACCGGCGTTGCAGTCCACAATGTCGAGATACTCCATATCCGAGAAGTAGTGCTTGGCGGCATAGGCTGTGAACACGCCCGATACTCCGGGGTCGAATCCGCAGCCGAGTATGGCTGTGAGACCGGCTTTCTCAAATTTTTCTTTGTATGCCCACTGCCAGGAGTATTCGAAGTGCGCTTCGTCCTTCGGCTCGTAGTTGGCAGTGTCGAGATAGTTAACCCCGCATTCCAGACATGCGTCCATGATGGTGAGATCCTGGTAGGGGAGCGCGACGTTTATCACCATGTCGGGTTTATGCCGGCGGAACAGCTCCACGAGCTGCGGCACACTGTCGGCGTCGACACTGTCGGTGGTGATACGTCCACCGCCTATTTTGCGGGCTATGGCTTCGCATTTGCTGTGTGTGCGCGATGCGAGCACGATTTCAGTGAACACTTCGGGGTTCTGAGCACATTTGTGAGCCACTACGGTGCCTACACCGCCTGCTCCTATAATGATAACTTTTGCCATCGAAAAATAGAGTTGTTTTGAAATATGGGGTAATGTTTTCTTTATTTTGCGCTAAGGTAGCTTAATTCTTGCCAATGCCCAAATATACGGCTTTGTTTTTGCATCGGCAGGGCAAATATCCATGTTTAAGTACATAAAAAAAGAATGAGTAAAGCAAGATAAAATCTTAACAATACTCATTCTCCTCTCTCCTCAGCGGTATGGACGGGACTCGAACCCGCGACCCCCTGCGTGACAGGCAGGTATTCTAACCAGCTGAACTACCACACCAAGTTTTAGAGGTGCAAGTGGCGTTCTTGCCGTTTTGCGAGTGCAAAGTTAATGCACGATTTTGAATCTCGCAAATATTTCAGCAACTTTTTTCTATGCAAATTGCGCTGTTTTATGTTAAAATGTTGATTGAGTGGGGTGTATGGTATGAAAAATATTTTACTTTTTTTATGGCGTTCTTTTTTGTGGGCTTGTATTGATATGTCGGTATGTCAAATTTTAGTGTAACTTTGTGATTGATACTAAAAGGGTATTTGTAAAATGGTCTGAAAAATGAAAGTGGCGTATAAAAGGATTCTGTTTAGCATCATGGCTTTTTTAGCAGCGGTTGTTGTCTTTACGGTTATAGTCAATAATCGGGTGGAGTCATTGACCAATGATCGTATTTATGAGAGCGTGGATTCCGTGCCGCACCGTAAGGTGGCTTTGCTGCTTGGTACCAATCCGTTGAATAGGTACGGTCGGCCCAATTCATATTTTATGAACCGGATGAGGATTGCTGCTGATTTGTATCATGCGGGCAAGGTGGATTATATCATAGCGAGCGGTGACAATCATATAAAGGAATATGATGAGCCTACTGCCATGAGGGACTCGCTTATGGCGCATGGGGTGCCTGAAAATAGGATAATACTTGACTTCGCGGGATTCAGGACTCTCGACTCGGTGGTGAGGGCAAAGGAGGTGTTCGGGTGCGATTCGTTGACCATCGTCTCGCAGGCAGATCATTGCGCGCGGGCGTTGTATCTTGCGGGAGCGCATGGCATCGATGCCGTGGCTGTAGAGTCGCCGGTCAGGGCAGGCAGGTGGGTGCGTATTCGTCTTGCCCTGCGCGAATGGCTTGCTCGGGATAAGATGATGTTGGATTTATGGTTTGGTAAGCGACCTCATTTTCTCGGAGAGAAGATTGACATACCCGATGCGCCCAAACAGAAATTCCGCTCCTCGCTTCAGGGAGTTTCTATGAAAGTCCGCAATCTGGAAAATCTGTGCATCCCCGTTGACTCTATAGTCGTTGATATACACAATTATACTGACCTACCTGTGATGTTCGGTACCATGTACAGGTTGGAGAAGTTGTTGGATGGCAAGTGGATACCCATGCCTTACAACAGGGAGTACGAGGATGATGAGATTATACAGATATTCAATGCCATAGGATACATCTATTCCCCGCATTCCACGAATGGCAATGTGAACGATACCCGACCCAGCAGCCGCAAGTTTGACAAAGGCACCTACCGGTTGACCAAGCACTTCAGCTCCGGCAACGAAAGAAGAGAGGACAGTATCTCCGTAGAGTTCGAAGTCAGATAACCTTATTGAATAAACTTACGTGCTTCTTCAAGTCTGCGCTTAATAAGCAGATATTCAGGTCAGTTATACATCTCTTTACATTTTACGAGATATACTGAGTAAATTTACTCAGTGCAAATTTGATTAATAGTCACGACGCTGACAAATAATAGCGGGCGCGAACCCCGTGTGTAATTTTTCTTCGATTTCCCAATGATTTGTGAAGGATTGAAGTCAAAAGAAGGAATGTCACGGTGCTGTGCGCCTATACTTACCATTGTAAAAATCGGCATGTATATCTGCCTATTTTTGCATTATTGTCTGGTTTGGAAGATATAAATGCTTATCATTACAATCAAAGTATAGACTAATTGAAAAGATAATGTGTCACAAAATTACGGCAATTTGTGACACATTATTTTTTGTGACTCTTTCAATACACTCTTTCAATAACGTACGGATGGTTGTCTGCCGTATCGCAACATGAGGTGCGGAAGTGCTATCCCGATTTACCTCATGTCTTGGCGGGTGTTTAGTAGTAGGTAATCTTGCGGGTTGCAGTAACCGTTTGATTGATGTCGGAGTTATAGACTGTGCGGCTTATCCAGTTGCCGTGGTCATCAAAGGAATCGGGTCCGTAGGTGTATGTCTCTGTCCATGTGCTCACTCCGTCGGGTCCATCGGATGTCCCGGTGGTTTTTATAAGCGCTCCGTTTGAGTCGTACTCGAATTGGTAAGTGAGGGTTGTTCCGTCGGGTTCGTTGATGGTGTTTACCGATGGACGGGCGTTTTCCCAAATATATGCGAACTCTTCGTCATATACGTCGATTGCGATAATCTGTCCTTCGGAATCACGTTTGTATTTTGCGTTTTCGTATGTGCTGCATTTGATGAGGTTGCCCTCGGCGTCAAATTCAAATATGTGCGATTCACCGTATTGCGGGTCGGTGTTGGCTACGGTTTTCACATTGCCTTTTACCTCGGCAAATGTGAGATCGGGTGTGGTGAGTTGGGCAATTGCGGCTACGGAGTCGGTGGCAGTGGCGGTAGAGTCGGTAGCCGATGCGGTGGTGGAGCTGTTACCGCCACATGAGGTGACTGTGATAGCAATCGCGGCGATGGCTGAAGTGATGAGTGATTTTTTCATGATTTGTGTTTTTTATGAGTGATTGTTGATTTGTGTTATTTTCTGCGTAATTTTCCTGTTGCGGTCCTGCGGGTGGTCTTTGATGCGGATGATGGTATTTTCAGTTTCCACAGTCCTTGTTCCTGTACTGCAACCGGCAACGCGGTGGTGTACGGCATTGATGTCATGGCATTCCACACACCCTCTTGGTAGATTTGGAGTATGGCGGTTTTCTTTCCGTCGACGGTCATGTATGTGACCACAACATTGTCGGCGGCTTTCCGGTATGTCGCCAGGTTGTCGCCAAGGTAAAGCATGCTGCCGCCACACCCCACTATGCCGGTAGGTGTATCAAGGTTGCTTTTGGGGGATAGCCCGTGGAATTTCTTTCCGTCATACTCGTTGGATACGTGTATGTATTCTTTGTCGACAAGCTGTATGCTTTCCTTGCCTTCGACCTGCCGCCATTCTCCATGGTATTCGACGCATCCTATGTCTGTGCCGCCGAGCATCTGGCGGTTTATGCCGTCGAGATCGTTGGCTATTATCGGTTGACCTTTGTTGATTAGAGGTGAGTCCTCATCGATGAAAACAGCTTCATTGTCCACCACTCTGATATTGACATTGTCGGGGGTGATACGCAGCAAGCCACGTTCGGCATCAAGTTCGGGGATTCCCGAGCCGAAGTCGGCAGCGCAATAGTAGAGTTCGGGTTTCATTCCGTGTACTGAGATATAGCTTACCCGGTTTTTGAGGAAAAGGCAGTTTAAGAACTGCGGTTCGGTGATATTATTCTGGTCAGCAGGGTACATGCTGTAGAACAGTGCCGAATGGTTGCCGTAGAACGTGCAGTTGTAGAACCGGCTTGCCCGGCGGCCCAATTCTATGGCTCCTTGATGGGGCTTGAGCTGCCGGTTGTCGGACATGGAATAGTTGCCGGCTATCAGGCAGTTGCTGAGACATATCGGTGTGCCGGTGGATATGGCTGCTGAGCGGTCGGGGTTGGAGGTGGAGTTGTTGGATATTATGCAACGTTGGAATGTCACGGTGATGTCATCGGATATGTCGGATAAGGATATGGCACCATTGGTCTTGTTGTTCATGAACTTGCAGTCAACGAAGTATGACCCGGTGCAGTTGTGGAGACTCATTCCGCCACCGCTGTTGTTGGAAAATTCGCAATTGTCAGCTATAACCCGTACGCTTGATGCTGTAAAACCGCAGTTGGCGGAGCCTGTGGCAGAGCATTTGCTCATGATTACCAATGGGATATTGCGTGTGCTGAATTTAGCTCCGATACTCAAGTTGGGGCTCCATACATTATGGAGCTTTATCTGGTTATGTGAGCTTACGTTGGCTTCCAGTCTTGTCGCGCTAACGTGGTCGAGGTTACAGTCCAAGGTCTTGAGCTCACCCTCACGTCCGTCGTTCTTAGGGTTGCCTATGCTGCCGTGGCGAAAATCAATGTTGGCGATGTAGCCTTGATTTATATGGAGTTCGCCTATGATTCTGGATTTGTTGTCGGTATCGTATGTGTCGCCGGTACAACCGCCATATATGGTTACTCCTTTATATGTGGGTAGTTGGTCGTAGGTTTCGGCGAGCGGAAGGTGGTAAGTGCCCGGTGCGAGGTATATGGTTAGGCCATCGACTTGCGAGGATAGTTGCAGCACTTCTCTCAGATTACCGGACGGGTCAGCGGCAGAAAGCCCTTGACCTGTAGCTCCTTCGGATACATAGCGCGATATCTCCAATGCATGTGCGTAAGTAAGTCCGGATAACAAAATCAGCAGGGTGGTGATGAATTTTTTCATAAGTAGCTGGTTAGATAAGTTACGATTGGTTCAAACCATCCGGCTCATGTGGATGGTGTGTGATAAGGGTTTATAAAAGAAAAGCGTGAGCGCAGTAAACGCTTTCCGAAATTTAATGGCCGTGTGCGAAGATGCCTTATTATGTGGCTGTGAAGTGCAACCGACCGGTCGCAAATTTACGAAAGTTTATTGAATCTGCAATATAGGGCTTATGGTTAGTATGATATGCTTGTACGGTACTTTCATTTAAAACCAGATAGCAATAACGGTTTTATAAGAGGTTGATTACCAATGCTACTTTTCTAATGCTTTTAATATCCAGCCAACATATAAAAAACAGCGGCATAAAATGACACGAGTAAAAAGCTTACATATCAAGAAGATTGTAAAATCCAACGATTTTTAAATGAAAGAGCCGTGTATATGTAATGCTATTCTTCGGAAAAACGGTTGTTTTACATCGTATTTTGTATTAATTTCGCATTAGAATTATGCAACCAAAGACTTTTAATTTATACTGCGATGAAAGCACCCATCTCCCAAACGATGGGCGTCCATACATGATATATGGCTATGTAAGCGTTGCTTCCAATCAGATCAAAATGATTAGAGAGCAACTGAAAGCAATAAAATACAAATATAATTATACAGGAGAATGGAAATGGACAGGTATTCATGACAAGACATTACAAATGTATCGTGAGTTGGTTGAGTATTTCTTCTCTGTCTCAGGATTGAATTTCCGAGCTGTGGTAGTCAATAAATCCCAAATAAATGAAAGTCGGGCTGATTATACATTTAATGATTTCTATTTCAAAATGTATTTTCAATTGCTTCATCATAAAACGGATATGTCTGCGGTTCATAATATATACTTTGACATTAAAGACACGTGTAGCCAGCAGAAACTTCATAAACTAAAAGATATTCTTAAATACAATGCTTCAATAGGCAACTTTCAATTTATACGTTCACATGAAAGTTTATTTCTCCAATTAGCCGATGTGCTGATGGGCGCGATAAACTATAATTTGCGTATATTGACAAGGGATATTGAAGGTAAAGTAGTCGCTAAACGTAAAATTGTCGATTACATTTGCTCTCATATAAATTTACCTTTAACTTGTACATCTCCGTTGTCAGCAGAAAAAATAAACTTGTTTTTCATTTCTCTTAAACGGTAGATGTATGCCTTTTAATCAGCTCAAAATTTATCCAGAGCTATTGGACATTGCATATTTGTCCGAAAAGGAACGCTATCGCTCCTTAAAAGGGATTTTTGACCGTGATATAACTAACAATAATGGATTTTCATTTCGTGGTAAACGAATTTTTCCAATAAAGAGTGACGGTAAATTAGATCTGGATAGAGAGTTTTTTCATTTAACTACTGAAGAGATTGAACAGGAAAATGAGAATGGAAAGATGGAGAAACATCGCGTCTTTGACATTCATCGTTCTCAACGCTTACATTGGATAAGAGTACATATTGAAGAAAAGATTCAAGATGGAAGTAAAATTTTAGTGTTTAGTGTGGCTGAGCGTGATAAAAGGGCAAGAAAGGATATAATTAGAACGTATATTTATAACAAAACGCAGAAATATGTAATAGTTTTGGAACCTCAGCCCAGAAGTTCATCTGCATATTTCTTACTTACAGCCTATTATCTTGACCGAAAGTACGGAGAAAAGGCTCTTGATAAAAAATACAAGAAACGGTTAGCAGAGGTAATATAAAAACGCAAGGCTCTGATTTATGCCTTGATAAACCGAGCCTCGAAACTCCTTCTGATTACAGATGAGCGATGCAAAGGTACAAATTAATATTTTATATACCCAAGCATTATATGAATTATAACGAGAAAATAGTTATATTGTTGTGTCGAAATATATGTTTATTGTGTGAATAGCCACGGCTCTTTCATTTAAAAATCGTTGGATTTTACAATCTTCTTGATATGTAAGCTTTTTACCCGTGCCATTTTATACCGCTGTTTTTTCTATGTCGGCTGGATATTAAAAGTGTTAGAAAAGTACATTGGTAATCAATCCCTTATAACCCCGTTATCGCTATCTGGTTTTAAATGAAAGAGCCGAGATAGGCTTGTTTGTGTCCTGCTGCAGGGCAATTGTTAAAAGTGCCTATTCGCATGGTAGGTGTGTGCGGCGGTGGTATCTTTGCAGTGATGAATCGCATGTATGGACATAAGGATTTGAAGCGGCGGGACGCTATGGTAGGACTGGTGGACTGCAACAATTTCTTTGTGTCATGCGAGAGGGTGGTTAATCCGGAGTTGGTCGGTAGGCCGGTGATAGTGCTGTCTAATAATGATGGATGTGCTGTGGCGATGTCGGAGGAGGCAAAGGCTTTAGGCATAAAGCGTGGCGAGCCTTTTTTCAAGATACGCAGCCTTTGCGAGCGGCATGGCGTGGTGAGCCTGTCGGGCAATCACAGGCTTTATGGCGAGATTTCGGCACGTGTCATGGCGACTTTACGCTCGCTTACACCTAATATCGATGTCTACTCCATAGATGAGGCGTTTATGGAGATAAGTCCGGCTGTGGGCGCTATGGATGAATACGGCAGGTATGTGGTGGAGGAGGTGATGGCACGTACCGGAATACCGGTGTCGTTGGGCATAGCCACTACCAAGACGCTTGCCAAGATAGCGGCGCGTTTCGCCAAGAAGTATCGCGGTTATCGCGGAGCGTGCCTGATGGATACGGAGGAAAAGGTGCTGAAGGCATTGCAGCTTACCAAAGTGGAGGATGTTTGGGGCATAGGGCGGCGGCATTCACGCAAACTGAAGGAGCGCGGTGTGGTTACGGCTTACGATTTTTCACGGCTGGATGAGGATATGGTGCAGCGTTTGTTCCATATCGGCGGGGTGCGCACATGGCGTGAGCTGCATGGCGATGCTTGCATAGAGCATGAGCCGGTGCCGCCGGAGCGGCAGACCATATCTGTGTCGCGTACTTTTGCCCGCGATGTGCATGACTTCGAGTCGTTGCGTCAATCGGTTTGTGCCTATGTGTCGTCGGCTGCACGCAAGTTGCGTCATAAGGGGGAGTATGCGGGTGAGGTTTCTGTATTCGTGTGTACCAACCGGTATCATCAGCATGACCCTCAGTACCATAATGTGGCGAGTGTGCGCATGGAGGAACCGACCGATTTTACCCCGGCATTGGCGGATGCGGCGGTCAAGGCATTGGGCGAGGTGTATCGCGACGGATTCGGATATAAACGGGCGGGTGTGACATTGAGCCGGATATGCTCGCGTGCGGGATTGCAGACGAGTCTTTTCGGTGATGCGGAGACTATGGATCGTCACTCCCGGCTGATGCGTGTGGTGGATGCCATAAACAATGCGTCGCCCGAAGCGCGCGACCGTGTGATAATAGCTTCTACCAAGCCGGTATCAAAAAAAGAGGGTTAGCGTGATTCGATGGCGCGGCGGTAGGTGGCGGTGACTTGCTCGGCGAAGTTACGGCGGTTGAAGCGCGTGATGTGGGTGCGCCCGGCTTCAATGAGATTGTTGCGCAAGGTCTCGTCGTCAAGTATCGTGCATGCCGCTTTGGCAAATTCTTCGGGGGAGTCGGGATTGACGTAGAGTGCTCCTGCTCCACCTGCCTCTTCAAGGCATGAACCTGTGGCGGCTATTACCGGGGTGCCGCACGACAGGGCTTCGATGACGGGTAATCCGAAACCCTCGTACCGCGATGGATATGCGGCGATTTCGGCTTGATTGTATATCGACGGCAGGTGTTCGGTGGGTACGCCTGTGAGGTGTATCACACGGTCGGAGAGATGCAGTTTCTGCACCATGTCGGCTATCTCCTTGCCATAGCCGTTGCGTTCGCGCCCTACAATCACGAGTTTTACCTCGCGGGGTATGTCAGGCAGCGCTTTTACGGCGAGGATCTGATTCTTGCGTTGCTCTACAGTGCCTACCATGGTGATGTAATGCCGGGGCAGATTGTAGATGTTGCGTACGTGCTGAATCATGGCGGGTGCTATATCGGAGGTGAACAGCGGGGAGCATCCTTGATATATCACGTCGATTTTCGCCGGGTCGATGTCGTATAGCTCCATAAGGTCGAGTTTGGTGCGTTCGCTTATGGCTATGACGCGGGTGGCTATGTTGGCGGCACGGCGGAATTTGAAGTCGTATAGCTTACGGTCTATCGGTTTGTAGTTGGCGGGTATGCGTCGGAATATCAGATCGTGGATAGTGACCACCGATGGTATTCCGGAACGGGAGATGTCGAATGGAAGTTCGTTGCTCAATCCGTGGAATATGTCAATGTCGCTGCGCTTGAGACGGTTGGTTATGCCTATGGCAAGTCTCCATAATGCGGGTAACGCACGTCCCATTCTTGTGTCGGGGAGCACCGGTGTGGTGTTGGGTATGTCGAGGATATGTCTGACACGGCTGTCATCTTTCAGTTTGTGTGTGTACAGCTCGTAATGGTTCCGGGGATAGTATTCGGCAAGTGCTTCTATGGCGTAGCGGCTGTAATTGCCCAGTCCGGTGAAGTTGAGTAGGGCGCGTTTTGCGTCGAAGGCTATGGTGAGCGGTGTGTTGCGTTCCATTGTGGGGTGTGTGTTAGTGTGTGGCTGAAATACGTACATTGTCGGAATTCATCCGTTGCATGTAGCTTTGTATGAATGCTTTCAGATGGAGTTCCATGTCGGTCTGCTCCTGTGGCCTGGTTCCCTTGAGGTTGTTTTTCAGCAGCGGGTCTTGACGGTAATTGTACATGGCGGTTGTTTCGTTGCCATCGAAAAACAGCACGTAGTCGCCTTTGATATACATGGGGAATCTGTTCCAGTTCACAGCCCAGGTTTGGTCCGTAGGTGTATTCAGCAGGTCTTTGCCAAACGCTATGTATGGGCGGTCGTAACCGAGATAGTTGAGCAGGGTGGGCATTATGTCAATCTGTTGTGCTATACCCTGACGTTGTCCACGGGGCATTTCGCCGGATGGGTCGAAGAAGAGGATTGGTATACGGCATCCGCCGAGCTCGGTTTTGTATTCGTCGTGAGTGCGTTTGGAGCTTGCGTGGTCGGCGGTGAGCACGAATATGGTATTGTTGTACCACGGCTGTTTGGATGCTGACTCGAAGAACCGTCGCAGTGAATGGTCGGTGTAGCGTATGCATTTATGCAGTTTGTGTAGTCCTTCGTCGGGGAAGGTGTCGCGGTATTGTTCGGGGAGCGCGAAGGGGTGGTGTGATGAGAGTGTGAACACGCTTGCCAGGAATGGCTGTGGCATCTCGCTGATTTTGGCGCAGAAGAATTGCAGGAAGGGTTCGTCCCATACGCCCCATGTGCCGTCGAACTGTGATTTACCGCCGAAGCGAGGGTCGGCATAAAATTCGTCCTGTCCGGAGTAGGCGTCAAATCCCGCCCCTTTGGTGAAAGCGTGGAAGCCGAGTGATTCGTTGTCGGCACCGTGGAAGAATTCGGAGTAGTAGCCTAAGTTTTTTAACTCGGTTGCCAGTGAGTTGATATGGTTGAGCGAGTGTGGTGATACCACAAACGGTCGGTCCATGCGCGGGATTGATGCGAAAACGGCAGGCGGCGCGTCGATGCTGAATCCGGTGTTGTCAAATGTCTGTTCAAACGACAGGCTTTGTGTGAGCAGTGAGTCGGCGAATGGAGTGTAGCCTTTGTATGTGCCTCCGTCGAGGTTTTTGTTGAGCGCGCCCACGAATTCCTGGGCGAAACTTTCCACAATCAGGATTACCACATTCTTTTTGCGTGGGGTTATACTGTCGGCGGGGGTGTGGAGCGGAGAGTAGATGGCGTCGAGTTCGGACTGGTCGGAGAAGTACTCCGGGGTGCGCATTGGGACCTCGCCTATGGTGCGTATGAGTGAGAATGTGGTGTTGAGCACTATGCCGGTCTCGATGGGTTGGCTCGCGAAGCGCTGTGCATAGCCAACGGAGATGGGGCGCGTGGCGGAAAAGAATGTGTTGCCACGTATGCCGAATATGGTTATGGGCACCATGATGAGGAGTGTCACGCTCTGGGATACGTAGTAGCGCCACAGCGGTTTTTGCGGTGGTGCGGGATAGCGGTAGCATCTGATGAGGAACCATATCATCAGTGCTGCAAGCAACACGAAATACCAGTGAGAGAAGAATTCCTCGAAAAATATGGTCATGAGGTTTCCCTCGCCTTGAAATTCCTGAATTGTGGCGATGCTCGAGCGTTGCATACGGAACGGGAAGAACACGGTGTCGCAGAGGTTGATTATGATGCAGATGGAATTGACGGTCACGTACACCCATTTGGTTAGCTCGCGGTACCATTTCACCTCCTTGCGGTGGAACGGCAGTAGCAACAGCAGGATATAAAGACCGTTGGTGTAAAATATTGCCGAGGTGTCAAATTTCAGACCGCCTATGGATATGTGCCGGAACGATTGCCATGTGAGTGTGGTGGAGTATAGGTCCCAGTTCTCAAACAGGAATGCCAGACGGCACACTTCGTAGCAGAGGTATAGCCACAGGAGGTTGATGATGAGACTTGCGGGTGTGGATTTGAGTATGGATTTGTTGAATGACAGGTTCATGATGTAGCGGATTCGGTTGTGTGGGTCTTATTTATCGGCTAAATCGTCGTATAGTTTCTGTAGTATGGCTTTACCGGTTTTCTCACGCTCGGCGTCGGGGTTTACGATGGCTTGTTCCGCAACGTTGTCGTAGACGGTGTGATGACCATTGGCATCGGTGAACATGAAACCGTTGTTATAGGTGTGGAATGAGAAGGGTCGGGTATATGTGTCAGCGAGAATGTCGCGGCTGAATGTGAAATCATCGTGCGGCAGTCCCATCTGTCCGAGTATGGTAGCGGCGATGTCAGTCTGGCTCATTATGGTATCGATACGCGCGGGTGCTTTTACAGCACCTCCGGTAAGCAGTACGGGGATGTGCGCGTACTCGTTGCGCGGCTGTGATGAGTTGCCGCCGCCAAGTCCGTGGTCGGCTACGCATATTATGAGCAGATTGTCCCATGCGGGTGTGTGCTTGAGTTTCTCTACCAATTCACCGAAACAGTGGTCGGTATAGGCAAAGGAGTTGTCTACTTTATTGTCAAGACGGTGATACGGCACGGTGAAGGGCTCGTGTGAGCTTAGTGTCTGGAGTGTGGTGAACCAGCGTGCGCCGCGATCGGTCTTCTCCATTATGTCGTCGTAGAGCCATTGGAACATGTAGCCGTCATCTATGCCCCATTTTCCTGCCGGAGCCGATTTGGGCATATCTTTCTGGCTTACCAGGCGGTCGTGTCCCGATGCGAGATAGTAGTCCGATTTGTGCATTATGGTCAGGTCGCCGCCATGTACTGCTGTGGTTTCGTAGCCATGGTCGCGGAGTGTGCGCGGGAGTGCGGGTAGATGTGGCAGCTTGCGGGTGTATCGTATGATACTGGTGGTGGGTTGTCCAAGATAGCCGCTCAGTATGCACACCAATCCGCGGTCGGTGCGGAAACTGCCGGCGGTGCATCGTGTGAACAGAACCCCTTCCGATGCCAGACGGTCCATGTTTTCGGCAACGCCTTTCTTCCCGCCGAGCGATTCCATGAATCCCGCTCCTAAACTTTCCCATACCACAAGCAGTATGTTGGGGCGGTCGGTGTTCAGGAGTTTTTTTAAGGGTGTGCCGGTGGTAGGAAACAGGGGGGCTGTTATGCGTTGGCATTCTTCATCGCTGAAATGGCGGAATTGCTTGCGGAACTCATCTTTAGTGGTAAGGGAGTAGATGAGGTTATATCCGGGGTTGAGTGCCCAGTGGTTGAGAAACGGTGATTTGCTGAAGTACACCACGCTTGGGTTGTTGGGGCGAATCTTCAGTCCGCGTATTATCAGGAACAATATGCCTATTGCCGCTGCCAATGCCGTGAGTGTGGCGATATATCCCCACCATGGCATGGATATAGCAGGTGTGTGACGGCAATATATGTCGCATATCCATAGGCATCCGATGAAGAATATTGCTGATATGGCAAGCCATACCAATGTGGCAAGTATTATGTATGATGTCGATACGCTGGCGGTAGCTCCTTTTAGTGAGCGGAGATAAGTGAATACCGATGCGTCGAGTTTGAATTGCCAGAACCGGTATAGCGCGGTGTCAGCGGCAACGAGCGCACCGACAGCGAGTGCGGCTATGGCGCAATATATGATGAGAAGCGTGAGCAGGTTGAAGTATGGCAGCAATGTGTGCAGTGCCCCCAACAGCAGTGGTACGGCTGTGAGGTAGGATGCCACGATGGCATCGGAAACGAAGCCATGGGTGTAGATGCGCGATATGTTGCGCAGGCTGTTGTCGCCTGGTGCCATGGATTTATGATTGTATAATCCGAACAGCGGTTTCTGTATCACACAGAAGAAAGCTGCGCAGTACAACCAGAAAGCGGTGGCGAGTATCAGAAATGACATCATGGTTCCGTGGCGTTGTGTAGACTGTGGTTATCGTTTGCTGAGGTCATCGTACAGTTTCTGTAGTATAGCTTTGCCTATCTCTTCACGACGTGGGTCGGCTCCGGCAATGGGTGTCTGAGATACATTGTCGTAGTTGGTAAATCCACGTGGGTCGCGCACAATGAATCCATTGTTGTAGGTGTGGATGGAGAATGGCATGGTATAGGTGTCAGCGAGTATGTCGCGGCTGAATATGAAGTCCTCGTGCGGTAGCCCCATTTGCCCGAGCAGGGTGGCGGCAATGTCGGTTTGGCTCATGATGGTGTCAATCTCCATTGGTTTCTTAACGGCTCCGCCGAGCAGCAGTACGGGGATGTGCGGATATTTTTCGCGTGGCAGTTGCTCGCCGTAGTAGCAGCCGTGGTCGCCGGTGCATACGATGAGCAGATTGTCCCATGCCGGTGTGGCTTTCAACCGGTCTATGAATCGTCCGAACGCATCGTCAACGTATGCGTAAGAATTGGCTATCTCGTCGTCAGGCAGACGGTTGTACGGTACTTTGAATTCTTCGTGCGAACTGAGTGTCTGGAATGTAGTGTACCATCGTTCGCCACGACGGGTCTTGTCCATTATGTCATCGAACAGCCAATCGAACAATACACCGTCATGTATGCCCCATTTGCCTTTAATAGAGTCGGCGGGGAAGTCGCATTCCTGTACCAGACGGTCGTGTCCGGCAGCTACATAATAGTCCCATTTGTGGAATATGGACAAATCACCGCCATGAAGGGCTGTGGTGTGGTATCCTTCTTTTTTCAGTGTACGTGGAAGCGCCGGAAGCGTGGGAAGCTTGCGTGTATAGCGCATGAGCGTGGTGGTGGGTTGTCCGAGATACCCGCTGAGAAGACATATAAGCCCTTGCGGGGTGCGGGTATTGCCTGCGTCACAGTGAGTGAAGAATACACCTTCCTTTGCAAGCCGTTCAAAGTTGACCAATACATTGGATTGTCCGCCCAATGGCTCGATGAACCGCGCACACAAACTTTCCCATACTATGAATAGTATGTTGGGGCGGGGTGTGTTGAGCAGTTCCACGGTGGGTTTGCCGGTGAGCGGGAACAGCGGGGCGTAAATTTTATCGCACTTCTCTTCGGTAAATTCGCGGAACTGTTTCCGGAAGTCATCCATCATGGAGAATGAGTAGATGAAATTGTACACAGGATTGACGGCACAATGATTTAGGTAAATGTTAGTGCCGAAGTAGGATTTGCTCGGGGAGTTGGGGCGTCGTCCCAGTCCGCGCACTATGGCGAAAAGCAGTCCTGCTATTATGATCGCCGACAATGCCGTGACGCATTTCATAATCCATCCGTTGGCTATGAATGTACCGAGATGCGTGTATATGCCGGTGACTGCCAATGTGCCGAGGAAAAATATTCCGCCTATGACAAGCACTACGGCAAGTGCCCCTATCACATACCATGTGGATACGCTTGCCATTGCACCTCTGATGGATTTGAGGTAGGCGAGGGCTGACGCGTCGAGCTTGAACTGCCAGAACCGGTAAAGCAATGTGTCGGAACTTACTATAAGTCCCAATGCAAGCGCTATGATGGCGTTGTAGATACCGAGTACTACAGGCAGGCTGAACAACGGGACGATAGCATGCACTGCACATATCAGCATGGGTATGGCAGTGAGGTATGCTGCGGCTATCCTGTCGGTACGGAATCCATAGGAGTAAACCTGGATAATATCAGTACCTCTCAGGGGCTCAGTATTTGACTTCCGGTTGTATATGCAGAACATAGGGCGCTGTACCACACCGAAGAACAGCAGGCACAAGCAGTAATAGCTCAGGATGAAAATAAGAAATGTAACCATAGGAGGAGTGGTTATGATGGTGTGTTTTGTTTTTGTAATGGCGGTGGTACTATGCCGTGTATCTTGTCGGCGATAGCCTGTGGTGTGATGCGGTTCATGCAGTCAAAGTGTCCCAAGGGACATTCCGGCATTCCGGCAACGGAGCATGGTTGGCACGGAAGATTCATGCAGATGGTATCGGCAGGGTTCTGTCCGTAAGCGAGAAATCCGCAGATGGGTGCGGTACTGCCCCAGATGGATACAACTCGTGTGCCTGTAAGTGCCGCGAGGTGTTGGTTTGCCGAGTCCATCGTTATCATGGCATCCATGTGTGCCATTATGGCAAGTTCGTCGGTTATGGGAAACTGTCCTGCCAGTGATGTGCAGCAGGAAACTTCCGACGCCCATTTCCCGAGGGTCTCCGCTTCGTCACCACGTCCGCCGAACAGGTATATATGGTAACCTTGTGAAGCGAGAAGTCTGACGGCGCGGAACATCCGGTCCGGGGGATATGTCTTGTTGGCGTATCTTGCGAATGGTGCTATGCCTATGGCAGGATGCTGTATCTCCACGGGGCTTCCCGGTGCTCCATCCGGAAATATGGAGCGGAACGTGAGATGTATGGGATAGCCGAGTTTAGCGAATACCTGTGCGTAGCGGTCTACGAAGTTGGTCTGCGGAGTATGGTTACGCAATAGCTTGCGACGACTGGCACGCTGCTTACGTACCATGGCAACTTTCACTCCTCTCAAACGGAAGAATGTATCGATGGTCCATGAGCGTAGCACGTTGTGCAGATCGGCAACGCAGTCAGGGTGCAGGCGTGCCAATCTTCTTAGCAGGCGCGTCATTCCCCGTATTCCCTTGTATTCCCTTTTAAAATCGGCACCGATTACCTCTACGTTTGCCGGAGCGTTGATAAAGAGCTTTGCAAAGAATGGACGCGTGAGCACGTGTATGTCAAGCGACGGGTACTGCTCCGCCAAAGAATATATGGCGGGCAGAGTCATGGCTACATCGCCAAGTGCCGACAAGCGTATTATTAACATAACTCCAATATGGGATTACAGCCCTTTGATATAGGCTTCCACTCCTTCGATGTCCTTGCGGTTGTCGACAGACAATGATTTGCAATGGCAGTTGTAGTAATATATGGGCATGTGATTCTCAAGGAAACGGAAAGAGTCGTTCTCTTCGATTTTCTCGATTGGACCGCGGGGAGTGTTGTGGTAGAAATCAAGAGCCTTGCGGGTAAATGCGCCTACGCCCACGAATTTATGGAACACATAGTCCATGGCTCCCTTGGGATAGGGGATGGGGCTGCGGGATATGAACAGACAACGATGGTCGGCGGCGGTCACAATCTTCAGATTTGTGGCGTCGACTACCTCCACCGGGTTTGTGAAGTCGGTCATGAGGTTTGACACGAAGAAATCGTCGGGTTTCAGACCTTCGGGTACGCACTGCACTATGGCATCGCGTGTCAGAAGGGGTTCGTCGCCGTTGACCATCACGTATAGGTCGGCGGGTATTTTGGTGGATACCTCGTAGAGACGTTCGGTGGCTGTGTCGTGGTCGGAACGGGTCATTATTACATTGGCACCGAAGGATTCGGCTGTAGCCTTGATTTTCTCACTGTCGGTAGCCACGTACACTTCTTCAAACATTTCCACTTCCTTGCAATGTTCGTATACCCATTGTATCATAGGCTTACCGCAAATAAGGGCAAGGGGTTTCTCGAAGAATCGGCTCGATTCGGCACGTGCCGGAATCACACAGATAATTTTCATAATCGGATGTGTTTTTATTTTTTAGGTTTGAGCCAACGTTTGTGCGACCATAGCCAATAGGCGGGTGCGCGGTCAATGGTGGCTTCAAGCATTTTGAGATATTTTCTTGTAATCGGATAGTCTTGGTCAGTGTTGTCAGGCACTATTGGCACGAGGGTGAATGTGTAATGTCCGCGACTCGTTTTCTCCACGTCAAGATACAGAAATTCGGCATCGATGCGATTGCCTATCTCTTCACCTCCGGGAAAGAATTCGGTGTCGTGACGCAGAAAGTCAATATGGTATTTCGATGCGTCGCGATTGGTGCGGTGGTCGGATATGAATCCTACCATGAATGTGCCGATGTCGCGACGCATGGTGAGGAGTTGTCGGAATGCTTTCTTACGGGGAATGGATATGGAATGGAAACGCGAGCGCAGGCGTAACATCAGTTTGTCGAAGGCTGCGTCGTGGATGGGTTTGTAAATCTGAGCCGATACTTTAGGCTCGTTGTAGAACAAGGTTATGGACGGTACCCACTCCCAATTGCCGTAATGGCCGAGATAGATTACCAACGGTCTGTTTCGCCGTGCTGTATCTTCCACAAATTCAGTGCCATGTACGGTTACCCGCCGGCGCATCTGCTTGTCGGAGATATGAAGCAATTTTATGGTTTCCACGATGTTGTCGCAGAAATGATGGTAAAATTCCTTTTCAATCTGCAATAGTTCCTGCTGTGACTTGTCGGGGAATGATGTACGCAGGTTCTCACGCACCACATGGAGCCGGTAATGCTTCATCCGGTACATTATCACGTAAAGCAGGTCGCTCAGGCGATAGAGTATGCAAAGCGGCAGCCATGCCAGCGGCATGAACAGGCACAGGTATAGATAATATTTCAGTCGTTCGCCCATAGTCCGGTTTCAATAGCTTTTACGATTTCTTCGGTGGCGCCGATATTGCTGTGTACATATTTCTTCGAAATCTCCCGTATCTCTTCAAGTCGTGGTGTATTGTCCTTTAGGGAAGTGAACCACCGGTCAAGGTCATCGGCATTTCGTACTATCTGCCCTATGCCCAGGTCAATCATCTGACGGGGCGTGACTTTACGGTGTATCTGCGGTCCGAAAGATACAGGGATGCCGTAGACGGTAGCTTCAATAAGGCTGTGCAGAAGAGGGGTGAAGCCTCCGCCCACGTAAGCCCATGTGGCGTAGCGGTACATGTAAGCGAGTGCGCCCACGAAGTCCACAATCAGTACCTGAGTCCCGGTGAAGTCAGTATCGGCAGAACATTCGGAATACAGCAACGCTTTTCCGTTGACAGATTCTTTGATGGCTCGCAGATTGTTGGGCTTTATGTCATGCGGCACGAACAGAAAGCGTGTGTCGGGATGGCGGTTGGCAAGTGTGCTCACCAGCTCCAGGTCTTTGTCATCGCTTATACTGCCTGCTATGAATACCTTGCGGTCGTTGCAGAAATTATGTATTATGTCGTTGTGCCAAGGTGTACTGGCGACGGTTTCGGCATTGTCAAACAGAGGATTGCCGCTAATGGTCACATTGTCGACACCGAGCATGAGCATGTTGAACTTCGAGCGTTCATCCAGCACATAGGTGTGGGTGTAGGATGAGAGTGATTTGCGGTAAATGCGTCCGTACCATTTGAAAAATGGAGCGTCGTCGCGTATGATGGCTGATACGAGATAAGTGGGTATGGCCCTGAACTTCAGTTCCTGAAGATAGTTTGGCCAATATTCTGATATCAGGAATACAGCTTTATCGGGCTGCACGGCGTTTAGAAATGCACGTACGTTGCGCTTGGTGTCGAGCGGTAGATAGAACAGATAGTCCACTCCGGGGTGGTTGTGCTCCAAGGCTCTATAGCCTGATGGTGAGAAAAATGTCAGCACTATTGTGCAGTCGCCGTCGCGTTTGAGTTTGGCTATTATGGGTCGCGCCACTGCATATTCGCCTAATGATGCCGCATGAATCCATACGGTAGGCTTATCCGGGCGGTCCTTCATGGAGCGTCGGACATGTCCCTTGATTCCCTGCTGACCTTTTACAAACAGCGAAAACTTACGGCGGCTGTTCTTGCCCAACATGTGAGAGTAGGCTTTTAACGCACCGTGCATTGTGTTTACCGCTATGTTGTATATAATGTTCATATCAATTCATTGGACGTTGCATGTTCTGTCAATCGGACAAAACAGGTCTAATCACGGCAAAGATACGAATAAGTAGGGTGCAATGCCAAATAAATCGTCATGTAACGGATGTTTTTCAAGTGTTTTTCTATGTGTGTTCAGATGATTTTTTAACTGTTGTGATATTTTTTTGAAAAATTGATTAAGTGTTTTGTTGTGGTTGCGGGTTTTAGTTATAGGACAGAATAATGATTAAGGTTAAGTACAATATCAATAAGGTAAGGATTAAAACAGATTGGATTTAGTTTTGCCACGTGAGGTGGCGGTAAAAAAGGATTGAGTGTCGGGGGATTGGTCCGACACTCATTTTTTTATGACCGGTATATTATGTCGATGGCTTGTGTGAGTGCGTCTCGGAGATAGCGACCGGTTTTAAGTTTGTGATTTATGTGTTTGACGCAATCAATCATCCGTCTGTAATCCTCGGGAGTTATAGTTGAAAGTGCTTTGTCGAGCTGGAGAAGGGAGTCCACGGCTATACCTATCTGCTCGCGTATAATAAATTCGGCTCTGCCTGCGTGTGACCATACTATTACCGGAGAATTGCAACGCAGATACAGACCTACCTTATGAGGATTGTTGTAATTCATGTATTCGCCTACCTTGCCTATTCCTTCGGTGAGCGAAAGTCCGTACCACGATATGCCGAAATCGCCCTGGTGCCGACGTATTATCTCTGTGTCGGTAACAGTGCCCATCGGGTGCAGGTTGGGCAACGTGGTGGCTTTGTCGGTGTTGAGTTCGGAACCATAGAGGTATATGTGACGTGACGGCATTATCTCAGCAAGTTGGTAAATCCAGTCGTTGAGCTCCGATGACAGGTTTCCCACGAAGTAAAGTGAAAAATTGCCGTCGGCAGGCATGGGATGGGGCTCTCCGGATGTGCCGTGGATATAGTCCATGATTTCGTAATCGACCATAGGTGTGGTGCATCCGTGGTCAGTGAGCCACCGACGCATACGGTGATTGTGTGTCAGAAGTACATCGGCACCGTTCAGGAGCGGAATCTCCTGTTCGGGAGTAAGTATCTTGTTGCGGAAAGAGTCGAGGTCGTGAATAATGCATATCACTTTGGCTCCTTTGCGGTGTGCTGCACGGCATATCCGGTCGAACATCTTCTGTTGGTACTGGATTACCAGAGTGTCGCCTTGGCGTAACCGGCTAATGGCTTTAAATATTCCGGTAATGTTCCGAAGGCTGTGTACAAGTCCATTGTGGGAGACTGAGTGGGGATGTCCTATGTTTATGTAACCCATTTGCTCCATGATGGATTCGATGTCGGTACGCGCTATTCCTCCACCGCAGTCGGGATGTTTGTAATTACGTGATATATAGACGAATCTTTTCATGCGTTGCGAAGTGAATGGGTTGCGGGATAAGGTCATATCAGTTCTATGCCTGCCTGATGGCATAAGGTTCGTTGGTCATCGGGCCATATCGAAGCCTGCACCTCGCCGATGTGCGCTTTCTGAAGCAGGAACATGCAGAGACGGCTTTGTCCTATGCCGCCGCCAATGGATTCAGGCAGCTGTCCGGCGAGTAGCTGCGAGTGAAAGTTGAGGGTGGCGCGGTCATTGCACCCGCGCATGTCGAGCTGGCGTCGCAGCGATTCGGGATTGACGCGTATGCCCATTGATGACAGTTCAAAACTACGCTGTAATATGTTGTCCCAAAGAATGAGGTCACCGTTGAGTCCGGTGTATCCGTCGGAGTTAGGCGTTATCCAATCGTCGTAGTCGGGTGCGCGTCCGTCGTGCGGGTTGCCATCGGATAGCGGTGCGCCTATACCGATGAGGAATATGGCACCATATTGCCGTGCGGCCTCCGATTCGCGTTGCGCGGCTGAAAGGTCGGGGTAGCGTTGCAACAGCTCTTCGGAGTGTATGAATGTCACCTCTTCGGGTAATCGCGGTGTTATGTGCGGAAATTGGCGGAATATCATCAGTTCGGTCTGCCGCACTGCGTTGTATATCTTCCTCACTGTGTCCTTGAGATAGTCGAGAGTCCGGTCTTCGGGGCGTATGGTTTTCTCCCAGTCCCATTGGTCGACGTATAGCGAGTGCAGGTTGTCCAATTCCTCGTCGGCTCTGATGGCGTTCATATCGGTGTACAGCCCGTAGCCGGGTGCTATGTCGTAGGCACCGAGTTTAACCCGCTTCCATTTTGCAAGTGAATGCACCACTTCGGCACGGCGGTCACCAAGATCTTTGACCGGGAATGTTACGGCGCGTTCCACTCCGTTGAGGTCATCGTTGAGACCTGTGCCTGAAAGTACGAATAGCGGTGCGGTCACGCGTCTTAGCTGTAACACGTCGGCCAATTGCATCTGGAAGTGGTCCTTGATCATCTTTATTGCCACTTCGGTGGTTTCAGGCAATAGCTTGCGGTGGTATTTTTGTGGTATTATGAGTGCCATAATGAAAAGCAGTGTGTGGTACGCAAAAGTATAAATAAAATCGGAAAAATGAAAAAAGCGATGCTCCGGTATGAAGCATCGCTTTCTTTCATGTTTATGATTAGGAAAAATCAGTCGATGTTGGGGTTCAGTGCGTGCCATTCGGAGATGGGGGGCAGTACACCCATGTCGATTACTTCGTCGCGGAGGGTGCACAAGTGCTTGTAGCTTTCCTCAAGCTCGCGCTGTTCGGTGGGGTTGCCTTGTATGTCGTGGTATTTCACACCGTCGCGGTTGATGGTGGTTTCCATCGCCATCATGATGTGGTTGAATTTGCCATTGTCCACATAGCATCCTGCCGGCCAACGGAACGGTTTGCCACCCATGGCTGCGGCAATCATCTCTATGGAGAGGTATGCGGGGCTTTGGAATGATGAGCGTCCGCGGAGGTCAATTATATTTTTACCGCCTTGGATTACGCGTACCTTGAGGTCCTCCCAATCTTTTTCCGGGAGACGTTCGGTGCCTATGATGTCGGTTAGGGGAGTGCCACCTACAGTGGTGGTTGATGCGAATACTGCCATCTGTTCACCGTGACCGCCGTAGGTACGGCAATTTACTATCTCTGATGCAGGCACTTTCAGGTATTTTACCAACTCGTTCTGAAGACGGGTGCTGTCGAGTGCCGCAAGAGTGGTTACTTGCGAAGGCTTAAGACCTGAGTACAGCAGTGTGATAAGTCCGGTTATATCTGCGGGGTTGAAGATGACCACGATGTGTTTGACATCGGGGCAGAACCGGCGGACATCTTTACCGAACTGTTCGGCTATCTGTGCATTGCCTTTGAGCAGATCCTCGCGGGTCATGCCTGCCTTACGTGCAGCTCCTCCGGATGATACAATATATTTGGCTCCTGCAAGCGCTTCGCTTATTTCAGATGTGTAGGTGAGATTCATTCCTTCGAAAGCACAGTGGTATAGTTCCTCAGCCACACCGGTAAGTGCCGGCAGGTATGGGTCGTACAGACAGATGTTGGGGGTTAGACGCATCATCATGGCAGTCTGTGCCATGTTTGAGCCAATCATGCCGGCGGCACCGACAATGACCAATTTTTCTTCAGTAAGGAAGTCCATATTATAAGATTTAGATTTATGTAATGTAGTCTATTGATAACAATGTGCGGCAATAAAAGTCGCTCTGTGTGTCATTTTTTAGCAATATTTTGCGCCAAAAGCTGAAGTTGTTGCATGGAGGTGTCGTTGAGACGTGAGCGTATGGTCACCACTGGGTCAATAATCTCGATTTGCGGCAGTGGTTCGAGCATTGTTCTCATGGCTTTTGCTGCGATAGGTGCCCATGAACCGTTCTCGATTATGCCTACGCGCCTGTTGCGGTAGTTCTTTATGGACAGGTGGTAGAGGAAGTCGTGCATGGCGGGATATAGTCCGGCGTCGTATGTGGGAGCCGCCACTATCATGGAACTGAGACGGAAAGCCTGCGCCACGGCTTCAGATTGGTCGGCACGGCAAAGATTGATTGTGACGATTTCTCCTGCGTCGGTCTGACGGAGCATCTCGGCTATGCGTTGTGCGGCATCGGCAGTGCCACCGTATATTGATGCGTAAGCTACAAGTACACCCTGGCACTCCGGACGGTATGCGCTCCATGTACGGTACAAGTCAACATAGTACGTGAGATTGTTGGTGATTACGGGTCCGTGAAGCGGTGCTATGATGCTGATTGCCGGGGCGGTGAGCTTGTCAAGAAGACGTGTCACCTGCGGCCCGTATTTACCTACTATGTTTATGTAGTAGCGACGGGCTTCGTTGTCCCATTCATCGGCATACTGGAGCGCGCCGAACTTTCCGAAGGCGTCGGCTGAAAAGAGAACCTGCTCGGATTGTTCATAGCTCACCATTACCTCAGGCCAATGAACCATCGGAGCTGAGAAAAACTGAAGTGTATGCTGTCCGAGCGGAAGAGTGTCGCCCTCTTTTACCGCGATGGTGCGTCCGGTGAAGTCGTAGCTGGGGAAGAACTGCGGCAACATGCCTATTGCCTGTGTTGATGCCACGAGTTTCAGCGACGGGTAGCGGTCAAGTATGGCGGTTATGCATGCCGAGTGGTCGGGCTCCATGTGGTGTACCACGAGATAGTCGGGTGCTTTGCCTTGGGTGGCGGTCTCAATCTGCTGTAACCATAGTGAGCCTTGTCCGGCTTCCACGGAGTCGAGTACGGCTATCTTCTCGTCGAGTATGACGTATGAGTTGTAGCTCATGCCGTGGGGCAGAGGGTATTGTTCTTCAAATAGCGTGGCGTTTATGTCGTCGACACCGACATATTTTATGGTTGGTGTTATGTTGCAGTCCATTGCTTGAACGGTTATGAAAATATTGTCGCAAATTTAAATTAAATAAGCGATAATATCAATAAAAAGTTCAAGTGATGGCAAATACCTCAAATCACTTCCTCACGCAGATGGTAGTGGTTGCGCAGGTGCTCGAATTTGTCGGGCGACATGCGTAGTTCCTCGGTATCGGCGAGCGGATTATAGGAGTCGGCTATGGCTTTGGTGGTTACGTTAGTGGCTGCTCCCTCCGGTACCTGTTCGCTCATGACGGGGCATGGCAGCGCGAAATGCCGGGCTACGGCGTTGACTGCCATCTGCGTTGCCCTGATTTTGCCTTGGCGGGAGTATCCGGCTATGTGGGGGGTGGCTATGAACGCTTGTGCGAGCAGCTGGCGGTCTATGTCCGGTTCTCCTTCCCAACAGTCGATTACGGCGCGGCTCACTCTTCCTGACTCGATGGCGGCTTTGAGGGCATCGGTTTCGACTATGGCTCCACGTGCCGAGTTTATAATCATAGGTCGGCGTTGGAGCTTGCCGAGGAAAGCGTCATCACATATATGATGGGTGGCATGTTTCCCTGTGCGCGTGTATGGCGTGTGAAATGTTATGATGTCGGCGCGATGTGCTATCTCATCGATGTCAACGAATAATCCGGAGCCTTCCGATTCGGCACGCGGGGGGTCGCAGCGGAGCACGTTCATGCCTGATTGTGCCGCCCAGCGTTCAACTATGCTGCCCACATGCCCTACGCCCACTATGCCTATGGTGAGTCCGCTGAGATTGGTGCCGTAGGCTGCTATTATTGACGCGAGCACATATTGTGCCACGGCAGGAGCGTTGCATCCCGGAGCATTGGCGACCTCTATGCCCCGTCCTCGGCAATATTCGCGGTCGACATGGTCAAGACCTATGGTGGCGGATGCTATGATAGAGCATCGTGAGCCGTCGAGTAGGGCTGCGTCGCAGCGGGTGCGGGTACGTGTTATCAATGCATCGGCATCGCGCATGGCTTCCGGTGTGATGAGATGCGGCGGCAGATATGAGACTTGGGCGTACGGTTCGAGCAAGCCTTGGGCAAATGGTATGTTGCTTTCTATTATGATGTTCAATCCCATAGATTCCATGTATAAAATGCGATATAGGCGGCTGTCATCAAGAGGATGGGCAGGTAGCCGCGTCGTTCGGCGTTGATGCGGAAAAACAGGGCTGCCTGTACGGCTATACAGCAGTTGAGGGTGGATATATATGCCGAGATATTGGCTATGTCGGCTATGCAGAATATAAGAGTGAATATGGTGACGGTGGCGAATAATCCGTTTACGGCACGTGCCTTGGCATTGTAGCTGTAGACTTTGACAAGGTTGGTCACGGTGAGGATTGTCCCCGCGATAATTGTAAATGCGGCTGCGCATAGCACTTTGAAGGCGGCTGGATTGTGCAGCGTCTGGGATAATGGGGGAGGGGACGGCAAGCGGAAATCGGATAGCGACACCAAACCGAGCCCCCATGCTATCCATGCAGGTGTGATGATGCCTATCAGGGCTGCCAATAGTGTGCGCGGGGTGAGACACCGCATCTGCACACAGCCTATTATCATCACCGGTATGTAGGCGGCAAGGGCGTATTGCCATAATCCTCCGGCAGCTAAGATACAGAATGCGAGAAACAGGCGTCGCGTGAGCTTTGGTGATTGGTACGCGGAGTATAAAATAAGCATGGTCCACAGAATCAGTATGTTGATTACTGTGTCGGCGAGAATCTGTACGCTTGCCGCCGGTGTGGCGCATTGCATGACCATATACAGCCCTACAAACATGAGCGAGGTGGTACGCAACAGGTTGAATGACCGGTTGATGACCACCAGCATGGTCATGGCGCATATCATGAGTGCGAGACTTATGCCGAGAGTAGCCGCCGACGGTAGCACCCAGCGGGCGGCTTGCGCTATCAAGCCGGTATCGTATGGCGTCGGTAGCGGCTCGCAGTATGGCTGTGCCACGCATATAGCCACTATGGCCGCGATAGCGGCCAATAGTGTACAAGGACGGCTCTTGATAAACCGTGTTATTTTGTGTTCGTATTGCTTCACGTCGGACCGTGGTTAGTGGATATGCCGGACTATTTCAGGTCACATCCTATGTCGCGGCGGAAATATTTGTCGTCGAAGTCTATCTTTGCTACCGACGCATAGCTGCGTGCAAGTGCCTGGTCCATGTCCTGACCAAGTGAGCTTACCGCTATGACGCGTCCGCCGGAGGTGACTGTTGCGTTGTCTGTAGCTTTGGTGCCGGCGTGGAAAAGTATGCTGTCGGTCACTGTGTCGAGTCCGGTGATTTCCTTACCCTTCTCGTAGTCTCCGGGATAACCTCCGCTCACCATCATCACGGTGACGGCGGTGGCTGGATTGTGGCGCAGTTCCATGTCGGCGAGATTGCCCGATGCGGCGGCTTGCATCAGTGCCACGAGGTCGCTGTCTATGCGTAGCATCACGGCTTCCGTTTCCGGGTCGCCCATGCGCACGTTGTACTCTATGACCATAGGATTGCCTTCTACGTTGATAAGTCCGAGGAATATGAATCCGCGGTAAGTGATGCCGTCGGCGATAAGCCCGTTGACGGTGGGTTCGATGATGCGTGTGCGCACCTTTTCCATGAATTCGTCATCGGCAAACGGGACAGGGCTTACAGCACCCATACCGCCTGTGTTGAGACCGGTGTCGCCTTCGCCTATGCGCTTGTAGTCTTTGGCTACCGGCAGCACTCGATATCCGCCGTTGCCGTCGGTGAGTACAAACACGGAGCATTCGATTCCCTTTAGGAATTCTTCGACTACTACTGTGGCTGATGATTTGCCGAACATGCCGCCGAGCATGTCGCGGAGCGACTGTTGCGCTTCGGCGAGGTCATTGATGATGAGTACGCCTTTGCCTGCGGCAAGACCATCGGCCTTAAGCACGTAGGGTGGATTTAGCTGCTCAAGGAATCGGCATCCTTCGTCGGCAGTCTGTGCGGTGAACGAACGGTAACGCGCCGTGGGGATACCGTGGCGCATCATGAATTGTTTGGCGAAGTCCTTGCTGCCTTCGAGTGCGGCGCCTGCCTTCGACGGACCTACCACGAGCAACTGAGGGCGACGTTCGGCAAAGTAGTCGTAGATACCGGCTACCAAGGGATCCTCGTTGCCTACCACTATCATCTGTATGTCGTTGTCAGCGACAAAACGTTCCACGGCTTCGAAGTCGAGTGGCGATATTGCCACATTGGTGCCGTATTGCGATGTGCCGCCGTTGCCGGGGGCTATGTAGAGATTGTCTAAAAGTGCGCTTTGGCGCATTTTCCAAGCCAAGGCCGATTCGCGACCTCCGGATCCGAGCAGTAGGATGTTCATGTGGTGCAACTATATTGGTGAATGATATTGATAGCTATAATTATATGGCGCAAAGTTACCTATTTATTTCCGTTTGCCCAACGGCATTGCGCAATGCGTAAGCAAAAATAGCTACGGTTTTATCGCGGAATCAACGCTTATCTTAGAAAAATGTGATGATTTACACAAAACAAGTTGGAAAAATGTGCAATTTTTCACATTTTTCCAACTTGATGGCGTGTTTTGTGGTATGTGGAGGTTATAAATACCTGTGCATAATTATGAAAATAGGTTAATAATTATGGTTGTTTTGTTGTGTATATTTGCTGTGAAGCAATAATTTCAATTGATGTTTATGAAAAGGTGTTTTGCATTAATTATGGCATTTATGGTGTTGGTGTCGGTATCGGCTCAAACTGATGAAGAGTATGCTGAGGTGGAAAAGGTCGTGGCGGAGATACGTGCGGCGTGTCCGCTTCAGGCGGGCGAGAATATTTCCATTACCGATGTGGAGCTTGATTCCGGGGTGATGACATGGCGATACTCAATGCGCGATTTCGGTGCCATACAGCGTACATCGGAAGAAAATTTCATGGAAAGCATTATGACAAATCTCCCTGTGACGGTGGCTACTAATCCGGCATTGGAGCCTCTGTTCCGCAGTCTTGTGAAGTTGGGGATAACTTTCCGCATTATATTCAAGAGCGAAATTACCGGAAAGGTGATTTCGGGCGATATCACTCCTGAGCGGATGGCAAGTGTACTTGATGCCACACCCGATGCCGACCAATCGTTGCGGATGATAGTGGATAATTCTTGTCGCACGTTGCCCATAACAGTGTCCCGGGGTTTGCGTATGGTGAAGAAGGAACTTACTGACAAGGCTTTGGTCACAGTCTTTGAAGTGGATGATACGATACTGAATTTCAGTAATCTGGAGAGTGGGCGCGAAAAGATGTATCAGGCTGTGGTGGAGATGACAAAGAATAGGCAGGATCCGCCCACATTATTTGAAATGCGGGCTTGTGTGATGTCGGGGCGCGGCTACACGTTGCTTTATCGTGCCAAGACGTCGCAACGTGAGTTGCCGTTGAACTTTACGCCTGAGGTATTGCGTGAATTGTTAGGACTTTGATTAATCTTGGATGTATGACAGAAGTCGGGCTGTCCAGTCGGCAAGATATAGTGGGATATAAGCGATGCCGTCCTTGAACCGCAGGTTTTTACGGGAGAAGATTATCGATATGTCCGGATTATATTTGTTGTGGTAAACCGACAGGCTTTTGCCGGATGTGTTTGCCGATGCCTTGACTTCAGCCGGTATGACACTTGTTTTGTTTTGGAGGATGAAGTCAACTTCGGCAGTTCCGGAGGAAACCCAGTAGCGTGGTAGTGTGTTGAATTGATTTACAAGTGATTGAAGGACGCCGTTTTCGGTCAATGCTCCCTTGAATTCACTGTAGAGGTTATAACCTGTGTCGGTTGGCTCATACCATATTTCTGCCGGCAGATTTGCCATGACGCGTAGCAGTCCTGAATCGAGGAGATAGATTTTAAATGCTGACAGGTCATCGTAGGCGCTAAGTGGTATTCCAGGCTTGCTGCAACAGAATATGCGGTAAATCAGTCCGGCTTGCTGTAACCACAGTAGCGAGTCCTCATATTCGCGGGCTCTTGCACCGGGTTTGACCACACGGTATAAGAATTTTCTGTTCTCTTTTGCCAACTGCGATGGAATCGAGTTCCATAATGACGTTATGCGGGGGATGTCTTTTGCCGGGGCGTGTTTCGAAAAATCAAGTGTATATGAAGTCAGTATGTTCTGAAGAATCATCTCCACTTTGCCGGTGCCTTCGTTGTCAAGCATTGCGGTTACTGCCGCCGGCATACCTCCGCATACGTGGTATCGTTTATATGATTCCTCGAGTCTACCTATGATAATCTGTGGCAATTCCTCCCATCCGGTTAGATTGTCTATATAGTCAAAGCATTTTGGGTCGTCGGAGTATAGGAATTCCTTGAATGATATCGGGTACATTTTTAGAAATTCCACCTTTCCTACCGGGAATGAGCTGTCTTTCCCCAATGTGATGCCTAATAGTGAACCGGCTGCTATTATATGATAGCCCGGAGCCTCTTCCTGGAAATACTTGAGGGAGTTTAATGCCGGGTTGCATTCCTGTATTTCGTCAAAGATTATGAGGGTTTCGGATGGGATGAGTGGTACATCGGTGTATAGGGATAATAGACGCAATATTCTTTTGGGGTCTTTAGTGGCGGAAAATTCGTTGCATAATTCTTGCGATGAATCGAAGTTGAAATATGCCGTGTATTTGAATTGTGTATGCCCGAAGTGCTTCATAATCCAAGTCTTCCCTATCTGTCGTGCCCCCTGTATTATGAGTGGGTTTCGTTTTGGTTTGTTTTTCCAATCGATTAATTGTGTGATTATGTCGCGTCTTATTTCCATGACTATAAATATGCTTTTCTACTGCAAATATAACGCTTATCTTAGGAAAATGTGATGATTTGCACAAAACAAGTTGGAAAAATGTGAGAAATTACACATTTTTCCAACTTGTTTTGTGATTTCGGGGCTTGGTAAGTGCCGGTGATTGATACCCGTCTATGGGATTATTGCTGCGGCTCGGAATCGTTATTGTCTGTGGAGCCGGGGCGTTTCCATCCGCGGCGGGGGCGCAGCAGTACACCTCCGTCGGCTTTGGGAAGAGATGGCTTCTTGCCTATGAGCATTTTCAACGCATTCTCGTTTCTACGTATAGCCAGCGGATTTTCTTCGTTGAATGGTTTGCGGGTTTCGTTACGTTCGCCGCGTTCCGGACGGTTGTCACGATCTTTTCTTTCACGATCCTGGCGGTCGGCGAATCGTCCTTTGGTAGGACGGTATTTGGAGTCGTAGTTCCGATCATTGTCACGACGTTCCTTGCCTTTAAATGACGGCTTTGCCATACGTCCGCCCATGCCGTCGCGTCGTGCTTCGGCACGCCATTGGTCATCGGAGATGCGGCGTGGGCTTCCTTTCTTATCGGGGCGGGGCTGTCCGTTGCGTATCGAGCCACCCTCTTTGCGGAACGATTTATAATCGCCTTCAAATATTATGTATTCGCGGAGCTCACATTCCAACGCACCGTTGAACAGGGGCATTTTCAGTGATGGGCTCAGCCCTATCTTGCTGAAGTATTCTTCGCGGTAGCCTATAATCCAAGCGTGGTATCCTTTGAATACGTGTTTGAGCTGCGAGCCGATGGTGGCGTACAGTCCGTCCATGTCATCGGCGCTGATACGTTCGCCGTATGGGGGGTTGGTCACAAGTACACCGGCTGCCGGGGCTTCTTTCCATTGGGAGATGGGTTTGACGCTGAGGTCTATGTATTTTGCCACACCGGCACTCTTGATGTTTTCAGTAGCTATAGCCACTGCCTTCGGAGAAATATCGGCTCCGTAGATTTTATGTTCGAAAGTGCGTTCGGAGCTGTCATCGTTGTATATGGAATCGAATAGCTCGGCATCGAAGTCGGGCCATGATTCAAAGGCAAACCGACGGCGGTACACTCCGGGATTTATACCGGCGGCTATAAGCGCGGCTTCGATGAGGAATGTGCCGCTGCCGCACATGGGGTCTACAAACGGGCAGTCTCCGCGCCATCCACTTTTGAGTATTATGCCGGCGGCGAGCACTTCATTGATGGGTGCTTCTGTCTGGGCCACACGGTACCCGCGTTTATGGAGGGATTCGCCTGAAGAATCGAGCGACACTGTCACACGCTCACCCGAGATGTGTACGTTGATCATCACATCGGCATCCTGCAGGCGCACTTTCGGACGGCTGTCGGGACCGATACGGTCACGGAAAAAGTCGACTATACCGTCTTTTACGCGGTAGGTCACGTATCGCGAGTGTGTGAACTCGTCGGAATTGGTCACGGTGTCGATGGAAAATGTCTTGTCGAGCGACAGGACGGTGGTCCAGTCGTACTCCTTGATCATCTCGTAAAGCGAGTCGGGGTCCGATGCCGTGAATTTGTATATAGGTTTGAGAATGCGCAATGCAGTACGGCAACACATATTGGCGCGGTACATCATGGCAAGGTCGCCTTCAAACGACACCATTCTACGTCCGGGTTCTACATTTATCGCCCCTAATTGGCGAAGCTCCTCGGCAAGCACCTCTTCAAGACCTTGAAAAGTCTTAGCCACCATTTCAAACTGTTGCGTCTGCATAATCAAGAATGTCAATTTGCTGCAAAGTTACCACTTCCTGCTCGAAAATAAAAGCCACACAGCCAAAAACCTGCGAAATCACTACGATACACCATAGTTTACATATAATTATAGTGGCAACGTATGGTGCGGGTGTGGCGTGTCGTGGCTGATTGGAAAAATAGGGTTGTCGGTTACGGTGGAAGTTTGTACCTTTACGGTTTTAAAAAGAAGCTATGAGACAATTATTATATTTGGCAGTGGTTGGTGCAGCGTCGTTGTGCAGTGGTTGTGGCGGTGCCGATGGCTATTATGCGGCAGGTGTGCGCGAAGCCTTGGATGAGTTGGCTCGTGATACAGTGTCGGCGTTTGACCATCCGCTGGCTGAGATGCCTGAGCCTACCATCAGTCTGCCGGTGAAGAATCTTGGCAGTTATGCGCGGCTGTTCAACGACAGCAACTATGTGCATTGGGCGGAAGCCGAGCGGATAGGTATCGAGCCTTTGGGCGACACGCGGTCGCATTGGCAGATGCGCCGTCCATTGGTCAAGGTGGTTTCATGCCGTGACTTTTATGTGGAACCGCTCACATATTCGCGTCCGTTTATGATACCCGAGGGTGCTGCCATGCTGCATGAGATAGGCAGTCGTTTCCGCGATTCGCTTGATGCGCGTGGCGGTGGCGATTACCGTATAAAGGTTACCAGCGTGCTGCGTACACCCGAGTCGGTGTCGCGTCTGCGGCGGCGCAACCGCAATGCCGTGGATTCGTCCGTACATCAGCTCGGCACCACGGTGGATATAAGCTATTCGCGTTTCGCTGCCGACAGTGACCGCATACCACGTTCTACCATCGATCTTAAAAATATACTTGCCGAAGTGTTGCTGGCTATGCGTTCGGAGGGTAAGTGCTGGGTGAAGCATGAGCATAAGCAGCCTTGTTTCCACATCACGGTGCGCGATGGTGCGTATGGCAGGGCTGAACAGTGATATTCAATTAACCGTTAACCAATTTAAAAAGAGATTGACGAGGTGAATAACGATAATATGGAACAAAAAGAGATGGCTACGTCTGCTAAACGACGTCGTCCATGGTGGTTACGGCTGCTCAAATGGACCGGTATCACTGTGTCGGTACTGATAGTGCTGTTTCTGGTGGTGATGAGTCTGGTAGTGTGGATTCTCACGCCTGAGCGCCTTACGCCTATTGTGACGGGAGTGGCGCGTGAATATCTCAACGCCGATGTCAATGCCGAACGTGTCGAGCTTACATTCTGGTCCACATTCCCAAAACTTCAGGTGGATGTGGACAATATGGAGATTGTGAGCAAGCGTCTGCAAGAATTGCCACCCGCAGTGCGTGATTCGTTGCCGCAGTATGCCGATTCGCTCTTTGCCATACGCCGTTTTTCGGCAGGGATAAATGTTCTGGGATTGGCTACCGGCAATATATCCCTGTATGATGTGATATTGTCACAGCCGCGTCTCAACCTTGTTGCTGTCAACGACTCGGTGGCGAATTATGACATAATACCCCCCTCGGAAAAAGAGGAAGAGGATGGTGGCACCACGGTAATGCCGGGTGTGTCTATCAACCGTTTTGCCATTGAAGGCGATTTTCCTGTGCGTTACTGCTCGCTTGCCGACTCCATTGATTTCACCGTTACGCTTGCCGACTCGCATCTCGGCGGCAAGGATGCTCCTGTCTATGATTTGGCAATAGAAGGGGCAGCCGGCGGCAAAGCCGGCATTCTGGAGATGCTGCCTGTGCGGTTCGGACTCAACGGTTCGGTGGAGTGGCATCAACTTAACCCTACCGAGGTGCGGCTGAAGGATTTCGATGTTACGGCTGGCGAAGTGGGCGTGAAGTTCAACGCCATGATAGCCGCGAACGACACCCTCACGGTGCATGAACTGGACATAGAAGTCCCCGAACTGGCAGTATCGAAAGTGGTGGACCTTATACCCCAACAATACCGTGGCGAGCTGGTCAATCTCGATACCGACCTTGCCGTGTACTTGAAAGCCCGGCTGCTCAAACCATATCTTCCCGCTAAGTCGGAGTTGCCTGTGCTCGATGCCCAAATGCGTCTGGCTGCCAAGCATCTCGACTATGACCGTCTGCATCTCAATCGTATAGTCGCCGACGTGTCGGCAATGATAGACGGTGCCGATCTCGACCGTTCCACCATCGATGTGAAACGGCTTAATGTGGTGGGCCGTGCCATGGATTTCGATTTGTCAGGCACGGTGCGTACACCTATGTCCGATCCCTATGTCAACGGTCGGTTCGACGGTGGCATAGCGTTTGACCGGCTCCCCAACGTCCTGTTGGATAAATTGCCCTTCGAACTGCGTGGCATGTTGCGCGGTACTGCCGATGTGCAGCTGCGACAAAGCTATCTCACCCCCAAGAAGTTCCATAAAGTGAAGATTGACGGAACTCTTACGCTTGACGACTGCCATGTGGATATGCGCGACAACTCCATGCAGGCATATCTCCGCCGTGCCGAATTCCGTTTGGGCACACGCTCCTCGCTCACCTACAACGGTGCTCAGGTCGATTCCATGCTCACCGCATCGCTTACCATCGACACGGTAGCCTTCCATGGCGGCGGCATGCACCTTGCCGGCCGCAAGTTAAGTGCCGGAGTAGGCACGCGCAACATTGCGCAGTCGGTCGATACAACGCGCATCAACCCCATAGGAGCCAATATAAAAGCCGAGCTGCTGACCATGCTCTCGGATAGCGACCATGTGCGGATGCTACTCCACGACGCTGTGGTCGGCGCATCGCTACAGCGTTACAACAGCGACGCGCGCAGCCCGCTTCTCAAACTCGATATCAACGCCGACGCCATAGCCTACGCCGACAAATACAACCGTGCTTCCATGCGTGGCGGACATGCCGCCATGGACCTCCATCCGCGCGGGCGGCGCCCCATGTCGGCGCGTATGCAGGCGCGTTACGATTCTATCGCTGCGTCGCATCCCGAGCTCTCGGGCGATACACTCCTTGCCATGACACTCCGGAGTATGCGCCGGAGCCATCGCACCGATACATTGCCCGCGCGTGAAAATATGGATTTCGGTGTCGACAATTCCGTGAAATCATGGTTGCGCCTGTGGCAGGCAGAAGGCACCTTCACCGTCAACCGCGCCCGCGTATTCACACCCTATTTCCCTTTGCGCAACAGACTTGACAGCGTAGACCTCTCATTCTCCACCGATAGCGTTGTGCTGCACCATGCCCGCTACACGGTAGGGCGCAGCGACTTCAAGCTCAATGGTGCCGTGCGCAATATCTCGCGTGCCATCACCTCCCGCCGGGGCTCGCCCGTAGTGCTTGATTTCGATATGTCATCCGACACCATCGACATAAATGAGATTACCGCCGCCCTCATGCGCGGAGCCGTGTTTGCCGACAAGCTTAGTGCCGGAGAGATACGTCACATAGCCGAAAGCGGTTCCGACGAGCACATCCAGGCATCCGTGGAGAGCCAGGTAAGCGCTGATGAGCGCGCCGCCTTTGTGGTGCCGGCAAATGTCACCGCCAACTTCCGTATGCGCGCCCGCCGCATCCTTTACAATGATATATGGCTGCGCCGCTTCGAAGGGCTCGTCTCGGTCTACGACGGCGCCGTGAACCTCGACAGGCTCCGTGCCCGCACCGATATCGGCACCATGAACCTCACCGCCCTCTACTCTGCCCCAAACAAGGACGATATGCGCTTTGCCGCCGGGCTCAACATCTCACGGCTCGACCTGCGCGAGTTCCTCAACATGATTCCGCAGATCGACACCATAATGCCACTGCTCAAGGAGGTCGAAGGAATCGTCACGGCAGAAGCGGCTATAACATCCGAGCTTGACTCGCTGATGAACCTCAAATTCAACACCATCGACCTCGCCCTAAAGCTTTCCGGCGACAGCCTTGTGCTGCTCGACTCCGAGACATTCCGCACATTGGCAAAATGGATGATGTTCAAGCAGAAAAACCGCAACATGATTGACCGCATGGAGGTGGAGATGACCGTCCATGACGGTTGGCTCGACCTCTACCCCTTCGTCTTTGACATGGACCGCTACAAGCTGGGCGTGCGCGGCAGCAACGACATGGACCTGAACCTCGATTACCATGTGGCAGTGTTGAAATCGCCGTTGCCATTCAAGTTCGGCATCAACATCAAAGGCACCCCCGACGACATGAAGATACGCCTGGGCAAGGCGCGCATCAATGAGAAATCGGTAGCTTCTACGCGTCGCATCACCGATACCGTGCGCGTCAATCTCATGAATGAAATCGAGCGTCTGTTCAAGCGCGGTGTGCGCAAGGCAGGTGTCAAGGGCCTGCAGACAGGAATCAAGCGCGATGCTGTGGCTATAGGCTCCGACTCCGCGCTCTCTGACACCATCTCCCATGCCGATTCGCTCATACTCATACGTCAGGGTATCATGCAGGCTCCCGAAGGCTTCGTCATGCCCGACTCCACAGCCACCTTGCCGCAAGGCTCGAAAAAGAAAAAGAGGAAAAAATAATCAAGTCTACAAGCTACACCTATGTACAGTGCTTACATACAGCGTTTTCTCGAACGCAACGATTATATCAACGTGATTCCGCGCGCCGCCCTTATTGATATGGACGGTACGCTCTACGACTCCATGCCGCGCCATGCCCGCGCTTGGCAGCAGATGATGGCTGAGGTGGGCATCGACGCTCCACTCGACGACTTCTTCCGCTACGAGGGCCGCACCGGAGCATCCACCATCGACATTCTCTTCCGCCGCTTCTTCCGCCGCGGAGCTACCGAGCAGGAAAAGACCGACCTCTACCGGCGCAAGACTGAGCTGTTTGCAGCCATGCCCCCCGTTGAGCCGATGCCCGGAGCTCGGGATATGCTCGAATTCCTGAAATCCATAGGCGTGAAGCGGGTGCTGGTCACAGGCTCAGGGCAGAACACCCTCCTCAATCGGCTTGACACCGACTTCCCCGGAGCCTTCACTCACGACATGCGCGTCACCTCCCGCGATGTCAAGCATGGCAAGCCCCATCCTGAACCCTTCCTTATGGCAATGACCAAAGCCGCCGTCGCCCCCGACGAATGCATAGTCATAGAGAACGCCCCCCTCGGTATAGAGGCCGGTAATGCGTCGGGCGCATTCACCATCGGAGTATCCACCGGACCGCTCCCCCTGAAGGAACTTGAGGATGCCGGAGCCGACATAGTATTCCCCTCCATGGAGGAGTGCGCCAAGGCACTTCCCATATTGGTATATTCATTAGTCACCACATCGCGCAACCTCAATTGACCCATGGAGCAGAAACTGATATTTACCTCCGAGCCCGCCCGCGAGCTTGATACCCTGATTTTCGGCTATGCCCCATCAGGACTGTTCCTGCTCGCCGACACCAACACCGCCCGGCTCGTGGTGCCGCAGCTCATGGAGCACTCTCCCGCCCTTGCCGCCGCACAGGTCATAGAGATTACCGCCGGCGACGACCATAAATCCCTCGACGCGCTCGCCCACGTATGGCACCGGCTGTCTGACTCCGGAGCCACGCGCCATTCCATGCTCGTCAACGTCGGTGGCGGTATGGTCACCGACCTTGGCGGATTTGCCGCTGCCACATTCAAGCGCGGCATACGCTTCATTAACCTTCCCACCACACTCCTCGGTGCGGTCGACGCTGCCGTGGGCGGCAAGACAGGCATAAACTTCGCCGGACTGAAAAACGAAGTGGGGGTCTTCGCCAAGGCATGTGCCGTCATCATATCCACCCGTTATTTCGGCACCCTCCCGCACTCCGAACTGCTTTCAGGCTATGCCGAGATGCTCAAGCACGCCCTCATAGAGTCGCCACAGGCTCTGGCACAGGCACTGGACTATGACCTCGGCTCAGCCGACCCCGGGCAGCTTCTCCCCCTGCTCGAACGCAGCGTCCGGGTCAAGGAACGCATAGTCACCGAGGATCCGTTTGAGCGCGGCATACGCCGTGCCCTCAATCTCGGCCACACCGTAGGCCACGCCTTCGAGTCCAAGGCTATGGCGGCAGGCACTCCCGTGCCCCACGGTCATGCCGTAGCGTGGGGGCTGGTGGTCGACCTTATACTATCGCACATTCACCTCGGGTTCGACTCCGCCATACTGCGGCAGGTGGCGCAATTCGTCTCCGACAATTACCCAGCCCCATCGCTCAAGTGCAGCGACTACGGCACGCTGATAGAACTAATGCGCCACGATAAGAAAAATGTCGACGCCGCCACCATCAACTTCACACTGCTCCGCGCACCCGGCGACGTCTGCATCGACTGCACCGCTTCGCCCGACGAGATATCAGCCGCGCTCGACATATTCCGCGACCTCATGCATATTTGACCATTTCCGGTGCTGATATACAAATGGGGCGCAACGTAAGCCATCCCGGCTTTAACGTTGCGTCCCTTTGCTTTAGTCCGCTTTGTGCCATGCACGCGTTATGGTGCAGGGCGGGGTGGTCAGAGTTTTGTCACCTTGCGTGTGAGGCGTCCGGTCGAACCCTGGACCGACAGCACATATATGCCGCGCGCCAGCCCCGAAGTCACCACCGTAGCCTTGCCGTCAGCGCCACGGGCGGTAGCCACCGCGCGTCCCTGCATGTCGTGCAGCGTCACAGACAGATTTGTCTCACCAGCCACAAACACCTCATAGCCGTCGGCAACGGGCGTTACCACCAACCGTTCGTCGGCGTCTGCCCACACCGTACCTATGGCTGCTTTTCCGTCGAGGATATACTTCATACCCTCCAGCGCGTCGATTTTACCGGCGCCCCAACGTTCGGGAGCATCCGCCGTGTGGGTATCGTTCTTGGCTGTGGAGGCAAATATCCTTTTTATATCGGCGGCTTTAAGCGTCGGCTCAGCTTGTAGCCACAACGCCATCACACCGCTCACCACCGGACACGACATGGATGTGCCGTCCATCTCACCCCAGTAATCGGTACGGCTTCCCGAGGTAAGTTTTGCACAGTAAGTATTATCAGGATTAGATATGTTTTTCGTGATAAATGGAGTGCTGTACGAGGATATTATACCTGCCCCCGGAGCACAGATATCGGGACGAGCCACCCCTTGGAATGTCTTGCCGTAGGACGAGAATGGGCTGATTCCCTCTATGGGATATTTCTCCAATACTATTCTACTTAGTTTTGAGCCATTCAAGGTCCCCCAATAATTACGTGTGGTGTACGAACCTACGCAGATCAGATTCTCGCCGCACGCCATATCATTGAGCGAGCCGTCGGGCGAACCTGCGCTCCATCCCGCCATGCTGCGGTCCGAGAGTATGACTCTCGTGCTTCCGTACATATCTATATGCTGTCCCTCCTTGCCCTCTGCAGTTACTGCCAAGGCAACATTGGTCGATGCAGGTATCGCCGTTATCGATATCCTCACGTTATAGCGGTTGTTGCTCGAATCGAGCATACCCAGCATCTGCACATAGCCGTTGAAATAGGTGTTGAACACGGAATTGTACGTATAGCCATATCTGCTGTACGCCGAGCTGCACATCGACACCACCCCTGTGGCACCCTTGGTGCTTATCGAGCCAAGGCTTTTGCCTGTGGTAGTGTCATACATATCTACCGTTATATCAAGCGGTGTGGCGTCTGCCGACCACGTATCCACCCAGCCCGACATCGTGTTGTTGGACACCGCCGCGGTATTAACCTCGGCAAATGTTTTCACCTCGGTATCCGACCCGGTGAAATCCTTGGATATATGTATGGGGTAATCACCGTCGTTGCCTGCCGAGACGCATATCACGGCATCTTCGGCAAAAGAATCGAGATAGCGCGACAGCCCGTCAGTGCCGTCATGCGGACCGGTAGTGCTGCCCAACGAAAGGTTCACCACCACCGGTTTACCCTCCGACTTGGCATATTCCACTATCTGGCGCACACCCTCCACAATATTGGCATCCGACAGTGTACCGGCAGCCATGGCTATATCCGACTCGTAAGCCACGCCGTAAAACGGGTTTGCAGCCGCCCTGATAGGGATGGCAAATCCGTTGGGGCTGTCGCCTTGCGGCATCTTCACATACTTTGTGAGACGATCCCTGAAGCCGCCCGCCATGATTCCTGCCACATGCGTACCGTGGGTCTCTTCATCATTCTCCGTGGTAAAGTCAGCTATGTCCGTGGGGGTGGAATATTCATGGAATTTCCCGTCATTGCCCGACATGCTGTACACGCGTTTCACGCGCAGATTGCCGTCGGCATCCTTGAAGTTGGCATGGTTGGGGTCTATACCCGAATCCATAAGCCCGGTTATAACCCCCTTGCCGGTAAATGTGGTGCCATCGCCGTAGCTCGTAAGCCCCGAACCGGTAGTCACCGCGTCGATATTTGCCGAAGTGCGGGCAAAATCCATCGACACCTCTTTCATACCGCCGAAATCGAGTGTGGCTATGGCATTCTGTCCGGCAAGCTCCTCAATAGCATCCACCGGCACGCTTATTATTGCCATACCGGCACGTTCATCCCTTATCTCCACTCCATCGATATCTATATCACGGCTGGAATATCCGGGTGCAAAGGTGGCGATAACCAAAATCGAAGCCGCAGGCTCATCAGCCGCCGCATTGTTCTTGACATGCACGCGCTGCCGGGTCACCGCAGCCCGGTTTTCGTTAAGCCACAGCTGCCCCGCCGCCGATATCTTACTCTGGGCATTCAGCGGCTGTATCGATGCAGCCACCATCAACGTTAAAAGTAGACTGTGTTTCATATAATATTATTTAAAACTGACTTATCTATTAAGAAGAATCAAAGAGGCTCCGCGACATCAATGCCGAAAGAGCCTCTTTTATTGATTCAATATATCAGGTTTTCAGTATCAATCGGGGAGAGCTATCTGAATTACGTCAGTATTGCTTGAACCGTCGAACAATATGCCTAATCCGGGGATATAGAACATGGGACCGAAACCTGCAAGACCTTCGTCAAGCCACTGGCAGTTGTCATTGTTCATGCCCTGGAAGTTTGCGGGATTGTACCACCAGATGGGATAGTTCGCCTGACCTTGGTAATTGATACCCGTATTGAACGGAACAAGGGCGAGTGAGCCGTTGGCCAATTCATAGAATACCACCCAGTCAGGTCCGCTGCCAGCGGCAACACCGAAGCTGAAGGTTGAGTTGGCTTCATAGGTGGTGGCATAAGGTTGCTTCACGCGCCAGCGTTTGAAGCCGTCTGCCTTCTGGATTTCCACATCCACGGGGTTATCCTGAATCATACCGTCGTAGTACATACCTATGCCGAGCGATACCCAGAGGTAATCGATGCTGATGGACACGTTGCAGGTATCCATCTTGGTGCTTCCGGCATATTGATTCGGGAACACCACTTTTGCCTTGTAGGTTTTTCCGGCTTCGCCGTTGGTTACGTCAAACGAGGTGGTTGTCACCTTGCTGCCGGCTTCGAACTGGATTGATGCGGGGCAATTGACACCGTCGTTCTCGAGTACGGTCACGGGGAGGGTGATGGCTTCCGAGCTGTTGGTGCGTACCAACTGCACTGTGGTTACAGTCGATTCACCCAACGAGTATGTAGCCGTCACACTCGATTGCTGGAAAGCTACCACATCGCCGTCCTGCGAGGCTTCGTTCCAATATCCGCTGTCGCTGCACGATGCGAGTGATAGCGATGCGAACAGTGCTGCTATATATAATTTTGTTATTTTCATCTCTGTGTTTTATATGTTTTGTTGAAAAACAGTATTGACTTATTATTCCGTTACAGGACGGGGTGCGGTACCTACCGGATTGTTTTCGGTGATGGCATTGTTTGCCTCCATCTCACCCTGCGGGATTTGGAATATACGTACGGCATCGCCGGAAGGAATCAGGAATGTGGCTTCTGCGGGATAACCACCGCCGCGACGGTCTATCGCCTTGTTGAGACGCATGATGTCGAACCATATCAGACCTTCACCCCAAAGCTCGATACGACGCTGACGGAACACCTCTTCCTGTACTGCTTCTGCCGAGCTTCCGGTAAATGTGTACTGCGGGTCGCGGTTAGCTTTCACGAAATCGGAAAGTGTGGTGGCACCGGCACCGGGGTTGCCGCCCATTGCCTGGGCTTCGGCAAGTATCAGGTACATCTCCTCGATACGCATCAAGGGTATGTCGCCTGCATAAGCCTTAGTCTCGGGATTGTTGTTGTAGGCACCGAATTTCACATTGATATATTGTGAGTCGTAGCCTTCGTAAGCCAACCACGCTTTTTCAGCGGCGGTAAGGTTCTGTGAGGTACCGTTGGAGTCGAGCCACCAGCCCTTGCGCACGTCGGTGTTGGGTATACCGTCGATGAGGGCATGGTTGCCTGAGCGGGGGTCACCGTCGCCGGTGTAGCCGTACTGGAGCGAGCTCATCATCGAACCGAAGTTACACCAGGGTGTCGATGCCACGTCGTCGGTCTCTTCAACTGTGATAGCCCATATCCATGAAGCGTCGGCTGCATCCCAGAAGCATGCTTTGGCGCGGAGCTGAGCCACGGAGTAGGGGGTGGCACCGGCATGCTGGATTGCATATTGAGCGTCGGCGGCTGCATCAGCCCAGCGGTTCATGTTCATGTACACACGGGCACGGAGACCGCGGGCGTTGCTGCCGTTGAGGAATCGTTTGTCCAGACGGTCGGTAGCGCTGTTCACTCCGAGAGCGTCGAACAATTCTATAGCCTTGTCCAGGTCCTTGAGGATTTGGGCGTACACCTCTTCAACAGTGGCGCGGGGCGCACCGTTTGCCGAAGCTTCGTCCTCGTTCTCGTTGGTGATGATAGGCACACAGGGCTGGGTCTGGTTGTTCATGTAGGGCTGCTGATAGAGCTGTGCCAACCAGAAATAGTCGAATGCACGTACACCGAGAGCCTGTGCGAGGTAGTTCATCAGTTTGGGGTCCTGGGTATTGTAGTCTATGGTTTTGATAAGACCGTTGGACACGTATATCTGCTTGTAGAGAGTACGCCAGATAAGGTTGGTGAAGTTGGATGTGGCGCGGATGTCGGCAAACATAGTCTCTGACTGGTAGAAGTCGTATTGCGACATGGTTCCGAACACGTCCATACCACGGTTGTCCAAACCTACCATGATGGAGGGTACACCGAAGTCTGTATCGTTACGTGACGACCAGATTGAGTAGCGGTTCTGCATATGCTGGGCTATGGTGAGCAATGCTGCTTCAGCCATTTCAGGGTCGGCTTTCAGCACATCGTTCTTTTGGTCGGCAGTCACTGTGCTTCCCAGCGGCTCGGTGTCGAGGTCGTTGCACGACGCGAGCATCACTGCTGCGATGGCAAAGCCCGATATATATTTTAATGTTTTCATTGTTGCGTTATTTTAATCGATTGTTAGAATACCACTTTCACACCACCGGAGATGTTACGAACGGCTGAGTATGTGGTGTTGACACCTGAAATGTAGCTCTGGCGGGGGTCAAGACCCTTGCGTGCGCTCCATATTGCGAGGTTGTCTGCCACACCGTACACGCGGAGACTTTCGAGACCGAGTTTTTTCACTATCTTGTTAGAGAAAGTGTAGCCGATGGTGATATTGTTGAGCGAGAGATAGTTGGATGAAACCAGGAAGCGGTCGCTTGTCACGATGGAGTAAGAGTTGCTTGTGTCCATACGGGGGATGTTAGAGTTGGGGTTCTCGGGTGTCCATGCGTTGAGCACATCCTTGTGGAAGTTCTTACCCTGTTCAGTGGTGTAGCCGGTACCCATCAAGCCTTGGTAACCTGAATCGAAGATACGGCCGCCGAACTGATATGCGAACTGTACGCTGAAATCAAAACCGTAGGCACGGAGTGTGGTGCCGAAACCGCCGTATCCGTCGGGGAGAAGGTCGCCGGTAGCGCAACGGTTGGTGTTGTAGGCTTCAGTATAGTTGTTGGTGGTGTACTCCTGCTTGTTGCCGTCGGCATCGGTCTTGGCTGCCCAGTAGAGAGCTTCACCGGTAGCTTTGTCAACACCTGCGTATTTGCTGATGTAAAGCTGATAGCGTGACTGACCTTCGTGGTAGTAGTTAGTACCGCTGATCCATTCGCCGTGGAGCTCGGGAGCCAGTTTCACAACTTCGTTCTTGAGCAGTGTGAGGTTGGCGTTGAGTTCCCATGTGATGTTACGGGTCACTATGGGGCGTACATTTACTTCAAATTCACCACCGAAGTTGCGCATCGAACCGATGTTCATCGGGTATGAGCTGTAGCCCAGAGAGGGTGATACGGGTTTGTTGTAGAGCATGTCCTCGGTTTCGCGGCTGAAGTATTCGATGCTACCTGAAACCAGACCTTTCTTGAAGCTGAAGTCAACACCGATGTTGTAGGCGTTTGATTTCTCCCAGGTGAGTTCGGGGTTGCCTTTCCATACGAGTTCGCCGTCGGTCCATGCACCACCGGAAATACCGAGAGAGTACTGGTCGATGTAAGCGTAGTTGTTGCCGATGTTGTCGTTACCCTGCTGACCGTAAGAACCGCGCACCTTCAATTGGTCGAGCCAGTCCTTGGTATTTTCCATGAAGCTTTCGTGGGCGAGGTCCCATGCTGCCGATACTGAGAAGAAGTTACCCCAGCGGTGGTCGGGATGGAAACGTGATGAAGCATCGCGACGATAGCTTGCGCTGAAGAAGTAGCGGTTGTCGTAGTCGTAGTTCAAGCGGGCGAAGATACCGCGGGTGGCGTATTCGCCGTATGAGCCGTAGCCTTTACGCTTTTCGTTTTCGAGGGTGTTGTTTACGGTCCAGTTGTCCCATTTGTAGAGTCCGTAACCAAGTGCTGAGAGTGATTCAGCTTTCTGTGAGTAGCTTTCGTAACCGAGTAACACATCAAATGTGTGTTTTTCCCAGAATGTACGGCGGTAGTTGGCAAGAGCCTGGAGGTTGAGGGCGGAAGTTGTGGAGCCCTGCTGCTGAGCGACACCGCCGGTCTGTACCTGCTGTCCGTAAAGCGGGGTGAGGAGGTAGTGGAAACGGGTGTTGTCGACGTTCAAACCTACCGAACCGGTTATGGTCAAACCTTCGAGGGGATTAATGATTGCATACCATTTGCCGTTGAATACGTCAACGATATTGTCTGATACACCGTAAGCGAGGTCACCTACAGGGTTGGCACCGCCGAGGAACTGGCGCTTAACGTTGGTACAGGTTTTGTCACCGTAGTCGTAGATAGGTTCGCCGGTCATGGAGTTGGTCATGATCACACCTGAAGCGTCGCGTACATACATCGGGTATACGGGGGCGATGGTGTTTGCCATCATGAAGGCGTTGCCTGTGCTGGCTGCTGAGGTCTGGTTCTGAGGTACGTTCTGTGTAGCGTGTGCATACGACATGTTGGTACCGATCTTCAACCATTTCTTTGCCTGATAGTCAATGGTGGTACGGGTGGAGAAGCGTTCGTAAGCCGATTTGCGGATGATACCTTCGTCATCGAGGTAACCGAACGAAGCGTAGAATTTCAAACGGTCGTTACCGCCCGAGATGCTCACGTTGTATTCCTGACGGAAGCCGGTGCGGAATGTGCCGTCCGACCAGTCGTCGGGGGTGTAGAAGTATTGTCCGTCCGACCATCCGAGGGTGGCGTTGGGGTTGATTTTGCCGTTGGTGCCTATGAGCGACTGTCCGTCGGGCACAGTGAAGATACGCACACCGGTCAAACCGTAGCCGGTACCGTCGGCACGCTTGTCATACACCTGTGAGTTGGCGTAGGCATGAGCAGCGTCGGGGGTGTAGCCGAGGTTGTAGATGGCGTTGTTGCGGGCAGCACCGTAAAGTACTTCCATATATTGAGCCGGGCTGTTGATCACGTCGTAGTTCGACACGCCGCGTGAGGTGGCACCCCAGCGTGCATCAACTGTAATCTTGGCGGGGCCTTCCGAACCTGACTTGGTGGTGATGAGGATTACACCGTTGGCACCGCGGGCACCGTAGAGGGCAGCGGCAGCGGCGTCCTTCAACACTGTCATCGATTCGATGTCGTTGGGGTTGATGGCTGCCATATCGCCGTCGAAGGGCACACCGTCGAGTACGTAGAGCGGGGTCATCGATGCATTGATAGAACCGAAACCGCGGATACGTATGGTAGCACCCTGTCCGGGCTGACCGTTGGCGCTTGTGGTCTGCACACCTGCCATGGTACCGGAGAGTGCGTTCTCGAGGTTGGATACCAGACGGTCTTCGATTTTAGAAGCGTCGATTGTGGAGGCGGCACCTGTATATGCCGATTTCTTGGCTGTACCGTAAGCCACCACCATCACTTCGTCGAGACGGTTGTCGACATTGGTAAGCTTAATGAGCATTTTTTCGTTGCTGACAGGCACTTCCTGCGGCATCATACCCACGAACGATACGCGGATTTTCTGTACTGATGCGGGAACCTTCAACGAGAATTCACCGTCGGCATTAGTGGCCGCACCTTGACCACCGCCGATAGGCACTACCGAAGCGCCTATCATAGGCTCGCCGTCGCCTGCATAGACAACCTGTCCGGTTATCGTGCGTGTCTGTGCCGACACCACCGATACCGTAATGGCCATCAATAGTAATAAAAACAGCTTTTTCATACTAAATAGTTAATTAGACATATAATAATTGGAAATTCTTTTCCTTTACTTTTTCCTGCTACGGGCTGATACGGCAGCGCCACGTCCCTGCATCCATCCCCTACCGACCCCCGCGTGGGTATCTCTCGGGAAGAGATAATAGATTTTGCAAAAGTAACAATTATTAGCGAGTTACAAACACTTTAGCACAAATATTTTCAGTCGTTAACACTTTCCGCAAACCCTTTTTCACAATTGTGATTGCAATAATTCACTGATTCACTTTATATTAACGCGAAACTTGGCGATGAAAATTTTTTAATGTTAAAAACCTATTTTTTACAAAAAGATATTACGAAACCGCCGGAGAATATCAAATCGTAAGCTAAAACGCCGCATATCTTAAAAACTGTAAGCACCATCCCCGCCACACTACCACCACGCCCCCAATCCTTAAAGTTGTTAAAATCCCCACCCAAACTCCCCCTCAATCCCCCCAACAAAAGTGCAAATTCGCACACATTCCCTTCCCACAGCCCCTATCTTTGCCCCCACAAACCCATCAACAAACCCATCAACAAACCGGAGCGAGGGCATCTTGCCCTCGTATAACCCAAAACGCCGCCCACCAACCTCCCTACGACCTTAAAATCCCTACCGCCCTTGAAGACCTTAAAATCCCACCACTGCACCCCCACTCATCAAAAAGAGGGCAAGATGCCCTCTCTCCAACCCCTGCTGCAAACAAGGAGCGAGGGCATCCTGCCCTCGTCTAACCACCAACAAACATTCCTAATTCCTCATTCCTCATTCCTAATCCCTACCTATTAAGTATCTCTTCCCGAGAGATACCCGCGCGGGGGTCGGGAGGGAATGGATGCAGGGACGTGGCGCTGCCGTATCAGC
>OFFB01000091.1_pt1 | contig 100289 bp, 87 predicted proteins | sample 1521281 | NCBI WGS metagenome assembly OFFB01 (sample SAMEA3504109, study PRJEB24116) | mouse gut metagenome | biome: mouse gut; feature: mouse-associated habitat; material: faeces | place: Denmark | collected 2011
CATGAGAATCGAGGGAGAACAATAGAGTCCGGATGCTCTCCGATGTATCTCCAAACCATCTCCATAGGCTATATCTCCGGTGATTTCAAGAGATTATCCAATTCACTCCGGAGAATATGAGTGTACTTGCCCTTCTTCACACGGGTAATGTTGTGATACTTCAGATAGTGGTGCAACTGGTCGCGTGTCAGCCCATATTTCTCCATCGCTTCCGGGTATGTATAATACTCCGGTTCTTTCGGCTCGGCTATGCCTTTGGCTAAATCGAAATGATATTTGGAATAGAATGTAGCTGCACCGACTTTCTTCTTGGGGATGGCCTCCTTTGATACCAGACAGTATATTGCCGACAGAGTCATCCCATATCGCGCTTGAATCTCAGCTGCGGTGTACCATTCGGATATTCCCTCCTTAGGTTGTTGTTTTGCGAAGTAAGCGTCAACATGTTTCCGGCTCCAAAGGGTCTTGCCCCTTTGTTGAGTCTTCGGCCACTTCTCCCTCTTGGCTATCTCATAGAGTCCCGAATTGGATATGCCATACTTCTCCTGCACCTCCTTCGATGTGTAGAATTCGGTGATAGGTGTGGGTACTTTTGCCTCTGTCACTTGTTCAACTTTGAGAATGTCAAACAAAGCATCAATGTCTGCCCGCCTGATAAGAGTCTTCCTTTTCAGTTTCCAAACTTTCACTACACCTTGATTGATATAGTTGTAGATTGTCATGTGACAAACTCCAAGAAGTTTTGCCGCTTGGGTTGGTGTCAAGAACTCTTGTGTTGCTACTTCTGCTCGACCCGACTGCTGATGCTCGTATTCCTGCTGATAGGATTCAAGCCGAGATTGACGTTTTCGCTCTTTGTATGCCAGCCCCGAACACTGGTGGCTACAGTACTCTGTTGATGTCTTGCGAGCGATGAACTCACTTCCACACCAACAGCATTTCTTTTTGATTTCAATGTTACTGCTCATATTTCACATTTTCCGTGGTTATTTCGCCAGTTATTTCGCCGAAAGTGTATATGGGCGTAAACCGACGTAAATCTACGTAAATATCGTCCATAACCTTTCGTTTCCTGATTGCAACTCATGGCTATTCGCTACAAATCGGGTACAAAAAAGCAGGTGAAAAGGGATGAAAAGTGGTTTTATTGAGCGGTAAGCACGAAAAAAGTCGCCCGATAACGAGCGACTTTTCAATAGTTTATGCCATTTATTACCAAATAGTGACAATCATCTATTTTCCGATGCAGAAGTTTTTGAAGATGTTTTGGAGGATTTCGGGGGTGGTGATGGTGCCGGTGATGGTGGAGAGGTGGTGGATGGCGGCGCGGAGGTCTTGGGCGGCGAGGTCTGTCGGTATGCCGTTGCGGAGTGCCGCGGAGAGTGCTTCGAGATTTGCTGCGGCTTCGGCAAGCGATTGTGCATGGCGGGCGTTGGCTACAATTATGTCGTCCTCGCTTGTATCGGCGCGTAATAGGTCGCAGATTGTTTGTCTGAGCGTGTCAATGCCTTTGCCGTTGCGGGCAGAGCAGGGGAGTATAGTCGCGGTGGGGTATACTTTCTGCCATGTCGCAGAGTCAAACTGTTGCGGCAGGTCTGTTTTATTGGCCACGATGATATCGATGTGAGGTAGTTCGCGGGCCGTTTCTTCCGGATTGCTTGCGATAGAGGAATCCACGACGTATATCACAATATTAGCGGCCGAGGCAACTGAGTGGGAGCGCTCTATGCCCAATTGTTCGATTGGGTCTTCTGTCTGTCTCAGTCCGGCAGTGTCCTGAAAGCGTATCAGATATTCACCGATTTCAATGGTGTCTTCCACGACATCTCGGGTTGTGCCATGGATATCTGAAACAATCGCCCGGTCATCTTCAACGAGCGCATTCAGCAGTGATGATTTACCGGCGTTTGTGTTTCCTACTATCGCTACGGGTATTCCATCTTTTATGGCTTGGCCGGCGCGGAAGCTTGCAGCGGCTCGTTTGAGCTGAGCCGAGAGTGTGTCGGCAATCTCAAGCAGGCGGTTGCGTGAGGCGAATTCTACATCTTCTTCCGAGAAGTCAAGTTCGAGTTCGAGCAAGGAGGCAAGTTGGACGAGTTCATCGCGCATGGCGTCGATTTTTTTTGAGAAAGCGCCTCTCATCTGCGACATAGCCATGCGGTGTGCGGCCTTTGATGACGACGATATCACATCTGCCACAGCTTCAGCCTGCGCAAGGTCAAGACGTCCGGCAGCAAATGCACGGCGGGTAAACTCACCCGGAAGAGCCATGCGGCAGCCGGCTGTTATAAGCGATTGTATCAATTGTGATTGAATCCATCTCGACCCGTGTATGCTGAGTTCAACGACATCTTCACCTGTGAATGAGTTAGGGTTTCTGAAAACTGTCGCTACGGCTTCGTCCAAAATCTCACCATTGCTGTCATACACTATCCCTAAATGTGCGCTATGGCTTGCAACGTCATTCAGGTTCTTTCCTTTCCATATCTTTGATACGATTGTAATCGCATTGTGGCCGCTCACTCGGGCCACAGCAATGCCGCCCGTTCCCGGCGCTGTTGAAATCGCGCAGATTGTATCGTCTGAATTATATATTAGTGCGTCTTGCATATTGTCATCGATTTTTACGTTCCCAAACCCGATAGTTTGCCATCTTCTCGACTTCTTCTTCGATATCGTCAGGCAAGCATTGGAAGAAGTCGAATCCGGTAATCGCTTCTACAGCATCAACACTTGTAACCATACTTTCAAGGCCATCAGATGTAGGACGGTTGGGAAAAATGAAAGCTATCGCACGCGGAGGGATAGTATAGGGCGCGAGAACCACCTTGAAGAATCTTTCCGGTACTGAAACCTGCTGGGCTCCAATTGCTTTATCGAGCTGATCGGTTAATATCGGGCCACATATTATAATCAGCGAACTGTCGCGCTCTGCCCATTGGCGGCATTTTTTCTCAAGAGTCGACCATCGTCCGCCATTTATGCTGTGATCCTGCGGACAGATATTGGTGAGATAATGAGAGTCTGCCATAGCTTCAGCACTCCATTTCATATCTCCGGCAGGAGCCATGTGCCCACGGTCATATCCCGACCGGCGGTAGTCGTCAAGAGTCGCGCAGCCATATACATTCTTATCCGGCTTGAAGTTTGACTCTCGAGGTACATTTCCCTTGGTTTCCTCTCCGGTAAGTTCCCAAGCAGAATAATTTGGCAAATGGTGAGCAGAGTTAAATGATACCCGAAATCCCGTATAATCTATTATTTCTTCATTGACATCGTCGGGCAACTCCACACGCGTCAGGCAGTCGACAGCTATTCCGTCGCTGAGTCTCTGAGGAGTTTCTCCAAAAGCATTGCTGAATGCAAGAAGAAGTCCTGCAAAAATAGCTACAGCACAAACCGTAGACAGCACCTTTGCAGCGAGATGTGACAATTTGCGTGGACGCTTGCGGCGTCGAGCTCTATATACCTTTGATCTATTCATGTTTCAATCTGTTTAATGCGTTCCCCAAAGAGATTATATCGTCTTCATTCAATGCGGCTGACAGACTTATCCTAAGCCTGTCGGTACCCGGAGGTACGGTCGGTGTGCGTATTGGCAATACATCAAAACCATCGTCTTTGAGTATTCTTGAAATTCTGAGAGCCTCATGTGGGTCTCCTACCATATAGGGCTGAATGTGGCTCTCACTTCCGGTGCCGAGTGCTTCGCCCAAGCGGCGGCCGAGCTGTTTGAGCTTGCGGCGCTCGCTGTCCATATCCATGGCCTTTTCAAATATAAATTTGCTCCACAGGACATTGACAGGCGGAAGAGCTGTAGAAAATATGAAACTACGCGCACGGTTTATTGCCCACGACCTCACACTTTCGCTTGCAATGACATAAGCACCGGCCGACGCAAGAGCTTTCCCGAGAGTGCCGACAACCACATCTACATCATCGGCGCATATCCCCGGACGCATGCACTCACCCAGACCGGCCGGGCCTTCTACGCCGACCGCATGAGCCTCATCGATATAAAGCAAAGCGTCAGGATATTTCCGCTTTATTTCGGCAAGCTCTCCAATAGGAGCCTTGTCGCCGTCCATGCTGTAGACACTTTCGGCTATTATAAGCAGTTTTCGCCCTTGGGCGGAGGCTTTCTCTGCAAGCGACGATAAATGGCGCATGTCGTTATGCCTGAAGCGCTCGAATGGTGCGCCCGAGAGCCGTATGCCGTCGATTATGCTTGCATGCACAAGTTTATCGGCGAGTATGGTGTAATCTTTTGTGGCGAGAGCCGACACCATGCCGGTATTGGCATGATAGCCGCTGTTGAAGAGTAGGGCACTGCGGCCGTAGGCTTTCTCAAGAACATTTTCAAAGGCACTGAATGCCTTCTGCCGGCTTGCCAAAAGGCGGCTTGCCGACGCCGACATTATCATATCCGCAGGGTCGGTGTTGCTTAAAAACTCATCGCGCAGATCGGTGCGGAGAGATAAGCCCAGATAGTCGTTGCCCGAGAAGTCGACTCGTCCCGATTCGGTAGAGTCGGCAGGTATGCGCCGGAGATTTCCGTTGGCTTTGATTTCCTTAAGTTCAGAATCAATAGTTGTCATCATCATCTACAAGTTCAATCAGTGCATGGCAAAGTGTACGCAACTGCTCTTCGCTGATAATATAAGGTGGCATGATATAGCAGTTATGGCCGAACGGACGTATCCATACGCCTTTATCCACGCACTTCCGCTGAAATTTCCCGACATTGACACATCTGCCTGTCTCAATGACGCCAATAGTGCCAAGCACACGCACGTCGGCAACATTCTTCATACCATTGGCTGCTGCCAGCTCCTCTTTCATTATCCGCTCAATCCGACCTGTAACAGCCCCCATATCTTGCTCCCTGAGCATTTTAAGCGATTCTACGGCAATGGCACAGCTCAATGGATTGGCCATGAATGTAGGGCCGTGCATCATCACACCGGCTTCTCCACGCGATATCGTGTCGGCTACGTCGCGTGTGGTAAGCACGGCGCTCATAGTCAGATAACCGCCTGTCAGACCTTTGCCGATAGTCATGATGTCGGGCATAACACCGGCATGCTCCCATGCAAACATTTTGCCCGTCCGCCAGAATCCGGTTGCAATCTCGTCAAAGATGAGAAGCACCCCATAGCGGTCGCAGAGCTGTCGTGCCTGACGCAGATACTCCGGATGATAAAACCACATGCCGCCGGCGCCCTGCACTATCGGTTCAAGTATCACGGCTGCAAGTTCGTCGCTGTGCTCGGCCAAAATTGTTTCAAGCGGAGATATATCTTCCTGATTCCATTCGCCGCCATAACGGGAGGTCGGTTGAGGTGCGAAGAAGCGGATCGGCAGCGCAGAGCCGAAAGCACTGTGCATACCCGTAACCGGGTCGCAGACGCTCATCGCATTCCACGTATCGCCATGATAGCCCTTGCGTATAGTGGCAAAGTTAGTCTTTGCGTGGCTGCCCGACTGTGACACTGCTGCTTGAACAGCCATTTTCATGGCAACTTCAATCGCCACCGAGCCGGAGTCGGCATAGAATATATTGTGCATGTTCGGGGGTGCCACTTCAAGCAACGCTTTGCCAAGTTCGATGGCCGGATCATGAGTAAGGCCTCCAAACATCACATGGCTCATCTTTTCGAGTTGTCGCGTTGCGGCTGCATTGAGCCGGGCATTGTTGTAGCCGTGGATGACACACCACCACGACGACATTCCATCAATAAGTTCCCGCCCGTCGGCGAGCTGCAACATAGCGCCGGCAGCCGACTCAACCTTATAGGTTGGCAAGGGATTGATGGTAGAGGTATATGGGTGCCAAAGGTGCTCACGGTCCCAAGAGTCGTGCAAAGATTCTTTTTCTTTCATCGCTTCTTATTTTTATGCAAAATTACTAATTCAGCACCTCTTATGCAAATAGAAAATAAGTGCAGCCCGATAACTGATTTCTCGCATATTATTGCTACCTTTGCCCAAACCTCATATTATTTGTCTATGATGAAGAGACTTGTCATGCTTTTGCCGATAATAATGCTGTATGCCGGTGCTTGGGCAGCGGGTGTACCTGCGGCTGTAGATGAACTGACTGTATCAGTCGACCCTGACGGCCTCTGTGTTGTCGATGTGGCTTTTACAACTCCCGGTCTCACCATAGATGGAGAGCCGCTCACAATTCTTGATGCCATAGTTGTAATGCGCGACGGCTCGCTCTTGACCTCAGTGGATAATCCTCCGCCGGGAAGAAAGATGATATACATAGATACTGATGTCCCGTTTGGGCGCCATTCATATAGCGTCTATGCCGTGAACGCAGCCGGCAAAGGCGCGGTAGCTTCGGCCGATTGTTATATAGGAGTGGCGCCTCCTGTGCCGCCTGCAGGAGTAAAGGCTGTGGAAGCTGCCGGTAACGACGGCGTGACCGTATCATGGAATATTCCTGCTCAGGATATCAATGGCTCGGCTTTGTCATCGAAATATCTCTTGTTTGATATTTACTCATCCATTGATGGAGCTCCTTTCCATCTCATCGCAAGTACTGTAAAAGGTGAGAGTTATAATGTTCCGCTTCAAAGAGGTTTCGTCGGTTATGCAGTTATCGCTGTCAACGACGCCGGCTCGTCAGAGATGAGTGAAGTCTACTACACATATATTGGCGATGGCGCCTCAATGCCGTATTTCGATAATGGCCGTAATGGATTTATTGCTTACGGGCCATGGCGAAGAGATTCCGACGGGAAATGTTATACTTTTGAGAGTGTAGGGCAGAGCAAAGGATTGCTGATGTTCGAGAAAGTTAAAGTTGACAGCGAGTCAGCCGCGCTGTCGTTTGACATCTTCGGCTATAATGGCAGCGCAAATCTTAATGTAAGAGTAATCTCCGACGGCGAGATATATAATCTTGAAACGATTGGTTTCCCGCTTGACGGTGATTCTTCGGAGCGTATCTCCATACCGCTCCACAAATTCGTCGGTGAGCATATAGTCACAATGCTGGAGGCCTCAGCTGAAAACCCGGCGTCAGTTTCTATCAAAGATTTAAGGATTGGCGAGCCTGAAACTTCGATTATTGTTCCGGGTGTTGAGCCTGCAATATCTATAAGCTGTACTACCGTCGAGGTTTCGTGCCCGGGTAGAATTGAAATCTGCAGGCTTGACGGAGTCACAATATCTTCCGGCCTTGACCAACTCTCGACAACATTACCTGACGGTCTCTACTTGCTTATTACATCTTCATTCTGCCGTAAGATTGCGATATCTCATTGAGTTTAGAAAATGGAACAATCAAAAACATCATGGCTATTAACAAAACAGTAATGGATTCGATTTATTTTTTCTTTACCGAAAATTCCAATTTCTGAAGTCCTTTTTTATGGATATTGGCAAGAATCAGGCTATAATGTAGTTCTTCACCTGATTTCATTTCGGTGCATATATAGTCGAACTCTTCCGGTGGTATTACATTTTTGAACATCGGACCGTGTGACTCATTGTAAACGCGCTTTATTTCATCAGATAATGGAGATAGAATATAAGAGTATATCGCCATATATGATGTGCTTGAAAATTGGAGATAGTCAGGATCTTCTTTATCTAATATTACCTCAAACCATATACGACAGGCATTATATGTCATTCCTGTCGTTTGCGAATCTCGATAGAATATAAGGCCGCTATCATCAACTTCAAACACCTCACTGATTCTATATTTTTCTATCGGGCATAAGTCATAGTATTCAATGTCTTCCTCTTTTTTGATTTCTGTTTCGGTAGGTTTTTCAGCTTCAATAACATGCCGGTCTTCAAGAATACGCACAAGTGTATACTTTCGGCCGCTACCATCTTGTGGCGGGTTAGCAAGAATTGTTCTTTTAACGTCAAGATAATACTCATGCTCTCTTTCGTATGTAAATCCTTCGATTGCCCCGAAAGCAAGTGGCTCCCATATTCCGGGGTTGTCTTCCGACATGACAAGCATGCACTCTTGCGGTTCACTCATCATGCCGAAAATGAAACCTGTTTCATTTGAAACAGACATTCTTATAACTTTAGTTTGATCCGTTGGTTCATCGTTTCCACATGCAGAAATCAATAGACTAATCAAAACAAGAATAGGAAAGATTGAATATTTCATATTGAACTCATTTAAACTTATTGGAATTTTAAGATTTCGAAAGATTTGAAATCATTTTTGAGCACGAAGAATGAGTTTTGGGGTGCCAAAATGATTGATGAGTGAGAAGAAAAGGATTCAAATATGCGGGATATTAACATTTCTGAATAAGTTTAAATGAGTTCATTATTAAGAATCAAATTTTAATAATTATCTTGACAGTCAGAGGTCATCGCATGCAAAGTTAATCAAAAATGTGAATCCAATATTTTAACGGGTAAAAAACATTCGTTTGCAGATTATGAGTGAATGGTTTTTCTCGGATGTAAAAAAACGGGATTGAGCATTTACCATGTCAATCCCGTTTATCTTTTATTTGGATTCCACTTCTGTGGCGTCTACATCATCAATTGGCGGAGGAGTTGGCTCGCCGCTGTCTTTGTGTCCGAAGAGCTCGTCGGTGCGCGATGTCCACTGTCGCGGGCCGAAGATTCTCTCCACGTCGTCGGTGAAAATCACCTCACGTGAAATGAGAGTCTGCGCGAGTTCATGATGTCCGTCGGCATGAGCCTTGAGGATATCTTTCGCACGTTGGTATTGCTCTGCAATGATACGTGATATTTCTTGGTCGATAATCTTGGCACGGTCGTCGCTGTATGGGTTGGTGAACATGCTGCTCTGACCTGTGGAGTCGTAATACGACAGGTTGGGCAGTTTATCACTCATACCATAATAGACAACCATGGCGTATGCCTGCTTTGTCACGCGCTCGAGGTCGTTAGCTGCTCCGGTAGATATATGACCGGTGAAAAGTTCCTCGGCAGCACGTCCGCCCAACAAAGAGCAGATATCATCGAGCAGCACCTGAGAGGGTACGATCTGGCGCTCTTCCGGCAAATACCATGCAGCGCCGAGAGCTTTGCCTCGTGGTACGATTGTGACCTTTACAAGCGGATTGCCATACTGCAGGTGCCATGATACAGTGGCATGGCCGGCTTCGTGGATGGCAATGGCATTCTTTTCTGCGTCGGTAAGAATCTTCGAGCGCTTCTCAAGTCCGCCGATTATACGGTCAACGGCTGCATTGAAATCATCCTTGCTTACATTTTCCTTATTGTGTCGGGCGGCGATAAGGGCTGCCTCGTTGCACACATTTGCAATGTCAGCGCCGGAGAATCCGGGAGTCTGGCGGGCAAGGAGTTCGATGTCGAGGTCAGGCGCAGTCTTGATCTTGCGCAGGTGTACTTTGAATATCTCTACACGGTCGGGCAGGTCGGGCAGGTCAACATAAATCTGACGGTCGAAGCGTCCGGCACGCATAAGAGCCTTGTCAAGAATATCAGCACGGTTCGTCGCAGCAAGGATAATCACACCGCTGTTTGTTCCGAAGCCGTCCATCTCAGTCAAAAGTTGGTTGAGAGTGTTCTCGCGTTCGTCGTTGGCGCCCATGCCGGCATTGCGTCCGCGGGCACGGCCAACAGCGTCGATCTCATCTATAAATACAATGCAGGGAGCTTTTTCTTTTGCCTGACGGAAGAGGTCGCGCACACGCGAGGCACCCACGCCTACGAACATCTCTACGAAGTCAGAACCCGACATTGAGAAGAAAGGCACATCGGCCTCACCGGCCACAGCTTTGGCAAGAAGTGTCTTACCGGTGCCGGGAGGGCCTACCAACAATGCTCCCTTGGGTATCTTACCGCCGAGATTTGTATATCGTTTCGGGTTTTTCAGAAATTCTACAATCTCTTCGATTTCAGTTTTTGCCTCGCTGAGTCCGGCTACATCGCGGAATGTCACCTTGTCAGCATTGTTCTTGTCAAAGAGCATGGCTTTCGATTTGCCGACGGAGAATATGCCGCCACCGCCACCGGAGCCGCCGGCACCGCCGCCCGACATACGGCGCATAAGATAGAACCATACACCGATCAGAAGCACAAACGGAATAATGTTCCAGAGGATGTTGCCGAACTGGCTTGCCTGTTTGAACTCCACATCTCCGGTGAAGGCTCCGGTATTGCGCCATTCATCAATCTTCTCGCTGAGTTTGTCGGCAGATGATATATTTGCTATGACTTTTGCCTGCACGTTCTGTCCGGGCTCGAAGTTGTTGCCGCGGAAAATCGCACTTGCAAGAGAGTCGGTAAGAAATCCTTCTACCTGTTTTTTATCGGAGAAGACTATGATTTTCGTTATGCCATGGTCTTTCTCCACATACTGCTCAAATGTAGAGTATGAAATTTCTTTGCTTACCGAATTGCTGTCAAACCAGAAAATGCCGCCGAGAAAGAGCAGCACGATAGCATACATCCACCACAGACTGAAGCGGAATGGATTGTTTTTGTTCTGTTGCGGCGATTGGCCGTTATTAGAGGGGGTAAATGCCATTATGTGATGTTGTTATTTAAGAGGAAAGGTTCAGTCAAGATCAGCTATGCGGGTGATTTTGGCGTCGCCCCACAGGTCTTCCAGATTATAGCGCATACGTGTCTCCGGCATGAAGATATGCACCCATACGTCGCCATAGTCCATTACTACCCAGTCGCTGCCTTCTTCGCCGTCTACGCCGTAGGGCTTCACGTGTCCGTTCTCGCGCACATATTCTTCCACGCTTTCGGCTATCGAGGCGGTATGTGTGGTGGAATTGCCTTCGGCTATGATGAATGCACCGGTGGCGGCGTAGTTGATATCGCTCAGGTCTACAACGCATATACTGTGACCCTTACGGTTCTGAATTCCTTCTATGATGAGTTCTTTGATGTCTTTTGAGGCTGTCATTAATTATCTGTTAAATTTATGCAAAGGTAATGAATTATTCTATTGTTTTCTCGTATATATATTTCTTTAACAATTATCGTGCCAAAAAGTGCGGGGCTTATTCAAATTTTACTGCTTTGGCAGGATCTATGCCCGACGCCAACCGCGCCGGTAAAATAAGAATCAGCCATGCCACAAACGCCACTCCGGCATTGAGCGCGATGAAAGCCCACGGATTTATCTCTACGGGTACGGAATTGAGATAATACATTTCCGGATCCAACGGGACAGTGTGAGTATATTTCTGAATCAGCAGAAGTCCGATACCGGCAATATTGCCTATCAACATCCCGCGCCCGACAAGGCGCATAGCCATATCGATGAATATCTGCCGCACGAATGGTTTGCTGCCGCCAAGAGCGCGGATAACTCCGATCATCCTTATTCGCTCAAGAATAAGGATGAATAAGCTCGATACAAGTGTAAGCCCCGCCACACATAGCATGAGGATGAATATTACCGTCACGTTAGTATCGAGCAATGACAGCCAGTTGAAATATAAAGCTCCTGTCCGCAGTACCGTGTCTACGGGATAATACTCATCGAGTTTGCCGGAAGCTGCGTCGCTGATCAGACCGGCTTGCAGACGTTCGGCGGCAGGTGCGATATCTTCAAGTGACAGCCCCCGGATGTCGAGCCGATTGCCCGAGATACGGTCCGTGCCCGACACATTCTGAAGGCCGCGGAGCGAGGCGTATGCTATGTTCTTGTCATATTCCCCGAAGTTCGACTGGTAGAGGGCTGCGATTGTATGGCGGCGCATTTTTACATTGCCGTCGACAAAAAACGTGCTGAATACCTTGTCGCCGAGACCAAGTTTAAGAGCCTCAGCGGTAGCTGTGGATATCACAATCTTGTTGTCGCAACTGTCGGCTTGATAATCAGGCCATTCGCCGGCAACGATATTGCCTCTCTCGAAACTCATGTCGCCTTCAGGTGATTGCCCCAGAAAAACTATTCCTTCGAAATTGTCTTCCGTTTTCAGAAGGGCCGACTTGCGCATTGACAGCCGTAGGTCGGCCTCCGGCAGCCGTTGTCTTACCGAGCTTATCAGCGCTTCTGAGGCCTCAAGATACTTGTCGTCTGCAGGGCATACGGTAATCTGGGCGTCGAAGCCCATGAGTCGGCTTCTTATACCGTCTTTGAAGCCCACGACTATAGCAAGTGTAAACTCCATTATAATCAAAGACAGGGCTACACCGGCAATGGCGATTACCGGTCCGGCTCCATTGCCCGGTTTAAGACGTCGGGATATCCAAAAACTGGTATTCATTTCTGTAATTGGTTTAATAAAGCGTCGCTCAGCAGATTGCCCCAGAGCCGGTAGCCTTTGGCTGAGAAATGGACTCCGTCGCGAGAAAGTATTCCTGCGCTTTTCATCTTGGCCGCACTTCCGGCCACGGCATAATGATTATAGTAGGCCACGCCTTCTTTTTCGGCATAAAGCCGTATTGCCCGGGCCATGTCAGCTGTCTTTGTATTGACTACTGTAACGGCTCTTCGCCGTCCGTTGCGACGTTGATATATTTTTCGGTAACACTCGGTAGGTCCTACCAAAAGTATCTTAGTTTCGGGAGAATGGCTGCGGATAGCCGAGAGCAACACATCGATATCGTTCTGGATGGTGGCCGCAGTGGTGTTGCCGAAAGCTTCGTTTGTCCCGAGAGCTATGATTACAAGATCGGGCTCAAGAGCCGACAACTCGCTGCCGAACCGGTCTGTGGTAGCGTATGCCGAGTAAGTGGCGCCGTTGTTGCCGATTGAGTGTACTACTGTTCCTATGCTGTCGTTGATGAGCTCGAAGCCTCCGAAAACGATGTCTTTGTCGCCTTTAGTCACAATGCTGAATTCTGTTGCAGCTTCCGCTACGTCGATGTTTGTCAGTCCATAACTGTCTACAGTGCTTATAAAACCGACATCTGCACCATCGGCCTGCACCGATTCAATCTCAGGCAAGCTGCCTCGGGAGTGAATACGTACACGTCGGGTAGGCTCAGGCGATTTGATTTCAATTGTGAATTCACGGGTCTGTGGCCGGATACCGATACCGGTAAAGGGCATTTCTGTTTCCCATGGCTTACGCATGAGTTTGGATGTAGTTGTGAGACCCGATATGTTTATACTGTAATCGTTAGGTTGGTTGGTGCCGGCGAGCCTGAATGGTATTATAAGGCCGCGGCCTGAGCTTTTCGAAGTGGCCGACAGACGGCTTCGCAGTACACTGCCACCGAAGTCAGCCTGTATGTGTGAGTCGCCCAGATATATTACATTGAAGATTCCTTTTCCTTCGCGGCTGGCTTCGAATTTATCTGCAAGTTCCGACCAATCATCTCCGTTGAGATTTATCTTGTTGTTATTTAGCTTGATAAACGGGTATTCGCTGTAGTCAATCGCTTCGATTTGAGTTGAGGTCTCAATCTCAGGGTTAAGGCGCAGTTCGGTCTGGTTGTCATCTGTGCTCTCGGTTTGTTGCGCCGTGACCGTGATTACAGTGAAGAGCAATAATAGAAATGTCAACCTATTCATCAATCGAGTGTTTTAAAGCGATGTCGAAGAGCTTGGCGAGCTCGTCGCCTCCGGCATGGTTGAGATGAATATAGTCGGCATTGAGAAGTTTGCGTTTACGCCAGTCTACAACGGCGAGATCGCCTCCCATCGCAGCTCGCGTGTCCCAGAAATGAGTATTGGTGCGACGTGCCGTCTCGCGCTGTGCTTTTACCATTGCATTGACTGTGGGAAGAGATTGTACTTCAGATCCAATTTTGACACCACGGTCGCCGACACCCATCACAAGAATATCGGCATTAGGGTAACATGTCTGAAGGTGCTTGACTGCTTTCACCATATTGGTCATATATGGTGTGTAGTCGGTCTGCTCGGCACTGAGTACGTTCATGCCGAATTCTACAATGATAAGGTCGTAGTCAGCCCATTTTGCCATTTCGTGACAGAGCCCGGCATTGATTCGCGATGTGCCAAGCCCGGAATTGCCGCGGATCGACATGGCGTCGACCTGAACGCCCGTAGAGCCGTCAAGGTAGGACCCCAGTGCGGTAAGCCCTGCTATATCGCTGCTTATGGTTGCGGATGTAACCGGGGCATTTAGCGTCACTGCCTGTGGAAGCGCCGACGCACTGACAGGCACGGCGACATTGCTTCCGTCGCTGCCGCATACGCTTATTGTTCCGCTGTCGGGAGCGATAAACACGAAGCGCGTGCGCTCCCAGCTTTTCGTGTTGGCGTATTTGTCGCGTCCGTTGTAGCTGATACTTGCTTTCCCGGCTGCTTTACCGTAATCGCTTGATAATGTTCGGATAGAATCGCGTCGGGCCATCGTGCGGATGTCGTGCATTGTCCAGCCGCTGCTTTTGTGTCCCACACTCTGTCGGAAGCCCGGAAAGTCGTTATGGGCAGCGATGAATCCAACTCCGCAGCCGCCATATCTCTGCTGCAATATTTCGCGTAATTTGGCGCAGAAAATATCGCCCTCGATATATGAATCACCAATCACGGCTATTCGCACCGTGCGACTGCCGGCCTCAGCCAAAGCATTGCGGAAATGGTTCAATGAACTTGTGCCGCTATAGTTTTCTATGCCTACAGAGCCATCAATTACAGGAGCTTCGACTACTTCGACAATGTCGGCTTCTTTTATTGAGTCGGTGCTTATGCTGTCAATTGCTGCGATTGCCTCTGTGCCGTTTGTTGACGCCGGAGTTTGGCTGTTTTCAGCTTGAGCCATCAGTTCTTCAAGTTCAGGGTCTACTATGCTTGAAGTGGTCGTCACAGCAGCAATACCGTCGGAGGGAAACAGGTCTTCAAACAGATTGAAATCTTTCAGTGCATTGTTTGTCAGCTTGCTCCATGGCAAAGCTGACGACACCAGCAGAAGCCCGAAACTCAGGCTGACAACTGTGAGAAGATGACGTGAAGATGAATCGTTGTTGTCTGACATTCAGGAGAGTTGATATTTGGTAAGTAGAGAGGTTAGGGGAGTGGCCTTGGCTTGAGTCTCGAGCCATTCGTCTTCCGGCTCTGATAATCCGGTTATTCCGCTTCCGGTGTATACGCACCATCGGTTGTGGTCGAAATGTACGCAGCGCAGTATCACATAAGCCGTAGTTGCCGTGCATATCACTCCGGCATAAAACTTGCGCGGCCGAGTTTCGAGTTCGGCTATATCTTCCAAGGCCTCTTTACGAGGAAAACCGCCGATGGCAGCCGTTGGGTGAAGGGCTGAAACAAGTGTTGAGATACAAGGCTTGTCAGACCCGTTATATTTTACAGATATGGCAGTACAGAGATGTTCGATGTCGCCATACTGCAGCGTGCCGGTTGGTGCAGAGTGTGATTCCCAGTCGGTGCCGAGCTGCGATATGTTGTTTTTGATATCTTCGACAACCATATTGTGCTCATCGATGTTCTTTTCGCTCCATGCTTCATGCGATGAGAGGCGGCGTGTGCCGGCCAATGCCCGGGTAGAGCCTTCGCTGCCGTCAAAAGTGACAAGCAATTCAGGGCTTGCTCCCATCCAATAGCCCGTTGAAGGGTGATAGAAAAGGAAGCAGAACATATCGGGGAATTTTGCGAAATACTCATCTGCCATGGCAATGGGGGAAGGACACTTGAATTCTCCGCAGATTTCCCGAACTATCACGGTCTTACCCGATCGCCGGAGAGAGCGTGAGGCTGCTTCTGTAACCATGCCGCTGTATGTAGCAAAGTCTGTAGAGTCGATCTCTACACTCATCGCGCAGATAGGCTGATTGAGCCATGAACATATACTCACGTCTCCGGCCTGCAGGCTGCTGTTGTTGAGAGTTACATTGGTGCGGAGATTTATCTCGACTTCACCCGGCAGGCGGTAGAGTACGAACGGCTTGTTAAAGTCGAACTCTTCCATATAGGTCAAATCCTTCGCTATCTGTTATTTCGGTGTCGTAGATACAGCCGATTTCGAGTTCGTTGTCGCTTTCTACAAATACATTGCAGTCGACTTCGGGAGAATCGAATTCCGACCGACCGATCCATCGCTCCATGTCGGGGTCATATTCATCGATAATTACCCGCAGGGTCTTGCCGATTTCCGATGAAGCAACTTCGGCGGCAATCTCTTCCTGCACATCCATGAGCTTTTGCAAACGCTGCTGCTTGACTTCATCCGGTATGTTATCGTCGAGATTTTTGGCCGCGAAAGTGTCTTCTTCCTCACAGTATGCAAATGCTCCCAAGCGCTCGAAGCGTTGCTCTTTCACAAAATCAAGCAGACGCCCGAAAGCTGCCTCGTCTTCGCCCGGGAAGCCTACCATCATTGTGGTGCGGATATGGATACCGGGAACTTCGCGCCGTATGCGGTCAAGCAACGCGCGTGTATCGGCTGCAGTGATGTGGCGTCGCATATTGTCGAGGACCTTGTCATCGATATGCTGTAATGCGATGTCAAGGTATTTGCACACCTCTTTGCGACGGGCCATCACAGGCAAAATGCCGTAAGGGAAATCCGACGGGTAAGCGTAGTGCAGGCGTATCATCTCCACGCCTTCGATATCGGCCATACGGTCAATCAACTCCGCCAAAGGTTCTCCACCGCTGTTGAGGTCGCGTCCGTACGACGAAAGATCCTGTGCTATTATATTGAATTCACGGGTGCCTTTCGAGGCAAGCTCAGCTACTTCTTCAAGTATTTCATCGGCAGGTCGCGAATGATGACGGCCGGTGATAAGTGGTATGGCGCAAAAGGCGCAGAAACGGTTGCAGCCCTCTGATATTTTGATATATGTGTAATGAGGTTCGGTCGACAGCACGCGTTGCCAAGGCTTGGCCGGTTCTTCGCCGGCGTGCGCGAGCACATCTCCTACTACTGCCGGCCAGTCAAATTTGCCGTATATGCCGTCGAGATCGGGCATTTGTTCGGCGACATCAGCGCGGTATCTTTCGCTCAGACACCCCATCACATACACCGCCTTTACCTTGCGGTGCTTTTTGAGGTCAAGAAAACGCAGGAGTTCAAATACTGATTCTTCTTTTGCGTCGCCGATAAAGCCGCAAGTGTTTACCACGACGGTAGAGCCTGTCGGCGGTATTTCCTCGTCAAACGACACATCGATACCTGCGTCGGCAAACCGACGTGCAAGACGTTCGCTGTCGACAAGGTTTTTACTACATCCGAGACTGAATATGTTTACGTGCTCTTTTTTCATGGCTGTCACTCCTGTTTGCCGAAGAGCGAGCTTACAAAAGCACGTTTGTCAAATAGTTGAAGGTCGTTTATTCCTTCGCCGATACCGATGTATTTGACAGGTATCTTGAATTGGTCGCTGATACCTATCACAACGCCGCCTCTTGCAGTGCCGTCAAGTTTGGTCACGGCGAGGTGGGTAACCTGAGTGGCTGCGGAGAATTGGCGAGCCTGCTCAAAGGCATTCTGGCCTGTGCTGCCGTCGAGTACAAGAAGTACTTCATGTGGCGCACCGGGCACCACCTTGTCCATCACACGTTTGATTTTTGAAAGCTCGTCCATGAGGCCTTTCTTGTTGTGAAGGCGGCCGGCGGTGTCGATGATAACCACATCAACATCGTTGGCTACCGCAGACGAGAGGGTGTCGTAGGCCACAGCGGCGGCGTCGCTGCCGAGATTCTGTTTTACTACAGGCACTCCGGCACGGTTGGCCCATTCGTCAAGTTGCTCGATGGCGGCGGCACGGAAAGTGTCGGCGGCTCCGAGCATTACCTTGTTGCCGGCTTGTTTATATTGATGTGCGAGTTTGCCTATTGTTGTGGTTTTACCTACACCGTTGACACCCACAACCATAATCACGTAAGGCTTTTTGCCTGCGGGAGGCATAAATTCGCCGGTGACGGTATTGGTGTCGTTTTCTGCAAGCATGTCGCTGATTTCCTCGCAGAGCAGGTCGTTGAGCTCGTCCATATCCACATATTTGTCGCGGGCAACGCGGGCTTGGATACGGTCGATGATCTTGAGCGTGGTTTCAGCTCCTACATCGCTGGTAATGAAGATTTCCTCGAGCTCGTCGAGAAAGTCATCATCAATTGACCGGCGCCCTGTAAATGCACGGCGAAGCTTGCCGAAAACACCTTCTTTTGTTTTTTGAAGGCCCCGGTCGAGGTTTTGCTTCTTATCTCTGCTGAAGAAATCGAAAAATCCCATTGTTCGTTTTGTTGAATTTGACTACAAAATTACTAAAAAATTATCGTAAAGCCAAGCATATTCGAACTTATGTGTGGCTCTATCTGTTAATTTTATCAGTAATAATCTTCAAAAATAATTGTTATGGCACTTATCAAAACACAAGAAGAACGTGAAATTGCAATGCTCAAGAAAGTAGAGCAGGATCTCGAGCGTCGCGAACGCCGTGAGCGTATCCATCACATCCTCATCGCTGGTTTGGCTATCATGACCTTGGCTGCTTTCGTCGGCGGTCATCTCACAGGTCGCAAATGCGCCAAGAGTCACAGGCTGTTCTGAAAAAATAATCACCCCGATACAGCACGGTATCGGGGTGAGTTGTATCTGGCGATGTGAAGATTACATGTTCATGCCGCCGTCGACTTGGATAACCTGACCGGTTACATAGCTCGACATATCTGAGGCGAGGAAAGTTGCCACATCTGCGATATCTTCCACTTTGCCGCCGCGACGCAGGGGGATTTTCTTTGCCCACTCTTCGCGTACGCTCTCGGGGAGCGCTGCTGTCATGGCAGTCTCGATAAAGCCGGGGGCGATGGCATTGGCGCGGATACCGCGTGAGCCTACTTCCTGTGCTATGCTCTTGGCGAGTGCGATAAGACCTGCTTTCGAGGCTGCATAGTTCGACTGGCCTGCATTGCCGTGAACACCGACAACAGAAGCCATATTGATGATTGAACCGCTGCGCTGACGCATCATCACGGGGAGCACGGCGTGGATAAAGTTGAAAGCGCTCTTGAGGTTAACGGCAATAACTGCGTCCCACTGGCTTTCTGTCATGCGCATCATCAGGCCGTCTTTGGTGATACCGGCGTTGTTGACAAGGATGTCAATACGGCCGAAGTCGGCTACAACCTGTTTTACAACTTCTTCTGTCTGGGCGAAGTCGGCAGCGTTAGAGGCATAGCCTTTGCACTGAACACCGCATGCTGCGATTTCGGCTTCGGTGGCTTTACCGTTTTCGTCAATGACAAGATCGGTAAAAGCGATATTCGCACCCTCTTGGGCGAAACGGAGGGCAAGTGCTTTGCCGATACCGCGGGCTGCGCCGGTGATGAGGGCTGTTTTTCCTTCGAGTAATTTCATTTTTAGGACGTTTTATGTTTAAACCGGCTGCAAAATTACTAATAATTTCTCAACCAGTATCACAAAAAAGAAGATTATTTGAAATTATATGTTTGAGAATGTGAAGTGTTTGTGCTAATTTTGCATTCATAATCACATTTGTCAAATGCTAAAAATACTTGCTTGCATAGGTTTGGGCAGCTTTCTCGGTGGCATTGCACGCTATGGTGTGGGTAAAGCTGTGGTGGCTCTTGCCGGAGTCCCGACGATATGGGGTACTTTTGCGGCAAATATGCTCGGATGTCTGCTCATCGGCTTGTTCTCAGGACTGTTTGACCGCTATGATTTCGGCGGTCAGCATTGGCGCATGTTTCTCACTGTGGGCTTCTGTGGCGGTTTCACCACATTCTCAACCTTTATCAATGAGAATTATCTGTCGATGTCTCAGGGGCGCTTCTTTGAAATGGTGATTTATGCCTCGCTGAGTTTTGCTCTCGGGCTTGCCCTTGTGTATGCAGGTCACAGTCTGGTGTGTAAATAATTTTATATCATGAAAATTTATCGCTTGTCATTATCTCTTGTAACTGCTTTGGCCTTTCTTGCAGGCAATGCGCAGAAAGTGCAATGGGTGCAGTCTGTAGACTCATCCTTTATGAAGCCTCAGAAATCTCTTCGGCTTGAAAAATCTCCGGTTTCTGAACCGGTCATCAGCCTCGACGGAAATGAGAAAGGCCATGTATTCCGTGCATGGGGCACGACATTCAATGAGCAGAACTGGCGTGCGCTCCAAATGCTTGGCCGTGATGAGCAGGATGATATCCTCAGCCGTATATTCTCTCCCGATGGCGATCTGCAGTTTACCCGCGGACGTATCGGTATGAACGCCAACGACTATGCTCTTGAATGGTGGTCGTGTGATGAAGTGTCGGGCGACTTCGACCTTGTGCATTTCAGTATCGACCGCGACAGGCAGTATATCATACCATATATCCGTGCGGCACAGAAATATTACCCTGATATGACATTTTGGGTTTCGCCATGGAGCCCGCCGTCGTGGATGAAAGCCAATCATCACTACGCTGTCCAGAGTTCGAAATACAATGACCTCGACCCGCGTTGCGACCGACTGCTCTTCGGCGACAGTGACCGCAGCGACAACGAACAGGTGAACCCCGATAAAAATCTCTTTCCCCGCCGGCTCGCCACTACCGACTTCTTCATTCAAGAGCCGCGCTATCTGCAGGCATACGCCAACTATTTCTGCCGCTTTATCGAAGAATATGCCGCAGAAGAAATTCCAATTGATTTGGTGATGTATCAGAACGAGGCATATTCCTACACACCCTATCCCGGCTGTGCATGGACTTCAGAGGGCATACTGCGCTTCAATCTCGAATATCTCGCCCCTACTCTGCAGAAGCACCATCCTGATGTAGATCTCTATCTGGGCACGTTCAATACAAACCGCTACGATCATGTCGACGGACTTCTGTCAGACAATCGTATGGCTGAAAATGTGAAAGGTCTCGGCTTCCAGTGGGAGGGCCTGCAGATTCTCCCGGCCATACATGCCAAATATCCCGCCTACGATCTTATCTCTACCGAAAGCGAATGTGGCAACGGAAATATGGACTGGAATGCAGCACAACACACCTTCGACTTGATAAACAGATATATCGGTAACGGTTGCACCGAATATTTCAATTGGAATGCCGTCTTGCTCGACAATGGTGAGAGTGCTTGGGGATGGCGGCAGAATGCCCTCGTGCAGGTCGACAGCCGCAAACGTACATACCGCTACACCCCTGAGTACTATGCCTACATGCACTATTCCCACTATCTCCCGTCGGGGTCGGAGATAATAGATTTCCGGACGCCGGATCAGACCGGAGGCTCATCGGTATTGGTGGCACGCACTCCTGAAAAGAAAATAGTTGCCGTGACATCTAATTATACCGACAGTGCCAAAGCGCTTTCGATTAAGATAAAAGACAGGTTCCTTAATGTGGATATGCCTGCTCATTCATTTCACACATTCATTGTTGATTAGTATTTTTTAACACATTTTTAGCAATCCCAATCAATTACGGAGTCATATAAAATGACTAACTTTGCGTAATTATATACCGCTAAAAGATGAAACAAGTGACTTATGAAGGCCTGACATTCGAGCCTTATATCTCAAAACAAGATATCCAAGCACGTATCGAAGTGCTCGGAAAAGAAATAACGCGCGATTGCGCCGGTAAAATGCCCCTGTTTGTGTGTGTGCTCAACGGGGCATTTCCTTTTGCCAGCGATCTGTTCCGCGCTGTGGAAGATGCCGACGCTGAAATCACATTCATACGCCTCAAGAGCTACGAGGGCACATCTTCGTCGGGCGCAGTGAAAGAGGTTGTGGGGCTTCATGAAGATATCGAGGGTCGCACTGTGATTATTGTGGAAGACATTGTCGATACGGGTAATACAATCTATCGTCTCATCAACGATCTCAAAGCCAAGAATCCGGCCGACATCAAGGTTGCGACACTCCTGTTCAAGCCCGACGCATTGGTGCGCGACGTAAAGCCTGATTATGTAGGATTCAATATCCCCACCAAATTTATAATCGGCTATGGTCTTGATATCAATGAAAAGGCCCGAAACCTGAGTGATATCTATATCCTTAAAGAAGCTTGATAGCATTTATAAAACAACATAACTAACCCTGAAAAATGAATATTGTAATTTTTGGAGCTCCGGGCAGCGGTAAAGGCACTCAGAGCGAACGCCTTATCGACCGCTATGGTCTTCACCATATCTCTACCGGCGAAGTGCTCCGCGACCATATAAAACGTGGCACTGAGCTCGGCAAAATTGCCGACTCATATATCTCGAAAGGTCAGCTCATCCCCGATGAACTCATGGTTGAGGTGCTTGCAGATATTTTCAAGCAGAATCCTGAGACAACAGCCAAAGGCGTGATATTCGACGGCTTCCCCCGCACAATCGCTCAAGCCGAGGCCCTTTCGAAGATGTTGGAGCAGTACGATACTGAAGTACATGCCGTAGTAGGCCTTGAAGTTGACGAAGATGAGCTCATCCGCCGTATGCTTGAGCGTGGCAAAGCAAGTGGCCGAAGCGACGACAACATCGACACCATACGTCAGCGCTTGGCTGTATATCACAATCAGACAGCACCCCTCCGAGACTATTACATTGAGAAAGGCCGCTATCACGCAATCGACGGTAACGGTGACCTCGACCGCATTTCCAACGACATCGCTTCACGTCTCGACCAACATAAAGACAAATAATGGGCTACCACTTCGAAGCGCAGTATCAGGTGGCGCCATACAACGACCTGCTGCAGATTTATCAGCATAGTTTTGCCGATAATTTCCCCTTGCCGGCTTTGACCGACTACAATAGTGGCAAAACAATCAGCTACGGAGATTTAGCCCGCAGAATAGCCCGCCTGCACCTGTTTTTCGAACAAGCCGGAGTAGTGCCCGGCGACAAGATCGCATTGCTTGGGCGCAACACCCCTAACTGGGTGATTACTTTCATGGCCACCATCACATACGGTGCCGTGATTGTGCCGGTGCTCAATGACTTCAATCCGGCCGATGCCCAGCATATAATAAATCACTCCGACGCGGTGATGCTTTTCGTCTCCGACGGAATCTTCCCGTCTCTTGATTTCGACTCCCTGACGGAAATACGTGCTGTCGTTTCGCTTGACACCCGTACTGTCATTGCCGAGCGTGCTCCACGTTGCAATGAGACACGCCGCGTGCCTACCACCCACAAGTCGATTGTCACCAATCTGACGCGTAATTTCAGAAAAAGGTATCCCGGAGGTTTCGCTCCCAAAGATGTGCTTTACAAGCATTTCGACGGCGATTCGGTATGTGTGATAAATTATACCTCAGGAACTACAGGATTTTCGAAGGGCGTAATGCTGACTCTCGACAATCTGCGCGGTAATGTGGTTTTCGGCATACGCTCAAAACTTCACTATCAAAATTCGCGTGTGCTGTCGTTCCTGCCCTTGGCTCATGCCTACGGTTGCGCATTCGATATGCTTGTGCCTCTGTCGGTGGGATCGCATATAACTCTGCTTGGCAAAATCCCGACACCGATGATTTTGCTCCGCGCCATGAAGCAGGTGCGTCCATCACTAATAATCTGTGTGCCTCTCATCCTTGAGAAAATCTACCGCAAGGTTGTGGTGCCGATGATTACCAAGAAGCCGATCCGCTGGGTACTTGCCCTTCCGGGAATCGAGAAAGCGGTCTACAGCATTATACGCAGCAAACTTGTCGACGCTTTCGGCGGAGCTTTCGAAGAGGTGATTGTAGGTGGCGCACCGCTCAACAGCGAAGTCGAGGAGTTTCTTGTCCGCATAGGCTTCCCGATGACCGTAGGATTCGGCATGACCGAGTGTGGCCCTCTTATCAGCTATTCTCCATGGCGCCGATTTGAGCCCGGGTCTGCCGGCCGTACTCTCAAGGGTATCATGGAAGCGCGTATTGTGCCTGACTCTACATTGCCGGAGCGCGACGGTCATCCTCAAGGAGAGATAATAGTGCGCGGTATGAATGTGATGAAAGGGTATTACAAGAATCCCGAGGCAACAGCCGCGGCACTCGATGAAGACGGTTGGCTCCATACCGGCGACATGGGCTGGATAAGCGCGCCCAACAACCGCACGATCCATATCCGCGGAAGGTATAAGACTATGATACTCACCGCCAACGGACAGAATATCTATCCGGAGGAAATCGAGGCCAAGTTGAGCAACATGCCTTATGTCAACGAGTGTCTTGTAATCGAACGCAACGGTCATCTCGTGGCTCTATGTCATCCGGACGCCGACCAAGTAAACCGTGACGGTATATCTGACGAACAACTATGGCAGGCCATGCAGGCTAATCTGCAGAGTCTCAACAGCCTTGTAGCTCCCTACGAGAGAGTGCAGGATATAGAGATTATGCCGGAAGAGTTCGAAAAGACTCCAAAGCGCTCGATCCGTCGCTTCTTGTATAAATAGAATATCCTCAAGTATAGAATCAGTCGCGCACTAATTTATTGGTGCGCGACTGATTTTTTGCGTTTACCCTTGAATTGTTGATGTTGGCCAAAATATTGTCTGTATTGCTCAAAAATAAGTAATTTTAACATCAAAAGGAGACTATTTATTCATTATTTGTATAATTTTGCATTGAGAACAGTTAAAATAATTATAAATAAACAATCGTTATTCTATGACCAGATTTTACCACGCATTGATAGGTCTGTCGCTCATTTCGCTGCCGACGGTAGCTTCTGCCGCAGTCCTCGACTACGAGATGGATCCGGAAGATGGCGCTAAAGTCACTGAATTCACTGACATCACATTTGACTTCGGAACCTCTGTATCGCAAGATTTTGATTTGGCTTTCGGAAGCACTCCTGCAGCCACACTCACCGGTAATGGCGATACTTTCAGCCCTGTTGTGACTCTTTCTCCTGCCGGGGGCGGTGTATTGCGCTTCTATACTCCTCCTACAGAGCCCGGAACTTACGAGCTGCATGTTGTTGCCGGTCTGTTTGTCGCTGACAATGGCGACACAAGTCCGGAAATATCTGCAACCTTCACCCTTGTGGAAGATGATAATCAAGGCGGAGATGAATCGGAGTTCCTTTCATATAAAATGACACCGGCCAATGGCTCAACCGTGTCTGAAATATCTGATATCACATTTGATTTCGGTACTGCCGTGACACAGGACTTTGACCTCGCTTTTGGCAGCAAACCGGCCGCAACCCTTACCGGTAATGGCGACACTTTCAGCCCTGTTGTGACCCTTTCTCCTGCCGGAGGCGGCGTATTGCGCTTCTATACTCCTCCGACGAAGCCCGGCAAGTATGAGCTCTATGTGGTTGAAGGTCTCTTTGTTACCGACGACGGCATGAAAAGCCCTGAGATTACAGCTACAATCACTATCTCCGATGAAGCTGCTCAGGATTGGTATACCGACATCGTGCTTACTCCTGCCGACGGAGAGGTTGTTGAATCGCTTAAGAAAATAGAAATCCACTTCGAAGGCCTCGCCGACGGCCTTGACCAAAATTACAATCTTTCGGGTCGTTCAGCTGCTTTCATCATAAACAGCACCACAAGTGAAGAATATACTCCCGTTGCAGTTACCCTCTCAGGTGATTGCGAATCAGGTGTTCTTACATTCAATGAAATAACCGAGCCGGGTACATACCAGCTTTGGGTGGCAGCCGGTCTGTTTATCGACTATGAAACGGAATCGCCAAGTCCTGAACTTCGTGCCACATATATTATAAAGGGTGAAGAAAGCGATGATTGGTATACTTCAATTGAATTCACTCCCGAAGATGGAGCTACTGTAGAATCGCTGAGGAAAATTGAGATTCACTTCTCCGGTCTCGCCGACGGTCTTGATCAGAATTACAACCTGTCGGGAGTACTTGCTGCAAAACTCTCATGTGGCGATAAAGAGTATTATCCACTCGCCGTGACACTTTCAGGCGATTGCGAGTCGGGCGTCCTTACTTTCGAGAGCATTACTGAGCCCGGTACATATCAGTTGTGGGTTGCCAAAGGTCTCTTTACCGACTATAGTTCAAACGCACCGAGCCCTGAACTGACCGCGACATTCATCATCAGTGCAACCGATGGTATTACAGAGGTTGAGGCTGCAGGAGCAGACGCCGAAATATTCGATCTGGAAGGCCGAAAAGTTCTCGGCAGTCTCGCCCCCGGTATCTATATCTCCGGCGGCAAGAAAGTGATTGTGAAATAGCACAATTTCAATATATATTAAAAATCCGTTCAGGCCTTTTGGGGCTGAACGGATTTTTTATTTGACAAGATAAATCATATCTTTAAGCGTGACACCTTCTTCAATGATTGGCTTAGGGTAGTTGTCGGTGAAGAAGTCGGGAATTCGGTGTGAATAGCGATATCCGCATGACTCATAGAAGTGCAGGGTAGAAGGTGTCTCACCGGTACCGAGGCGGAATTTGCCGGCAGGATATAATGATTCCACGTATGCAAGCATTTTATGACCTATGCCTTGGCGACGCCTTGACGGTATAACTGCAAGATTCTTTATCTCAATCCAATCATTATCTTCAATAATCGCACAAACCGCAATGTCCAGCTCTCCTTCGGAGGCTGCGAATATTTTTGCATGCGGCAGATATTTCATTATCATTTCCTCTGATTCATCGCCTATAAGCAATAAGGGCATAAGATGGGCAGAATCGCCTGAAATTTGTCTGATAATCATGATTTGTGGCTTAATTTATTGCAAAGATAATAAATGAGTTTTATACATTGCCTGAGAAGAGATATGATATGGTAGGACGTATGTTGTGGATTATACAAAAATTCGGGCAAAAGTTTTGTTGTAATGGAAATATTTTGTAACTTTGCACTCGAAAAAATGAAAAGTGCTTTCATTTTGCTTAGGATTTACAAAACATACATTTTCCAATGAAGGTAAAAGATTTTATGGCAGACCTGAGCCGGCGCTTCCCTAACGAGCCGGAGTATCTGCAGGCTGTGGAAGAAGTGGTAAGCTCTATAGAAGACACCTATAACAAGTATCCGGCATTTGAGCGCTACAATCTGCTTGAGCGTCTTTGTATGCCTGACCGCATAATCTCTTTCCGCGTTTCGTGGATCGACGACAAGGGTCGCGTTCAGAACAATATGGGATATCGCGTGCAGCACAACAATGCCATAGGCCCATACAAAGGCGGTATCCGCTTTCACTCCTCGGTGAATCTGTCTATTCTCAAATTCCTTGCCTTCGAGCAAACTTTCAAAAACTCGCTTACTACTCTTGCCATGGGTGGTGCAAAAGGAGGCAGTGACTTCTCGCCAAGAGGCAAGAGCGACACCGAAGTCATGCGCTTCTGCCAGGCTTTCATCACCGAACTGTGGCGCAATCTCGGCCCTGACACCGACGTACCTGCCGGCGATATCGGCGTAGGTGCGAGAGAGGTTGGCTATATGTATGGCTGGTACAAGAAAATGACCCGCGAGTTTACCGGTACGTTCACAGGTAAATGTATGGAGTTCGGTGGCTCTCTTATACGCCCCGAGGCTACCGGCTATGGCAATGTATATTTCCTTCTCAATATGCTCGCTACCCGTGGTATCGATATCGCAGGCAAGCGCGTGGCTATCTCCGGCTCGGGAAATGTGGCTTTGTTCACAGCTCAGAAGCTTCTTAGCCTTGGAGCGAAGGTTGTGTCGATGAGCGATTCCGACGGCTCAATCTATGTGCCTGACGGCCTTACTGCTGAGCAGCTCGAGCGAATTTTTGAGCTCAAGCTTGCTTATCGCGCACGTATCAGCGAGTTTGCCAAAGAGAGCGGCTGTGAGTATTATGCCAAGGAGCGTCCGTGGCGTCATGTGAAATGTGATATCGCCATGCCCTCGGCCACACAGAATGAAATCGACGGCGACGACGCACGTGCTCTTCTTGCCCAAGGTGTTGTGGCCGTAAGTGAAGGAGCAAACATGCCTTCTACGCCCGAGGCTGTGGCCGAATTTGTCAATGCCCGTATTCTCTATGCACCCGGCAAAGCCGCAAATGCCGGAGGTGTGTCTGTATCCGGTCTTGAGATGGCTCAGAACTCGCAGAAAATGCACTGGACTGCCGAGGAGGTCGACAATAAACTCCGCTCCATCATGGCTGATATTCATGAGCAGTGCTGCAAATATGGCCGCGAGGACGACGGATATGTCAACTACGTGCGCGGTGCAAACATTGCCGGCTTCATGAAAGTGGCAAAGGCAATGCTCGCTCAAGGTATATATTGATTCAACTCAGGCAAGTCAAGGCCGGTTGCCTTGACTTGCTCTTATTCAACTACATAAAAACATGTGGCTAATACTTGCCATCTGCTCGGCCGTGGGGCTGGGCTTTTATGATATAATGAAGAAGCTGTCGGTGCGCGACAACAATGTGCTGACAGTACTCTTGCTCAACACGTTTTTCGGCACGATATTGATGTCGCCTGTAATCATCAGTGGCCTGACACACGGCTACTACGGTTTTGACAATACTGTCAACGGCCACCTTCTCATCGGGCTTAAGGCAGTGATTGTGCTGAGCTCGTGGATTTTGGGCTATTTCGCCATAAAACATCTGCCGCTGACTATCCAAGGACCTGTAAATGCCACGCGTCCGGTGATTGTTCTTGTGGGTGCATTGCTTATCTTTGGCGAGAGGCTCAATTATATTCAATGGTGCGGCATATTGCTCGGCTTCGCCTCTTTGTTTTTCATCAGCCGCATTGGTGCCAAAGAAGGCTTCTCGCTCAAGCATAGCCGATGGCTCTGGATGTCGATAGGCGCTACATTGCTCGGTGCCGTCAGTGCGCTCTACGACAAATATCTCTTGCAATTCTACCGTCCGCTTGAGGTGCAGGCATGGTATTCCTTGTACCAGACAATAATAATGCTGATACTCGTGAAAGTGTTGAGCGGCAGCGGAGCAGCCGGAGCGACGCCTTTCAAATGGCGCTGGACGATATTGTTTATCAGTATCTTCCTCACGGGCGCGGATCTGGCCTATTTCTACTCCCTGTCTTTGCCTGACTCTATGATTTCCGTAGTGTCGATGATTCGCCGTGGAAGTGTTCTTGTGTCGTTTGTCTACGGCGTGGCTGTGCTTCACGAAAAACATATCAGGCAGAAACTCATCGATCTCGGGCTGCTTCTTGTGAGTCTCGGGTTGCTTGTCGCCGGTTCGTGATTTCTAACCCTCGGTATGGAAACTGGTAAATGACGAGCGTTCCTGCTGCGGAATCTCTTCTTTAGCCGCCTTGAATGCTTTTATCATAAATGCCATGTTCCTGCCGAGGTTGCGCATAGTCTGAAGGCCTTCGAGGTCAGCCTCCACATCCTCGGCTGTAAAACCGTGTACTTCGTTCCAATAGGTGCTCGATACTATAGGCATGGCGCTGATGGTGAAGTATTTGTTGATTTCGTCGAAAGCTGATGTCGAGCCTGCGCGGCGCGATGATACCACAGCTGCACCTATTTTCATTGTCTTGTCGAATCTTCCCGATGTGCTGTAGAAGAGACGGTCGAGAAATGCGAGTGCCTGACCGTTACAGCCGGCATAATATACGGGGCTGCCGACGATCATTCCGTCGCAAGCCTCAAACAATGGCGCAGTCTCGTTGACAATGTCGTTGAAAACGCAGCGGCCGTGTTGGCGGCAGAAGTTGCAGCCTATACAACCGCGTACATCTTTATTGCCGATGTTTACTCTTTCAGTCTCAATGCCACATTCGGCAAGTGTTTTTTCAACTTCCCGCAGCGCGCGGTCGGTGCAGCCGCTCAGGTGTGGGCTTCCGTTTATAACCAATACTTTCATAATCGATATTTACTTTTTTATTTTAACATCGTATACCGCGAAATGTTTATTCCTCGGGTTGGCGTCGGGAGTACTGCTGTCTGACAATATTATAAGATTGTTCTATCATATCGAAGATTTCGGAGTCGTGGATGTCGCCTCCGGCAATCAGTTCAATCCAATATTTTCGGCTCATGTTGCGATGGCTGCCGCAAGAGGTTCTTGTCGCAAGCAATTCGGCTACCCGCTCGGGGTTTCCTTTCACAGTTATGCCGCTGAAGTTATCCATATCAAACATGCAAAACATGTGACCGCAGACATAAAAGACAAGAATTGAGTCGTATCGCGCGGCAAATTTGCCGAAAGGAGTCTTTTCGTCAACACCCTCGAACGACAGACAATAATTCCTCAATTGCTCTATATCCATATTTACCGGCCGATAATCTCCAAAAGTGAAGGAAAGCTATCAATTATATAATCAGCACCTGCTTCGATAAGCTGCCCACGCGATGAATTACCGTATGTCACTCCAACAGTTCGGCAAAGTGCGTCTCGTCCCATCGCGATATCTACAGGCATGTCTCCGACTACGAATGTTTCGGCTGCACTGTGGTTCAGTTTTTCGAGCGTGGCCAGCACGGCGTCGGGTGCCGGTTTGGCTTTTGTCACATCATTGGCGCCGAGTATGAGGCTGAAATATGATGAAATGCCGCACTTTTCGCAAAATTCAACCAATGATTCGCGGGAGCGCGAAGAGGCTACCGACATCTCGATTCCGAGTTCCGCAAGCCGGGCGAGAGTTGTCGCTACACCCGGAAATAGGGTGGGGGTGAGTGAATCTTTATTGTCGTTGAAAATGCGCCGATAGGTCGACGTACATCTATCAAGTTCTTCTTCACTAAAGTCGGGATACAACTTTCGGAAGCCCTCCTTTAGCGGAAGCCCTATCGTTGCCTGACATTCGTCGTCGCTACGCGGCTCGGCACCCAACTCAGCGATTGCCATACGGTAAGTGCTGAGGATTGCAGCTGTCGTATCAGCTAAAGTTCCGTCAAAATCAAATACTATTAAATCCGGTTTCATAACTTTTTTCAGTTAAATGAGTTCTTATACAAAGATACAAGTTTTAGACCGGTAATCCAAAAAATAAGGTTTGAAGAATTACCCAAAACCTTATTTTGAAATCTAAGTTCAATTGTTACATAATGCTGTGCCGTCGTGGAATGCCCGGCCGACTACAGTGCCGAGTTCGCGGTAGGTGTTTGTCTCGGAGTCGAAAGATATTGGGCGCAGTTTTGAGTAATCTACCTTGCCATGTTCGTTGAGGATGGCAGGATCGGCAAGCACGTTGATGACACGGGCGGTTATGCGGGCGTCTCCTTTCCAATCGTCGATTGCTATGACTTCACATTCCATGGTCATGGGAAAATCCTCAATGACAGGAGCATTTATATGCTCGCTTTTTACAACGGTAGCACCCGAGCGTGTTATCTTGTCGGGGACTTTGTTTGCCGACACCATTCCGAGATAGTCGCACAGGACAAGAGTGTCAACCGTGCCCATGGCCACGGTAAACTGCTTGTTGAGCTTTATATTCTCTGTTGTCTTGTGGCTTGCGTCGAGCAGCATTGTCAGCTCGTCGTAGCCACATTGTGTTGCCCATGCTGCGTTCATCGCGTCAGGCTTGCCATCGGCGTCGTAGGTGCCGATGATGAATACCGGTAGCGGTGTCACCACGATTTTGCTTTTGATTATTTCTTTCATAATTTGACAGTGTTATTTCATATTTTCAGTATAGAAAGCCGCTATTTCATCGAAGGGAATGATGTCGAGGCGGTCGTAGAGGTCGGTATGATTCGCTCCCTTAATGGTAAGGAATTGTTTGTTGTCGCCTTTGAGTAGCGCGAAAGTATCTTTGCCGAAATAATAAGAGTGGGCTTTATCGCCATGCACTATCATCACTGCGTTTTCCAGCTCTGCGGCATACTCAAAGAATTTGAAGTTGAGCCACGGCAGGTTTGCAGTCATGTTCCAGCCGCCATTGGAGTTGAGCGAGCGGGGATGATAGCCACGCGATGTCTTGTAATAGTCGTAATAATCCTTGACAAACTGAGGAGCGTCGGCCGGCAGAGGGTCGACAACGCCACCTCCGAGCTTATATGAGCCGAGCTTATAATCTTCGGTGCGTTGACAGCACATTGCCGCGCGTTTGGCATTGCGCTGGCGGGCGGTGTTTTCGCTGTCGAAATAGCCGTTGGCGTTTACTCGCGTCATGTCGTACATTGTCGAGGCAACCGTCGCTTTGATACGAGGGTCATTGATGGCAGCTTGAATGGCAATCCCACCCCAACCACAGATACCGAGAATTCCGACGCGGGCTGTGTCTACGTCCTCTCGGTTGAGTAGATAATCGATTGCGGCACTGAAATCTTCGGTGTTGATGTCGGGTGATGATACATAACGCGGTTGACCACCGCTCTCGCCGGTAAATGAAGGGTCAAAGGCGATGGTAAGGAAACCGCGCTCGGCGAGTTGCTGAGCATACAGGCCGGAGCTTTGTTCCTTGACCGCTCCGAAAGGACCGCTCACGGCAATTGCGGGCAGTTTGGCAGTAGCACCCTTCGGTTTATAGAGGTCGGCGGCGAGGGTTATGCCGTAGCGGTTGACGAATGTTATCTTTGAGTGGTCTACTTTGTCGCTCAGATGGAAAACCTTATCCCATTCTGAGGTCAATGTGAGTTCTTGCGTTTCCATAAGCAAATTAATAAGACGAAACTTTACTTGTCAAGATCCACAATTTCATATTCGAGATTACCGAGCCCGATAGCTGCGGCATGGTCGATGGTATGGAGGCCGTGACGGCTGCTGATACGTTCTTTCAGAGGGGCGTTGTCGTTTCCGTCGGTCGCTGTCATATTGAAAATGATATCGCAGCAGGCTTTATCAAGAGCCACCGGGTCGGTAGATGCAAGAATACCATAATCGGCAAGTTCGACATCGGCCGGATGAGCCACGCAGTCGCAATCGACCGACATGTTGTTCATAACATTGATATACACGATATTGTCGCCGAAATAGTCGGCGACGCCTTGGGCGGCCGCAGCCATTGATTCGAGGAATACATCTTGCTCGGCGATATTCTGCCATATACCTTCGGCTTTATCATGTTTTCCTCCGCAATGTATATATGCTTTGCCGTCGGCCGACGCAACGCCGATACTTGCATTTTTCAATGCGCCGCCATAACCTCCCATCGGGTGGCCCTTGAAATGGGCGAGGTTGATCATATAGGTATAGCGTGGAAGATGATCGCCGACGATGTCATATTTTATGTGGCGTCGGTCGCGCACGGGGATTTTCATTTGCCCATCCTCATCCATAAGGTCAACAGGCGCTATCGAATCAAAGCCATGCTCATGCACTGTCTCCCAATGTGCTTCGAATGTATTGCGCTTGCCCCCGTAGGCCGTGTTGCACTCTACTATGGTGCCGTGCACGCTGTCAACGAGGTCTCGGATTAGTGTAGGCTTTAGATAGTTGGGGTTGCCCGCTTCGCCGGTGCTTATCTTTACGGCCACCCGGTGCCCGTCGGCAGGCCGACCGAGGGCTTTGTAAATTCTTACAAGTGACTCAGGAGATATCTCGCGGGTCATATATACCGTTGATTGTGCCAAGGCAGTCAACACCGACAGGCAGGCGAATGCGGCTATAAATAACTTTCTCATAGTGATACTTTATTCAGGGAGTTTGGCGTATTGTTCGTCATCAACGGGTTCAAGCCACTCGTTTGAGAGGTTCTCACCGGGAATTCCCATTGCGAGGTGTGCAAACCAATGGTCTTTTGTGGCGCCATGCCAATGCTTCACGTTGGCCGGAATATTAACAACATCGCCGGGGTGCAGTTTTACTGCTGGTTTGCCTTCTTCTTGATACCATCCCTCACCGGCAATGCATACAAGGAGTTGGCCTCCGCCTTTGCTTGCATGATGTATGTGCCAGTTGTTGCGGCAACCGGGCTCAAATGTTACATTAGCGAGATTTACGCCAACGTTGGTAACGGGGTAGAGATAGCTGTTGCCGATAAAGTATTTGGCGTATGCCGTATTCGGATCGCCGATGGGGAAGATACATTCCTGCTCGAATTTGGCTTTGGCGTCGTCGGCTGCTGTGACGTCTTTCCATACCTCGGTTGCTTGTCGGAATGCGCCCCATGCTTTCGGCCATCCCGCATAGAATGCGATTTGCGTGAGAATTTCGGCGATTTCATTGCGTGTGACACCGTTTTTCTTAGCTTCCTGAAGATGATATGTAAGAGAACTGTCGATAATGCCGCTGCTCACAAGAGCTGTCACGGTGACAATGCTGCGGTCGCGCAGCGAAAGCTTGTCGGTGCGGCTCCATACTTCGCCGAATAGTACGTCGTCGTTGAGTTGTGCGAATTTGGGTGCGAAGTCTCCGAGGGCGTTTCGCCCGGCTGTCTGCTTGATTTCTGAAGGTCCGTCGGTAAGACGGGTGGGATTGTCTGCCTTTGCCATATTTGCTGATATTAAAATTATAGCCAGAACGCTGATTATCTTTTTCATATCGTTGTTGAGCTTATCTGTTTTTTCGAATGCAAAGTTACCGATAAAAAGCAAAACAGTTTTATCAAAAATCTTGTAATTCTTACCATTTTTACCTGTCCCGGCTATTTCAAAGGATTCAGCCATTTGCCGTAGGTGAGCATTCTCCATATCCATTCCAAGGGGCCGAAGCGGAACACCGACAGCCATACCATGCTGAAGCAAATCTGGAATATAAAAACTGCGGTTGCGATAAGCTCGGTCTCTCCCAGTCCGACACTTGCTCCAAGGCCCAAACCGATTCCATAAAACAGAAACATGCCTATAATCGACTGGCTGATGTAGTTAGTCAAAGCCATGCGCCCCGGAGCTGCAAACCAATGCCATACAGCCCAATCTTTGTGCCTGATACAGAAAAGACCGAGCAGGGCAGCGTATGCAAAACCAAGCGGATAGACGCTCACAGTGTATAACACCGAATGTATGGTGTTTCCCATCGGATGAGAGTTGACACCACTCAGGGCGTATAAAACCGAGAATGGCAGGCCTACGCCACAACCCCATACCGCGAGCTTGGTAAGCAGCGGCTTGTGAGCCTTAAGGTCTGCATAAATTTTATGACGTCCGACTGCAAAACCAATCAGAAACAACCCCATGACTTTGAAATAGCGGTTGCCGTCGACAAATTCATACATCCGCTCCCAAGCTCCCTGAATAAGAAACTGATGGACTGCGAGATAGTCATCGGCGTCGCGTAGCCACGTCCCGAAATTATCTTCAGTAATTCCATATAATCCTGCATAATGCCACCATTGATTATATGGATATCGTGCAAGAAAGACTCCGGAAAGTTCGGCAATTCCGTCAATCAGAACCGGCAATAACAGCAATATGCCGGCAATCGTCAAAATCTTGCGGTCTGACATATTTCTGAACAATGGCAACAACATACCGAGCACGGCGTAAAGCAAAAGAATGTCGCCGCTCCAAATCAGCATAAGGTGAGTACATCCGATAAGAGCAAGAATCAACATTCGGCGATAGAATATCTTGAAACCATTGGCTCCACGCTCCGCTGCATGTGAGATTATGATTGAAAATCCTATACCGAAGAGTAATGAGAAGAGAGTATAGAACTTGCCGTCAATTAAAAGATATTGAAGGAACTTGACTATGCGGTCGATTGCAGCCGTTGGCATGGCTGCAACTACCGATTCCGGCTGAAAAGTAAATAGTGAGAATTCCGGATAATTGGCGAGGCATACTCCAAGAAGGGCAAAGCCCCGCAAGGAGTCAAGAAAGATATGCCGCTGCGAACTTGATAGAGGTGAAATATTGCCGTTCAGATTTTTACTGTGCATTATCAATTGGTAAAGTCTTTTGATAATGCAAAGTTAAGTCAAAAATTCCACACTTCGTTTAACAGAAAATACGTTTATGTATACAAATTCACAGATTCAGCTGTCGCTTGCAGCCGGTTAAAACCCCGGTAGATAAACAAAATCCTGACCGCTCCACCCGATAATGTAGTTATCATCGCTAACTGCTATTTTGTAGAGAGGCATCGGCACATTAAACAACCTGTCAACTATTTTGCCCTCCCAGTCAATTTTGAAAATTGTTGGAGCTGTATCCTCTGCGTCAGCGTATTTGAAATTCCAATGGAGGGCATATATGAAATTTGGGGTCGTCGTAATATCAACTATATGCAGTGGATTCAACTCTTCAAAATCGGCCTCATCAAGAGTAGCGGGATTGAACGTGTCTTCGCAAATTCGCACTTGCTTGACCGGCTTTCCGTCCATTCCAAAGATTTCAATCATCGGATGAAGCCTGTATGCAAATACCAATCTATCGTGTAGTCTTGAATAGGCGAGTTCTCCGGCATTTGACATCCAAGATGTGAGTTCCGGCGATAGTTGTATTCTTCTGATTGTGTCCACCTGCGCTGTGGTGATATTTGCTTTCAGCGCATACTGTGTGCCACCATTTGGTTCACGCCCGATAAAAACAAATTTGTCGGGAGCTACCATTGATACATCTTGAACATACTGTGACAATGGAAAAGGAAGTGTACTGCTATTGCTTAAAATAAATTTTTTGCTTCGCGTGAGAAGACTTTCGTTTTCGTAGACGAATATCTCACCGTCTTCCTGATTCACTACCTGCATATTGCCGTCAAGACCATGGACGGGATAAGGCATATACGCCATATAGTAGCCGTCTGACTTTTTGCCAAGCACAGGCCCGACATCAAGTGTATTCTTATCTTGATCTATGACTGCCTTACGGAGAAAACGCTGCCCGAAGCCGTCCTCTGTTTCATATACGAACCATAGAGTATCGGCTACAGCTTTCATATCTGTGATATGTCGTATCGGCGGCAACCTATCTCCGATAAGCGTAAGCGGCTGATTTGCGGTAACATGTGCATTAGCAGTGCAACTTGCCAACAACAGCACAAACAATGATAATATCGGTGCGCGCATATTTATCTTATTTCAAGAGGTTTATAAGAGATGGATTGTTTGGTTGCGTCTGTTGTGTCTACTTCTTTGCCATCTTTGCCAACGATGTGCACTCTGCGGCTATCTCCACCTAACGACGCAATCATGAAAGCCACAGGCGATTGGAAATACCGGACAAGAGTTTTATCAACATCAGAGGCAGAACAGCGTTTGTCGTTGCCGTCCTGATATGTGTATTGCATGATGGGCGCGTTGGATTTCTCAAAACCAACAGCCTCCCACACGAACTGCTTTTCTGAGTCCTCAATCTTTAGAATGAGCCCGGGAAGGCCTCCGAATTTGTAGGGACCAAATGGAAGTGGCAACTCAGATGTAAACCATGCGGTATATTTCCGTCCGGCAAAATCGGCAGTCGCCTTGTTGCATTCATAACCGAGGATGGAGGTGCTTTCTTCAGGAGAGAATTTCCATTGGATAGACGGTACTGAATCTGTATAGACAAAGAACCCGCTGAAGCCAAGGCGATATTTCATATCGGCATTGCCACCTCGCAGCGGTCTGATAATTTCCACAGGCCAAGGCATACCCGAGACATTGGAATATGACGACGCACCGCGACGGACTTGTTCAGTGGCAAGAGAGTCGAAATGATTGATTATATCGCTGTAATCCTTTATGCTCCTATTACCAATCTGCACGATTCGTGTATCTGTGAAGTAACCTTCCTGTTGGTCGGGATGGAATTTGTATTTCAACGAGTATGTCACCTTGTATTTGGCTGTATCTATAGGGGTCGCTTTGTCAATAAGTCGCGAACAGGTCTCCTGTGCGGATGTTGCCACACTAAGTATTGCGAACAGAAGAAGAATTAATTGTTTCATATTTCGGAGTTTTAGAATATTCTGAATCTTATTTTGAGGAGAATGCTACGTGGGCGAATATTGTATATTGAGTTGGATTCGGTCAGTGCCGAACGACTCGAATACACATATTCCTTGCGGTTGAGGAGATTGTCACATGAGAGTGTGAAGGAAAACCGTTTTATGGAATATCGCGCCTCAGCATTGAGCAAGATGAACGATTTATCACCGTCATTGAAGTTGTTATAGTAATGATAAACGGAAGTTCGGATACTTATTCCTCCCGGCAAATTGAAGTCCAACGTGCCTTTGTTTGTCAGTGTCTTGATCCAAGGCATACTATCAAACCCTTTCTGACGGGACGCAGACTGGTAATACTCGCCCTCGTATGAAATTGACAGCCATTTGAACGGCGTGAGACTGAGGTCTCCGTTTACTCCTATGGCGTTGCCCGAATATCGGATAACCGTATTTTGCACAAGCAGAGGACTTGTGTAATAACTATATGACGCGGAAAGTCCGATCTTCAAGCGTCGCCAATCAAAACCCTTACTGCCACGTATAATGGCAGAAATCATATCGGAAGTCTCGTTGGTGCGTTGGCTGATGACTCGCTCTACCAAGTAGTCATAATATGATCCATACAACACATCCGGTTTCTGTCTGTTCCAACTGATATCCACTCCGGCAAAACTCTTTGAGAAAAGATCCTTGAAATTATACGACAGGTAGTTGCTGAGATCAAGACCCTCGAATAATCCGGCTACTTCGTATGCCGAAAGCTGACGATATGAGGTGAGGATGTAGTTTGAATATAGATTCTGAATTGAAGGAGAAGAATAATTCAGTGCGGACTTCAGACTGAGGTCGTGGTTGCTGCTGATCTTGTATGAGAAATCTAACCGAGGTTCAACACGCACTCTGTTCTTACCTGTGCTAACATTAGTCAGTCTGTTTTTCAAATTGAAAAATCTATAACCGACAGGTATAAATAGCGAGGCGTTGACCTTGCGGTAGCGCCATGCAATCTCAGCACTTATTCCGGTCGCCAGATTATCAAGGTACAAATCATTGTGTGTATCTGACAATGCACTTGTTAGGCTGTTGTGGGTATAGTTCAGAAAGTAAGTGGGATGGATATTCACATTGCCAATTCTCCATGCAGAAAGTAAACCGACGCGCTTTTCAGTTGACAAATCGCGGTAATCAACATTCTGCCGGAGCATATCTCCGTTAATCAATTCGGGGAAAAGATTCGGATTAACCGACAGACTGTGAGGTCGCTTTTCAAGATTAATCACCGAATAGATTTCATAACCACGGTATTCCGAACTGCGGTTTGTTATGTGGAATTTATTGAACAAACGGAATGATTCAGTCTTGGCCGCTTGTGAAATATTGTCAGTCCCGGCCATTATCCGGCTGTCGCCATCGGTTGAGAACCAATCTAATTTCAGTTGCTCTTTCAGATACCTGGTGTCACCGTTATTCAGATATGTCAGGTCGCCGTATGCTTTGTTTGTCTTTGATAAGCCACTCATCAGCTCGTCAATTATGTTTTGCGAACCATCGGGCAATGTATTGGCTGTTGAGGAATAACTCCGACGGGAATCACGGTCGTTGAGATAGGCGGCATTGATACCAAACTCTCCGGAATCTCCGACGCGATATACGTTGTTGAACGTCGCACTATGTGAGCGGTTATAATAGTAAAACCGTTTGTCAATGCCGGGTGCTGACGGCATTGATATATTGGTGATGTTGGATGTGCTTGAATAATCATTATCGAAGGAATAAAGCTCCTGCGACAAATCCTCTCCGGTATTGTTGCCTTTGTAAGTGGCAAGAAATTGGCTGTTGCGTTTGAAATAAGTTGCTATCGCAGAATTATTCCACAACATATCATCGCCATATCCTCCGCCCAATGTTGCTATCAGATTGAATACCCCTTTAACACCTTCCTTCAACCGGATATTGATTGAAGCCTGTTCCTCCGGGCGCAATCCTTTGAGAGCCTTGATGTCCTGATGATTATCCAATACCTGCACGGTGGCAATGTTGTTAGGGTCAATGTTTTGAGTGGCAATGCCGTAATGACCTTTCATAAGATCCAAGCCCTCGATATAGAAATTCTTGATCGGTTTACCTTGATATGAAACTTGACCTGATTCTGACACAGAGATTCCCGGCATTTTTTTCAGTACATCGGCAAGTGCTTGGTCATTCTGTCCAAGAAAGTTTGCCACATTATAGGTGATGGTATCTCCTTGTGAATAGATTTTCTTGGACTTTACCACAACCTCCTTCAGTTCAATCGTTTTATCCTCTACGACGATGGCGTGTGTTCCTGACCGATTGGGTATTTTGATGGTCGCAGGCGAAATTTCAATACTTAATGCTTTCAGCAACAGGCTGTCGCATTCGCTGTGTGCCGAGATCGTGAACCGTCCGTTCTCATCAGTAAAAGCCGATGAAATGATTTGTTTGGGAGAATTGGAAGGAGAGATAATCACATTTGCAAAATCCACACCTTTCCCTTGTGCGGTTTTTACAACCCCACAAATCTCAACCTGCGCAAGGCTCTGAAAAACAGACAATAGCACAGAGGTTGCAACAATAATATTTCTGATATTATATTTTGGCATTTAAATATCCGATGATATTCGTATGTGGAATTCCGTCAACAATGCGTGGATCATACGCACAGTATCAGAAGCAAAATCATCAGGAGTGTTATGATTGATTTTTTTGTCATAATTATAATATATAAGTCAGCATAAGATGTGCTCCTATCTGCTTGCTTTGAACCCGTGGATACATCATCAGACCGCCACCGTGGCGAATCTGCATGTCGGTATAACGTGTGCTTCGCCAGTAAAAGTCCATGCCTGCCGAAAGATAAAATCTTTTAAAAATACGATACTTCAGTATTGCTTCAAGATGATTGAAAGTAGAGCTTGACCGGTCGCCCTGTATATCTACCGGTTTGCCTTCAGGGGCGGTTGACCAATCTGCATTTTGCTCATAGCCTTTCCAAGTATAGACCTTATAGAATTGATTGGCTAAGTTTATAATCAACCTGTTTCTGAAGAGCGAGGCATTTATACTTGCCTTTAAGGAATAGCCTGAGCCCCAATTGTAATTGCGATGATAATCTCTGTAAAAGTCGGTCAGGATACCGGCGAGAATCAGACCATTGGCATGAACAGATCCGTCAAAGACAAAATCCGGCGAAAGAGTATATTGTGCCATTAAGCCGGCTCCAATAGAAGCCGGTGCTCCAAGTTTATATGGCACCACGCACGGAAAGAGCGGACTGCGACCCGGTTCGCGCCTTTTGATAGTATCTGAATCAAAAAAATCAAAATGCTGGTACATGCCTACAGACGCCTTTATACCTTTACGGTCGATAAGCTCCTTGGATAACAGACGCCCTACAATCTCGACCCTGCTTAAAAGAGGCTGCGTCTTTATCCCTTGGATTTCCATCAAGAATGAGAAATAGTCGTATGGTGTAGTAGTTTTTTCTGCAAACTTGTCGCCGTATTCGATATCGATTTCCGCAGCTGCGCCTGTCCTTGTCCCTTCATCGTTGTCCCATAAGGTCAGCAATCGAGCGCCTAAAGATATCTCAACACTTATCGGAGGAATACCAAACCGCCTGCCGGAGGTCGAACGGCGCTTCCATGCCTCGCCTGTTATTATTCGTGTCAGCCCACGCATAGGATTTACGATAAATGCAGCGGTCTCTCTGCCAAACCTTTCACCTCCGCTGCTACGGTCGTCCAATATGAGGTCTGATGTGCGGTATAGCACTTCTCCAATCGCGGCGCCGCCTACAGGAGTAGCGATAATATCATTGGTTGAAGGATACTCACATTCCATAAACATCTCCCACATAGCACTTCCTCCAATTGCAAACAGCTCTGATTGCCAGAAGTTATAGCCGTTGTAGCGCCCGGCATTGAAAAATATACTGCCATTGTAGGGATGGTCAAACATATTGGTGTGCAGATGGTCGTTATCCCATTCAAAACCATGTCTGAAATTCTTTTTAATCGTATTCCATGAGATATATGCGAAATGGCCGTCGAGCACATAACGGTCAAAAGCCCATAGACCGATATTGAAGCCCACCGTCTCGGCTCCGGCTCTCCAGAAGTGTTTCTTTTGCAATCGGAAAACATCCGCACTGTCAGGCAATTCCGGACGGGATACAAGCCGGCGATACCCATATTCACTAATCAATCTTGGCGAAACCGTAGAGCGTTCGAGGCTGTCGGCCTCTTCGGTTGTTGCATTATGAGCGCAAACAATTAAAGGAAAGAAAAGAATTATTGAAATTATTATTGCTTTCATAATGAAAGTGCTTTAATTTGTTTGCGAAGTTATAGCCAATAAAAATAAAAACTCTCAACAAATGTTGAGAGTCGGTGATTTTAACATTTCTGGCTGTTGTTTTTTAACGGTTAGGATTCTCTTACGAAAAAGCTGAGTGATAAGTTCTGAGGCTCAATCGTTACGTTTTCGGTGGTGCCAAAACATCTTGCGTTGACATCCATGCGCAATTTCAATTTATCCAACGAGCCCGGCTCATTCGGTATCGAAATCTTTAATACCGGGTTAGCGGGTTTATATGAACTCCACGAAATACCGGTAATCTCACTTTCGAGAGTTGAATTTGAACTCCAAGTGTCGGCTCCTCCTCCAAACATCAGATCTATCGTTGTCGCGGTGCCGGAAGCCGGTGTCCAATATAGTTTATCTTTCGGAATAGCAACGATACCCTCTTCATCAGACTCCACATCAAACCATTGTGAAAACTCTTCTCCCGATGTCGATATACTCTTCACAGTTACATTGATATGGGCTTTGGATTCAAATTTCGGTATCCGGGTAAAAACAATGCGCTGTATGTTATCGGCTATAAGAATCTCGGCGTCGCGGCAGTTTTGCTTAATGAGGTCTCCAACAACAGAAAAATATAGGCGTCCGGTCATATAATTTAAAGGAACTTTAAACTCCAAGGCTTCACCCGAATAGGGCTTGCTCAAAATCCGCTGACCATTACTATATAGACTTATGTTTCTAAGGACAACCCCTTTTGGGGCAGTCATGTCGACTTCCGACACCCGGATGGTCATCTCTTCAGTAGAGCTGAGCCAAGATGAAGTAGGCGTCGCGTCTACTTTGGCAGAAATCTTGATTTTACTTGTATCGATAGGAGACAACTCCGGGTCATCATGGTCTGCACAAGCAGCCATTAGAACACAAAGCATGCAGATTATAAATTTGGATAATTTACACATTACAAATACTTTAAATTGTTTTTAATGAACTTTTGCTCTCTGGCCTTTGCCATTTTTAGCTACGAAATTACAACAAATACAAATAAAAACTCTCAACAAATGTTGAGAGTCAGTGATTTTAACACTTTTTGCTGTTGCTTTTCCGGAGTCTGCTCAGGTGTGTCGGTGTGATATTGAGGAATGAGGCTATATCTTTGAGCGAAAAGAGGTCAAAGAGGTTAGGGTGGAGGGTGACAAGCTCGGTGTAGCGCTGCTGTGGAGATTTGATGTATAGATCAATATAACGGTCATAGACAGTAGTATATACAGCTTCGGTAGAGTGAAGCACCACATCCTTGAAATGAGCGTCAGAGTCAATCATTTCTTTTACATCTTGCGACGGAATGCAATAAATTTCACAATCTGAGACCGCTACAATCGCCAGCTTAGCCTTTTGCCCATATAGACAGAACGGCCAGTCGGCAACAAAACCGTCGCCGAATACCAGCCCCATCACATGCTCTGTGCCATCTGCCGAATAAGCAGCATATTTAAGAGCACCCGAAACGATATACCCGATATATCGCCCGACCATGCCGACCGACACGAACTCCTCACCCTTGGCAAAACGCCGCAAAGTGCCTTCCTTGACGCAAAGCTCGCGCCAAGCCTCAAAATCAATTATCTCAATATAAGTATTAAAAGTATCAGCCATAAAATTTTATGGAATCCAGTAATATGGGGATTTTTTGCGGTGGTTGATGATCCAGTTTTCAAAATCGGACATGTCGCGTATGCCGTCGGCGATGACTGCCTCGTAGTATTCAACTCCGTGATAATCTTTCCCGTCGGCTGTCTCGAATTTCAAACGGAGAATAGTGTCGCGTTGGTCGGGAGTCATAATCTCTATAATCCTGTCGGCCATGCGTTCAAAGTAGCCGTCATATTCAGTGCCTTCTTCGATATGGATAACATCGAACTGCCAGATAGCGCCTTCATCATCTTTATATGATACGTGCCATGCTATGCACTGTTCATCGGTATGTAGCCCGTTTATGCAGCGGATCTCAGCGACTCTCGGATTTTGCGCAATTTTGGCGGCGATTGCAAAACTACTCTCGGTAGTGATACCGGAGGAATAGACATGGAGATCGATATCACGATGTGATACAAGCAAGCCCATTCGAAGAGAGCCGACAAGGTTGACCCTGCAACCTGCGGCTTGCCAAATCCCCGCAATGCCGGATTGCTCCAATATCTCCCGGGCTTTCCTTTGATTGCAGAGAGCCTTGTTGTTGATTTCTTGTTGCGCTTCACTATGAAAGTGTTCTGAGGTTTGATTCTGATTCATCGTTGTTGAGATTTGATAAATCTACAAAAATAGCGATTTTCTGTGAGCTGGCAATTTTGTTGTGTGTTCTTTTATATGTAATTTTGTAATTATCATTCGTAAGTGGGCTTGATACCACTTCTAAACGCTGATTATCATGCAAAATTCTTTGAATCGTTGTCCTTGGTGCGGTGCAGATCCGCTCTATATGGAATACCACGACAAGGAGTGGGGTAGGCTCGTCACTGATGACCATACCCTATTTGAATTCCTTACATTGGAAAGCGCTCAAGCTGGGTTGGCATGGATTACAATCCTGCGGAAGCGTGAAGGATACAGGCAGGCGTTTCATGACTTTGATGTCGTGAAAGTCGCTGCCATGACCGAAGACGATGTTGATCGGCTGATGAAGTTTGAGGGTATAGTGCGCAACCGTCGTAAAATTCAATCGGCTATTTCAAATGCAAGATTGTTTATCGGGATTCAAAAAGAATTCGGCAGTTTCTTTGCTTATCTCAGATCATTCTTTCATGGTGATTTCCCAATCGTGAATCATAGCAAGTCGATGGAGGAACTTCCGGTGACATCGCCTGAATCTGACGCGATAGCGAAAGATATGAGGCGCCGTGGCTTTAAATTTTTCGGCTCTACAATTTGCTATGCTCATCTTCAGGCGACCGGATTCGTTGATGATCATCTTGTAGATTGCTTTATACGTTCCACTCCTTCATAGCTAAGCGCCCGAGGAATTCTTGTCTTTGAGGTTGATAAGAGGTCGGATGAGATATTCAATCTCGCATGTGTCACTGATAAGACTCATCACCAGTGCAGTATCTTTGTATGCTTCCGGCGCTTCATCGATTGTTTCCAAGCCTACGGAGGTGGATACGACATCTTTCATCTGATTCCGAAACTCATCGACAGACAGATTCTTTCTTGCAGCGGCGCGGCTCATTACTCGCCCTGCACCATGCGGGGCCGAACAGTTCCAATCGGCATTGCTCTTTCCACGGCAGATAGCTAACCCGTCGCGCATATTGAATGGAATTACCAAGCGCTCGCCTTCGTAGCTGCGGACAGCACCTTTGCGGATTATATGGTCGGTGAAGTCCACATAGTTGTGGATTGAGCGCACCATGTCGACCACTTCCACATTCTCATCCTGCCGCCTAAGCGCTTTCATGATTAGTCTGCTTATAACTTCGTGGTTATTTAGAGCGTATGCAAGTCCGATAGCCATATCAGTGAGATAGTCGCTCATCTGCTCTCCTTTGAGATAACCCGACGGATATGTGGATTTATACGAGGCGGTAAATTCGCGGATTGCAGTGTCGAGCTCTTTATGACGACCGGCCTGCTTATAGTCTTCAATAAGCGATTGCATATCGCGGCGGAATTTGGCAGTCGCCGTAGGGTCGTCAGCCCGGCGTGAATGATACTTTGCAATCTTCAAGCCCAAGTTGCGGCTTCCGCAATGAATGGTATATACCAATGTGCCTTGGATTGGCTCGGCTCCGACTTCAATAAAATGGTTGCCGCTACCTACGGTGCCGAGTGAGTTCCAGAACATCACCTCATCCTGTCCCATCCGGCGACAGAAAGATTTAACGAAGGCTTCATCAACCGTCACCGACTGAATCATCTCTGGCCAAGTGCGGTGCCATTCATCCATCTTAATCTGCACAAAGCGGAAGAAATCATTCTTGTCAAGTTGCGGCTCTGAGTGAATCTCCATTCCGAATTTTACCAAAGAGCGGATGTCGCTTTCAAGTCGCACAAGGTCTACAGTATCTATTCTGGCTGTTGTAAACCATGAATCGATGGTGCAGCCGATGTCTACACCTACATGGTCCGGATTGATGTAGTCCGACAGCGGAGCGGTAAACCCGATTACAATTCCTTTTCCTGCATGTGTGTCGGGCATAATCCTGATTTTGGCTCCGGCAAATGCGGGAGAGTCCAATATATCTTGGATAAGCTCTTTAGCACTATCTTCGATTTCATCGATAAACACTCGGCAGTCGGTGCAATATTTTCCTTTAAATTCTTTCATTGTTGCATTTGTAAAGATTTCATGCAGCAAAGTTATAAGCCTTGTGTGTCATCAATTGTCACACTTGGATTTTTTTTCGTAAATATTGTTTGCCTCCGACATCTGTCGGGCTATCCTCTTGCGCAGCAATCTCGGACTTATTACCTCCAAATGGCAGCCGAAGCCAAGGAGAAGTCTCTCAAGCTCACGGTTGTGGATTATGTTAAGAGAGAATAGGGTAGAGCCGTCGTCACATTGCCTGCAAATCTGTTGGCTGCCATGAAGTGGTTTTGTAATAATATAAGGAGTAGTCTCCTTGTCTACCCTGATAAGTATTTGCTGACACTCATCTTTTTCACTTCGGGTAACGCCTACCATTTCATCAAAGTAAGTCTCGGGCTCAAAAAAGGTGTTTTCAATGTAAGAATACTCAGAGTCTTCTTCCACTGCAATAATGCGGTCGAGAGCCAATGTTCGAAGACCGTGAGAATATTGAGAGTAGCCGAAAAGAAACCATCGGTTGTTGAACTCCTTCAATATATAAGGAGAGATGTGCTGCACTGTCTCGCTTTTGGCTGTAAACGAATGGTATCTCACAGCCAAAGGCATTTTCTTGAGGATGTAGTCGTAAAGGGCTCCGAGATAACACAGACCTTTTAGCTTTTGGTTTGTGTCAAGATAGACTACACGCCTGCGGCTTTCTTGGCTTTGGACCGTGTCTTGCATGCGAGTAATTATATCCTCCTGACCCGACATGCCGTTGAATGTGCCGTAATGCCTGATTATATCGAGAGCCGATGACAGCTCGTTTAAATCTTCTTTTGAGAGCGGCAGTTTGGTTATGCTGAAATCAGGGTCCTCGTAAGTGTAATATTTTTTATCCTTGACAATAATCGGGGCATTGTAGCCTAATTTTTCGCTCCTCATCAACTGCAGGTCGCGGCGGATTGTTCGAGTTGATATTTCTGAGATACCCTCATATTCATAGAGAGCTTCCTCGCAGGCCTCCACAAGATCATCGATAGTCCATAGCCGGTTCCTACGCCTTAGGCAAGCGTCTATGGTGTGGATTCTCATCAGGGCATTCCTGTTTTTAGGCATATTGGGGGCGTTTTGAATAAAAATTTCTACAAATATAGAAACTTTTTTCAAGTATGACAATACGTGTCACAGAGCAGCCCTAATTTTGCAACGTCAACAAAAAAGAACATTGAAACGATATGATAAAAAGCAGGTGCTGTAGGATGGACTTACTTCGACTTGACAACGTAGGTCGCCGGTTCGAGCCCGGCTCCCGCCACCATTACCGGCGGGATAGTTCAGTTGGTAGAACAATGATTTAGTCCTTTCGCTTGTTGCCCTGCTTATATAGTGCATTGGGTGAGTGGTTTAGCCACCGCACTGTCTATGCGGTTTACACGGGTTCGAATCCCGTATGCACTGCCAATAATTAACCATAAAGATACAGATGATGAGCAAATTGAATCCAACCCTCAAGGGTCCTACTGTGTTCGACACACATACGCGGCTTGCCGGCGGTTTCGGTGCGTATGCCGCACGTCAGGACGCCGTATCGCTCCTTAAGCGCGTTGTCATGGCCAACTTGCTGTGGGAGGATATTGCTTATATCGACGGCAAAAAAGTGGCAGACCAATTGATAGAGCTTGTGCCGCAATGTCAGCCTGAGGTTGTATATGAAATTGCACTTGCTGCCCGACTGGAGCAGAAGCTGCGTCACACACCATTGCTCTTGGCCGTTGAGATGTGTCGTTATCCTCAACATGCGAAGTATGTGAGCCGCTTGCTCCCACAGATTATCTCGCGTGCAGACATGCTTACCGACTTTCTTGCCCTCTACTGGAATCGCAATGGAGGGAAGAAGGCAGTTTCTCATCAAGCACTCAAGGGCTTGGCGGCTGCTTTCCACAACTTCGATGAATATCAGTTCGCCAAATATGACCGCGACACAGAGGTTAAACTCCGCGATGTGATGTTTCTCTGCCATCCGACACCATCCAATCTGCAAGAGGAGATTCTTTTCCGAAAAATAGCAGAGAAAAATCTTGTTGTACCAGACACATGGGAGCTTGCTCTCTCTTCCGGCGAGGATAAAAAGACGGCATGGGAACGCCTTATCTCGCAGAAACGCTTAGGAGCTCTCGCCTTCCTCCGCAATCTTGCCAATATGCGTAAGGCCGGTGTTGACCGGCAGGTAATTGAAAAAGGCTTCGACACATTGTCGTCATCAATGCTGCTTCCGTTTGACTTTTTGAAGGCAGCGAGAATGAATCCTGAATTCAAACATCTTATTGAGCCGGCAATGCTAAAGGCTGCTGCCAATCAGCCGCGCTTGAGCGGTCGGACATTGTTGATAGTGGATGTGTCAGGCTCGATGTGTTCAAGAGTTTCTGCCAAGTCTGAACTGTCTCGTCTTGATTGCGCAAAGGCAATGGCAATCCTCGCCGCCGAGGTATGCGATGAATACGAAATCGTATGCACGGCAGGTAATGATTCTACCCGCATTGGAGCGCATGAGTGGATTCAGTATCCCTGCCGAGGTTTCGATATGATGAGGCAAATTGATGAAACGAATTCTCGGATTGGGCGAGGAGGCATATTTACACGTCAATGTCTTGAGTGGTGTAAAGATAAGATCCGAGCGTACAAACCCTTTGACCGAATCATAGTATTCTCCGACAGTCAGGACTGTGACTTTGCCGACAAAAGAGTGCCAAGACCTTTCGCTCGGCACAATTACATCTGCGATATTTCATGCAATACACACGGCATAGCGTATCAAGGAATCTGGACAGCTGAAATCAGCGGCTTCAGCGAGCACTTCCTCTCCTACATCGCACAATACGAACAAAGCAAGAGGCTGCCTGACAAATAATGTCAGACAGCCTCCCGTTTATTGCCCCACTTTTTGCCCCACACTTTTGTAAGTGTCTGACTATCAGCAAGGGTTGTGGAGCTGGAGGGATTTGAACCCTCGTCCAAACGTGGAACTAATGAGCTTTCTACGTGCGTAGTCTCAAGTTGATTTTCGAGTTGCGGCAGGCCTGAAACCACCAACCGCGACCTTATCCTCTAAGTTTTCGGGCGGCCTCCGAGAAACCGGCCTCCCTATTCCCGATATATTAGCACCACCGGATCGGTTAGTCTCGGAAAAAGGACAACCGGGTGATGTCTTGTCGCTGCAACTGTTGCGGCGATTAAGCGGTACCTACTGTACTTCGGTTACGCAGCAAGAGCGTAGTTGTTTTCGCCATTTAAATTGGTCGAGACCTGATATTATAGAGCGTATGTCTCAAAGCTCTGCACGCTTACACACCACTTCTACACGCTGTCAAAACCGGTCAGCCCCGTATTGTGGTCGTTTGTAGTTTGCAAAATTAGTATTTTTATGGTTAATATCATGTGTCCTTATTGTTAAATAAATTTAATTCACGGCAGCGGTAAGCCATTTTCTCACACCGGATGTTGTGTTTTAGGTATTTGGTAAAAAAATTTAGCTATAATCTTCGATTTGCCATGAGGATTAGTTAATTTTGCATGATATTTCATAATGTTATGAGTAAAGAAATAGAAATCGACGGGGTAAAGCTCAGTTATTGTGTGTCGGGCAGCGGATCGCAGCCTGTCATTGTCATGCATGGCTGGGGGTGTACTTCAGCTACCGTCGCTGTCTTGGCGGACGCCTGCCTTGACAGTTCGACTACGGTTTATAATCTCGATTTGCCCGGCTTCGGCTTGTCGACAGAGCCGGCGGAGGTATGGGGAGTAGGGGAGTATACCGCTCTTATTGAGGAATTCTGCCGGAGATTGAAAATTGAAAATCCAATTCTTGTCGGACATTCATTTGGTGGCCGTCTGGCTATCTTGTTTGCCTCCCGCAATAAGGTTGAGAAGATGATTCTTGTCGACGCGGCGGGCATAAAGCCGCGTCGCACCTTAAGATATTATTTCAAGGTCTACAGTTTCAAGCTTGCCAAACGTCTGGCTCCCATCTTCTTGGGGAAATCCAAAGCGGAGGAGCTCATCAACCGTATGCGCGGCAAGAGCGGAAGCAGCGACTATAACAATGCTACTCCTCGCATGCGTGCCATCATGAGCCGTGTGGTAAATGAAGACCTCACCTCTATGTTGCCGAAGATCAAGGCTTCTACACTTCTTATATGGGGCTCTGCCGATACGGCTACTCCTCTCCGCGACGCCAAGACTATGGAACGGCTAATCCCTGACGCAGGCCTTGTGGTATACGAAGGGTCGGGGCATTATTCATTTCTCGACCGTCCGGCCCAGACCAAAGCAGTGATTGCAAGCTTTTTAAAATTCAAATAGACATGATTACGACGATATTATATATTGCAGCCGCTCTCTTGGGCTTGGCTAATCTCGCGGCAGAATTATGGCGCGACCTGATGATGTATCAGCAGAACAGTTATCGTAACGAGCGCTACCGGCTGTGGCTCAAGAAATCGGGCGATTCGACTTCCGGCTGGCGCTTATGCGGCATACTTGTGTTTCTGCTTGTGCTTATGCCTTTGGTGCCGCATACTCCCGGAGTGGTTTTGCTCGCGGTATTCTTTCTGTTGAGCAGCCTTACTCTTGTACGTCGCAAATACAAGAAGCCTCTTGTGATGACGCCTCGCGCACGTCGCATTTACGTGACATCATTCTTCATCGGAGCTGTTGTCTGTGCCGTCGGAGTATTACTCTTTGGTGGCGTTGGTGTTGACCGTCAGCTGTTCGCCCTTGTGGAGTCGCTTATGCTGTGCTATTGTGTGTCGCATGCAATCATCATGGGCGCAGGATTGGTTTTATCTCCTGTCGAGAAATCAATCAACAACGGCTATATCAAAGACGCTCAGCGTATACTCTCTCAAATGCCTGACCTCAAAATCATCGGTATCACCGGCAGCTATGGCAAGACAAGTACAAAGCACTATCTCTATCGGATACTTTCAGAGCAATACGAAACACTCATGACTCCCGGAAGCTACAATACAACCTTAGGTGTAGTGCGTACGGTGCGTGAACTTCTCAAGCCTTATCATGAGGTATTTATTGTGGAGATGGGCGCCAAACAGCCCGATGATATCGCAGAGATTTGCCGTCTGGTACATCCTCAGCGTGGTATCATAACGGCAGTAGGACCTCAGCACCTTGAGTCGTTCAAGACAATCGAGGCCGTGCAAGCCACCAAATTCGAACTTGCCGACTCTCTTCCCTCTACCGGCCTTGTTGTTGTAAACAATGATTTTGAGATGATTGCCAACCGCCCGGTAGAGAATGTGCCCTGCCTGCGCTATGCAGTGAAGAATACCGAAGGGGCTGATTATATCGCCCGCGATATCCAATACTCGGCAGGAGGCACTGATTTTACTGTATTGCGCGTAAGCGACGGCAAAGCCCTTCGCCTGCATACCCGTCTTGTCGGTGAGTGCAATGTGTCGAATCTTTTGGCGGCTGTCGCCATGGCTGTCGCAATGGGAGTCCCCGACGACCGTATCATATATGCAGTGAGTCAGATTGAGCACGTAGAGCACCGTCTTGCGGTCAAACATCTGCCGTCGGGCCTCACGATTATCGACGACGCTTTCAACAGCAATCCTGCCGGTGCGGCTATGGCACTTGATGTGCTCGCGGCAATGAAGCCCGGCGGACGTGTGCTCATTACTCCCGGCATGATAGAACTCGGTGAACGCCAATATGAACTCAATGCCGAGTTCGGCAAGAAGGCTGCTTCATCGGCCGACACCGTGATTGTTGTCGGCCATTACAACCGTGAGGCTATTGTGGAAGGCCTTCACAGCGGAGGCATGGACGACAGCCATATTGTCCTTGCCGACAGCTTTGCCGACGCGCAAGTGCGTCTCAACAGCCATACATTCAAAGTGGAGACGGTATTGTATGAAAACGACCTTCCCGATACATTTAAATAAATAGACAATCAATAAAAAAACAGCATAAGATGAAAACTACCATAGGAGTCTTTTTCGGCGGACGCTCCACCGAACATGAAATCTCCGTGATATCAGCCAATCAGGCCATGGCGGCTATAGACGCCACAAAATACGAAGTTGTGCCAATCTATATCGCCAAAGACGGCCATTGGTATACCGGCGACGCCCTCACCAATGTCGCCAATTACCGCAATATGAAGGAGCTTCTTGCCTCGTGCACAGAAGTATACATGCGCCCGGTCTACGGAGACTACAACCTCTATCCGGCCAAGCGCGGCGGCTTTTTCGACAAGGGCAAGCCCGTGGCTACACTTGACGTGGTTATTCCTGTCCTCCACGGATCGAATGTAGAAGACGGTATTTTCGAAGGCGTACTCGAGACTATCGGCATACCATACGCAGGCTGCAACACGCTTGCCTCTGCCAACGGCATGGATAAAATCACCATGAAGATGATTCTCGCTGCCGACGGCATACCGGTGGTCGATTACGTATGGTTTACCGACAAACAATGGGGCCGCACCCGTGAGGCGCTGATCGAGCGCATAGAGAAAGAACTCGGCTATCCGGTCATCATCAAGCCTGCCAACCTCGGCTCGAGCATAGGCATTGGCAGCGCTCACGACCGTGAGCAGCTCATTGCCCGTATTGACGACGCCACCCGCTATTCATCGCGTATCATCGTGGAAAAAATGGTGAAGAATCTTCAGGAAATAAACTGCTCGGTTCTTGGCGACTGCGACGAGTATGAGACATCTGTTCTCGAAGAGCCTATCAAGAGCGGCGACTTCCTCGATTATGGTCAGAAGTATATGGGTGGAGCTAAAAACGAACGCGGCATGCAGGCGTCGAAAAAACGCATACCTGCCGACTTGCCTGCCGACGAGACCGAGCGTATACGCCATCTTGCGGGCGAGACTTTCCGCGTGCTCGGATGTCACGGCGTGAGCAGGGTAGACGTGATGATCGACGCCGACACCCGCGATATCTATGTCAACGAAATCAACACCATCCCCGGCTCTTTGTCGTTCTACCTTTGGGAAGCCGCAGGTGTGCCGTTCAACGAACTTATGGACCGCCTCGTGCGTCTCGCTCTCAAACGCAAACGTCAGCAGGAAACCAAAACCACCAGCTTCGATTCTAACATCTTCGCAATGGGAGGCGGTGTGAAAGGAGCCAAAGGTGGCAAAATGGGCGTGAAATAAATTTTGCCAAATACAAAATAATGTATTAACTTTGCAATAGAAAGACATTCAACATCTAATACATCAGTTATGAACCGTAAATTGTGCTATGTAGTTGGTCTGGGTCTCGCACTCACAATGAGTTCTTGTGGCAAGAAACTCGGCCAGTTCAGCTCTGACTACTTCAGTGTTAATCCTAATCCTCTCGAGGTAGTAGGCGAGAACGTACCCGCTACCGTAAGTGCCAAGATCCCGGCTAAATTCTTCGTGAAAAACGCAGAGGTTACCGTTACCCCCGTCCTTACTTTCAACGGTCAGGAGGTTTCCTCTCAGTCGTATGCTTTCCAAGGCGAGAAAGTCCGCGGCAACAATCCTGTGATTTCTTACGAATACGGCGGCACACAGACTATCCCCGTAGATTTCAAATACCAGCCCGACATGGCCAAGAGCGAGCTCATGCTTGACTTCACCGTTACTCAGGGCAATAAGAAATACGTTCTTCCCCGCGTGAAGGTGGCAAACGGTGTTGTAGCCACTGCCGCCATGGCTTCTGCAGCCGGTGTTACTCCCGCCATCGCTCCGGACGCTTTCCAGCGTATCATCAACGAGAAATATGCTGCCGACATCATGTTCCTTATCAATCAGGCAAACATCCGCGCCGGTCAGCTCAACAGCGACGCTATGCTTGAGCTTCAGAAAGAAATCAAAGAGGCCAACGGCGACACTGCCCGCGTGCTTCAGGAAATCAACATCCAGTCGTATGCTTCGCCCGACGGTGGTGTAGAACTTAACACCAAGCTTGCCGAAAACCGCGAGAAAAACACCAAGGGCTACATGGAGAAACAGCTCAAGAAAGACAAAATCACCGAGTTCGGTGAGCTCACAGCCCAGTTTACCGCACAGGACTGGGAAGGCTTCCAGAAACTCGTTGCCCAGAGCAACATTCAGGACAAAGACCTTATCCTGAGCGTGCTCTCTATGTATAAAGATCCCGAGCAGCGCGAGCGCGAGATCCGCAACCTTTCTTCTGTATTCGAGCAGCTTGCCGACCAGATTCTTCCCCAGCTCCGCTATAGCCGTATCACCGCTTCTATCGATGTAATCGGCAAGAGCGACAGCGAAATCAAGGCTCTCGTCGCTTCAAATCCCAAGGCTCTCAGCGTAGAAGAAATCCTCTATGCCGCTACCCTTACCGACAACAACAACGAGCGCATGAAGATCTACGATCAGGCTGCCCGTCTCTATCCCAACGACTACCGTACATGGAACGACCTCGGTATGGCTCAGTATATCGATGGTGACTACGACGCTGCAAAAGCTTCGTTCGCCAAGGCTGCACAGCTCACAAAGAACGGTGAGCCTCAGATGAACCTCGGTCTTATCGAAATGCTTCAGGGCGACTACAACAAGGCCAACCAGTACTTCGGCTCTGCTGCCGGTGTGAAAGAACTCGGCGACGCCATGGGCGTTTACTATCTCAAGAAAGGCGACGCTGCCGCTGCTGTCAAAGCTTTCGGCGACACTAAGAGCAACAATGCAGCCCTTGCCCAGATTCTTACCAAAGACTACAGCAAAGCTAAATCTACCCTCGCTGCTATCGACCGTCCCGACGCCACTACTTACTACCTGATGGCTATCCTCGGTGCACGCACCAACAACGAGTCAATGCTCAACACCAACCTCCGTCAGGCTGTACGTCTTGACAGCAGCCTTGCAAAACGTGCTGTCGACGACCTCGAATTCGCAAATTACAACCTTTCGAAAGCTCTCAATTAATGACGGCTTAGACGAATATTAAACTCTTTAAGAGGCCTTTGAGAGCGATTCTCAAAGGCCTCGTTTAATTTAGAGCGCCTTTGGCGCAGTTTATCAAGTTTACTTTACCGAGGTATATCTAAACTCCTTAAACTTTTTTAAACTCAAAATAAACGAGTTTCGCTCGCGAAACTTAAAAATATTATCCGTGCTTAAGTGTCTTATAAATAAAAACACTTAAAAATATGGATAAACATCATCTGTCAACCCAATACATTACCTTCAATCCGCATGGCTGCGCAGGCTGCCTGAAATGCGTCGACGCTTGCCCGCGAAGTGTGATAGGCAAAGTGCGCTTTCTTTGGCACAAGCATGCTGTTTTTGTTGCGCCTGAAGCCTGCGTCGGATGTGGAAAATGCGTAAGAGTATGTCCTAAAGGTCGTTTTGTAAAAAGAGTATTATAATCCTCTAAAACAATTTGGCCGGCTGCGATGTTGTAGTGTTATACAATAAAACTATTTATTATGGCTTATAACATTGAAGACATCGAGGGCATAGGTGAGGTATATGCCGAAAAGCTCCGCTCCGTAGACATCCGCACCACAGAAGAATTGCTTCGCTCGTGCTCCACACCCGCCGGGCGTAAACTCCTTAGCGAAACAACAGGAATCAGCGGCAAGCTGATACTTACTTGGACCAACCATGCCGACCTTATGCGTATCAAAGGCGTGGCAGGGCAGTTTGCCGAGCTTCTTGAGGCTGCCGGCGTTGACACTGTTGCCGAACTCGCCCACCGCCGGGCCGACAATCTGCATGCGGCTCTTGAGAAAACAAACGAGGCGAGACATCTTTGCGGGCGCGTTCCGGCCGTTGCCGAAATCGAAAAAATGATAGCTCAGGCAAAGGAATTGCCAAGGGCTGTGGAGTATTAAAATTCAAGTTTCTCAGGTTGCCTTGCAACTTGAGAAACTTGAGGTTTAGAGCGCCTTTCAGCGCAGTTTATAAAGTTTAAATGGTTTATTTTACCGAGGTATACCTAAACTCCTTAAACCTGTTAAACTTAAAAATAAACGAGTTTCGCTTGCGAAACTTAAATTAATGAACCGTTACTTTAGTGGCTTTGCCATTGCAGAGTTTAATGTAAATGCCGGGCGTGAGATTCTTGACATCAACCGGGATACCGTTAAGATTAAAGAACCGGCATGCTGCGTCATCGCTGCCAATGCCAACTTCTTCCAGCCCGCTGGCGGGCAGTACTTCCACAGCGCACTTTGCCGTATGCGCCAGGCCATAGCCATCTATCAAAATATACGAAATTGTCGCGGAGCCGGCGCTATGGGCGCTTACAACCCCATTGTCCACACTTACAATATTGGCGTCAGAAGTCGCCCATGATTCAGATTCTATTGTCACTTCCTCGTCTTTGTCAATAGTCGCAGTAAGTGTGACTGTCTGATACGGATAAAGCTCGACTGATACTTCATTCAAGCTAATGTCAATCATTCCCATCTCGGTGTAGTTCATGAAATCGTGCCAACCATTGGCAGAGGTGTATAGGTCTTTTGATCCTGAAGGCACGTAGACCATAGCTGTATATGTTGGAGCATTCATGAATACGTAGTTGCGACACTCCGGTGGAGTTTTTGCAAGAGAATATATGTTTTTGAGGCCTTTGCATATTGCAAAAGCATAGTTGTCTATTCCTTCAACATTTTTACCTATCGTCAAAGTCGCAATGCTGTTGCAACCGGCGATTGACCATTCACCTATATAAGTTACACCGTCGGGGATGTTCAAGGATTTTAGTGACTGGCAATAATAGAATGCATACGGATATATCGCCGTGACTGACTCCGGTATTTCTACAGCTGTAAGATATGAAGAGGAAGAGAACGCACCGACACCAATTGCAGTGACTGTAGATGGAATTACGAAATCACCTTTCTTAGCCGGTGGATAAAGCGTAAGAGAGTTGGATTGGATATCATAGAGCACACCATCAATTGATTTCCATTTAGTACTTCCATCCGGGGCACCTATCTCATTCAGCAAATCACAACCTGCAAATGTTGAATAGCCGAATCCCTCAACTGCGTCAGGTATAATAATTGAAGAGAGCGCGGAGCACGACCGGAAAGCATAATCACCGATATTACTTAGGGAACTTGAACTGCCAAACAAAACTTCAGAAAGAGCAGAGCAATTCTCGAATGCCCCCGGAGCTATCATCATTACTGCGTCCGGTATTTTTATCGATGTGAGGGCTGAGCAACCGTAAAAGGTGTTTGCAGCAATTTGGGTGATGGCCTCGGGTAGAATCACAGATGTCAATGCCGAACAGCCCGAAAATGCAGATTTTCTAATTGTTGTTACAGAATTGGGGATAGTGATGGCTGTCAGATTCTTACAACCATAGAAAGCACTATCCCCTATTGAAGTTACAAAGTCAGGTATCGTGAAAGCGTCTTTTTTGCCGGGAGGAAAGAGTATAAGAGAGTTTGATTCGATAGAGTAAAGCACTCCGTCGACAGATTTGTAGACAGTGCTGTTAGGTTGTGCCAAGAACTTCTCAAGGACATCACAACCATTGAAAACACCGTCGCTGATGGATGTCACAGCGTCGGGGATTGTGATAGATGAAAGGCTTGAACAGCCCGAAAACGCAAACGAGCCTATAGAATTCACCGACAGAGGAATCTCTATTGAGCTTAACGACGAACAGTTCTCGAAAGCCCCTTCACCGATAGACACGACAGTTGCAGGTAATTCTACGCGTTCTAATTTCGGGCAGGAGCTGAATATGCGGTTATCAATTGTCATTATTGGTCCGAGAATGACGGCTGAAGTTAATTCGGCACAGTTGGAGAATGCATTGGTGCTGATATAATTGACTGATTCAGGTATAGTGATTGATGTTAAAGAGCAACCGCTGAAAGCTAAACGGCCGATTGAAAATACTGAATCGGGTATATCGATTGATGTCAATCCAGAGCATCCATGGAAAGCAGAATAACCGATAGAGGTAACTGATTCAGGTATTTTTACAGATGTCAGTGATGTGCAACGGGAGAATAATCTGTCGCTTATCGATGTCAGAGAACTTGAGAGAACTATTGATGAGAGAGACGCACACTCTACAAATGCATCGCTGCCTATTGATGTGACAGAATTTGGAATCACTAAAGATGTAAGACTCTGGCATATAGCGAAAGCATAGGTCCCGATTGATTCGACGGATTCGGGTAAAGAAATCGATGACAACTCCTTGCAATTGTAGAACGCACTGCTGCCGATTGAAGAGACTGACTCAGGAATCGCGATAGAAACCATGGAACACCTTGAGAAGGCACTCTCTCCGATCGCCGTCACATCATAATCAGTACCGTTGTTTGACACTGTTTGTGGTATGGTGATTGTTTTACTTTCTTTGACACATTTGGTCAAAGTTACTTCGTGGGCAGCCTCGGATGTCACCGAGTATTGCAGCCCGTCAATGGTGAAGCTGTCGCCATCAGCTGCCCGTGCAGTCAGACTCACAGCCATGAGAACAGCAAAAATGAATAGTAATGTTTTCATAAGATGTTGTTGAGGGTTTATTATTCACTGAGGCTGCCCGGTATATGGAGCAGCCTGATGTTTAAGTTAAATGGTCTGATTTATCATGGTAATTATACAACCGCTGCGACTCACTTCAATGGTTAGATTATAGAACGTTTAAAATAAAAATGCGCGAGAGCCGATACCAATTGCCCGCTCCTACTCGTTGAGGCCTTCGCATTGCCCGAATCAGTGGAACGAGCAACGGTGCAGAGGCCTCACGCAAATACGTATAATTAATTCTGCAAGATGTTCACACATCTCGCTGATGAATTGATACATATCCACAAAAGGCGCCTACCGCTGCTGCAATCCTGACTGATTCTATGAAAGTTGCGAAGTTTCAACGAGTCAAGAAAGAGCGCTTAAGTATGCGCTTTTCAAAATGTCTGTCTACCCGCCCACTTAGCCTCATTTGGCCTCTGCGCGCGATAGATTTTCGCAAAGGTAAGAATTTTTTTGATATTGGCAAAAAGTATTTTTTGATTAAAATGATTATTTTTGTGAATCATTTAGAATGACTCTATTGGTAAAAATATTGCTTACAACATATTTAAGCGATTTTTCAATCATTGAAGCGTCTATATAATTTAAATATACAAGGAATATGGAAAAGCCGCTGTGTACTGCCTTTCGATTCAGAGAGTGGGAATCAGTATTTGTTGTAATAGGATTTACTTATTGCTTAATCGTTGTTTTGTGGATTACAGATAATGGCTTTCCGACACATGGTACAGCACTAAATTGGCTGATTATGATATTATATTTTAATATCATATTAATCTTTCCAATTGTGGGCAAAATAGTCTGTCCTTATAAGCTTTTAGTCAATGAGGATGGTATACATTACGATGAGCGAAAATGGACAATCCGGAGATTGCCTAAAATATTCTATACCGAGAAAGAATATTATTCATGGGAAGCTATAAGCAGCTTTTATTTAGAAAGTTATGAGCCGTCTAATAAATTAATTAGTCGAATGCTCGTCTTGCTTGATACAAATAATAATGTGATAGGAAGAATTAATCTCGAAAAATTCAGGTATAGCAAGAAGAGAATTGTAGAGGCAATTGAAAATGCAAGCAAAGGCAAGTGCGTCTTGAATTTGGAAGAGGACAGTAAAGATAGAAAAGAGCGGAAAAGAATACTTTTATGGTTCTATATCACATTTGTTATACCATTAATTATAATGGTTCTGTTAATAGTGTGCTAAAGAGGTAAGAATAGGGGCCAGCTGATTATTCTAAATACAAGATTGCGGGGGAGTCGGCGATGTGCTCGATTTCTGATTTTCTATGTTTTTGAAAAAACGACATATAAGAGAGGGGAAGATTGCGTAATTTTGCAAATGAAAAATATATCGTACCATGAAAAACACAAATTTTATATTAGCAACGGGATTAGCCTTGGCCATGACTCTTTCTGTTGGAGCGGCCGAGCGTAAAACGAGTATCAACGACGGTTGGACATTCAGTCTTGACGCCGACAGCACTGCTGTGGCTGTCGGTTTCGACGACAGCGCATGGAGAGTGGTAAACCTTCCGCATGATTGGAGCGTGGAGCAGCGCTTCGACCGCAATGCCCCCGCCGGCAACGATGGAGCCTATCTTCCTACCGGTACCGGTTGGTATCGTACAGGCCTTAATCTGCCGGCAGAAAGCGTCGGCAAGAAGCTGCAACTTTATTTCGAGGGGGCATATATGAAATCGGATGTGTATGTCAACGGTCAGCGTGCCGGAGGTCATCCCTACGGTTATTCATCCTTTTTCGTGGATATAACTCCATACATTAAGGCAGGGGAAAACACTGTAGTGGTGAAGGTAGACAACTCCATGCAGAAGAATTGCCGTTGGTATTCCGGCTCGGGAATCTACCGCAATGTATGGCTCTTGGAAACCGACAAAGTGCATATCGCAAACTATGGCGTGCGTATCATCACGCCCGATCTGAGAACTGCCGTGGTAAAAACCGCGGTGGTGAACGAGAGCGGATCAGACCGAAACTTCGAGATAAAGACTGTCATCGACGGGCAGGTAAAGGTCAGCCCTTGCCTGCTCAAAGCCGGAGAGAGCAAGGAGGTAGAGCAAAAATTCGATATAGCAGGCGCCAAGCCTTGGTCGCCCGACAGCCCCGAGCTCTATACGGCCACTGTAGGCTTGGAAGAAAACGGCCGTCAGATAGATGAGCTTACGCAGCGCTTCGGCTTCCGGACAATAGAATGGTCGGCCGAGGATGGCTTGAAACTCAACGGGGAAGCGATATTGCTCAACGGCGGATGTGCACACCATGACAACGGCATTGCCGGAGCCGCTGCCTACGACAGAGCCGAACGCCATCGGGTAGAGCAGCTCAAAGAAGCCGGCTTCAATGCCGTGAGAACTTCGCACAATATACCCTCGGAGACATTTCTCGACGCCTGCGATGAAATAGGACTGCTTGTAATCGACGAGCCATTCGACGGCTGGCGCGAAAAGAAAAACGATAAAGATTATCATCTTCTCTTTGACGATAATTGGCAGACCGATCTCGATATCATGCTCATGCGCGACTTCAATCATCCGTCGATATTCTGCTGGAGCATAGGCAATGAAGTGATTGAGCGCGACAAGATAGAGGTTGTGACTACAGCCCGCAAGATGGCAGCCCGCTGCCATGAGATTGACCCGACGCGTCCTGTGACATCAGCTCTTGCATGCTGGGGACGCGACTGGACTACCTACGATCCTCTTGCCGAGGCTCACGATATAGTAGGGTATAACTACATGATACACGAATCTGAAAGCGACCATCGCCGAGACCCGTCGAGGGTTATGATTCAGACAGAGTCGTATCCCAAGGACGCTTGGAGCAATTACCGCAAAGTCAAAGACCATAGTTATATAATAGGCGACTTTGTATGGACAGCACTTGACTACCTCGGCGAGTCGGGCATAGGAAGATGGTACTACGACGGCGACGTACCCGGCGAGCACTACCACCGACCGCTCTATCCGTGGCATGCTGCATATTGCGGAGACATTGACCTCACAGGCTTGCGCAAGCCAATCAGCCATTACCGCGACATGCTCTGGAACGAGGACAGCGAACATCTTTATATTGCGGTCCGCGAGCCCGACGGATATAAAGGGAAGATTAATACGACTCTATGGGGTACATGGCCGACATTCGAAAGCTGGAACTGGCCCGGCCATGAAGGAAAGGAGATAGAGGTTGAGGTGTATTCACATTATCCCTCGGTGCGGCTGTATCTCGATGATGATTTTATAGGAGAGAAAAATACTGAAGAGCTGAAAGCGACATTCAAACTTCCCTACCGCGCCGGAACACTCCGCGCTGAGGGCATGGAGAATGGGCGCGTAGCCGAACAGCGGATATTGAAAACTGCCGGCGAAGTCGCCGCCATACGCCTCACCCCCGACCGCAAAGAGCTTGCTGCAAACAGCGGAGACCTGTCGTATATCGTGATAGAGCTTGTAGATAAGGATGGAAATGTTGTGCCGACAGCAGATAATCAGCTTAGAGTGTCGGTGACAGGAAATGCCACCTTATTGGCTCTCGGAAATGCCGACATCAAAGATGAAGATCCTTATTTCGACAATAATCACAAGGCTTGGAAGGGCAGGGCACTCGCAATATTAAGAAGCAGCGGCCAACGCGGAAAAGCGACAGTAAAAGCGACGTCACCGGGTCTTGCCGGCAAGACGGTGACGATAACATGCCGATAGAAGCAATGGTCAAAGCTTGATACCGTTTTTGATCAGAGATTTTTCAAGCATACCGGCCGGCATGAACTTCTTGAGGGTATCGACTACAGAATTGAGCAGACCGGCGCGCACATAATCGTGGCGGATATACATTGAAATCTTGCGCTGCGAGATGTGCTCCCCATCCACCGGCCTTACATTCTGCCGCTGCTGCGGTGACAGCAGCGGCAGGTGCATTCGGGGGATTATGGTAAAGCCTCCGTTGAGGTCTACAATCCTTATGAGAGTGTCGATGCTGCCTGCCTCATAAACGTGTCTGCGCCCTTTTCTTCCTTTGCAGAAACTGAATGCGCTTTCGCGAAGACATTGTACTTCTTTCATCACCCACATCTTCTCGTGCCCGAGGGCTGCCGGGTCGAACTCAGGCATGCGGCTCATGCACTCATCCGACAGATAGAGAAAGAAATCCTCGCTATAGAGCGGAATCTCAAAAATGCCCTTGGCAGCGAGGCCTGCCGTGCAAATGCCGGCGTCGACAGCCCCTTCGGCAAGAGCCCTGAGCATAGCGTCGGGGCGCAACTCCTCGAGCGAAAGGGCAACCTCGCGATAGTCTGACAAGTAAATCCTTATAAAATCGGGCAATATATACGGAGCTATAGCCGGGCCTACTGCGAGGCGGAGCTCTCCCGACACGGCCGCCTTCGCCTCAGCCGCCATTTCAGCGATACGCCCGGCTTCCATAATCACAATCCGGGCCTGCGCGGCAATCTGAGAGCCTATGGCCGTAGTGGCGACCTTGCGGCTGTTGCGCTCAAAAATTCTGATGTCAAGTTCATCCTCGAGTTTGGCTATCATGCCGCTGAGCGTCGGCTGGGTAATGCCGAGAGCCTCGGCGGCAAGGGCGAAACTCTTCAGCCGGTCGACCTCCGCTATATATTTCAATTGTTGTAGAGTCATGCGTCCGATAGTTTTAATCTATGCAAAGATAGATAAAATCGTTTGTTCATCTATGAATATAGACGTATTTTTGTAAAAAAATAACTGGGACATGAAATATCTTATAATAGGAGGAGTGGCCGGCGGAGCCACAGCCGCGGCGAGAATACGCCGATTGTCGGAAGACGCGCAGATAATACTGTTTGAAAAAGGAAAGCATATATCGTATGCCAACTGTGGCTTGCCATATTATATAGGAGGCGTGATAAAAGAGCGCGAGAAGCTGCTTGTGCAGACTCCCGAATCGTTTGGCCGCCGCTTCAATATTGATGTGCGCGTAAGCTCTGAGGTGACAGCTATCGATAGCAAGGAAAAGACTGTCACGGTAAGACGCAAGGACGGGACAAGCTATACCGAGAGCTATGATAAACTTCTCATGTCGCCGGGAGCTTCACCGGTGCGGCCGCCACTGCCCGGAATCGACACCGAAGGAATATACACATTGCGAAATGTAAACGACACCGATATCATCAAGGAGCGCGTTGCAAGCGGCGATGTGAAGCGCGCAGTCATTGTCGGCGGCGGTTTCATCGGGCTCGAAATGGCCGAAAACCTCAAGCATGCCGGCGCCGAGGTGGCAGTGGTGGAAATGGCGCCACAGGTTATGGCTCCTATCGACTTTTCGATGGCGCAGGCTGTGCACGGCCACCTGCTTGAAAAAGGAGTGCGGCTCTATCTCAACACCGCCGTATCATCATTCGCAAAAAGCTCTGACGGAATAGAGATTTCGTTCGCCGACGGCAGGAAGATCAGCGCCGACATGGTCATACTGTCAATAGGAGTGCGCCCCGACACTCAATTGGCTGCAGCGGCAGGGATAGCCATAGGCGAGGCCCGCGGTGTCAAGGTAGATGAATATCTCCGCACTTCAGACGAGAACATATATGCCGTGGGCGACGCTATCGAATACCCGCACCCCATCACCGGCAAGCCATGGCTCAACTACCTCGCCGGGCCGGCCAACCGTCAGGCCCGGATAGTAGCCGACAATATGGTGCTCGGCGATAGAATAAAGTATGAGGGCTCTATCGGCACATCGGTGGCAAAGGTTTTCGATCTGACAGTCGCCGCAACCGGAATGGCAGCCAAGCGGCTCAAAGACGCGGGGATTGAATATCAGACGGCTACGATACATCCGTCGTCGCATGCCGGATATTACCCCGACGCACTGCCGATGACTATCAAGGTGATATTCAGCCCTTCCGACGGCCGCTTGCTTGGTGCGCAGATAGTGGGGTATGACGGAGTAGACAAACGTATCGACCTCATGGCACAAGTGATAAAGGCCGGCGGCAAGGTGACAGACCTAATACACACCGAGCATGCCTACGCACCGCCTTATTCCTCTGCCAAAGACCCCGTTGCCATGGCAGGATATGTGGCCGAGAATATCATCAGCGGCAAGATGAAGCCCATATACTGGCGCGAGCTTAGCGAAAAAACAGCGGAGGAAATACAGCTGATCGATGTCCGCACCGAGATAGAATATGCAAGTGGAGCGCTGCCCGGAGCTGTCAACATTCCGTTAGATTCTCTGCGCGAGCGCCTCGGCGAGATATCCCGCGAGCGTGAGACAGTCGTTTACTGTGGCGTTGGCCTGAGAGGGTATCTTGCGTCGAATATCCTGCGCCAAAACGGATTCGACAATGTAAGGAATCTCATCGGCGGAATAAAGACCTACCGCACCGCGATGGCGCAACTTCCCCAACCCGAACCATTTGAAAACGGAATATCAGAGATGAAAAAGCAGACAGAAGATAAAGACGTGCTAAGAATCGACGCGTGCGGACTCTCTTGCCCCGGCCCGATCATGAAACTGAAAGAAGCCATCGACGGAGCTTCTGATGGGCAGACCATCGAGATTATGGCTACTGACCCCGGATTTGTGAGAGACGCTCAAGCATGGTGCGACTCTACCGGAAACGAGTTCATATCCTCGCAGTCATCCGCCGGCAAGTACAGCATTTCTGTGACAAAAGGGACGGCGAAAAATGCCCCTGCCGTAACCGGCGGACAGCGCGACAAGACCTTTGTGCTTTTCAGCGATGACCTCGACAAAGCGCTTGCGACCTTTGTGCTCGCCAATGGCGCAGCTGCGACGGGCGAGAAGGTGACAATATTCTTCACTTTCTGGGGACTCAACGTAATCAAGAAAACGAAAAAGCCCAAAGTCCGCAAAGACATCTTCGGCAAGATGTTCTCAATGATGTTGCCGTCGGATTCGGGAGCCTTGAAACTGTCGAAGATGAACATGATGGGCGCCGGAGCCAAAATGATGCGCCATATCATGAAGCACAGGAATATCGACTCACTCGAACAGCTCCGCGAGGCAGCTGTAAACAACGGCGTAGAGTTCATCGCCTGCCAGATGTCGATGGACGTGATGGGCGTGACCCGCGAGGAACTGCTTGACAACGTTACAATCGGAGGAGTGGCCACCTATATGAACCGCACGGATACGGCCAATCTCAACCTCTTCATATAAGAAGTACTTCCTTTCCATATAGAGCGGAAATAACTTGACTTCGGGTTATTTCCGCTCAGTGCATTTATAGTCTGTCGGAATTTCGCACGATAGCCCACGATAATTTATTTTGCCATGTCGAGGATATTACGTAATTTTGTAGAGTCAAACCTAAGAGTCGTTTCCAATGAACTCACACAGTCTTGTCGCTATCGACGACCTGAGCCGCCAGGATATCCTCGCTTTGCTCGAGCGGGCGCGGTATTTCGAGCAGAATCCCAACAGCCATCTACTCGAGGGCCGAGTGGTAGCCACGCTATTTTTTGAGCCGTCCACCCGCACCCGCCTGAGTTTCGAAACAGCCGTAAACCGCCTTGGCGGACGCGTGATAGGCTTTTCAGACGCTTCAACATCAAGTACCTCAAAAGGCGAAACATTGAAAGACACAATCAAGATGGTGTCGAACTACGCCGACCTGATAGTAATGCGTCATCATCTTGAGGGAGCCGCCCAGTATGCCACCGAAGTAACCGAAGTGCCGATAGTCAATGCCGGCGACGGTGCCAACCAGCACCCCTCGCAGACCTTGCTTGACCTATATTCGCTGCAGAAGACACAAGGCACTCTTGATAATCTCACCATCACGATGGTAGGTGACCTGAAATATGGCCGCACCGTACACTCCTTGCTGATGGCCTTGCGCTTCTTCTCTCCGAAGTTCAACTTCGTGTCGTGCCCCGAATTGCGTATGCCGCGAGAATACATAGAGCTCTGCGACAAACTCGGCATAGAATATCACGAGTATACCGACTTCACCCCCGAGGTGATAAACGAGAGCGACATACTGTATATGACGCGAGTGCAGCGCGAACGATTCTCCGACATCATGGAATATGAGCGCGTGAAAGACCTCTATACACTGCGCCGCTCAATGCTTGCCGAAGCCAAACCGACAATGCGCATACTCCATCCGCTGCCCCGTGTGAACGAAATCGCACAGGATGTTGACGATGATCCGCGTGCATATTACTTCGAGCAAGCCGGTAACGGTCTGTTTGCCCGTCAGGCTATAATCACAAATTCGTTAGGCATAGATCCCTTGAAGTCATGAGCGAAAAGAAAACAAGTCTTGCCGTAGCCGCATTGCAGGCCGGCACCGTGATAGACCATATACCCTCGGAAGCTCTTTTCCGCGTGGCCCATATACTTGGCATTGAAAACATGACCAATGCCGTGACCATAGGCAATAACCTGCCAAGCAGCCGCGGAGGCAAAAAGGGTATCATAAAGGTAGACGGAATAGAATTCGACCGCGAGGTACTCAACCGTATCGCCGTAATCGCCCCGACTGCCACAGTGAATATCATCCGCGACTATGATGTGGTGTCGAAGCACGTCGTGGAGTTGCCCGATACGCTTATCGGCACAGTACGTTGCCCGAATCCGAAGTGCATTACCAACAATGAGCCGATGGCCACACGCTTTGTCGTTTCCGACCGTGAGACCCCGACACTCCGCTGCTGCTATTGCAACCACACAGTAGCCGGCACTAAAGCCGAAATTATCTGAGACAGGAAATGAAGCAATCGTGGAAGCCCGGCACACTGGTATATCCCGCACCGGCAGCGTTGGTATCATGCGGCGATACGGAAGATAATAATCTTCTTACGGTAGCATGGACCGGAACGATATGCACCAATCCTGCCATGCTGTCGATATCAGTCCGCCCCGAGCGTCACAGTTATGAGATGATCAAGCGCAATATGCAATTCACGCTCAATCTTACAACGGCGACCATGGCGCGGGCTACAGACCTGTGCGGAGTGAAAAGCGGTGCCGACTGCGATAAATGGGCTCTTTCGGGGCTTCATCGCTATCCCGGAGTTGGAGTAGCTTGTCCGGCTGTAGAAGAATCGCCCATCTCAATCGAGTGCCGGGTGAAAATGATAATGCCGCTTGGCAGCCATGATATGTTTATCGCCGAGGTTGTAAATGTGCTTGCCGACGAAAGCTATCTCGATCCCGAGAGCGGTAAGTTTGACCTCGAACGTGCAGGACTGATGAGCTACAGTCATGGAGCATACTATGCACAGGGACCCAAAATCGGAACATTCGGATTTTCAGTAAAAAAGAAAAAATAATATTCAATTTATGTAAGTTGAAAAGCAACTTGCATAAATTGAGGTTTAAGGCGCTTACAGCGCAATTTATCAAGTTTAGGAAGTTTATCTAAACTTATAATCATATCAGACTCAAAAACAAACTGGTTTCGCATGCGAAACTTAAGTCAGATCAATCATAAAAGCTATGCAAAAAGACACAGCCATTTTTGACCTCATTGCAGCCGAACACCGTCGCCAAGCCGACGGAATCGAGCTTATCGCATCAGAGAACTATGTCAGCGACGAAGTAATGCGCGCTATGGGTTCTTGCCTCACCAACAAATATGCCGAAGGCTACCCCGGCAAACGCTACTACGGCGGCTGTCAGGTTGTTGATCAGGTAGAGGAGCTTGCCCGCGAACGAGTGAAACGACTCTTCGGCGCAGAATATGCCAATGTCCAGCCCCACAGCGGCGCACAGGCAAACATGGCCGTATTTATGGCATGTCTTCAGCCGGGCGACAAGTTTATCGGTCTGAATCTGAGCCATGGCGGTCACCTGAGCCACGGCAGCCCCGTAAACTTCTCCGGTCTGGTATTCAACGCTCTTGAATACAACGTAGATCAGGAGACCGGCCGTATCGACTATGATGCTTTTGAAGAGACCTGTCTTCGCGAGCGTCCCAAATTGATTATCGGCGGAGCAAGCGCCTATTCACGCGAATGGGATTATGCCCGTATGCGCAAGGTTGCCGATGAAATCGGTGCTATCTTTATGGTGGATATGGCTCATCCCGCCGGCCTTATTGCAGCCGGTCTGCTTGCCAATCCTCTTCCCTACGCCCACATCGTTACATCGACCACACACAAGACCCTCCGCGGTCCCCGAGGTGGTATCATCCTGATGGGTAAGGACTTCGTGAATCCGTGGGGAAAGAAAACACCCAAGGGCGAAGACAAGATGATGTCGGCTATTCTTGACTCGGCTGTATTCCCCGGCGTTCAGGGCGGTCCGCTCGAGCATGTCATCGCCGCCAAAGCAGTAGCTTTCCACGAAGCCCTGCAGCCCGAATTCCGCACCTATCAGCAGCAGGTGAAAGACAATGCCGCCGCACTTGCAAAAGCAATGATGGAGATGGGATATAAGATTGTATCGGGTGGCACAGACAACCACTGCATTCTCATCGACCTCCGCACCAAGTATCCCGAGCTTACCGGTAAGGTTGCAGAGAAGGTGCTTGTAGAAGCCCATATCACAGCAAACAAGAATATGGTGCCCTTCGACAGCCGCTCGCCCTTCCAGACTTCAGGCATACGCCTCGGTACACCGGCTATCACAACCCGCGGTCTCACACCCGACATGATGGGAGATATCGCCGAGATGATCGATACAGTCCTCGCAGCTCCTGAAGACAATGCAGGAATCGCAGCAGTAGGCGAATCGGTAGTGAAGATGATGTCAGACCGACCCATCTTCGCATGGTAAATATCACCTATAGCCAGGCCGGTGACAATCTGACGGTAATCGTTGTTGCCGCCGGCCGTGGCACACGTTTCGGAAGTGATAAACCCAAGCAGTTTCTCATGCTCCGAGGCAAACCGGTTCTGGTCTATGCCCTTGAAGCTTTCTCGGCGGAATTTCCCGGAGCAAGGATAATACTCGTGCTCAGCTCCGACGGCGGTCTTGACCTGTGGCATGAGGCGGCAGCATACTACACCGGTACTCAGCCATATATAGTATATGGCGGCGACAGCCGCACCCAATCGGTGTGCAATGCCTTGGAGGCGATGAAATCGTTCGGGACAGAAGAGCAGGGCATTGTAATGATACATGACGCAGCCCGCCCGATAGTCAACCGAGGCATGATACGCAATCTTTACAATATGCTTGCGCTTGTGCCTGCCATTCACGGCGCCGTGCCGTGCTATCAGCCGACCGAAGCTCTTGCGACAGAAGACATGCTCACCGTAGAACCTGTGGAAAGGGCACGCTATCGCTCAGTGCAGACACCTCAGACCTTTGACGCCAATCTCCTGCTGAAATGCTACAGCGAATTGAAGGCTTCGGGAGGAGGTATGCTTGATGACGACGCAGCTGTATTCGCCCGCTTTTCCGGCAAACCGATCTACGATTACGAAGGCGACCGAAACAATATAAAAATAACGCGTCCGGCCGATATCCGTATAGCCGAGATATTGATGGATATGCCGATTCCTTATCAACCGATAGAGATTACTGAACGATATCTATGCTTGCCACCCGGCGTTTCGATATAAAATATGTAAAGGGTGTAGGCCCTAAGCGTGCCCAGCTCCTCTCTGAAGAGCTGGGCATATACTCTCTATATGATCTGCTGCACCATTTTCCTACATCCTATATCGACCGGTCTACCACAAGAACGGTAAGAAGCCTCTTCGACGCAGCCGCAGCCGAGGTGTCAATGGTGCTCGTAAAAGGAAAATTCGTGAGCTTCAATGTTCTCGGCGAGGGAGCGAAAATGAGGCTCATCGGCCTTTTCAGCGATGGCACGGCGACGATGGAGGTGGTATGGTTCAAGGGTTGGAGAGATATGCGTAAACGGCTGCGCACGGGAGAAGAGTATCAGCTGTTCGGCAAACCGGGACTATTCAACAACACCTTGCAGATGGCACACCCGGAAGTAGACAGCACCTCCGACACAGGCACGGTAGAAACCGTGAGAGCCGTATATCCGCTGACCGAAAAATTGCGTCAGCGAAATATCACAAGCCGTACACTGCATACTGTAATCCTGCAGGTATTGGGCGGCCTGAAGCCACTGCAGGAAACGCTACCGGCAAAAATAGTGGCAGACAATAATCTTATGCCGCTCGACAGTGCAATCCGGATTATCCATAACCCGACAGATTCAAATTCTCTCGCGCAGGCCCGCATGAGGTTGAAATTTGAGGAACTGTTTTACATACAGGCTGATATCCTGCGACGGTCGAGAAAGCGAAAATCGGATACACAGGGCTATATAATGCCCCATATAGGTAAGTGGTTCAACGACTTCTACAGCCAGTGTCTGCCATTCGAGCTGACAGGCGCCCAGAAAAGGGTGATAAAGGAAATCCGGGCTGATATTGCCGGCGGCAAGCAGATGAACCGCCTTGTTCAGGGCGACGTCGGCTCGGGTAAGACGCTCGTTGCCTTGATGGCTATGCTTTTGGCTATAGACAATGGCTATCAGGCTTGCCTTATGGCACCAACCGAGATTCTTGCCGGCCAGCATTATGAAACTATCAGGTCGATAGTGGCGAAAATAGGCTTGAATGTGAGACTGCTTACAGGCTCATCCAAGACTGCCGAGCGTAAGATTATTGATAAGGAATTGCGGGAGGGGTCATTGCATATACTTGTAGGGACCCATGCCGTGCTTGAAGACAAGGTGGAATTCTACCGCTTGGGCATGGCTGTAATCGATGAGCAACATCGCTTCGGCGTGGCTCAACGCGCCCGCTTGTGGCGTAAGAGTGCGGTGCCCCCGCATGTTTTGGTAATGACTGCCACGCCGATACCCCGAACTTTGGCAATGACAGTGTACGGAGACCTTGACGTGTCGGTAATCGACGAGCTCCCTCCGGGTCGCAAGCCGGTGACTACAGTGCTGCGATATGATGACCAAAGAGCGAAGATACAGGCAGCCGTAAGGCGGCAACTCGACGCCGGACATCAGGTATATATAGTATATCCGCTTGTCAACGAGAATGAAAAGCTTGATTTGAAAAGCGTGGAAGAAGGCTTTGCAAAAGCAGAGGAGGTGTATGCTCCATATAAGGTGGCTCTTGTGCACGGAAAACTCAAGCCTGCGGTCAAGGACGAGCAAATGAATCGTTTTGCCTCAGGCGAGGCTTCTGTACTTGTGGCCACTACGGTTATCGAAGTTGGAGTGAATGTCCCTAATGCGACCACGATGATAATTGAGAATGCCGAGCGCTTCGGCTTGTCGCAACTTCACCAATTGCGAGGCAGGGTAGGGCGAGGCGCCGACAGGAGCTATTGCGTGTTGATGTCGAAACATCAGATTGGCGCCGATACGCGTAAACGCCTCGAAATCATGACCTCTACTACCGACGGCTTTGTCATTGCCGAGGCGGATATGCAAATGCGAGGGCCGGGAGATATAGAAGGAACGGCACAAAGCGGACTTCCGTTTGATTTTAAGATTGCCAACCTTGCCTGCGACGGACAGATTATCAGTCTTGCGCGCCGCGCGGCAGAAAAAATGCTCGACGCAGACCCTGAGCTCACAGACCCCGAAAACCGCACGTTTGCTTACGCCCTTGCCGAAATGCTTAAGAGAACTACCGATTGGTCAAGAATCAGCTGAAAAAACTGCGCAGACGTTGTATGCCGGTTTTACCGAGTATGAGGATTGCAGAATACTGCGAGGCTTTGGCGAGACCGAAGAAAACAGCCCACAGTATTCCTTTGGCAGTCACCGAGAAGGGCAAGAGCATTTGGGCAAATGATATGGCATAACATAAAATGCACACAACAGCACAAATCACCCCGGCCCGGAAAGACAAAGACGACAGCCAATTCTTGATTTTATTTATTTTGCTCATCAACAAAAGTGGATTAAAGATATGAAAACAGGACTTGTACTTGAAGGAGGCGCCATGCGGGGGATGTTTACTGCCGCTGTCATCGATGTGATGATGGAAAACGGCATAGACTTTGACGGGCTTGTGGGAGTATCGGCCGGCTCGAGTTTCGGCTGTAATTTCAAATCCCGCCAGCCCGGCCGCGTCCTGCGCTATAATCTCCGTTTCTGTAAGGATCCGAGATATATAGGCTTGAAGTCGCTTTTGACAAGTGGAAATCTGATAGGAGCTGAATTTGCATACCATATATTACCGCTTGAGCTTGATATCTTTGATTGCGCTACTTTTGAGAGCAATCCGATGGAATTCCATCTGGTATGCACCGATGTCGATACCGGGGAGCCGGTTTATTACCGCATGGACAAGGTCGATTATCAATCGCTCGAATGGCTGCGGGCCTCCGCCTCAATGCCTGTGGTGACACGGCCTGTTTTGGTTGAAGACGGCCGACGCATGCTTGATGGAGGTATAAGCGACTCTATACCGCTGAAATACTTTCAAGAATGTGGATTCTCGCGAAATATTGTAGTGCTCACGCAGCCTCGTGATTATCTCAAACAGCCTGCCCCGGGATGGCTTTTCAAACTTCTTATGCCCCGCACTCCGAAAATTGCAGAGGCTATGGCGCGGCGACATGAAATGTATAACAATCAGCTCAGCTATATCAAAGCTCAGGAAAGCCTTGGCAACACTCTGATAATTGCGCCGGATACACCGCTGCCAATCGGTCGGGTAGAAATGAACCGCGACAAGATGAGGCAAGTATATCAGCTTGGCCGTGACAAGTGCACCGAACAGCTTGAGGCAATCAAGAGTTTCCTTGGCAAGTAATCACCAGTTGTCGCAGAAACCTTCGGTAGAAAGGAGGTCACACAAGGAGGCTACAACAAGATCGGCCTTGTCGGTCAAGGTGTCGGCCGGGTTGGTTGTGGATAATGCAACCACGTATGCTCCTGCGGCACGGCCTGCCTGCAGTCCTGAATAAGAATCTTCGAATACCACGCATTGCTCAGGCGCGACGCCCAGAGCTTGAGCGCCTTTGAGATAAGGGTCGGGATGAGGCTTTGAATGTTCGACTTTGGAATCGGTAATCAGAGCGTCGAAGCAAGCCATGAATTCAGGATTGCGACGGCGTATGAGTTCCATCTTGGCGTCGCCACTGCTTGTGACAATCGCCATTGGCACTTCCTTTTCTTTGAGAAAATGCAGAAATTCCATTACGCCCGGAAAGACTGGATAAGGCATTGAATCTTCATGCTCCTTAAGCATGATTTTGATTGCCGCGTGGTCTTCATGGCGGAAATACTTATCGAGGATTCTCGGCAAGGTATTGCCTTTTATGACGTATGCGAAGTTGGCGATTCCTGTAGGGAAATGCGATTCAATGTCGGTCCATATCTGAGTATAGATACCTTCGGTGTCGATCAGCACACCGTCAAGGTCGAAAAGGGCGCCGGCGGGTCTATTCATTGTCGTATTTTTTCCAGATGAAACGGGCGGATATCGAAGGAGTATTCTGAGGATTGAAAATCATACAATCCGAAGTATCGTCGCGGTCGGCATATTTCAGCGCCACAGTCTCGCCATAGCGACACTCGCGGTGGAATGTGATGTCGAAGCGACGTGCAAAAAATTTGTCGTAGTGCTCAAGTGACCAACGGTTCATGAGCAATTCAACGTAGCGCACGGTATTGACGTGGCGGTTGAAATCAAGGTCGCAGTACTTGAATGTATATTCGAGATTTGTGGTGGCGTCAGGTAAGGAGGCTATGCGCGGTGTTTTCTCTATCGGACAGGCAAGGTTTGCTGTCGGGAAAGACTCTCTGTCGAGAAGATTGAGGTCTGCTACAGTACGGGTTGCAAAATTCATAGCTACCCAAACAGTACGTGCATAGCCGAAAATCTTGCCGTCGTGACCTGTGATGGCTATATTGCGCTCACTGAAATGGCGGTTGTAACTTTCAATCCATGTAGTGAGGGTATAACTCTCGTTGATAGTCGGCAAAGACGTCATTTCCACACTCAGACGGCTAAGTACCCATCCGATATTCTGCTTTATCAGAGTGGCGTAGCCGATATTGAGATTATTGGCATGCTCTGTCGAAATCTCGATAATCCGCTCTACAAGCAGAGTCAGAGGCATTACACCTTCGGCATTGCTTTCGCCTGCGGTGAGGGTATAAGAATGGGTATGCTGTTTTTGTTTCATAATTGCAAAAGACCGTTTTCGTAAGCTTGCTGTGCCTTTGCGAGACGCTCCGGGTTGCCGATGTCATACCACCCGAACGGTTTGGATGGAGTGAAACGCCGCACCTTATCGCCCGATGTGCATTGATCGATATAAAAATCGACAATGCTGAAGGGGTGTAAATCTCCGCAGTAATCGGATATCCGGGCAAGAATAGGACGATAGAGACAATGCACACCGTCGAAAGCAGCTTCTTCGAGTCTGCTTTTATCAAGATTGCCTGGGCGGCACAGGCCGGTGGTGTTGTTGCACCAACCCCGCAGCCAAAGATTGCTGTCGAAGAGAAACTTACGCGAAGTAGAGCGCTGTGGGTCGGCAAGGATAGCCCCGTCAGCTCCTTTCGAGGCCGAAATCATCTCTTGAATGGAGAAATCCGTGATAATATCGGCATTATGAATCAGCAGAGGTTCGTCGTCGGCCATCGAAGCCACGATATGGCTTTCTCTGTAAATCTTAGCCAAGGCGCCGCCTGTGTCGAGAAGCAGATCGCTCTCGTCGCTAATCTCGACTTCAAAATCGTAATGCTGCTCTGCAATCCAATCAATCACCTGACCGGCAAAGTGATGGACATTTACCACAATACCGTCGGCACCTGCCATTGAGAGCCGATTGAGCACCACCCCGAGGGCAGTCGTAGCTCCGACCGGAGCGAGAGCCTTGGGGTGGAAGTCAGTAAAGGGCTTAAGCCGTGTGCCCAGCCCGGCAGCGAATACTACCGCTTTCATTCGTGAGCCTTGAACGTTTGTTCGATATTCTGCTCGCGATGGATGAGCTCCACCTTAACTGAATATTTCTTGGCGATGTGCTCTGCGGTATGCTGGGCGCAATATACAGAGCGGTGTTGTCCGCCCGTGCAGCCGTAAGAAATCATCAGGTTTGTAAAGCCTCGCTCGATATAGCGTTCTATCGTGGCGTCGGTGAGGGCATAGCAATGGTCGAGGAATGTTATTACCTCGCCGTCGTCTTCAAGGAAACGTATCACATTTGAGTCGAGGCCGGTAAAGGGCTTGTAGCGCTCATACTTGCCGGGATTGTTGATTGCACGGCAGTCGAAGACATATCCTCCGCCGTTGCCTGTGACATCGTTGGGTATACCTTTCTTATATGCGAAGCTGAATACCCTCACTGTGAGGCGCTTGCGGTCAAGCTCATCAGTGAATTGCTTCATGTTGACAAGCTTTAGGAGCAACTCGTTGAGGTAAGGATATTCTGCGTAGGGTTCGTGAAGAAGCGCTCTCAGATTGGCGATTGCAAAGGGCACACTCTGCATGAAGTGCGGTTTCTTTTCAAAATAACCGCGGAAGCCGTATGCACCAAGTACCTGCAGAGTGCGGAAGAGCACGAAATGGCGCAGGTTGGCAATGAACTCCTCTCTCTCTATCGGGTGGTATTTGCGCACCGAATCGAGATAGACCTCAAGAAGTTCGTGGCGCAGACCGTCGGGAATATTTGCTTTTGCTTGCCAGAGGAAAGAGGCGACATCATAATAGAAAGGACCTTTGCGGCCGCCCTGAAAGTCGATAAACCATGGTTCACCGTCTACAATCATCACATTGCGGCTTTGGAAGTCGCGATACATGAAAGTGTCAGTATTGCTGCGCATGAGCACCTTTGCCATAGTCTGGAAATCATCTTCAAGTTTGTCTTCAGAAAACTCCAGACCGGTAGCCTTCAGGAAGCAATATTTGAAGTAATTTAGATCCCACATTATCGAGCGCTCGTCGAAGCTTACAGCCGGATAGCAGACTGAGAAATCCATGTCGTCGGCGCCGGCAAACTGAATGTCGGGCAGACGGGAGATTGTCTTGGCAAGCAAATCTTTCTCGGCAGAAGAGAAAGAGCGCGTAAGACGGCCTTTCTCAATCTCCTTGAAAAGCAGCATGTCGCCAAGGTCGGTCTGTATATACGACATACGGTCGTCGCTGACCGCAAGCACTTTTGGCACAGGTATATCCTTTTCGCCAAAGTGCTTCGACATATAGATGAAAGCCTCATTCTCGGGCACGGAAGTGCCAATGACTCCGATAACGGAGTCTTTACCGTCGGCATCCGACAAGCGGAAATAGCGGCGGTTGGAGCCGGAAGAAGGCAGTTCGGTAACCACTTCCGGCAAGCGCCCGTGAAGTTCGGTATATAGTTTAGACAGTGAAGTAGTATCCATAATTTCAGTTGCCCATGTCGGACAGGAATTTTATTCGGACAAGACGAATTTCCTCTTCCGAGAAATCATCGCCGAGTTCTTTGTAGGCGTCATCGAGGCTACCGGTGTCGCTGCTGCGGAAGTATTCGAAGATGTCAGTCTGATCGTCGGGATCTATCACATCGTCGATGAAATACTTGATGTTTATACGCGTGCCCGAATGTACGATTGCCTCGATTTCATCAAGGAGCTGGTCGAAGTCGATGCCGTTTGCAACCGCAATCTCATTGAGGTCAATCTTGCGGTCGATGGCTTGTATTATGGCGATTTTGAGTTTGCTCTTGTTGGCCACAGTGCGCACTCTGAGATCTTCGGGGCGGTCAATCTCATTCTCTTCCACGTATGTCTTGATGACTTTGACGAATTCCTCACCATAGCGCTTGGCTTTACCCAGACCGACGCCGGAGATATTTGCAAGCTCCTCTATAGTGATAGGATATGTTGTAGCCATCGACTCAAGCGAAGGATCTTGGAAGATGACAAACGGAGGGAGATTAAGGCTTGCGGCTATCTTGCGGCGGAGTGATGTGAGGATAGAGAAAAGCTCCGGGTCAGCGGCGAAACCGGCGCCATTGCTCATATTGGGCTCGTCGTCGGTAATCTCGTCGGCGTAGTCGGCGTCTTCCACAATCTTGAAAGAAACCGGCTCTTTGATAAAATGTTTGCCTTTTTTTGTAAGTTTCAGTATTCCATAGTTTTCAACCCCACGCTCGATATATCCGGCGATTATGGCCTGCTGGATTACTGTATTTATATATTTGGGGCTTGACCCTCCGGCACAGCCGAATACCTCAAGGTCCTCATGCTTATAAGAGCGGACGTCGCTTGTGGCTCGTCCGAGCATTACGTCTACAACGTAGTCGGTTTTGAATTTTTCTTTAAGGGCGGCAATAGTTTCCAAGGCCGCGGACAAATCATCTTTAGCTTCCACTTTTTTCTTTGGATTAAGACAGTTGTCACAGTTGCCGCAATTTTCCTTCTCGAAGTTCTCGCCAAAATAATGGAGAAGAGTCTTACGCCGGCAAAGCGACGACTCGGCGTAGGCTGCTGTCTCGAGCAGCAGTTGGCGGCCTATCTCCTGTTCGGTGATTGGCTTGCCTTGCATGAACTTCTCCATTTTCTGTAGGTCTTTCCGCGAATAGAAGGTTAGACAGATACCTTCACCACCGTCGCGTCCGCTACGGCCGGTCTCTTGATAGTAGCCTTCAAGCGACTTGGGAATGTCGTAGTGTATGACGAAACGGACGTCGGGCTTGTCGATACCCATGCCGAAAGCGATAGTGGCCACAATCACGTCTACCGACTCCATCAGGAACGCATCCTGATTAGCCGAGCGTGTGGCCGGATCCATGCCGGCATGGTAGGGGAGCGCACGAATGTTGTTGACACGCAGCAACTCTGCAAGCTCCTCGACTTTCTTTCGCGAAAGACAATATATGATACCCGATTTACCCGGGCGTTGTTTGATAAAGCGTATGATATCGCGGTCGGTGTTGGGAGTCTTCAGTCGGATCTCGTAGAAAAGATTCTCTCGGTTGAACGACGATTTGAAGACCGCGGCATCATTCATGGCGAGGTTTTTCTGTATATCGTGCTGCACTTTAGGAGTGGCCGTGGCCGTGAGCGCAATCACGGGACGGGAGCCGATTTCGTTGATTATCGGGCGGATCCTACGGTATTCCGGCCTGAAATCATGCCCCCATTCCGATATACAGTGAGCCTCGTCAACTGCATAGAAGGAAATGCGAACTGTTTTGAGAAATTCTATATTTTCTTCTTTTGTAAGAGATTCCGGAGCGACATAGAGCAACTTAGTCGCTCCGGCCACAATATCTGATTTTACCTGATCGGTCGCCGACTTGGTAAGAGATGAATTGAGAAAGTGGGCAATGCTGTCATGTTCGCCGAAATTGCGCATAGAATCTACCTGATTCTTCATAAGCGCGATCAGTGGAGAAATGACAATTGCCGTGCCTTCGCTCATCAGCGCCGGCAGCTGGTAACAGAGAGATTTACCGCCTCCGGTGGGCATGATCACAAAGGTGTCGCGGCCGGAAAGGAGGCTTTCGATAATAGCCTCCTGATTGCCTTTGAATTTGTCGAATCCAAAGTGCATTTTCAATGCCTGCGTCAATGTGAGAGATTCTGTGGTCATGTCTTAATATTGATTTTTCAGATTGTTGTGGCTATTTGTTCAGTTATACCGCGCTTGCGTCGAAATGCGCGTCTTTAAGTTGACGGTCGCAGAATTCGGGTGTCACCACAAACTCGGCAGGTTTATCGGTCGGGATGTCAAACATCGCATTCATCAAGATAGTCTCGACAATTGATCTCAGACCGCGGGCGCCGAGCTTATACTCGATGGCTTTGTCTACGATGAAATCAAGCGCTTCGGGCTGCCATACGAGTTTGACACCATCCATGCCGACAAGTTTGGTATACTGGCGTGTGATGGCATTTTTGGGTTCAGTGAGAATCCGACGGAGTGCGTCCCTATCCAAAGGCAAGAGGTGGGTGAGGATAGGAAGACGGCCGATAATCTCAGGAATAAGGCCAAAGGTACGCAGATCCTGCGGAGCTACGTGGCGCATGAAATTATCGCGTTCGATACGTCGTGACTCGCCATCGGTGGAGAAGCCCACAAAACTTGAGTTGAGTCGATGTGCGATAGCCTGCTCGATACCTTCGAATGCTCCGCCGCAGATAAACAGTATATTCTTAGTGTCTACTGCAATCATGGGCTGCTCGGGATGTTTGCGTCCGCCTTGTGGGGGAACGTTCACAACCGAACCCTCGAGCAATTTGAGCAAACCTTGCTGCACACCTTCGCCTCCGACATCACGGGTAATCGATGGATTGTCGCCTTTTCTTGCGATTTTATCGATTTCATCGATAAAGACAATACCGCGCTCGGCTCTTTTGACATCGTAGTCGGCAACCTGCAGAAGTCGGGTAAGGAGGCTTTCGATATCCTCGCCTACATATCCGGCCTGTGTGAGCACGGTGGCGTCGACGATAGTGAAGGGTACATCAAGAATCTTGGCGATGGTGCGTGCGATAAGGGTCTTGCCCGTACCGGTCGGGCCCACCATAATGATGTTGCTCTTCTCGATTTCCACACCGTCGTCCTCGGATTTCTGATCAAGACGTTTGTAGTGGTTGTAAACGGCTACCGACAGATACTTTTTAGCCTGATCCTGACCGATGATGTATTGGTCAAGAAAATCTTTGATTTCTGCCGGCGTCGGTATCTTTTTGTGAAGATTATCTTCTACGGGTGCGCCATGGGCCTGACGGTATTTGGCTCTTGCGCGCATTGCAGTGCTGTTGCTTTCGTCAGGATCATCCATCATGCCGAGCATGGTGGCGGCTGTCTCCAGACAGTCTATGCATATACCTGCATTCTCTGCAGGCGACGGAAGTATTGTCGCGCCTTGCGACTCCGTGCGCCCGCAAAAACTGCAATGTAATTCGTTAGTTTTCTTTTTTGCCATTAATAAATTGCACTATATCAAAGTATTCGCTATTTCACAATCGGCGTTTACTTATTTTTTCGCTTTGACAAGGATACGGTCAATCATACCGTAGTCGAGCGCTTCCTGCGAGGTCATCCAATAGTCGCGGTCGGAATCGCGCTCTACTTTTTCGAAAGGTTGCCCCGAATGGTCTGCGATAATATTGTAGAGCTCATCTTTGAGCTTCTTGATTTCACGGGCGGTGATTTCGATGTCGCTGGCCTGGCCCTGAGCGCCGCCCATAGGCTGGTGGATCATCACGCGCGAGTGACGGAGAGCAAAACGCTTTCCTTTTTCGCCGCTAACGAGAAGGACTGCGGCCATCGAGGCTGCCATGCCGGTGCAGAGTGTGGAAACATCAGAGGCCACATACTGCATGGTATCATAGATACCAAGGCCTGCATATACAGAACCGCCGGGGCTGTTGATGTAGATAGAGATATCTTTGCCCGGGTCGGTGCTGTCGAGATAGAGCATCTGGGCTTGGATGACGTTTGCTGTATAATCATTGACATCCGTGCCAAGGAAAATGACACGATCCATCATCAGACGAGAGAAAACGTCCATCTGCGCTACGTTGAGCTGACGCTCTTCAATGATGGTAGGGTTGATATACGAGGCTATCGGAGAGGCGGCGCGCGATGTAAAATCGCAGTACTGGTCAAGAGCGAGGCCGTTCATGCCTAAGTGGCCTACCGCATATTTACGAAAGTCGTTGTCAGTCATATATAATGTTTATATAAGGTTCTAATTTAGTTTTGTAATGATACGATTAAGTCTGACGCACGAATATTGACGCGGACTTACCGTCTTTTTACTTCTTCAAAATTAAGCAAAATTTCTGAATCATACAAATAAATTCGGCCGACGGCTTATTTTTTTTCTGAATATAATGTAACTTTGCAACTCAAATCAGATTCATCATGGAACAACAGACTAATCAATATAATCCAATGCAGATAATCAAGCGCCGTTTTTTTGCCATGCGCAACGGAGTGGTTGCCGACGTGCTTCGTCGCGGCGGCTCGCCTTACCGTATTATTTTCGGCTTGAATCTGCCTCAGATTGTTGAAATCGCCTCTTCTACAGAAAGTTCCCGCGACCTTGCCGAGGCACTGTGGGCTAACGACACCACCCGCGAGAGCAGGCTTGCAGCCCCCATGATAATGCCTCGTGAGGACTTCCCGATTGAGGACGCCCGAAGGTGGGTGTCAACCATACTTGACCGCGAGACTGCCGATATCCTCTGCCATCGCCTGCTGCGTCATACTCCATACGCACGAGAGCTTGCCCGCGAATTAAGCAAGCTCGACGGAATGGCCTTGTATACCGGAATACGCTTGGCTGCAAATCTGGTCTACACGCATACTGATGAGGCGGCGGAGATTGCCTCAGACGTGCTGTCGAAATCTCCCGATCAGCAAATCGGGCAGATAGCCCGTCAGATAATTGAAGAAAAGGAGTTCTTGAAAGCATAAAAAAGAGGAGTCTAGCGGACTCCTCTTTTTTTTAATCCCAAGTATATTTTTTCTGTTTACCGAGCCGGGAGCGGATATGCCTGCATATCCGGCGTATGGGGTATGTAATCGAAAGCCAAGGGAGTGTCAGCAAAAGCTTGCGTGACTTCATCGCTTTCATTGCCGGGCGCCACATCACGATGTCAAGCACGAACATTGCTATGACAATGACAGCAGCGATTATTGCAGATTGCATGTTGGGGTATGCAATATATCCTGCTGCAATCGCCGCGGCGATTGCAAAAATCTGAAGCCACCCGGTAAGACCGAATATAAAGCGTGGCCGACGGCGGATATGTCCCTCGGTAAAAATACGGCGAAGAACCCTCTCTGTGAATAGTCGGGGGTGATTGCCATGACGCAGGCGCACTATAGATTCATCACTGAGTTCGACTACAGTGTTGCCCGGGCGGGTGATCTCGCTTACAAAAATATCGTCGTCACCATAATGAAGGTTGAGCGAACGGGCGAATCCTTTGTTTTTCAGGAAAGCGTCCTTGCGGTATGCTATGTTATATTCGGTACCTCTGAATGGATGTCGGGCAATCGCCGTGCCGATCCATCTGACGCTTTCGGCTACGTGGTCGAATGCTCTTCTTCGGGCGCCGAAAGAGTGATCTTCTTCCGCGTCGATATATGAATATCCCAAAACGATTTCAGTTTTGCCATCCCGGTCGAATGGTCTCATCATGCGTTTTAGCCACAGCGGTGATTCTATTTCAGCAGCTGTGGTGGTGAGCACTACGATATCATAGCGCGCGGCCTTGATTCCGAGAGTGAGAGCGAGTTTCTTGCGCGACAGGTTTACCACTCCTTGAGGTGTGAATGTGAGATAAAGATTGTTGTGCGCAGCCCTAAGCATTGATACAGTGTCGCGCACCTCCACAGATTCACCTTCATTGACAACGATAACCTCAAAGGCAGCAGGATAATCCTGATTGAGCACCATGCGCAGCATTTCCTCAAGGCTGTCGGCCTCTCCTTGCGAATATATAATCACAGAAGCCGGCAGATAGTCAGCGTCGGGTTTGTCGGGGCGTTCACGGTCGGCGCGCCGGCGATAGTTTACCACCGAGCGCACCCGAAACATATAAATGGCAGCTAAAAGCACGACACATCCGAATGATATGCAGAGCAACCACAGCGATGTGTCGCTTATATGGGGTGAAAGATACATGTCGTAGTCTGTTAAAACGCCTGCAAAATTAACAAAAAAATCATATATTACAATAATTTCCCTTTTAACTTTAATAATCTATATCAGAAAGCCGGATATCAGAAATTGTAACCGAGCGACACGGCTATGGTGTTGCGGTGTATGCGTATCTTCTTATCTTTGTTGCCATAACTTGCGAGAGGCGTAAATGCAATTCCGGTGCTGAGACCTATATAATAGCTGCCTGCGAAAGTCATGCTGAGTTTAATGCCCCAGCCTGCGTCGACCCGTTTCCAACCGTGCTCGAAAAGATTGATTTTCCGGTTAGGTAGAGGATCGGGAGCGCTCAGATTCGGCGAGAGCTGCTGGCGTGCATACAGATTGAAATTGACATAGGGACCCGTAGCTACCGACAAAGCGAGCTGCTGAGATACAGGAAAATTGTAGCCAAAATAAAGAGGAACACGCAAACCATAGTATTTTGCCGCTCCTTCATAATAATATTCATCATCAAATGTTATCAGATTCTTGGCTGTCATTCCGGTGTATGAGAAAAACAGACCCGGCTCGAAATAAAAATTCTTGGGCATTGCAATCTGCGCTATACCACCTAAAGAGAATCCGGCTCCGGTCTGATATATGTCGGAGCCTCCGCTTGGTATGCTTACATCCATACCAAGCCGTACTCCGTATGTAACAGGAGAAGATTCTTCCTGTGCAGGAAGATTAAGCATTGTCAGCGACATTATAGCCGCGAGTAGTAGTTTGCGTGTCATTGTGATGTTATTTTGTATAATATTATTACACTCTGACAGATTCATTTGTTCGCAGTATTTTCAGAGAGGTAAAATATTTTTGTAAATATGAAAAAAAGTTCATAATTTTGGGCACAACTAATACCTTGAGACTGTATACTGAATGAAAAACCTTTTGCTGCCCCCGATGTCTCCGCGTAGACTGGCCTTCTATCTCGCAATGGAAGAGTGGGCTGCGGCGGCACTTCCGGCCGGAGATTATTTCTTTGCATGGAGGGTTGCTCCTACTGTAATATGCGGCAGGAATCAGGATATCGAGCGGGAAGTTGATTTGAATTATTGCCGGAATAACGGTATTGATGTGGTTCGCCGTAAAAGCGGAGGAGGCACGGTATATGCCGACATGGATAATTACATGTTTTCTTACATCACACCCGGCGACGAAGTTTCTGTCACATTCTCGCGCTATACAGGCATGATAGCCTCAATGCTCTGTTCGCTTGGTATAGAGGCCAAGGCCACCGGCCGCAATGATATTGTGATTGGCGCAGGCAAGGTTGCCGGAAATGCATTCTATCATAAGCCGGGTCGCTGCATTGCGCATGGCACCATGCTCTATGATTTTGATCCGACACGCATGATGAGAGCAATCACCCCTTCACGCGCCAAGCTTGAGTCAAAGGCCGTAACATCTGCTCCAATGCGTGTTACTTGCCTGAGAACTGCCGGACTGGGACTTTCGCTTGAGGATTTCGGGGCATACGCTATAGACTATCTTTGCAAGGAGGATCCGATATTATTGTCGGCAGCCGACATTGAGCAGATAAGTGCCCTCGAACAAGAATATTATAAGCCCGATTATTTTGCCGGTCGACGTTTTTCTGCCGAGGTAAGAAAGCCCGATATCGTGCGCAGCAAACGTATCGAAGGGGTGGGGGAGTTTGAGGTAGCTATAAATCTCAATCGCGACAACGAAATTTCCGGTCTTGGAATATGGGGCGACTTTTTTGTCAACGGCGATATTTCAACAGATATCATAGAGCCGTTGACAGGAATACGCTATGAAGCCCATGCCCTTGAATCTGCTATATGCCGGATTAATCCGGAAAGTGTAATATCATCTTTATCACGTAACAATCTATTAACACTACTGATATAATGGAATCTAAACAAACTTGTCTGCATGATCGCCACACGGCTCTGGGGGCTTCAATGTCGCCCTTTGCCGGCTACGATATGCCTATAGAATATGCAGGCCTTGATAGCGAACATACAGCCGTGCGCACTCGCTGCGGCGTATTTGATGTCTCGCACATGGGCGAGGTTGATATCAAGGGCCCAGACGCACTGCGATTTGTAAACCATATCTTTACGAATGACGCCTCGGCTCTTGCCGACGGTCAATGTGCTTACGGTATGATGACCCGCGAAGACGGAGGCACGGTTGACGACCTTCTTGTATACCGCCGCAATGCCAATGATTTCATGCTCGTGATAAATGCGTCGAATACAGAGAAGGACATTACATGGATTCAATCGCAATGCGGTGGCTTCGACGTGGAAATCTCAGACCGCTGCGCTGATTTCGGGCAACTTGCCGTACAGGGACCTGACAGCGAAAAAGTGATGATGGATGTTCTTGGTATCGACTGCACTGCGCTTGGCTTCTATCATTTCTTCACCCTCCCGGACCTCACTATCGTGAGCCGCACCGGTTATACCGGAGAAGACGGCTTTGAAATATATGCCGCTCCGGGCAAGATTGTGGAGATGTGGGACAAGCTCATGGCTGCCGGCGTAGCTCCCTGTGGTCTCGGTTGCCGCGATACATTGCGCTTTGAAGCCGGATTACCTCTATATGGCGATGAGCTTGAAGATAATATCACCCCTATAGAAGCCGGGCTTGGAATGTTTGTCAAGTTTGACAAACCTGAAGGCTTCATCGGATCGGAAGCATTGAAAAAGCAGAAAGTCGAAGGTCCGGCAAAGAAACTCGTCGGGCTTGAGATTGACAGCCCTGCGACAGCACGCCACGGTTTTGAGGTGCTTGATCTCGATGGTGCCGTGATAGGAACTATCACCACCGGCTATAACTCCATCAGTGTAGGCAAGAACATAGCGATGGCCTTTGTCGACGCCCGCTATGCAGGCCTTGGCACTAAGCTGCAGGTGAAAATCCGCCGCAAACTCGCTCCGGCAACCGTTATCAAAAAAAGATTCTATATACCTAACTATAAAAAATAAATTGCTATGGATATCTACTATCTCAAAAGTCACGAATATATCAAGGTCGATGGAAAAGTCGGCTACATCGGAGTTTCAGAATATGCCGCACATCAGCTTGGTGCAGTAACTTACGTAGATATGCCGGAAGAGGGCGACGAGCTTGAGGCCGGCGAGGAATTCGGCGCCATCGAAAGCCGCAAGGCTGCCAGCGACCTCTTCTCGCCCGTATCGGGTCAGGTGCTGGAGGTCAACGAAGAGCTTGCCGATGATCCCAAACTCATCAACAATGCTCCGCTTGAAGCATGGATTGTAAAGGTAGACATCGCTGATGTTGTAGAGCTTGACAGCCTTATGGATCAGGAAGCCTACGACGCATATCTCGCAACTCTGTAGCCTATGCACCCATATCTGCCCCATACACCGGAGGATATCGCGGCAATGCTTGAGCGCTGCCATGCCGCTTCGCTCGACGAGCTTTACCGCGATGTTCCCGATGATCTGAGACTTAAGCGGCCTTATAATCTTCCTGCCGGAATGAGTGAGCCACAACTCGCCCGTTTCTTCAAGAAAGAAATAGCTGCCGCAAATGAAGAGATGGTATGTTTCGCCGGTGCAGGGTGGTATCATCACTTCTGCCCGGCTGCTGTGCAGTCGTTGCTCGCCCGCAGTGAGTTCCTTACAGCCTATACACCATATCAGCCCGAGATTTCACAGGGTACGCTGCAATATATTTTCGAGTACCAGACAATAATGTGCGAGCTTACGGGCATGGATGTGTCAAACGCTTCGATGTACGACGGCGCCACCGCCACCGCTGAGGCTGTAGTGATGGCTGTCAACGCTTCCAAGAAGCGTCGTCGCGTTCTCGTATCGGCCACCTTGGCTCCTGCAGTGGCACAAGTGATAGCCACTTATGCTTCAGGTGCCGGCATAACTCTTGAAGTCATCGCCGAGGATCGCGGACACACTTCTCGTACTGCCCTTGAGGAAATGATTGGTGCCGGTGATGTGGCAGCGGTCGTTGTCGCCTCACCCAACTATTACGGTATCGTAGAAGACTTCGAGGGCTTCGCCGAGCTTTGCCACGCCAATAAGGCTCTTTTTATCATCAACAGCCATGCCACAACCCTGAGCGTGCTTCGCTCTCCGGGTGAATGGGGCGCTGATATCGCTTGCGGCGAGGCTCAGTCGCTTGGCATGCCCATGAACTATGGTGGACCGGGGCTTGGCTATCTGTGCTGCAAGCGCGCTCTCATGCGAAAACTGCCCGGACGAATTGTCGGAGCCACTACAGACAGTGCCGGCCGCAGATCGTTTGTTCTTACCCTGCAGGCCCGCGAACAGCATATCCGCAGGCAGAAAGCCACATCAAATATCTGCTCGAATCAAGGTATCATGACGCTTCATGCAGCCATCTACACCTCGCTTATGGGCGCTGATGGATTACGCCGTGTGAACGCTCTCAGCGCCGAGGCGGCACATGCTTTGGCAGAGAAGATGGCAGCTACCGGTAAAGTGAGACTCAAATATCCCGACAGAGTTTTCCTCAATGAATTTGCAGTTGAGACAGTCAGCCCTCTCACAGCCGACAGTGTGATCGACGCCTTGGTTGCGAAAGGTATTCTGGCGGGTATGAAACTTACGGAGGATTCTCTATTGGTGGCTGCCACTGAAATGTGTACGCCGGAGGATATCGATCTTTATGTATCAACCTTAAGCAGCTTGTAATCATGAATAAAGAATTATATAGCCCGCTCATCTTCGACCTGTCGCGCAAAGGCAGTGCCGGAGTGGCAATGCCGGATTACAATTATGGCGACAAGAAATTTGAGTTGCCCACAAGTCTGCGCAGAGAGTCTGCCCTTGAGTTGCCGGAGGTTGACGAGCCGACAGTAGTACGTCATTATACCAATTCGTCGAACAATAATTTCGGTGTAGACACCGGCTTCTATCCATTGGGTTCGTGCACGATGAAGTATAACCCGAAGGTAAATGAAGCAATGGTGACTGCGGCCCGTATAGCGGATTTACATCCGGCTCAGCCTGACAGCAGTGTTCAGGGTGCGTTGAGAGTCTACCGTATGCTGGAAAAAGCTTTGTGCGAGATCGGAGGCATGGCGGAGTTCACTCTCAATCCCTTTGCCGGAGCCCATGGCGAATATACCGGTCTGATGGTTATCAGAGCATATCATCTGAGCAGAGCCGACGAGGCTCGCCGCAAGGTGCTTGTGCCTGATTCTGCCCATGGCACCAATCCTGCTTCTGCAGCGATGGCAGGCTTCGATATTGTGGAGGTTAAGAGTCTACCCGACGGTACTGTCGATGTGGAAGATCTGCGCTCTAAGCTCGACAGCATGGTTGCAGCATTGATGATGACAAACCCCAACACCGTAGGCATGTTCGAGAAAAACATACCGGAGATCGCCGAGGCTGTGCATGGAGCAGGAGCATTGCTCTATTATGATGGAGCGAATCTGAATCCTCTGCTTGGTGTGGCACGACCGGGCGATATGGGCTTTGACGTAATGCACATCAATCTGCACAAGACATTCTCTACTCCTCATGGCGGCGGCGGCCCGGGTGCGGGTCCAGTAGGCGTGCGTGCCGGTCTTGAGAAATTCTTGCCCAATCCGAGGGTTGTTGAGACTGCCGACGGCTCGTTGAAAGTAGAATGTAGTGACGACGCTTTCGGCCGTGTGAGCGCTTGGTTGGGTAATTTCGCAGTGCTTGTGAAGGCGCTGGCGTATATCCTCACCATGGGTGCTGACAATCTTGCGAAAGTTGGCCCGCTGGCGACGCTCAATGCCAACTATATCCTCAATTCGCTCAACGATCTCTATCTGCAGCCGATACCCGGACCATGCATGCACGAGTTTGTATTCGACGGTCTGAGAGACAAAAGCACCGGCGTGACTACTCTCAATGTGGCCAAGGCATTGCTTGACTACGGCTTCCATGCACCGACAATCTATTTCCCGCTACTCTTCCACGAGTCGCTTATGATAGAGCCGACAGAGACAGAGAACCGCCGCACACTCGACGCCTTTATCGAAGTTATGCGCAAGATTGCTGTGGCGGCTACGGAGAATCCCGATCAAGTGAAGAACGCACCTTATTCGACTCCGATATCTCACCCGGATGAGGATGAGGCTGCGCTGACCCCTATACTCACTTACCGAGACTTGAACAATGGGCAATGAGTATGATATAATAATCATTGGTGCCGGTCCCGGCGGCTATGAGACTGCCGCCGGGGCTGCCGCCCGTGGTATGAAGACTTTGCTTGTAGAGCGCGACTCTCTCGGCGGAACGTGCCTTAACCGAGGGTGTATACCTACCAAATGTCTGTGTGCGGGCGCTGAAAAGTTGTTTGAAATCAAGCACGCTGCAGAGTTTGGTATAAGCGCAACCGTAGCCGGCTGCGACTATGCAGCGGCAGTCAACCGTGCCGAGACTGTCATCGACGAGTTGCGTCAAGGCGTTGAGGGTTTGCTTGCAAATGTAGATGTCGTGCATGGCGAGGCTACGCTTATCGAAGGACCGGCTGTAAAAGTTGACGATACTGTCTTTACCGCTTCGAAGATTGTGATAGCCACCGGTTCGCGACCGGCACCGCTACGCTGCGCGGGAGCGGAATTTGCTATCGACAGCGACGCGTTTCTTAAACTAAAGGAACTGCCGCAGCGCATAGCGATAGTCGGCGGAGGCGTGATTGGCCTCGAGTTCGCCTCTATTGCGATGGCATACGGCTCCGAAGTCACGGTGCTTGAATATTGTGCCGAGATTCTGCCTAATTTCGACGCCGACACGGCAAAGCGTCTGCGTTCCTTGCTCGGACGCCGCGGTATTGATATCGTGACTTCGGCAGAAGTGGTTGAGGTCAAAGAAGACTTGACTGTAGTATACCGCCGCAAGGGCAAGGAGAAAACTGTGGAGGCCGATATGGTAGTGAGTGCTGTCGGACGGCGTCCGTGTGTGCCTGCCGGATGTAATGAAGTCGGCATTGATCTTGACCGCCGTGGATTTATCGTTACCGACGACGCCATGCAGACTACTGCTGAGGGCGTATATGCCATAGGCGATGTCAATGGGCGCTGCCTTCTCGCGCATGCAGCCTCAGCCCAAGGCAAGGTAATTCTTGGAGCTAAGCCGAGGCTTGATGTTATGCCCGCCGTTGTGTTTACGATTCCCGAATGTGCGTCGGTAGGCACACCGAATGACGACTGCAAGTCGGTCAAGATTCCCTACGGAGCTTGTGGCAAAGCACTTGCGTCGGGGCAGACCGACGGTTTCCTGAAACTCGACTATATGCCCGACAGCGGTAAAGTCATGGCCTGCCATGCTGTAGGCGCCCATGCCTCTGACCTTATTGCAATAGCTTCAACTGCCATTTGTGCAGGTATGACCTTAGATGATCTGCGCGAACACATCATCTTTGCACATCCGACATTGTCGGAACTGTTTTCTCTTTAAGTTAATGAATAGAATAAGTATCTCATTAGCCGCGCTTGCCTTGCTTTCATCAGGGCAGGTGTCGGCCTTGGATATTGCCGGGCCTGATGGACGCTTGGTTGTAAATGTAGAGGTGCGCGACGGTCTGCCTGTGTACTCTTTGACTTACGACGGCGCAACGCTCCTGTCGGAATCTCCCCTTGGTCTGACTACTGATGGCGGTGATTTTACATCGGGCATGAAATTGACGGCAGACTCTACCGATATATTCCATGCCCGTTTCAGACAGGACCGTATCAAGCATAGCCAAGTAGACTTCACAGCTACGCGCAGCCGGCAAAGTTTTGTCAATTCCGACGGTCAACGACTCGATATGGAATGGCTCGTTGGCGACAACGATGTAGCATTCCGCTATCTTCTCCCCGCACAGGGAGGCAAGGCAAGCGCCGTAATCAAAGCCGAGGCCACGGGGTACGACTTTCCCTCACAGACCACCACATTCATCACACCTCAGAGCGACCCGATGATTGGCTGGAAGCGCACCAAGCCGAGCTATGAAGAGCCATATACCCTCGACGCCCCCATGACGCAGCCGTCGCTATATGGAAAGGGCTACACTTTTCCCGCACTATTCCGCGTCGGCGATGACGGTTGGGTGCTCGTGAGCGAGACCGGTGTTGACGGTGGCTACTGCGGTTCACGTCTTGGCGAGTATGACGGCAGCGGCTATAAAATAGAATATCCCATGGATGGCGAGAACAACGGCTTGGGCTCTTCAACTCCCGGCATAGCCTTGCCCGGAGCCACACCATGGCGCACGGTCACTGTCGGACGCACCCTTGCCCCGATTGTAGAGACTGTAATTCCGTGGGCTCCGCTCGAACCGCTCTACAGCGCCGATGTCAAGACAAGCGGGCGCGGCACATGGAGCTGGATTATATGGCAAGACGGCAGTATCAATGCCGCCGACCAGCGCGCCTTTATCGACCTCGCCGCCGACCTTGGCTATGACCACGCTCTCATCGACAACTGGTGGGACAGCCGCATAGGGCGTGAAGGCATTGAAGAGCTTGCTGAATATGCTCAAAGCCGCGGCACAAATATCGCCCTTTGGTATTCGTCGAGCGGATGGTGGAATGATATCGCCCAGTCGCCTGTCAACCTTATGTCGCGCCCCATTGCACGCAAGCGCGAGATGGCGTGGCTCAAGAGCATAGGCGTAAAAACCATCAAGGTAGACTTCTTCGGCGGCGACAAGCAGGAGACTCTCCGCCTCTATGAAGATATACTCAGCGACGCCGCCGACTATGGGCTGTCGGTAATTTTCCATGGTTGCACACTGCCGCGAGGTTGGGAACGACTCTATCCCAACTATGTGGGCAGCGAGGCCGTCCTTGCCTCCGAAAACCTCGTGTTCTCGCAAGACTTCTGCGACGGCGAGGCCACAGCCGCCACTTTACATCCCTTTATCCGCAATACGGTGGGGTCGATGGAATATGGCGGCACGGTACTCAACCGCCGTCTCGGCCGCAACGACAACCCGCGGGCGACAGAACGCCGCACTTCCGACGTGTTCCAGCTCGCCACGGCCGTGCTATTCCAGAATCCCGTGCAGAATTTCGCCCTCACACCCGAGGCTTGCGGATATGCTGCTGCTGAGGCCTTAGAATTTATGAAATCCGTTCCGACACAGTGGGATGAGACACGCTACATTGACGGCTACCCGGGCCGCTATGCCGTCATTGCCCGCCGCAATGGAGACCGCTGGTATATCGCCGGTGTCAATGCCACAGGAGAGCCCCTTAAGCTCACTGTTGCGCTACCCATGCTTAAGGCCGGTGCACAAGCACGAATCTACACCGACGCTGTAGGCAAGCCGCTCTCGCGCCGCTCTACCACCATCTCCGACCCCTCAAAAGTAAAGCTCACCATAGAGCCCAATGCAGGGGTAGTAATCGAGACGTGGTGATTCTTAACCCCACACTTTTGCGCAGCCGTCTTTCACGACTTCATGTCGGAAAGGCGGCTTATCACATCTGCGGCATACTGTCGGCCGACAGGAATCTCCTTCCCGTCGGAGAGTGTAAGACGTCGGCGCGTGTATGACACCACTTTTGCAAGTGCTACTGCGTAGGAGCGGTGAACCCTTGCAAAGCCCTCCGACGGCAGCATGGCGAGAAGATTCTTTATGATTACGCGCGACAGCACGTAACGCCCCGACACGAGGAAAATCTTTGAATATCTCTCCATGGCTTCGATATATAATATATCTGCAAAGGGTATTGTGACTTTGCTATACTCCTGCATTACAGTGAGCGAAGCAGGAGCAGAGCGCGCGGCCTCGGCCTGAAGATAGCTATGACGGCGACGGGCCTTGGCTATGGCTGCGGAGAAGCGGTCGAAAGCGAAAGGCTTCAGGAGATAGTCTACGGCGTCGAGTTCAAAACCTTTGAGCACATAGCCCGGGTAAGCCGTGGTGAAGATAAAGCAAGAGTCTTCGGGCAGGCGGGCGGCGATATCGAGGCCGCTGAGCGCGTCCATCTCGATATCAAGAAAAACGATGGCAGGGTGCGTGGAGGAGATTGCGGCCAAACCCTCGGCCGGGTCTGAGTAGACACTGAGCGAGAGGCCGCCGAGGCGGGTGCAGAATCGGCTGATGATATCGAGTGCAAGGGGCTCGTCGTCAATGGCGATGCAGGTGAGTGGGGATTCCATATCGCAATAATCAATTAAGATCTATGGTAAGACAAAGAGAAAATACGCCGTCGGGCTCGGAAGTCTTCAAGCTATATTTGCCGGGGAAAAGGCCGTCGAGGCGTGCGCGGCAGTTTGCCAGCCCGACGGGGACATCGGAGCGGAAAGCGTCGGCATGGCGCATGATGGCATTGTGGGTGCGGAAATCGAGCATGCCTTCGTGCAGCGACAGCGATATAGCCACCGTGCAGTCGTGCGAGGCCGAGCTTCCATATTTAAAAGCATTTTCCACGAAAGTAAGGAAAATCATGGGAGGTATGAGGCGGTTGCGGTCGTCGATATCGGCTGACCACTCAACTGTTGTGTGGCCGTTGAGTCTCAGTCGCTGCAGGGCTATATAATTCGATATATAGTCGGCCTCTTCTCCGATGGCCACGAGTTCATTCCCGACCGATGTATAAGTATACCGGAGCAGGTCGGTAAACATGATGAATGCCTCTTCGGCGCGCTCCGACGTTCCTACGACGAGGCTGTAGAGCGAGTTGAGCGTATTGAAAAGGAAATGCGGGCTTATCTGCGCCTTGAACATTGCCAGCTCTGCCTTGTCGCGTTGCAGCTCGATATCTTTGCGCAGGAGCGACTGTCGGTAAAGCTCGGCTACAAAAGATATGGTCAAGGCAAAACACAGAACGGCAAAAAACATCAGCCACACGCTCAAGGCCACGCCATAATCGCGCACACTTGTCTGATAATCGCTCATAGAGTCTATGACGAAGTCAACTCTCGGCAGGGGATAGAATGTGAGCGCCCAGTTTCCAACGAGCATTGCCGCCGTTATTAGGGCAATGCGGCGATAGCGGCCGTCGATAAACAGTTTGGGAAAATTCTCTCTCCTGACAGCGAAGTAGCAAGTGAGTAACCATACAATATCGAGCACGAAGAAAACCGGCCACTCCGCCGCCCATGAGTGGGCCGGCCCGAGCAATATAAGCACGGGCATGAATATGAGGCAAAACGACAGGTCAAGCACCCGCCACGAAACAGACATCAATGATTTCATGCGGCAAAAATAGCGAAATAAATCAAGGCGTGCAAGATGGCGGGGAGGGGTTGGTGGTGTGTGGGTTGTGGTGAGTGGTTGGTGGTGTGTGGTTGGTGGTGTGTGGGCAGCGAGTTAGTTTCTGCAAACCTCTAAAGCTAATTGGTGAGTGGTTGGTGGGCTGTGGGCAGCGAGTTAGTTTCTGCAAACCTCTAAAGCTAATCCGCTGCCCACAACCCACACACCACCAACCACTCCACGCCAACCAAATTAATTTTGCAAAGCTGCGGCTAATTTGTAACTTTGCAGCACAAAAGAATTATCATGAAGATTACACAAGTCATTATCTGCACCCTCAGCCTCATAACCGGATCATGCAGCCGCGCACCGCAGCCACAGCCGACACTGATGGAGACAAGCCGACAAGAACTCGCCGCCGCCGTAGAAGAGCGCGACAGCCTCATGCGCCTCGTCACTCTGATCGCCGACGACATGGAGCGCATACGCCGTATGGAAAATATCCTCGCCGTAGACGACGGTGGCAGTGCCGAAGCTCACCGAAGCAGCATACTCACTCAGATTGCCGCAATTAAAAAGACTATGGCCCAACGACGTCATCAGCTTGCGGATATGGAGGAGCGACTGCGGCAATCGTCGGTAGACAACGATGATCTCTCAGCCGCCATCATCGCCCTGCGCCGTCAGCTCGACAACCAAAGCCGCGATATCGAACGTCTTCGCGCCACTCTTGCCGAGACACGTATTCATGCAGGAAATCTTGCCGCGACCGTAGATTCTCTTTCCGATACGCTCGCCGTAACCACCGGCAATATGCTCGCAGCTGAAGAGCATGCCGCACGCCTCGACAAAGAGCTAAATGCCTGCCACTATGCTATCGGCACCCGCTCGGAGCTAAGTTCTCACGGTATACTGCAAGGTGGTTTTCTGCGACGCACACGCCTGCTCGAGGCTGACTACGACTCCACATATTTCACCACCGCCGACCGGCGCATTCTCACCTCGATAGCCATCGACGCGCGCAAGGCGAAACTGCTCACCAACCATCCGGCCGGCTCTTGGCACATAAACGACAGCAATGGCCTTACCTTGGTAATCGACGACATTGACCGCTTCTGGTCGAAAGGCAAAATGCTGGTGATTCAGACCGATTGAGCCTCGCGGTGTTTGCCGCTTATTGACACTCTCGTGCTGTCGGTTGACAGATTCTTGAACTCTTCAGATACACTCGCTAACTTTGCCGCCGGTTAATAAATCAATTTCACCGGCAGGTATGAAGATACTAATTTACCTTACGCTCTTTTTGTCTATCCTCGTTGGCACACAGCCCGTGCGTGCCGACGAGGATGTCTCGTCTACCATCAGCGGCACTGTGCTCGACAATACCGGCGACCCTATCGTTGGAGCTACCGTAAAAGCCAAAGACCGCAGCAAAGTTGCGGCAAGCACGGATATCGACGGACACTTCACTCTTTCGGGAATAGTGGCGGGCGATATCATGCAGGTATCTTACGTAGGCATGGAGTCTCAGGATTTCACCTTGACGCCGGGCAAATCCAGCTACACTATAATACTTCACAGCAACGTTTCAGCTCTTGATGACATCGTTGTAGTGGGATATGCCACCCAGCGCAAGGCCGACCTTACCGGTTCGGTCGCCACCGTAAATACTGCCGCGCTCAACGACCGCCCGCTCACCAACGTGACCAATGCCCTTGCGGGCCTTGCGTCGGGTCTTAGCGTGAGCAACAGCGGCGGCAACACACCCGGCTATGAATCGCAGACAATAACCGTGCGCGGTCAGGGTACGCTCAACAATGCAGCGCCTCTGGTGGTTGTCGACGGAATGACCGGCGTAGCCCTGAGCGATATCAATCCTCTTGACATCGAGACAATATCAGTGCTTAAAGACGCCGCCTCGTCGGCCATCTACGGTTCGCGTGCCGCCAACGGCGTGATTCTCATAACCACACGAGGCGGTGCGGAGGCTTCTCCCCGACTGACTTACAATGGCAACGTCTCATTCGAGACTGTCGCCAAACGTCTCAACCTCGTCACCGACTATGCCGACTTCATGGAGCTGCAGAACGCGGGCCTTATCGCCAACGGTCAGGCACCGCGTTTCTCTCAGGGTAAAATCGACGAGTGGCGCAACGACGCCGGTGCGAATCCGACCATCTATCCCAACACCGACTGGCAGGACCATATCTACCGCAATCCGTCGGTGGTGCAGAATCACAATCTCTCAGTGACCGGCGGCGGCAAAAAAGCGCACTACAATATATCGCTCGGTTTTGTCAATAATCCCGGCATGATATATTACACTGACTACCGCCGCTATCAGCTGCGCACCAATCTTGATGTCAACATCAAGCCGTGGCTGACCCTCGGCACAAACCTCTTCGGATATATCGACACCAATAACCCCTCGTCGGAGAACGCCACAGCCGGCGGCGACGTCATATTCGGCTCGGGAGCTTTCAACTCAGTGCCCGGCATGACGCTCTACGACCCCGCTACAGGTCTCTACGGCGGCATACAGAATCCTGAGGAAGAGAATGTGAGCAACTTCAACCCTTACCGCCGCCAATGGTTCTACAAAGCTGATTTCCCGACGCGCACTCGCCGCATGGTGGCCAAGATATACGCTCGGGTTCAACCGGTAAAAGGGCTAACCGTACAAGGCTCGTTTGCCTATAATTATTGGGACCGCAGGGTAGAGCAGCACCTCACCGACCGCAACCTCTACCGCTTTACATTCGACGGACCGATACTGCTGCGCGAAGGCACCGTGCGCACCTATATCCGCCGCTATAATTACGCCGACACATACCGCCAGTCGGAATTGACTGCCAACTACAATCTTAACGTCTCGCAGCTCCGCGCCTCAGTGCTCATAGGTGCGGCACAGGAATACGACCGCAACGAGAACGAGCACTTCATACGCTACGACCTCATCGACGACAGCCTTACATCTGTAGATGCCGCCACGACCGACGGCCCCATCGGGGGTAACTACACAGAGTGGTCAATGCGCTCATTCTTCGGACGTCTCAATCTCAATTGGGCCGACAAGTACCTCCTTGAGGCCAACCTGCGCGCCGACGGCTCCTCGAAGTTCGCTCCCGACCACCGGTGGGGCTACTTCCCCTCAGTATCGGGCGCATGGCGAATTTCGCAAGAGGGATTTATGAAGGGCAGCGCTTCGTGGCTGTCGAATCTTAAGCTGCGTCTCTCGTATGGCACATTGGGCAACAACGCCACCACTACCAACTATATGTATCAGTCGCTCTTCGCCACGGCAGGATATATCCTCAACGGAAACATTGCCGGAGGCTTTGCCCAGACTATCCTCTCCAACCCCAATCTGTCGTGGGAGAAAACGGCCATGGCCAACATCGGTATTGACTTCTCGCTCTTCAACAGCCGCCTTAACGGTTCACTCGACTTCTACGACAAAAACACCACCGGAATTCTCATCTCGCTGCCCGCGCCACTGGAGCATGGCACTGCCACTGTGCCAAACCAAAATGCCGGCGAGGTAAACAACAAGGGCGTCGACCTCGACCTCAGATGGAACGACCGCATTGGCAAGGTTTCTTACAGTGTGGGCTTCAACATGGGCTTTGTGAACAACAAGGTCACCAAATTCCAAGGCGAGACCGCCTCAATCAACGGTGTTTACAAGACGCAGGAGGGTCGGCCCATCAATCAGCTCTACCTCATCACCGTAGACCGCATTGTGCGCGACGAGGCCGATCTTGCCTACGTTCAGTCGCTTGTCGACGCCAATCCCTCATACTTCGCCACCTATCAGCGCCCCGAGCTGGGCGACTTTCTCTACCGCGACGCCAACGGCGACGGACGCCTCGACGCCAACGACCGCGTGGAGCTTGGCCATGGTACGCTTCCGCGTTTCACATGGGGTGCCGACCTCGGGGCACAGTGGAACGGCTTTGACTTCAGCATGCACTTCCAAGGCACCGGCGAGAACCTTGTATACTACAACAATCAGGCCTTCCGCTTCGTCACTGTCATGGGCCAGTCGCTCAACAAGGACATCACCGACAAGGCATGGACGCCCGAAAATCCCTACAATTCCATCTATCCTCGCCTGCGCAACAACGCCGACGGCCGCAACAACATTGCCTCTGACGCCTTTGTGCACGACGCCTCATATATCCGCTGCAAGAATATTCAGCTCGGCTACACATTGCCGCGCACGGTGACACGTAAATTTTTCGTAGAGACTCTTAAGATCTACACAAGTATCGACAATCTCTTCACCATCACCACCTTCCCCGGCTTCGACCCCGAGTTGGCCGCCAATGTAGGCTATCCGTCTGTACGTCAATATTCTGTAGGCATAAATCTCACATTCTGACATTCTTATGAAGTTCTTCACTACAAAATACCGTCCCGTCATTCCGGCCGCTATAGTCGCTGCAGTCCTCACACTCAGCTCCTGCGAGAGCCTTGACCTCGAACCGGCCAATCAACTCTCCGGCAACACCTTCTGGCAGACTGAGGACCATGCCCGCCAAGCCGCCGTCGGGCTCTACGCAGCCATGAAGGCGCCATGGTGCTTCGGCATGGAGTTTACTTTCGACATGTGCTCCGACATCGCCGACGGCACATCGCCATGGGCCGACATCTCACGAGGCACATCATTTTCATCGGCAAGCAGCGGTGTGGCCAACCATTGGCAGTATCTCTATGAGCTCGTACACCGCTCCAACACCGTAATCCGCAACGTCGCCAAAATGCCCATCTCAGAAGAGACTATACGCCGTGTCACGGGTGAGGCCCGCTTCCTGCGCGCAATGGCATACTTCCGTATGCTCAACTGCTGGGGAGGTGTGCCTTACTACGACGAGAGCTGCGACATCAACGAGGAGTTCGGCACACTTTCAGAACCGCGCTGCACCGCAGAAGAGCTGCGCGCACATATCCTCTCCGACCTCGACTATGCCGTCGAAAACCTACCGGTGAAGTGGGACGACGCCGACCTCGGCCGTGCCACCCGCGGAGCTGCAGTGTCTCTCCGCGGTAAAGTTTACCTCTTCGCCGGACAATGGGACGAGGCCATCGCCGACTTCGAAGACGTCGTCTACAACCGCTCTGCCGACTACGGCTACAGCCTCCACCCCGACTATGGCAGCCTCTTCCGCCTCTACAATGGCCTTCACAGCCCCGAGATGATATTCTCCATCCAGTCGATTGACGGCAACGTCAGCGGCTATGCTCTCGATATAGTCTCGTACTTCGGCAACAAGTCAACAATGCGCCTGATAGCCTCAAACGCCATCGTGCCCTCGGTGACACTCGCTGATATGTACGAGAACCTCGACGGCACACCATTCAACTGGGACGACGTCTTTCCCGGCTACAACGCCGCCGGCTCCCAACAGCGCCGCAGCCTCATGTGCGTGGCCATCGACCAAGGTAGCACCACCGTGACAAGTACCCTCGACTGCGACACCTCAAAGGTGATGGACGCCTACCGCCTGCGCGACCCCCGCCTTTGCCTCAACATCATCACCCCCTACTCACACTACCTCGGGACCGACGCCGGCTCCAACCCACGCGACAAGCAATTCGTACTTGCCGACCCCACCAAAGGCGGCTCGCCCATGGAGGCTATGTCGTTCATCCGCAACTCCGAGGGCTGGAACTCCTACTTCTGGCGCAAATGGATACCCACCGGCAACCTTGACGGCTACTGGGGCGAATATAACCGCACACCCTACGAATTTCCCCTCATACGCCTTGCCGATGTCATACTAATGCTCTCCGAGGCCTACAATGAAGCGGGCTATCCCGACCGTGCCATCGCTGAACTCAACAAAGTGCGAGAGCGCGTCGGCATGCCCCTTATCGGCTCGGGGCGAATATAACCGCACACCCTACGAATTTCCCCTCATACGCCTTGCCGATGT